>Ga0308173_10001997_pt1 | contig 10649 bp, 9 predicted proteins | sample PhyPR1_FD_203716 | JGI IMG/M metagenome (GOLD analysis project Ga0308173, IMG submission 203716) | Soil microbial communities from UC Gill Tract Community Farm, Albany, California, United States - DLSLS.P.R1 | ecosystem: Environmental > Terrestrial > Soil > Agricultural land | place: USA... | reverse complement strand
CCAGCGCCCGCAACTTTCTCGCCCGACAATTCACCCGCACTCGCGACCGTATAAGGTAAGGACGCTGTCCCCAGCGTCCCTGATCACAACAGAAACACGACAACGCAGCATAAAAACAACTATGGGGACGCTGAGGACAGCATCCCTATCAACACAAACAAAAAGAGGTAAGGACGCTGTCCCCAGCGTCCCTAATCGAAAAACGAAAGTAAGAACATGAATTATCCAAAAACCGAAATCACAAAAGTCATCTACGACGAAATCAAATCCGACGTCCTGAAATTCCTCGCCAATCTTCGCGCAGCGAACCCGACCGCCGCCGATTACCTGGAGAAACACATCGTCTTCGATGACGAAAAAGAAACCTTCATGTACACTGGCGACGACCGGCTGAAGCTTATGAAGCCGCTCGAGTGGAATTAAGCGAAGGAGCGGCTCGAAATCCCCTGACGGGATTCTGGCCACCAAAAACTAAAATAATATGACGATAATACCCGCATCATGCTCACTTGTGGTTGAAAACCGAGAGGCAGAGCCTATATCATCGTGCTCGTCCATATTCTATTTTACCGACTCTTCGATTTTTATCCATTAAGCCTTGGTGGATTGGTGGATTGAGAGCGTAGCCAACGGCTGCGTATAGGCGGCCCTGCGAATTCAACCGGCGCGCTGCTGTGTGGCAGAGGTGGAGCGGCGGAGACGCAAAAATGCGTGCGCTGGCGAAAGCCGGGGCGCATTGAATCGTTCGATTTCCGTCACGAGAGGGCCGAATATCGTCGATCACAGAAATCTCAGATCGGCTGACTTTTCAACCACAGATTTACCAACGCCACTATAATGAGAACGAAGGCCCGCGCCCGTAACCGCGCAAGGCTCGTCTGCCGCTCAGTCTCCACTGACGTGAATCGACGTGGTCCCGGGTGTGACTTCAGTTGACCGGCTCCCTCTGTGCCTCACTCGTCTGTGTTTTCTTCCCCGCCTTTTCCGCGTATTCGGCGTATTCAGCGGTTTAAATTATCAGTGGTTAACCAGCTCATTTTTCAGTTGCATCCCCTCATCCCCCCGGCTACCACACACCCGGAAAGGAACCAACACCATGTCAGACCCAACTACCAACCTCGGCTTTCAAAAAATCAAACGCTTTGTTGTCCTCATGCTCGAGAACCGCTCGTTTGACCATTTGCTGGGCGGTCTCAACACACTCGATCCCAACATCGCCGGGCTCACCGGCACCGAATCCAATCGCAAAGACCCGAACTCACCGGCGGACCCGCAGAACAATGCCGAAATCAAACCACGCCGCGCTTCATCTTTCGTCATGACCTTCGATCCCGGCCACGAGTTTTATGATGTCCAGCTTCAGCTTTTCGGTCCGCTGCCCGATACCGCTCCCGATATGCCGCCCGTCTCAAATCCTCCTGCTTACCCGGCGCCCATGAGCGGCTTTGTCTGCAACGCGCTGCACGCCATTGATTTTTCCGGGGACGAAGAACTGGTCATGGAATGTTTCGAGCCTGACCAGTTGCCGGTCATTTCGACGCTGGCCACCGAGTTTGCGCTTTTCAATTTCTGGCATTCCTCACTGCCCGGGCCGACCTGGCCGAACCGTTTCTTCATCCATGCGGCAACCTCCGGCGGGCTCGTGGATAGTCCCACCACCGGCCAAATCCTGGCAGGGTTCGAATTCGCGAACGACACCATTTACGACCGTCTGGATGATGCCGATAAATCCTGGTGCATTTATCATGATGGCCTGCCGCAAACAGCCGGCATCTCCAGCTTGCGCGATGAATACATAAACCCGCTGACCCAACAATTTCAGGATTTCGAAGACTTTGCCGAAGACGTTCGGAACGGCGATTTGCCGGATTATTCGTTCATCGAACCGCGCTACGACACCGGAAATAACTATACCGACGGCAACTCGATGCACCCGCTCAACGACATTCGGCAAGGGGAAAAGCTGGTAAAAGACGTGTATGAGGCCTTGCGCAACTCCCGTTATTGGCAGGATACGATGCTGGTCATCACCTTTGATGAACACGGCGGATTCTATGACCATCAGTCGCCACCACCGAACGCCGTGCCGACCGGCGACGATTCCAGCTATGCCCGCCCGGGCATTTCCTTCCCGTTCGATCGGTTGGGCGTGCGCGTGCCGGCCCTCGTGATTTCCGCGTACACGGCGCAGGGCACCGTCATCGGTCGCGACCCGAAAGCTCCCGTTGCGATCTTCGACCACAGCTCGGTACTGGCCACCGTTGAAAAGAAGTTCGGGCTCAAACCGCTCACCCGGCGAGATGCTGCGGCGAACACGCTGGATGTCGCCGTCAATCTAGCGGATGCCCGGACCGATGCGCCCACAAAACTTCCTGCTCCGGCGCCCGGCTCCGCCGTCACCACCCTCCGAGCCCCGGAAGATATCGCCGCCGCAGACCCCAAAGCCCCGCTTTCGAAGAATCAGCAGACCATGTCCGCGCTCGCGCTTGCCTGCGAGCTGGCGATCACTGATTCAAACCTCCACCCCGCGCTCCTCAGCAACCACGACAAGCTCGTCGAACAGAAAGACGCTGCGGATTACATCGAGCGCGTGGAGCAAAAGATCAAAGCCAGGAGAAAGAAGTAGTTGAGATGAATGGTGGTAAGGACGCTGTCCCCAGCGTCCCCATCCTTGTCTTTTGTTTTGATCAGGGACGCTGAGCACAGCGTCCTTACCTATTTACGTCGCTAAACCGGGGCGGTTTGGTTCCACTTCATTTCTTTCTCCAGGTCTCTCCACGTCTTTAGCCGCTTATTCGTGGTCGAGTTCCGGGTGTAGACCTTTCAGAATCAGCCGGCGATTAGCGGTTCTCGATAGTTGCTTTTGCATCCGTGCAAATCCGTGTCCTCCGTGGTTAACTAAAATTCTTTGCCGATCATTACGGACAGACACTCCCAGACAAGCCTTTCTGCTATATTACGCTCATGATACTGGACGCATGTTCAGCCTTGGTAAGGACGCTGTCCCCAGCGTCCCCGAAAAACACAAAACCAAATGAAAACAAACTCGGTTCCTCAAAACCGCAATTGCCCGGCGCGTCCCGCGCTCGGCCCAATCAAACAGACAACCCTGGCACGAACGCCGAAGTGCGCAGAAACGGGAAGATCGCACCTCACGCCGCCCCTCTCCCCCCGCGCAGAGGGTGGTCGCCCCCTGAACTCTCAACCATCAACTCTCAACCCTCAACTGGTTTGCAACCATCAACCTTCAACCGCCTCAGGCGAACCCTTGCTCACCAAAGAAGAAGTTGCCGTCCATTGCCAGGTTTGTTTGCGGACCGTCGATGCCTGGATGAAGCGCGGCGCGCTCAAGTTCCTGAAGCTCGGCTCCCGCGTCCGGTTCCGGCTCAGTGACGTCGAACAGCACCTTGCAGAGTTTTATGGGAACACAGGAAAACCTTAATCCGGTAAGGACGCTGTCCCCAGCGTCCCCGATCAACACCTTTGAGGCCCCCCACTCCCACCCGGCATTGAAACTTGCAGCCACTTGCATCGACTTGCACCCACTTGCATTCTTATGACCCAACCCACAGAAACGCCATCTGTCACCTCCCAGCTCTGGGATCAACAGCCCAACGAAACCCAGAACGCGTACGCTCTGTTTCTTGATTACCTCGAGTTCGGCCCCGACCCCGATTTTTCAGGTCTGGCCGAAAAGACAGGCAAAAGCATCTCCGCACTTTGGACCCTGAGTTCCCGCCACCACTGGTCTGAGCGCGCCGCTGCCCGCCGACAACACCTTGCCCGCCTCGCTTTCGAAGCTGCGCAGAGAGTTGCGCAGGATCAGGCTGCTTTCTGGGCCGCCCGCATGAATGTCTCCAGGGAACAGGAATGGGAAAATGGCCAATTGTTGGCCCAACTTGGCCGCCGCCTGACCCACGAGCGTATCCACAACCCCGCTTCCACAACCCAGGGCTACGAGCTGAAAAGCGTCTTCGAGACAGCGTCGAAGCTGTGCCGTTTGGCAGCGGAAAATGACAGGCCCACAGAGCCCGTCAGCCCAATTCGCAGCCTGTTGGAGGAAGAACTGGAGTTGGCCTATGGGCGGGGTAAGGACGCTGTCCCCAGCGTCCCTGATCAAAACTCTCAACCATCAACTCTCAACCTTCCGGTTTCTCCCTCTCCCTCGGGCGGAGAGGGCCGGGGTGAGGTGGATCTTCCCGACTCTCAACCTTCAACCATCAACAATCAACTACTTTGATTTCCGCCAAACACTATATCTCATCCGCTATCACCGCGGGCTGCTCACACGACCAGGTTGCGAACTTTGTCCGTGCTGAGTTGGTCCTGCATTCTCGCCAGTTGGCGGCCAGCGTAGCTGCGCGGGCCTGCGACCTGCCCAACGGCCCCAGGGAAATCGGTTATGGCGGCGCCCGCGGCGGCGGTAAATCCCATTGGCTTCTCGCGCAAATGGGCGCCGACGATTGTCAGCGCGCTCCCGGCCTCAAATGCCTGCTCCTGCGAAAGGTGGGCAAATCCAACCTGGAAAACTTCAACGACCTGCGCCTGAAAGTATTCCGCCATCTACCTCATGAATTTTCCAGCTCACGCGGCCACCTGATCTTCCCGAACGGCTCGCGAATCGTCGCCGGCCATTTCCAGCACGAAAGCGACATCGGAGCCTATATCGGGCTGCAGTATGACGTCATCGGCGTGGAGGAGGCGACGACACTGACGGCCCGCAAGTATTCGGACATTACGACTTCGAACCGGACCTCGCGACCGAACTGGCGGCCCCGGCTCTATTCCACCACGAATCCCGGCGGCGTCGGTCATGCCTGGTATCGCGCGAGATTCATCGTCCCTTTCCAGCAAGGCAAGGAAACCAGCACGCGGTTCATTCCTGCTCGAGTGACCGACAATGATTTCATCAACCCTGACTACATCAAAGTGCTGGCAGCGCAGGTCGGCTGGCGCAAAGAGGCGTGGCTTCACGGCTCGTGGGATATTAGCGCCGGACAGTATTTTACAATGTTCAGGCGGGACGTTCATGTCGTGCGCGATTTCGATGAGGGCAGGGCGCTGGAGTGGTTCGCCGCGATGGACTATGGGTTCAACCATCGAACGGTGGTGCTGCTCGGTTGCCTCGATGGAGACGGCAACCTGTTCGTGGTGGACGAGCATGCCGAACGCCGTTGGACGCCGCAACGCCATGCCGCAGCCATCCACGCCATGCTTGGTCGCCACCGGATCTGCCTTTCAGGCAAGGAACGTGCCCTGGCGAACAGTCTGACGGGTATTCATTCACCGAACGGCGCGATGCCCCCTGGTTATATGCCGACCGTCCTGCCGCCCGGATTTGTCCCGCGGCGAGTGCGCGCGCTCGCCCGATTTGTGGCCGGTGCGGACATCTTCAGCACGAACAGCGATGGCACCACGATCAGCTCGCAGTACGGCCGGCTCGGAATTCACATGCGGCCCGCGACCATGGACCGGATCAACGGCTGGGGTGAGATCCTGCACCGGCTCGGTGACGCGGAAGCCGGCCTGCCTCCGAGCCTGTTTATTCACGAGCGGTGCGCCCGGCTAATCGAGTGCCTGCCCAGCCTCCAGCACGACCCCAATCATCCGGAAGATGTCCTCAAGGTCGATCCGGATGACGACGGCGAAGGCGGCGACGACAGCGCCGATGCGCTTCGGTACCTCGTGGCAACGAAACCCAGAAACATCTTCCAGGTGAAACTGAAAGGATTCTGAAGACGGTAAGGACGCTGTCCCCAGCGTCCCTAACCAACAATCAGCAATGAGCGTCATGAAAAACTACCGCTATGCCTGTCAATAGTACCCATCCCGATTACGATGCCACGCTGCCGGATTGGCTGCGCGCCCGGGACGTCCTCGCTGGCGAGGACGCCATCAAGTCCGCTGGAGAGAAGTATCTGCCGGCTCTTGAATCGCAAAGCGAAGCCGAATACGCAGCATACCGGCAGCGGGCGTCCTTCTTCAACGCCACCGCGCGAACCGCCGAAGGATACAGCGGTCTCATCTTCCGCCGGCCACCTTTCGTGAAGATTCCGGAGCCTCCAGGCGCAATGGTAAGGACGCTGTCCCCAGCGTCCCTGCTCAAAGAAGAGCCGACGAATGGCAGAAGGACGGCTGCTGAAAACTCTCAACTCTCGACCAACAACTCTCAACTTTCTGGTACCTCCTTCTCCTCTGGGGGGAGGGCGAGCGTTCGCAACCATCAGCCATCAACTCTCAACCATCAACTATTTGCCAACTCTCAACTTCTGCAATTCCTCTCCGACTGCGACCTCCTCGGCACTTCACTCGCAGGTTATGCAAAGAACCTGGTGCAAGAGGTCATTGGCGTCGGGCGAGCCGGCTCACTGGTGGATTGGGAGAGCGCGGCTGAACAGCGAGCTTACGTTTCGCTGTATTCCACCGAGCAGATCATCAATTGGCGGGTCGAGCGGGTGAATGGCCGCTCCGTCCCGACACTGATCGTCCTGCGTGAGACCGGTCCGCGTCATCCTGCCACCCTCGGCCCGGATTCCGCTGGGGAAGACCTCTTCAGCGACAACAAAATCGACCAAATCCGCGTCCTTCGCCTGCTCGATTCCCGCCTCCTCCCCAACCTCGGTAAGGACCCTGTCCCCAGCGTCCCTAATCAGACGCAAAAACTCTCAACGATCAACCACGTGTCCTCCATAGCCTCGGCGGAGGAGGATCAACTCTCAACTATTTCGCAACTCTCGACTCACTTCGTTTGCGTCGTCGAAATCTGGCAACAAAGACAGTCGCCAACCTCACAGAAATCGGAATGGATGTTGGTGGAAAGACGGGTGCCGCTTCGGCTCGGCAGGCCGCTGCCGTCGATTCCTTTTGTATTCCATGGTCCGCGGCATTCCCGGCCAGCCGTGGACAAGCCACCTCTGAACGACATCATCGCGCTGAACCTCGACCATTACCGCCTCGATGCCGATTACTAGCATGGGTTGCATTTCACGGCGCTGCCGACTGCCTGGGTGAGCGGATTCGACCAATCATCCGTCCTTCGGATCGGTTCGAGCACGGCCTGGGTCGCGGAGGCGCCAGGCGCGACGGCCGGATTTCTCGAATTCACCGGACAGGGGTTGACCTCGTTTGAGCGTGCCCTGGACCGCGATGAACGGCTTATGGCTGTGCTCGGGTCGCGTTTGCTCGAAGACCAGAAGAAGGTCGCGGAGACCGCCCAGGCAATTGAACTGCGGCAGAGCGGCGAGAACAGCATTCTGAGCAGCATTGCGGCAAGCGTGAGTGAATCGCTCACCCAGGTGTTGCGCTGGGTTTACTGGTGGAACTCGACTGAGGAGGTGCCGGATGCCATCACCAATGGAACCGTGCTCGTTCGGCTGAACAATGATTTCAGTTTAAAAGGAATGACCAGCCAGGACCTGCAGGCGATCGTCGCTGCGTGGCAGGCCAATGCCATCAGCCAGGACACCATGCTCGAACTCTTCCGCAAAGGCGAAATCCTGCCCGACGGCCGCACAAATGAAGAAGAGCTGAAACTTGTTAAGAAAGTTGAGGGTTGATTGATGATGATTGATAGTCAGCAGCCTCTCCCGGCGAAGAGGCCGAGTCTTTGAACTCTCAACTCTCAACCAACAGCCCTCAACCATTCGGCAACTCTCAACTATCAACCAACGACTCTCAACTATTTGGCAACTCTCAACTATCAACTATGGCTCCCGACAGATATACTCCGCTCATGCCGCCGATGGTTGAACGGGAACTCCGCATGGCTCTCTTTCGCCGCGGGGCCCGGAGGCAATGGATTCGTACGGCATGGATCGCCGGCGGCATCTCCATGTTCTTCCTTCTGGTGTCCGGAACCATGCCATATCGCGTGGCGGGCAAGGTCCTCTTTGAAATTCTTTTTGCGCTGGGTTGCACTTCGGTTCTCATGAGAGGGCTCGGATTGACGGCGGACTTATTCAGCGAAGAACGCCGGAACGGAACGTTGGGATTGCTCGTGCTCACCGGGTTGACGCCGCTGGAGATTTTTGCGAATAAATTGTCAGGGGCGGTGGTGCTGGCTTCATATGGCCTGATCGGGGCGATGCCGTTTTTTGCGCTTCCGTTTTTGGCGGGAGGAGTTTCCGCGGCGCAATTTGTATGCACATTGGTTTTCCTGACGAATGCGCTGCTGTTTTGCGTGGCCATTGGTTTGTTGACGTCGGTATTGCACCGGGACAGCGGCCAGGCGCAAACCACGGCGCTTGCGTTGGCTGCGCTGTTCAGCTTTGCCGCGCCGGCGCTCTACTGGGTTCCGGCCACGCTGGGGGTTCACACGATTGGGCGAGGCTGGATGATTTCGAGCCCGGCGTATGCGGGATATTTGGCATTTCGAGGTTTACCGGCCGGCACCGAAGGACTGTTCTGGGAAACGAGTGCGGTTACCATCTGTTATTCCGCCATCGCTTTGCTTGCGGCAGCGGCAATTTTAAACCGCACCTGGCGGGACGGGCCAGAGGTGCTGGTGCCGGCGAGCTGGCGGAAGCGGTTTGGCCAGTGGTTAGTGAGCGGGAATAGCTTCCGCTCACGGTTGAGGAAACGTCTGCTGGAAACCAGCCCGTTTGCCTGGCTGGCAGCGCGAGACAAGGTGCCAATAGTAGCGGGCCATGCTTTGCTCGTGAGTGGGGTCATTGTTTGGGGTTTGCTCTGGTACGCGGCCGGCAGCCGGTGGGTTACTCCACGGAATGTTTTTTGCGCCGCTCTCGTCCTGCACCAACTTCTTAATTTCGCGGTGTCCTATGCCGCAGCAAAACGGTTTGGCGAAGAGCGGCAAACAGGCGGGTTCGAGATTCTGCTGACGACTCCGTTGCGAGTAAACGAGATTGTCGAGGGGCAGAACAAAGGATTGGTGGTTCAGTTTAAGACCGTGTTTCTGTTTGCGTTGCTGTTTGATTTCGGGCTGATGGCCAGCGCGTTTACCGGACCGCTCTGGACCGGGTCGGGCGTAATTACGTATGTGCTCGGATGGGCCATGCTGCTCTTTCTTTGTTACGGGATGCATCTGGAGACAGCGATGCGGGCAATGTGGATTAGCGCCTGGACAGGCAGGCCCGGGTACGCGGCATTGCATGCCATGCGCCCGAACGTGTGGACGCTGGTGTATTTGCTGGTGGTCTGGAGCAACGCGCTGGGACGACATCCGCAGCAGCAACCGATCGGAGTCGGGTTTTTCGCGTTCCTGTTGCTTGCGGCCGCTTTTGGAACATTCAGCCGACGCGGTGAACTGCGGGAAAAACTAAATTCTGAACTGCGCGACATTGCGGCCGCCCCAATCCCCTCGCCGAAGGACCGGCGTTTCTCAAAATGGAATCTCAAGCAGATCTATCCACCGGGCCGATGGGGCTATCTGGACCTCCGCCCGGTGCAAGCGGAGGTGAAAGTTCGAATGAACAGGTTGTGGCCTGAAGCAGGCTATGTTCCACCGACTTCCCCGAACCGGGGAGCGCGTGTAGGTCGAGAGAAATAACCCGGTTTTCTTACCGATGAGCATGGCACAGTCCATGCGTTCGCATTCCTGGTTCCCGAGCAGCACCAAAACCCCTCGGGAAATAAAACAAGTCACCAGCAAATCCTATGAAAATGCTCTTCTTCTCATCGGAACGGAGTGAAGTGGAAGTTCTCCGAAAAGCCTTCGACGAGGTCGGAATCTCCTGCGAAATCCATGATAGCGGTGTTATCGCAGGTCTCTCACTTCGGCCACCCGAAGCTGAGCTTTGGATACATCACGAACGGGATTCTTATCGCGCCGTGATGCTCTGCGTTGAACTTGGCCTGGGCTTTGCCAAGCGGCCGCCGCTCCCTGAGGATCTGGCTGCCTAAGTCTAACTATTTAGTGTTCGGAATTGTTAGGGTTTCGATTAGCGCAATCGCTTCGAGGCGAATGTCCGTTTTACATCTCCTTCTTTCGTCAGGAGCAGGGCATCAACGTGCGGCATGGAGTCCACAAGCGCTAGACCGCGTTGAACACCAAGGACGCACAGCGCGGTGGCCAGGGCATCTGTGGTCGTCGCATTCGGAGCAATGACGCTCACCTGGATGCGATTGGTAAGGCCAAGGCCGGTGTTCGGATCGACGATGTGGGAGTAGCGAACACCCTGGATTTCGATGGCTTGTTCGGTATCGCCAGAAGTTGAGATCGCGGCGTTATGAAGGACCAATGTTCGGGTCGTTTCGTTGGTGTGCGTGTCAATGGTCGAGATTCCAACTTTCCAGCCAGCCTTCCCCGGCGGGGAGTCGCCAATAGCCATATCACCGCTGGCTGCGACGAGCGCGCGCGTGATGCCATGGGTCTTCAGGACTTGAAGGGAGGCATCGGCTGAATAACCCTTCGCGATCCCGCCAAGGTCGAGCCGCATGTTTGGAACCAAAAGAGTCACCGTGTGATGTTGCCGATCCAATTTTAATTTCTGCCACCCAACGGCTGCGCGCGCGGTGCTGATCTCTTCGGCCGAGGGAAGCGTTCTGCGCTTTCGAGAAAACCGCCAGAGACGAACGTAAGGGCCAACGGTCACGTCGAACGCACCATCGGAGAGCCGTGATAATGCCTGGGAGCGCTCCAGAATCTTGAACAGTTCCGGGCTGACGGGGACAGGCGTTCCCCACGGCTGGTC
>Ga0308173_10001996_pt1 | contig 10654 bp, 20 predicted proteins | sample PhyPR1_FD_203716 | JGI IMG/M metagenome (GOLD analysis project Ga0308173, IMG submission 203716) | Soil microbial communities from UC Gill Tract Community Farm, Albany, California, United States - DLSLS.P.R1 | ecosystem: Environmental > Terrestrial > Soil > Agricultural land | place: USA... | reverse complement strand
CCAACTGGCCTGGCTGGCGATCGTCGTCCTGAACGCCGCGGTCACCTACGGCACGTGGGAGACGTACCGCCAGCACCTGCCCGGCGGCCCGCGCAACGTGCTGCTGTCCACGTCGATGTCGTTCCTGTTGTTCGCCGTGCTCTATCACCCGACCGGGCGCCTGTACCACCGCCTGCGCCGCCGCTACTCGAAGGAGAACTCATGTTCAAGCGACTGAACTACACCGAGCCGTCCGTGCTGCGCGGCATCATCACCGCTGTCCTCGCGCTGGCTGCCGCGCTCGGGTTCGCCGCCACCGACGAGATCCGCGGACTGGCCGAGGGCCTGATCCCGGTCGTCGCGTTCGTGGTGCCGCTGGTGCAGTCGCTGTGGACCCGGCAGGCCGTCGTCTCCCCGCAGACCCACGCCGAGTCGCTGGGCAAGCACGCCGCCCCGTGAGCCACAGCGACATCCTGCGCACCCTCAACGCCCCGCTGATCGTCAAGGCCGCGCAGGCGGGCGCCGACGCCCTCGACGAACGCCCGAGGCTGCTCGCCACCATCGCCGGCCTCGAGCACACCATCGCCGCGCAGGCGGCCCGCATCCGTGAACTACAGCCCGAGGAGTAACGCCTGATGCTCAACGATGCGGCCCTGGTTGCCGCCGCCAACGCAGTCAACGCGGCGATCACGTACATGCAGCTCCACTCGGCTGCCCCGAACGCCACCTACACGACGAACGCGGTCGGCAGCCGCGTCGCGGTGACGGGCACGGTGGACGCCGACGGGGACATCGCCTGGTCGACGATCAACTTCACCGGCCTGCCCGCGTCCGGCCCGATCACCCACATCTCGTACTGGTCGGCTTCGACGGGCGGCATCAACTACGGCGGGCAGCCCCTCACGGGTGATCTTGCTTCGAATGCCTCCGGGGCCTACACCGTCTCGTCGGTGACCGAGACCAGCACCGCAGCGTAAGCGAGGGGTCCGGTGGCAGTAACCGCGATCCCCCTGACCACCGGCTCCAGCACCAGCAACACCGCCAGCTACACGACGGCCAGCATCAGCCCCACCCCCGGCCGGCTGGTCCTCGCGGCGGTGCTGGCCACCGTCGGCAGCGGCACCGTCGACGTCACGCTGTCCGGTTGCGGGCTGACCTGGGTGAAGGTCGACCAGACGCCTGCGGCGGCGCGCACCGTGCACCTGTTCCGGGCGATGGGCACTCCCGCCGCCGGGTCGCTGACCATCGCGGGCAGCTCGCAGATGACGTCGGCGCTGTGGCAGGTGACCGAGTTCAACGGCACCGACACGTCCGGCGCGAACGGGTCCGGCGCGATCGTGCAGGCGGTCAACTCTCGCCCCGGATCGGCCACCAGCGTCACCGTCGCGTTCAACCAGCCGGTAAACGCCGCCAACACCACCTACGGTGCGGTCGGTATCGCGGCACAGGAGGCCCCGGCCGTTGGTGGCGCCCCCTGGACGTCGCTCGGCTCGACGACACAGTCGGCCCCGACGTCGGGTCTGCTGGCCGAGATCGCCGCCGTGGCACGGCAGGAGATCGCCGCGTCGTGGACGACGTCCGCCGCATCGTTCGTCGTCGGCGCGGAGATCGCCGCCGTCGCCGTCGTCGTCAGCGGGCTTTACCCCGGCGCCGCCGTGTACCCGTCGGCGTCGCAGTACCCGGGGGCCGCCACCACGCCCACGGGTGCGGCGAACGGCTCGTGGTCGTTCACTGGCGGCACCGCGACCGGGGCGGCGAACTACCGGGGCACCGCCGCGGCCGGCACGTGGACGTTCACGGGCGCGGCGGTCGGCGGCAACGCCCCCGTCGGGCGGGCTGCGGGAACCTGGACGTTCACCGGGGCTGCGTCCGGCACCACTACGCGCACCGGCACCGCCACATCGGGCGCCTGGGGCTTCACGGGCGCCGCTACGGGCAGCCACCTCAGCTCGGGCACCGCCTCGGGCACGTGGCGGTTCACCGGGGATGCGGTCGGCAGGACACCCGTCGTCGTCGCCATCAGCCACACCTACGGCTTCGCCACGCTGACCTCGGCCACCGTCGGCACCGCCGCCCTCACGCCCACCCCGTTGGGCACCGCCGCCCTCGCCGCCAGCGCGACCGGCGACGCCACGCTCACCTACTCGCCGGGGCTCGCCACCCTGCAAACCGATAGCTAGGAGGGGCGATGCCGGATTTTGTTCTAAAGAGTCACGACCGCTTGCCGTCGATCCAGGCGGTCCTGAGTTCCGGCGGTAACCCGGTGGACCTTTCTGCCGCCGGGACCTCGGTCAAGTTCATCATGAAGACCGCGCAGGGCAACACGATCAAGGTCAACGCCGCCGCGACCATCGTGACCCCCGCCAGCGGTGTCGTCCGGTACGACTGGCTGGCGATCGACACGGACACCGCTGGCGAGTTCCTGGCCGAGTGGCAGGTGACCTTCTCGGGCGGAAAGACCCAGACATTTCCGACGACGAGTTACCACTCCGTCAGCATCCTGGCCGACCTGGACGGGGCCTGAGATGCCGGTAGAGGCCCTGCCGGTCCCGCCCGCCGTGCCCGTCCCCGGCGCGGTGTCGTTCCGCCACGAGTACCGCGACGCCCTCGGCCGACCGCTCGTCGGCAGCGTGACCCTCACCCCGGAGACGCGCACCGCCGTGCCGGGCGTGACCATCCCGACCGCGCCGTTCACCGTGCCCGTGGTCGCCGGGGTCCTCGAGGTCAGCCTGCCGCTCGGCATCTACCAGCTCCGCGCCGACCTTCGCACCGTGGACGGCGCCCCCGTCGTCGACACCGACCGCGTGTCCGTCAAGCCCACGAACTAAGGAGCACTCATGCCCTACACCTCTACCGGGCTGAACGCCGCCGTCGATGGCATCGCCGGGGCGGGCACCTGGATTGCCTTCCACACGGCCGATCCTGCCGGCGTCGCGGGGGCCAGCCAGACCGGCACCCGCACGCAGACCACCTGGGCCGCCGCGTCGGGTGGCTCCCGTGTCGGCTCGCAGGTGTCGGCGTCCATCGGCGGCGGGGTGACCGTCTCTCACTGGTCGATCAACACCGCCTCCACTGCGGGCAACATGATCTACTCGGCCGCGCTGTCCGCCTCGGAGACGTTCGGCTCAGCGGGCACGATCCAGCACACGCCCACGATCACGGTCGCCTGACGTGGCGCGTTACGGCAACTCGATCACGAAGACGACCGGCGCGGCGGCTGCGGCGATCTGCACGCTCGGCGCCACCGCCTCCCGCGACATCCGGGTGTTCGAGGTCGGCGTCTCGCTGTCGACCGCAGTCTCCGGCGAGGTCGGCATCATGCGGCCCGGCAACACGCCGGGTACCCCGTCCGGCGGCCAGATCGGTGCGCCCCTGGACAACGTGTCAGGCGCGGACACAGCCACCCTGCACAACACCTGGGCCACCACACAGCCGACCGCCGGCACCGGGATGCGCCGCATGGTCCTCCCGGCCACCATCGGCGCCGGGGTGATCTGGACCTTTCCCGACGGCATCGTCATTCCCGCGTCGAGCTACCTGATGGTGTGGCAGTACAGCGCCCTGGCCGTCACGTACTCGGTGTACATGCATTACGACTCCTGATCGGGGGCTGACCCGTGCCTCTGGTCGGTGGCGGTCGCTCGGGCACGTTCAGCGCCACCCCCGGGCTGTACGGCGGCTACCAGGCGGGCGTAACAGCCCCGCCCGCCGGGTTCACCGTCCCGCCGTCGCGGCTGCTGTCCCAGCCCACCCAGGCGAACCCGCCGCTCGCCACCCTCACCGACGACTTCGCCACCGCGGACACCTCCAAGTGGGTGTTCGACGGCGGGGCTTCGGTCAGCGGCGGGCAACTGGTGCTCGCGGTCGACTCGTCCTACACCGGTCAGGCGCGCACTGTCGCGCCGTACGACCTCACCGGCTCGTCGATCACCGTCGAGATGGTGCAGCGGCCCAACGCCAGCACCGGCACCACGCAGGCGCTGCTGTCGCTGGACATCACCACCACAGCGGCGCAGAACGCCGTGTACTTCGATGTCGTCGGCACCGACCTGCGTGCGCTGCGTTGGGTCGGCGGCGGGCTGACGCTGGTCGCCTCGGTCGCCTACAGTGCGACGGCGCACCGCTGGCTGCGGATCAGCGAATCGGGCGGCACCGTCTCCTGGGACACCAGCCCCGACCGGTCGACGTGGACGAACCTCGGGTCGTGGGTCGCCACCTTCGCGGTTACCAGCCTGTACGCCAAGCTGTCGGCCGGGTTGCTGGCTGCCGAGTCAACCCCGGGCACGGCGATCTTCGACAACGTCAACGTCGCCCCTGCCAGCGAGGTGCACACCACCACGGGCACCGCGCCGACTGCGGCGTCGGCGTCGGGGGCTACGGCCACCACGCGGACGAAGACCAGCACCGCGGCGGCAACGGCCACCGCGTCCGGAACCAGCACGAGCACCCGCACCAAGACGGGCGCCGCGACGGCCACGGCTACGGCCAGCCGCACCGGCTCGAGTACCCGCGTGAAGACCGGCACGGCCTCGGCGACCGCGACGGCGACCGGCACGCAGGCCGCCACCCGCGTCAAGACGGGCACGGCGTCCGCCACGGCGACCGCGACCCGCACAGGCTCGTCCGTCCGCACGAAGACCTCAACGGCAACAGCAACGGCCAGCGCCAGCGCCGTTACCTCCTCCACCATCGTGGAGATCTACACCACCGCCGCGACCGCCACCGCCACGGCGAGCGCAACCGGCACCACCACCAGCAGCCGCCCGAAGACCAGCACCGGCACGGCCAGCGCTTCGGCCACCGCCAGCACGGTCACCCGCAGGACGACGGTCGGCACGGCCTCGGCCACCGCCTCGGCATCGGCTGTCGTCACGCACGGCGAGGTGCACGCCACCAGCGGAACCGCCACGGCCCTCGCAGCCGCCACGGCCAGCGTCAGGACCGTCAAGGGCGCAGGGGGCACCGCCACCCTGCTCGCCGGATCCACCGCGCTCACGACCAGTCGGCGGGTCGGAACGGGCACGGCGGTCGCCTACGCGCAGGCCACGGCGGTCTCGTCGCAGCTCGGCGCGTTCCGGGACATCACTGTCACCTTCGGCGGGCTGACCTCCCGACACCTCGCCGCCACCCTCACCGGACGCAGCCTCGACGGTGACCTGTCCACCCGTGCCCTGACCGCCACCGCCAGCACCCGCACCACCGCCACCCACCTACGGGCCCGAGCCCTCGCCGCAGACCTGGAGGACTAGGTGCACCTGAACCGCGTGGACCGCAAGTACGCCAACCTGACCGTGACGGCCACCGACGAGGACGGCTTCCCCGCCACGCTCGCCGGGGTCGACGTCGCCCTCATCCCCACGCGCAGCAACCCCACCGGCGCCACCGCCTGGACGCCGGCCGCCGCCGTGGACGGCAAGTGGCGGGTGCTGCTCGCCGGGCCCGACGCCTCCCCCAGCGGCGCCCTCGTCGTCGCCGCCACCGCAGACCTGTGGGTGCGGGTCACCGACTCGCCCGAAGTCGACACCGCCTTCGTGGAGCGGATCACCGTCGAAGGAGCCGCCGCGTGACCTACACCAAGCAGACCTGGGCAGACGGCACCGGAGGTGGCACACCCATCAGCGCGGCCCGCCTCAACTACATCGAGAACGGCATCGCCGCAGCCAGCGTCATCAACGCCGCCGACTACGGGGCGGTAGGCGACGGGACGGCCGACGACACCACGGCAATCCAGGCCGCACTCAACGTGCTCAACACTGCCGGCGGCGGGATCCTCGACCTGCGGGGCAAGAGCTACGTCGCCGGGCAGCTCACCCTGTTCCCGTCGTGCGGCATCGTCAACGGGCGGCTCAAGCTCAAGAACAGCGCCAACACGTGGATGCTGTACCTGGGCGGCAGCGCGACCCGCGGCAACCGTGACTGGCTGGTCGACCGGGTCACCTTCGACGGCAACAAGGCCAACAACACGACCATGCCCGGCGTCATCTACGGGTACGCCGAGACCGGGTTCTACGAGCGCGCGCTGATCACCCGCTCCCGGATCGAGAACGCCCGCGGCGACTGCATCAAGTTCGACTCCGCGACCGGCGCGCAGTTCATCCAGCCGCGCATCGACAAGGTCACGATCGACTGCTCGGAGACGGCGGCCGGCACCACGGGCGTCACCTTCGCGGCCTGCTCCGACGCCACCGTCACCACCGTCGACATCGGCCGCGTCTACACCGGGGTGTCGGTCACCGGCTCCGGTAAGCACCGCTTCCACGACGTCCGCGCCTGGGGCTGCCAGGAGGCCGGCGTCAAGGTCGTCAACGCCGGGGACCTCACGTTCGTCAACTGCGAGGTCGACGGCAACTTCGGGCACGGCGCCTACATCACCACGACGGGCCGCGTGCACTTCCTCGGCTGCGCGTTCACCAACAACGCCTTCGTCGACTCCGGTAACACCCTCGGCTACGGCGCGAACTACAACTCGGCGGCGAACAACACCAAGGACGGCGCGTACGTCGACAACGCCACCGACGTGCACTTCACCAACTGCCGGTTCGGCAACGACCTCGCCTCGGGCACTACCGGCTACACCGGGACGCAGCGGTACGGGCTCACCACGGCCAACGGTGGCACGGCGGTTGCTACCGGGGACTGCTACTTCTGGAACAACCGCACCGCCGCCCTGAACGACCAGACCGGGTTCAGCATCCTCACCGGCCGCGGCGTGCGGTACCTGTCGCTGTCCAACGGCGCCTGGATGTACGCGGGCAGCGCCGACACCACCAACATGGGCTTCCCGTCCTCGACCGGTGCGGGCATGGAGTTCCAGCGGGGCGCTGCGGCCAGCAACCCGGGACGGATCACCTTCGTGTCCGGTGGCGCGACGTCCGGTGGCGACGTGCGGTTCGTGCGCACCAACGGGTCGGGCGGCTTCTTCGACTTGATGCAACTCCTGGCCGCGGGTGGTGCGTTCATCGCCAACGTGACCACCGTGCCGGCCACGCCCTCGGGTGGTGGCGTGCTCTACGTCGAGTCCGGCGCGCTCAAGTACAAGGGCTCGAGCGGCACGATCACGACTCTCGGTGCTGCCTGATCCGTTCCGCCACACCACCAGATCGGCCCCGCTCTGCTTCGGCAGGGTGGGGCCGATTTCTGTTTTCCAGGGCCCGGCGCATCCACACCCAGCACAGCGTCGGCAGCACGAGCCACGCGACCAGCCCGAGCAGGATCCACACGTCTACATCCTCGGCCCGTCCAGGTACACGTTCAGGTCCTCGGCGACCGCAGCCACCGCCTCGGCACCCTTCCGCAGCCCGCGCCCACCGTCACCGAACAGGGCATCCCGCAGCAGACGGCCGGCGAGCGCATCCCAGGCGTCGAGCTGGTCGCGGGCGTTCAGTTCGTCGTGCGCGGACAGCGGCTGCGGGGGCAGCCACAGCCAGGTGCGGTCGGCGGGCGTGAGGTGGTCGACCACCGACGGCGGCAGGTCGAACGTGCGGGCGCGGGGGAGGGTCACGGGCAGCACCCGCAGTCGCCGCAGTGCTCGTCCGGGCACTGGCACGGACCGTCCAACTCATCGGCCCGTGAGGTGAGCGCGTCACGCACCGTGGACGTCCCGACCCAGGTGATGTCTGCGGCAGCCTCGCGGAGCTGGATGGCGGCGTACTGGCAGGCGTACCGGCTCACGAGCGGCAGGAGTGCGGACAGCGCCTCGTCGCTCACGATCCCGCCCGACGCCTTCTGCACGAACTCCTCACCGGGTCCGCAGCAGAAGGCGTGCGTGCCGTCCGGGTAGACGTCGTGAATCCGGACCCACTTGCGCGGCGGCACCAAGCCTTCCCATTCCTTGTGCGTCTCGCTCACGACGCCACCGCCAGCCATGCCGTGATCGCGTCGCGGAGCTTCTCGGCGGTGTCGCGGCCCATGCGCTCGCCGCAGCACTCCGAGTTGACCCACACGCCGTGTTCGTCCACCTGGACGTCGTAGTCACTCCCCGGCCGAAAGGGGGTGACCGGCAGGAAGTCCCTCATGACTGCGGCCGGTAGTAGTCGATGTGGTCGCGCAGCCGCTGCACGTAGCACTGTGGGCAGACGCGAATCGGGCCGTCGGCGCACCTGCCGATCGTCCGTAGGTCAAGCCGTCGCCCGCAGTCGATGCACATGTGGCCCGTGCGCTCGTCGTCGCTCAGTGGCTGCCACGAGCCGATGCCGTCGTCAGTCCCCGGAATCGCCGCGTGCGGGTCCGTGAACTCGATCGGCGTCATGTAGGTCGTCACGGGCGGTCCTTAGCAGGCAGGTCTGACAGTTCCACCGTGCCGCCAGCGAGCGCGCTGCGAACCTCGTTGGCGCAGCCCTTGAACGTGCACGCAATCAGGATGTCGATGGGCTGGTCACCCTTCTGGTACTCGGCCATCCGAACCCAGTCATCGGCTAGCCGACGGACGTGGGCGAGGGCGTCCGTGATCGTCCGCAGGCAGCCTTCCGCCTCGGTATTGCCTTCGATCAGCGACCGCAGATCCCCGACGGCATCGACCAACACGTCCTCAGTCACCGTTGACCGCGCAGTAGTTCATGGAGCAGGCGGGGTAGCAGTCGTTACAGATGCCGCCGTCAGACTCGTCCTCGTTCACGGTCCCGTGGCAGCAGTCGCAGGTGATGGTCGGCGTGGGGTAGCGCGGGCCCGACCCGAGCCCCCCGATCTCAGCGTCGTCGTAGGTAGTCACTGGCTCCTCGCTCGGGCGGTCGATCAGCCACTCGGCGAAGTCGGCCTGACGGCTGAGAGCGAAGGCCCGCAGCGTCTCTAGCTCGGATCTCACAAGCGCTCCTTAGCAGGCAGGTCTGACAGTTCGGCGGCGAAGTAGGCGTTGAGGGCGCGGCGCCAGAACAGGCCGCGCAGGTCAGTTGAGATGAGTTCCGCGATCTCGGCGTTCGTCATGCCGGACCGCTTCACGGCGGCCACTTCTTCGTCGAGACGGCGGCGCACCCACTCCTGCTCGGTGATGCCGCGCCCGGCGTCCTTGTCGACGCTCACTTCGCACCCCCGAACCGCTGCTGCGCGGCCTGACGGCTCACGCCCAGCACCTCACCGATCTCGGCCCAGCTCGCCTGCCCGACCTCGCGGGCGTTCGTCACCCACGGCGTCGGGTCCTGCCCGACGTCCACCGCCAGCCGCAGCGCCACGAGGTGCTTGCGCTTCACGAACGTGGGGTCACGGCGCTCTCGCTGCGCCTTCTCGCGGTCGAACGGCGGCTGCTTAGTGCACGAGTCGTGTGTGCATGGCAGGTACTGCTCGGCGCCCGTCTCGCGGTCCACGGCGTGCCAAATGGCGAAGGCGATCGTCTGCCGCAACTCGTCCAGCGGCGTCTCCCCGTAGAACAGGTGGCCGGGCGAGGTCGGGGCGCTGGTCACTTCTTCACCGGCTCGGGCGTGTGGAGGGCGTAGCCGCGTCCGTGGCCGCACTCGATGCAGACGGAGTAGGCGGGGCCCATCGTGCGGTGCGGGTGCTTCTTCGTTGTCATGTCGTCAATCTAAGGTTGCGCGGGGAGCAGTGTCAAGCTCACCTTGCATACAGGTCAACGTGCAGAACTCGCGCCCGCCGTCGTCGCGGAACCGTTCCCGCTTGCGACCCGGCAACTCCATCCCACAGGAGGCGCACGACGGCTTCGGTGCCCGCTTGCGTGTCGGTGGACGGCGAGGACCGCGGACGGCGCCCAGGACGCCGCTGGTGGCGACCGTGAGCCCCTGTGATCGCGCCCAGCCCTCGCACCCACCGTCGCCGCAGATGACGTACACGGCGGGCCTGGTCACCGACCACATGGCGGCGATCGGAGCGCGGCAGCAGGCACAGATCGGCGGAATCCTCTGCATGTCCCGTCTCTTCCTCGCGCGCGCTCTCTTGTCGTTACGTCGGTAGACGACCACGTCAACCGCTATTCCGCAGGGTTCCTCCAGCCGAGCGAAGCTCGGCCCCGGAGGGAGACTGAGGGAACGGGACGTTCCCTCAGAGCAGTCCGGTAGGACTGCCATGGCGTAGTAAGCGCCGTGGTTGAGCCAGTCCCCGCTGCCGCGTCGTGGCGTCGGCTAGTGGACCCCCGACCTGAGTGCGGCCGAGGATCTGCGGGCGTCCTCGTGGGGGTGCGCAATCCGTCACGGAGGATCGTGGTTCAGTCGCCTGGCGTGATGGGCTCTCCGTCCTGTCGCGTGTCGCGGCGTGGACGGATGCGGTGCAAGCGCGCTTGATGCAAGATGGCGACAAGCCACCCGCGATAACTCCGCGCGCTGTTACCTCGTCAGTCCAGCGCCCCGAGATCCCGGTGGTGGAGCCCTCAGGTTTGGCGACCTGGGGGCTCCGCGCTGTACGGGTCAGGTTTACCACGCAGGTCCCGCCCGTCAGGTGCGACGCGCCGCGAGCGTGCGTCACTTGCCGTCCCGGATCTGATAGACGCGAGCCGGCGTGATACGGGCAGCCCTGGCCGCGCGAGTCACGGGCAGCCCGTTGTCGAGCGCCGCCCGGATCTTCCGCTGCAGGTCCGCCTCGGCAGCCCTCACCATCGCCCGGTAGTGCTGCACCAAGTCGGCAGCGGACGCGATCTCGCTCTCATCCATGTCGCACAACCAACCGCATTTGGCCCTGGGCATCAACCGCATTTGGTGCGGTCAGGGCAAACGAAAACGGCCCCCACCTGTCAGGA
>Ga0308173_10001995_pt1 | contig 10655 bp, 6 predicted proteins | sample PhyPR1_FD_203716 | JGI IMG/M metagenome (GOLD analysis project Ga0308173, IMG submission 203716) | Soil microbial communities from UC Gill Tract Community Farm, Albany, California, United States - DLSLS.P.R1 | ecosystem: Environmental > Terrestrial > Soil > Agricultural land | place: USA... | reverse complement strand
CAGCTACATTCATCTTTAGACGATCTAGGAATCGATCGCTGATCGAGCGGCAGAACTCGCGCGCATCCACTGCCGATTTGGCAGAAGCGGCCGCCAGGCGACTCTCATAAACTCCGCGTTTAACGCCATTTCCATCCCGCGCTTCGCGGCATTGCGTTTGCAAAAGGCACGGCGTCAATCAACCGCAGAGGATCTCCTATGCCCGCAACGCAAGACGCCCCGCACGCCGCCCCGCAGCGGATGGAATTCAAGACCGAGCTCAAACAGCTGCTCGATTTGATCATCCACTCGCTCTACACGAAGAAGGAAATCTTCCTGCGCGAACTTGTGAGCAACGCCGCCGATGCGATCGACAAGGTGCGCTTCGAGTCGCTGACCAACGCTGACCTGCTCGAAGGCAATAGCGATTGGCGGATCAAGCTGACGGCGGACGAGTCGGCCGGCACGTTGACCGTCAGCGACAACGGCATCGGCATGAGCCGGGAGTCGATCGTTGAGAACCTCGGCACCATCGCCCGCAGCGGCACGCGGGCGTTTGTCGAGAACCTTCAAGCAGCGAACGCGCAGAACCGGCCGGAGTTGATCGGGCAGTTCGGCGTCGGGTTCTACGCCTCGTTCATGGTGGCCGATCGCGTGACCGTGCTGTCGCGCATGGCCGGCGACAAGAGCGACGGCGTGCGATGGGAATCGGACGGGCAAGGCGAGTTCACGGTCGAGCCGTACGAGAAGCCGACGCGCGGCACCGATGTCATCCTGCACCTGCGCGAGGACGCGAAGGAGTTCCTCCAGCCCTACCGCCTGCGCGAGATCGTCAAGCAGTATTCCGACTTCATCGATCACCCGATCGTGATGGATGTCGAGCGCGAAGCGGATGGCAAAAAGACAACCGAGGAAGAAACCTTCAATTCGCGCAAGGCGATTTGGCTGCGGCCCAAGAACGAGGTGAAGCAGGAGGAGTACGACGAGTTTTACAAGCAGCTGTCGCGCGACTTCGAGCCGCCGCTGAAGACGATCCACGTGGCGGCCGAGGGGGTGATGGAATTCCGCGCCCTGATGTTCATCCCCAGCCATCGCCCGCTGGAATGGATGATGGGTCCACCGCCCAAGAGCGGGCTGGATCTATACGTAAAGCGCGTGTTGATCCAGCACCAGAGCGAAGAGCTGCTCCCGCCGTACCTGCGATTCATCAAGGGCGTCGTGGACAGCTCAGATCTCCCGCTGAACGTCTCGCGCGAAACGCTGCAGCACAACCCTGTCCTGGCCCGCATCAAGTCGAACCTGATCAACCGCGTGCTTAAGACGCTGGACGAAATGAAGACCGGCGAGCGCGAGCAGTACGAAAAGTTCTTCAAGCAATTCGGCGAAGTGCTGAAAGAAGGTATCGGCCTGGACTTCGCCAACCGCGAACGTATCGCGGACCTGCTGCTGCTGGAATCGACCAAGACCGAAGCGGGCAAGCACACAACGCTGGAGCAATACATCGCGGGCATGACGGCCGATCAGAAGGAGATCTACTATCTCGTCGGCGAGAACCGGTCGCTAATCGAAAACTCACCATATCTGGAGGCGTTCAAGGCCAAGGGACAGGAAGTGCTGCTGCTAACGGATCCGGTGGATGAATACGTCGTCTCGCACCTGGGCGAGTACAAGGGCAAGCGGCTCAAGGCCGCCGACAAGGGCGAGGTGGAGGCGGAGCAGACGGACGAGCAGAAGCAGAAGGCGGAGCAGTTCAAACCGCTGCTGGAGACGCTGAAGCAGAAGCTGAGCGAGGTCAAAGACGTTCGGCTGTCACACCGCCTGAAGGAAAGCGCCGCCTGCCTGGTGGCCGACGAATACGGGCCGACGGCTCACATGGAACGCCTGATGCACCGCCTCGGCCAAACTGAGTCGCCAATGGCGTTCAAGCGCATTCTAGAGTTGAACCCCGACCACCCCGCCGTGCAGAAGCTGCGGCAACTGCGCGAGAACAACGCCGACGATCCCAAGATCGAAATGTACGCGAAGCTGCTGCTGGATCAGGCGACGATCGCGGAGGGATCGACGATTAAAGATCCCGCGGCGTTCGCGAAGCGCGTGAATGAGTTGATTGCAGGTGGATGAAGAAGTTCGCTTCAAAATCTGATCCCCTCGCCCGGTACTCCGGGAGAGGGTTAGGGTGAGGGTGATTTGGGAATGACGAGAGCCGCTGGTGCTCGAAATCACCCTCCCCCCAGCCCTCTCCCGGAGTACCGGGCGAGGGGGAAATGCAAAGGCCCGCTACGGCGTCACGCCATCTTCGCCGCGTCCGCGTTCACTGTGGAATCGACCTGCGGCGCCGCGGGTGGTTGAATGTCCAGCACATCTTCCGCGTACGCCCGCAGCACTTCCGCCACCGACGTGGCCGCAGCGATCGCCCCGCCGGGGCGATGCGGTTTATCGCCGTCGAAGAGTTCGCACAGTTGGCCCAAGCCGTTGCCTTGGATGTGCGCGATGCACGCTTGCAGCATCTGTCGCGCTTCATCGCGTGCCCCTTCACCGCGGCCGTTCACGCGCAAGTACGCGCTGACATACGCGCCCAGCAGCCATGGGAAGACCGAGCCTTGGTGATACGCCCGGTCGCGGCTGATGATGTTCCCGGCGTAGTGCCCATGATAGCCTCGATCGTCCGGCGACAACGTGCGCACGCCCACCGGCGTCAGCAGCGACGCCCGCACGCGCTCCAGCACATACTCAAATCGATCAACCGACAGCACCGCGTACGGCAGCGCGATCGCCAGCAGCTGGTTCGGCCGGATCGACGAATCCCGGCCGTGCTCGTCGATCACATCGAATAGGCACCCCGCATCCGCGTTCCAGAACCGGCGGTTGAACGCCGACTGAATCGACTGGGCCAACTCGTTCAATTCTTCCGTCTTGTCCGCATGGCCCGCGCGCTCCGCCAGATCCGCCGCGATGCGCACTGCATTGTACCACAGCGCGTTGATCTCGACTGGCTTGCCCGCGCGTGGCGTGACGACCCAGTCTTGGACCTGCGCATCCATCCAAGTCGTTGCTGTCCCCGCAGCGTGCGTTGAGATGAGACCGTCGTGATCGGCGGCGATCCCAAGGCTCGTGCCGTGGCGATAGGCGCTGATCACCTGCATGCACGCGTCGAACAGCCGATCGCCCAGCGTCTGCTCATCGTGCGTGTAACGCAGGTACTGATGCACCGCGTTCACGAACCACAGTGAAACATCCGCCCCGTTGTAATCGGCCGGTCCACCATGTTCCGACAGGCACGATGGCAGCACGCCATCGACCATTCGATCGCACATCGCCAGCAAAAATCCGCGCGCCGCGGCGAACTTGCCCGGCACCAGGAACAAGCCTCCGAAGCCAATCAGCGAATGCCGTGGCGACGGCGGGGACCATGGGTAATGCGCCGCGACGTAATCCGTCTGCCCCGCCTTCTCGCCCGGCACCGACAGCACGAACTGGTCCGCCGCCCGCAGCAGCGAATCCATCGGTTCACCGAACGACTTGGCCGGCGGCGATGGCAACATCGCCTCGGTCAGCTGCTCGTCCGCCTTCGCCAGCGCGCGCGTCAGGTCGATCGGATCCGCCGAGCAAACGAAGTGAATCGTCTGCCCCGGCTTCAGCGACCAGCGGATCGTGCCGGGGTTCCACAGATCTTCCAGCCCCGCGTAGCCGCGCGCCTGCTCACAGCGATAGATTGTGTTCAGGTACCAATGATCGTCCGCTTCGAACACGCCATCGTGCGCGAAGAATACTTCCGGCGTGCGCGTCGTGGCGGGGACGTGATGATGCCCTGGCGAGCGCTCCACCGCGGCGAGCTTTCCGTTCCACTGATACGTCAGCTCATGCATGCCGCGAAGCGCGAGCAGCGGCCGCATCTCCATCGCGACAGTCTTGTCGCCGCCCAGCAATGTGTAGCTCAAGACGACGGTGTTCTCACCGGTCAACAGCCGCAGGCTCTTCTCGATCGTCCAGCCGTCGCCCTGGTAGGCCCAGCGCGGGAAGGGGTCTGCGTTGAAGGCGCGAAGGGATTGATCGCCGCGGGGATGAATCGTGCCGGGATATTCGTTGCACGCCAACGGGAAGGTCCAGCCGTCGCAGACGACGGTTTCTTCGACGCGCGACAGCAGCACCATCCGCCGAACCGGCGGCGTCATGGCGGCCACCAGCAGGCCGTGATATTTACGGGTATTCAGGCCCGGAACCGTGGAGCACGCGAACCCGCCGATCTTGTTGACCGCAAGCCACTCGCGCTCGATCAGCGTGTCCAAATCCGCAGACATGAGATCTAATGCGTGCATCGTTTCCTCCATGAATCCGAGCTGCACGGCCCATTCGAAAGGTACCGGGAGGATAGTATACCGCTTGGCACTGAAAAAACCCAAAGTGTAGATGCCTTAAAACCCGCCGGGTTGTGAGTGTATGGAGATCGCTGATTTCGTGGGAATGAGGAAAAGCGGAAGAACGAATAATTGACGTGAAATCCGCAGGAATGCAGAAAATTTCGATACGAAACAAAAGCCCACGGCTCTGCCGTGGGACGCTCTACGAAAAGGCGGTCCCACGGCAGAGCCGCGGGCTTTTGTGGTGAAGCTTACAAGCTATTGCGTCACCGCGCTCCAGCGTGCGCGCCGTTCGGCGCCGCCAGCGCTGCCGAGCGATCGATCGTCAACACCATCAGCGCCGCGGACGTGCAGAACGTTCGCCCGGTGATGCAGTGCGACCCGCTCCAGCTGCCGTCGTCATTTTGCACCTTCACCAGGTTGTCCGTCGTCCGGTCATCCCACTTGCTCCACGCCTCGCCCCCCGCGGCATAGAGGCTTTCGCCGATGTTCAAATAGCTCAGGAACTCTTCACCGCCATTCGAACCGAACCCAGCAATGAACCGGCCGTCGCCTGCGTTGGCGACCACCTGCTGCTGCGCATCGGCCAGATCTTTATCGACCGCATCGAATCGCGCGATCATGTCGGCCGCCTCCTTGCGCCTGGCCGGCGATGTCGTCGGTGATTTGGCGAGATCTTCGTACTGCGCCCGCCGGCTGTCGTTCACCGATTTCGACGCCTGCATCGCGGCAATCTGCGATCCCGATGAATACAACTTCACGCCCGCATCACCCCCGCTGCCGCCGACCGGACCGCTGTATGGACGCGCGGTGAGAATTGACGAATCAGTCGCCACCCCACTGATGCCCGGGGTCGCCACCGCCACGCCACCGCCACCGGCGCTGTTGGCGCCGCGGAAGTCGGCTTGCGCGTATTGCTCCGCGCGCTGCCGCACCTGCTCGTCCACCACCACACCGTTGGCCGCCGCGACGTTGATCGACTTCGCCGCCGCCGCCTGCGCCAACGTCGGCGCCCACCCCTGGTTAGCCCATTGGCCGTTCGCCTGCTGGTTCTTTTCGATCTTGTGAATCACCTTCGCCAGCGCGTCGTTCACGCGTTTGCTCGCGCCATCGGTCGGCATGTGCGATTTCAACTCCGACAACATCTGGGCCGCGAAGAACGTGTCGATGTACGTCCCCAGCTTCATCTGCGTGCGCGTGCCGCGCAGCTCGGTGATGTAGAGCGAATCGGCGTCGCTCTTTTCGATCTGCTCACACACGAAGTTCACCGCCTTGTACACCGCATCTTTATAAAGCCCAGTGGTCGGCGTGCTGCCGGCGCGATACAGCGCCATCACCGCCATGCACGTATCGGCGACGTTCGGCGTCGCGCTGATGTTGGCCAGGCCGTTGCCCATCTCGCTGGATTCATCGCCCTGTCCCCACGCGCCGCTGGGCTGCTGCCGCCCGACCAGCCACGCCAGCGCTTTGTGTGCTGCCTCGCTCAGTTCCTTCGGCGCGGGCCGAGTCGACGGTGCCGTAGTCGGCGCATCCGTCGCCAATGTTGGAGCCATGTTTATGCCCATGAAGCAAGCGGTGGCCGCCAGGACGAGGATACGCCGACGCATAACGCCTCCGGTGAAAGCGAGAGGTGTGGAAGCGACACTCACGACGAGCATCGCGTCGGCAGGGTTGGACGGGCAGGACTCGGAAAAGTTTCGAGGGAAAATAACGACTGAATGGACACCCAAGGCGCTCACCGTGACACGGGCCTCCGGCCCGTGCGTGAAGCGAGGGTCATTCGTGATCGTGCCATCGCCAAATCACGGCGCACCAAGCACCGGCCGGAGGCCCGTGTCACGTGAGCGTTTATCCCAGTGAGATCAGAACCGCACGCGCTGTGGATTCGCGTAAACGTTCATTCGCCCCTCGCGCAGAAATCCAATTAATGTCTGCCCCGACTCTCGCGCGAACTCCACGGCAAGGCTCGACGGCGCCGACACTGCCGCGACGATCGCCACCCCCGCAGCCAGCGCCTTCTGCATGATCTCAAAAGATGACCGCCCGCTGACCAGCAGCACGTGCCGATCGAGCGGCAGTCGATCCGACCGCAGGCAATGCCCGATCACCTTGTCCACCGCGTTATGCCGGCCGACATCTTCGCGCAGCACGATCAACTCCCCGCGCTCATCGAACACCGCCGCCGCGTGCAGCCCGCCGGTGCGGTCGAACGTCGCCTGCGTCCGCCGCATGATCTCGGGGAGTTTCAGGATAACGCCGGCGTTGATCGCAAAATCGCCCTGCACCGGCGGGAACTGCCCACGGACCGCTTCGACGGTCACCTTGCCGCACAACCCGCAGCTGCTCGAGGCGAACACGTGCCGCGTCAGCCGATCGAAATCGACCGCGACATCCGGCGCCAGCAGCACGTTGATCACGTTGCTGAATTCGTTGCGCTCGCAGGCTTGGATGTTCAGGATGTCACTCGCGTGGCGGATCAAACCTTCGGTCAACAAAAACCCAGCGGCCAAGTCCGAGTCATCGCCGGGCGTGCGCATCGTCACGCTGATGGCGCGGCCGCGCACGCGGATCTCGAGTGGTTCTTCCGCCGCGAGTTCGTCGGGGAATTCGCAAATCTGACCGTCGGCGTAACGCAGCACATCAGGCGCGGTGGCATTCATGCGCGCCAGCGTAGCGCGCAGCGGGCGATTTCAATAAGGGGAAAAACGCATAGTCCCACGGCAGAGCCATGGGCTTTTATAGAAATACCACTTGCAAAACAAAAGCCCGTGGCTCTGCCACGGGACGGCGCCAATCAATCAGAAATCACCGCGTCCCCAGCGCCCGCAGCGCCTCCTCGCGCGTCTTGGCGATCGTGAACAACTTTTCCAAACAGCAGGTATGAAAAATCTGCGTCAACCGCGGCGACAACCCGCACAGCGCCAGTTTGCCCCCGCCGGTTTTGATGTGCTGGCGGATGTTAATCATTAGCCCCAGCACCGAGCTGCCCATGTAGTCCACCGCCGACAAATCCAGCACCCATTTGCCGCTGGACTTGCCATCGACGGCTTTCAACATCGACTCGTTCAGTCGATCGAATTCCTCGGAGTCCAGCGACTCCGGCAGCGACAAATCGATGACGCTCGCCGACTGCACGTTCGTCACCTTGACCAGGTCTCTCGCCATCGCCAACAGCTCCTCGGCCACCATTACACCATAATTCCGCGGGCTAACAAAGGACGAATCGCTACCTCACGTTTAAGGTATCACCTTCGAAGGTCATGTTCAGCGGCGCGATCTCCACCGCCTTGCGATCGCCCTGCTTCTGCACCACGCCAGCGACCCACGCGTCATACCCCGCCGTCTTGGCGATCTGCACGCATCGCTCCGCGTCGGCCGCATCAACATACGCCGCGAAGCCCGCGCCCATGTTGAAGGTGCCGTACGCTTCTTTTAATTCGACCGGACCGGCACGCATGATGAATTCGAAAACCGGCAGCGCCGGCGCGAGGCGATCGATGCGGTACACGAACGGCTCGGCCAACCGCATGATCTTGCGCCACCCATGCCCAGTGATGTGAGCCGCGTAACGCAGCCGCAAATTCTCGCGCTGGCAGGCCGCGATGAACTTCACGTAAATGACGGATGGATCGAGCAGCGCTTCGCCGTAGGTTCGGCCGTCACTCAGCTCCTTCAGGTAACTCTGCGGCATCCGCTCGGCGATCTGCCGGCAGAGCGTCAGGCCGTTCGTCTGCACCCCCGAGCTGGCCAGCATGACGATCGCATCGCCGTCACGCACTTCGCCGGTGATGCGATTGGACTTCGGCGTCACCGCGCCAATCGCCGAACCAGCCAGCACGATGGTCGCCGGATCGACAATACCCCGCAGCGTCGGCGTCTCGCCTCCGCCCCACACCGCCTGCGCTTGGCGACAACCTTCGGCAAACCCGCGCGCCAGGTCGGCCGCCAATTCGCCATTGTCGAACCACGATGAATCGCCCACCGCCGCGTGCATCGCGACGGAGATTGGCAGCGCGCCAACCGTAACAAGATCGTTCACGATCGTCGCAACGGTATCGATGCCGATGTTCGCGTAATAACTTTTGCCGCTCAGGCGGAACATCTCGTCGGCGACGAGGTTCTTCGTGCCGAGCCCCTCTTCCACATGAGCCAGAAACGATCCCGGCGTCTCCATCAGATAAGCGCTTTCACCGCGCACGCCAGCCGGCTCGCTCAGGCCATGCAGCCGCAGCGCATCGGTAGTCGTCGCCGCCGCCTGCTGACAGGCGCGCTTAAACGCGTCGAGCTTATCGTAATCGACGCCGCTGGATTCGTAGCTCAGACCCGGCATGACGCGTGTTGTAGGGACACACGCGGGTTGGGTCAAACCGCAGCGCCACCGATAGCCTTGGAACTCAGCACGATGGCATTCTTCCCGAAGGTATGTAGCTGCGACGCAGGCGTCGCAGCTACTGATCTATCAATACTCCCTACCCCGGCACGCCCTTATAGACGGTCTTTTGCAGCCCGCCGGCGGAGTAATACAGGACGCCGTTGATCACACCCGCGTTGCCGGAGCTTCGGGCGACCGACAGCGGGCTCAGATCCACCCACTGGTTCGTCGTCGGATCGTATGCCGAGCAGGTGGACACGCCGTGCAGGTACGTTGTCTCGCCGCCGAGGACGATGATTCGGCCGTTCATCACGAACGTCGCGCCAGCGATGTGCGAGCGCGCCTGCGTGAGCGGCGTGAGCGTCGTCCACACGCCGGGGTTGGCGGGGTCCCACATCTGCACCGCGCTCTGCGGCACTTCCTTCGCGTCCTGATGCTGCTGCCCGCCGATCGCGTAGATCCGGCCGTTCAGCACCACCGCGCCCAGGTGATTGCGCACGGTCGGCAGCGCCGCGGCGACGTGCCAAGCGGTGTCGTGATCGAGATCGAACGTCCAATGCTCGCTGCGGTCTTGTCGCGCCAGATCGGTCCCGCCGAAGAAATGCAGCACGCGACCGAGCAGTACGAGCCCACCCGCCCCGCGCGCCTGCGGCAATCCCGGCAGCGTGCTCCAGCTGTTGGTGACCGTGTCATAGCGCATCACATTCGTGCGCGCGAACGTCTGATTTCCCCCACCACCCGGCCCGCTATAACCGCCGGCGAAGTAGACGTAGCGGCCGTCGTTGCAGCAACCGGAATGCGTCAGGCCCACCAGCATCGGCGCCACCGGCGTCCACTGATTCGTCGCGGGATCGTATACATCTGAACGCGCAGCCGGCACGAGCGTAGTGCCGTCGAGATATCCGCCGAACGTATACAGCTTCCCGTTCACCACCGCCGTCTGCGCTTCGCTTCGCGGCACCGGTGACGGCTGCACCGTCGTCCAGCTCACCTTCGTGAACGCGCTCGGATTCGCCTGCCCCACCGTCGCCTGAGCGACGCTGCTGTACGCCGACGCACCGGCGTTGTTGATCGCGCGCACGCGATAGCTGTAGCTCGCACCGGCCGTCACGGCCGTATCCGAGTAACTGCTCACGTTGCTCGGCAACGTCGCGATGCGGATGAAGCTCGCGTCGCCCGGCCCCTGGCGCTCCAACTCGAAGCCCGCTTCGTTGTTCGACGAATCCGGCCAGGACAGATCAACACGATTCGTCCCCGCGGCGGCGGTGAGCGTTACCGACGCCGCCGGGGCGCTCGGCTGCGCGTCCACCGGATCCAGCTCGATCGCCGAGCAAATCGCGTAATCGGTGATGCTCTGGAACGTCAGGTTCAGCGCCCCGCCGGTCACGCTGACCGGCACCGACTTCACCAGCGCCTTGTGATATCCCACCTGCCCGTAGATATCCAAGTTCGACAGCACCGTCGCGCCCTCGGCCTGCACGTTGAACACGCGCTGCCCGACGGCCGTCTTCACGCGCTCCATGAAATACAGCTTCAGCGTGTAATTCCCGTCGTCGGCCGGTAGCGCGTAGGTGAAGTTGCCGTAGCGACGCGAGTCGAACAGGTAAGGATCGCTCGTGCCCGCGACGGTGAACGTGTCGATGCCCGTGCCGCCACCGCTCGCGCCGCGATCGCTCTGCCAGACGTTCCCGGCGGCGTCCTTATATTGCGCTCCACCGACGTCGACGCGCAGCAGTGTTGACGCCAGGCTGGTCGCCGTCCCCTGCGCGTCCGCCACCGGCGCGACGTCCGGCGTGGTAACGGTCGTCGCGACGTACGGCGACACGCCGTTCTCGCCCACCGCGTGCACGCGGTAGTCGTACTGCGTGTGCGGTTGCGCGCTGGTGTCGATGAACGATTCCTGATCCGTCGCCGCCGCCCCCACGTTCAGCCACGCCTGGTTCGAG
>Ga0308173_10001994_pt1 | contig 10660 bp, 7 predicted proteins | sample PhyPR1_FD_203716 | JGI IMG/M metagenome (GOLD analysis project Ga0308173, IMG submission 203716) | Soil microbial communities from UC Gill Tract Community Farm, Albany, California, United States - DLSLS.P.R1 | ecosystem: Environmental > Terrestrial > Soil > Agricultural land | place: USA... | reverse complement strand
GAGCGGCGCGGGCACGACCGGGGCGACGACCGTCGGCGGCTCCGGCGCGTCGACCTTCACCGATGCGGCCGAGATCACGGCGGCGCTGCGCAAGAGCACGCGACAATCCGTGTGCGTTAGCTCACGGTGCTGGCCCGCGACCTCGAGCGTCAGCCGATACGTGCCCGAACCAGCATCGTGCTCGATGCGCACGAGCGACGGCCTCGCGCGGCTCGCGTCCGCGCCCGCGAGCCGTTCGAGCTCGGCGCTGAACTCGAGCTCGCTCCCGCATTCGGCAGGAACGTCGAACGCGTTCGCCTGCGCCAAGGCTTGCGCTGCGACGAGCAATACGGGCGCCGCCACCACCGCGGCGAGCGCGCGGATGCAGGCCTTCACTCGCCGGCGCCGCGCTTCTTTTCGGGTTCGTCGTCGACCGTGCCCGTACGGCCGCTCACGGTCTCGGCGGCACGCGCCGCCTCACGCGTGCTCGACGAAGCACGCGTCGCAGCCTGACGAGCGCTCGAGGGCACACGCGCCGCGCGCAGCGCCGGTAACGTGCCGCTCGATTCGAGCCGGCGCGCCCCACTGCCGCTGGTCTTGCCGGGCGGCACCGAGCGGGTGCGGTACGGCGTGCCACCCACGATGAGCTCGACCCCGAGCGAACGGCAGCGGCGCGCGAGCCGCTCGAGCTCGACGCCCGCCTGCACGAGCAAGCCGGACGGAGGCGACGGATCGACGAACAGATCGGCGGTTTGACGCCGCGTGCGCAAGAGCTCCCGCACTTCCGGATCCTCGACCCACATGAACCCCGCCGTCGCGACGAACTCGGCGCGCCCGACGACCGCGCTTGCCTGTGCGAACGAACGCGCGATCGGATCGGGCAGCTGCGCGAGCACTTCGAGCCGGGCCTGGAGCACTTCGGCTTCGAAGCCCGCGCTCAGGGCGCGCGCGAGCGCCTGGGGGGTCACGAGCACGTCGAGCGCGCTGCCCACGGCGCCGATCTCGACGAGCGGCGCGAGCGCGATGATCGAGCCGGTCTGCGCCGCCGAGCCGATGCGCAGCGCTTGATGATCCAAAAAACGGCTCGGCTCGCCGGGCGGACGCGAATCCGAGCCCTCACGCAAGTAGGCGCGACCGCGCGGTGTGATGCGCAACGTCGGGCCGATGGACTCCTCGTCGTCGGGATCGCCGATGTCGACGACGCCGAGCAGGTGCAAGCTGCCGAGTCCGATGCGGCGGGCGATCTCTTCGGGCAAGAGCGCCTCGAGCGCCGAGCGTTGCGCCCAACGTTCGACCAGCCGCCGCACGCCGGGCGTGCGCGAATCGGAACGCACGTAAGCGGCGACCGCTTCCCACGGGACCCAGCGGCCATCCGAGAGCTCTTGCAGCGCCTCGAGCACGAGCTCGCGCACGACGCCGCAGGCGCTCGACTCACGCGCTTCGGGCGGCGCGCGCAGCACCTCACCGTCGGGCCGTGCTTCGTCCCAAGCGCCGCCGCGGCGCCAAGCTTGAAAGAGCGCGTGTGCCAGATCGGCCACGGCGAGCGCGCCCGGGGGCGAGGCGATGCCGATCGCCGACGGATCCCAGAGGCCAATCGCGCGACTGAGCGCCGCGACGAAGGCGACGCGGTCGGGATCTTTGCCGAAGCGGGTCGCAAGCTTCGTGAGGAGCGAGCGCGGCGTGCCGACGCCGGGCTTCACTTCGACGCCGGGTTCGCGCACGGCCAGGCCGAGCGCGAGCGCGAGCGGGGCCGGATCTTCGGCGAAACGGGCGCGGCGCGGCGCGTGATCGTCCCCGAGGACGAACGTGCGGATTTGCTGGCGTTGCGCGAGGCGCTCGGCGTGTCGCTGGGCCCCGACGATGCCGGCGACTTCCGTCGGGATCACGTGCCGGTTCGGGTGCACGGGCACGAGGAAGCCGCGCCGCTCGAGCGCGAATCCGACGCCCCGCCGCGACGGCGTCGCGCCCATGGCGCCACGCAGCCGGAGCGGCTCGCGCTCGAGATCGAGCAGCTCCTCGGTGTCCACTTCCCCGCCCACCTGTTCGACGGCGGACAAGAGCTTGCGCTCGAGCGGCGCAAGCTCCTCGACTTCACGCCCGAGCCGCTCCGGATCCGAGAGTACTTCCCATGCCGGCTCGAGGCAGAGCGCGAGCGGCGGCGTCGCGGGCCGGCCGAGGTAGTGGGACGCGATGCTGCTCGCGACATCCGGATGCGCTTGCCAGAGCAGCGCGCGGACGCCGCGCGGGTCCTCGCCTTCCCACGGCTTCACGTGCAAGAGGAAGGCGATCGGTAGGAGGAGCTCGACGCCCGCGCCGCGGCTGCGGACGTAAACGACGCCCCGCGCCACCAGCGGCTCGACGGCCGCCGGCAAACCGCGCGCGCTCAGCACGCCGCCCGCCTCGGCGATACGATAGAGGAGCTCCCGGGTCGGGCCGGGTAAAATCGAGGGGTCCCGAAGCTCCGGGAGTTGCAGCAGCAGGCGCGCCACCTGCGACGGCACGTCGATGCGCTTTGCCTCGTCTACCTTGATCTTCAGCCGGCCGATCAGCGAAGAGAGCTCGGCTTCGGGCAGCTGGCGCAACACGTCGACCAGCCGGATGGGCCGCGGAGGTGCTGGGGTGCTGGTTCGAGCCATGACAATTCGCGGACCGCCCGGCCCCCGAGGCCGCGAACGGTGTATCCATCTAAAGTTACGCGCGCTTTAGCGCCGTGTCGAGAGCGAGCGCATCTAGTGCTCAAAAATTGAGCTAGGGGGAATTGGCGCGATCGCCCACAATATTGCGCGCGATGATCCTCCGCGATCCGGTGCACGGGCTCGTTTCCTTCGAGCGAAAAGAGGAGGAAATCATCGTCATGCTGCTCGAGACGCGGGAAGTCCAGCGCCTCCGGCGCATTCGGCAACTGGGACTCGCGTCTTTCGCCTACCCCGGCGCCGATCACACGCGCTTTTCCCACGCCGTCGGCGCGACGTTCGTCATGACACGCCTCCTCATGCGGCTTCGCAGCATCGACCAAGCCTTGCCCTATTGGCAGCGGGTCACGACCGAACGGGCGCGCGAAGCCCTCGCGGCCGCCCTGCTCCACGACCTCGGGCATGGTCCTTTTTCACATCTCTTCGAGCAAGTGCTCGGCGGAGAGCACCACGAGGCCTGGACGCGCCGCGTGCTGCTCGACGACTCCACCGACGTGCACCGCGTGCTCAAGACGCTCGACCCACAGCTACCCGAACGCGTCGCCGAGCTCGTGTTCGGCCGCCACGAGCTCCCGTACTTGGCGCGCGCCGTGAGCGGCACGTTCGATGTCGATCGCTGCGACTACCTCTTGCGCGACGCGCACGCGACGGGCGTCGGCTACGGCCGTTTCGATCTCGACTGGCTGCTCCGGAGTCTCACCTTCGGCCTGCCGGACTCCGACGCCGTCGCGCCCCCCCTCGCCATCGACGGCCGCAAGGGCATCCCCGCGATCGAATCGTTCTTGCTGGCGCGCCTGTTCATGTTCCAGCAGGTCTACTTTCACAAGACCGAGCGCTCCTGCGAGTGGATGCTCACGAAGATCCTCGACCGCGCGCGCGTCTTGCTCGCCGAAGGCACGCGCCTGCCGGGCACGCCGCCCGCGATCGCGACGCTCGCGCGCGACGGCTCGGTCTCGCTCGGCGAATACCTCGACCTCGACGATCCGCAGCTCTGGGTCGCGCTCTCGAGCTGGCGCGACGCGCACGATGCGTTGCTCGCCGATCTCGTGACGCGCCTCCACGCGCGGCGCTTGTTCAAGACGTACGAGCTCTTCGGCGAGCAGGCAGAGCCGCGCGGCCGCCTCGAGGCGCTCGATCGCGCGCGCGACGTCGCTCGCGCCGCCGGCCTCGACCCCGAAATCTACGTCGGTCTCGACATCGCCTCCACCGTCGTGCTCGACGACGCCGCCGATCCGCTCACGATCGTCTTTCCGGACGGCGCGGTGCGCTCGCTCGCCGAAGTGTCGTTCTTGCTCGGACGCCTCCGCGGCGAACGCATGGAGCGGATTCGGCTGGTGTTCGCGCCCGAGCTCCGTGATTCCATCAAGCGCGCACTCAAATCATGACCCCTTGGTTTCTCTTGGCGGCGCTCGCGAGGGAGCCGGCGCAGGCCGAACCCGCGTTCGGCCGCCGCACGACCGCTCAGGTTCATTCGGTCGACCCCGACTCCGACCATCACCACGGCGACGGCGCGTATGGCCGCTTCGACGGCGACCTCGATCTCGGACTCGGCGTGGGACCCGCGCTCGCCTTTTCGAACGGTCAGATGAGCGTGCAAGTGCGCGGCGTTGCGCGCTGGTACTACTCGGCCGGTCTCTACGTCGCTTACGGCGAGACGCTCACGCCGCACCCGGACATCGAGCGGCGGCTCGGCTTCGGCCTCGAGCTCACGCCCCTCTTCTTGCTGCGCTGGCGCAAGGCCCAGGAGCGCGGCCCGGCCGTTTTCGATCTCGCGCTCGACTCCCTGGCGCTCGGACTCGGCGCGAGCCTCGCGACCGAGCATGGCCACGAGTTCGGCAACCGCCACGCTTTCGAGGGCTCGCTCGGCTTCGGCATGCCGCTCGCGGGCACGGCGCCCGGCCCCTGGCTCGAGTTTCGCGCAACGACGACGTTGCCCAAGCCCGTCGCGGGGGAAGCGCAGCTGTTCCTGCTGCTTTCGTGGCACTTCGCCGTCGTCACGCCGATCGTCACGACGCACGAGCCGCGGGTCGAAGAAACCGAAAGCGCGCGCTGAGTCAGTACTGCTTCGCCAGTCTTTGGCAGGAGCAGATCACGATCGGCGTGGGTAGCCATGCGCCACGTAGAAGACCGGCGAGGCCGGCGGACCGCCGCGCGTGAGCTCGCCAGGGTCGCCGGGCGCTCCGTCAATCCGAAGGCGAGCCCAACGGCATCCGACCAACTGAGACCATCACCCAGACGGCGAACGAAAAGAATGGCGACAATGTCGTGCGGAAGGACGGCCGTCCACCGGCCTCGCCGGTCTCGTTACGTGGGTCATGGCCACATCTGCCGATCGTGATCTGACCATGCCGAGACTGGCGAAGTAGTGCTACGGCTTGAGCACGGGCTCCGCCTCGGACACGTGCTCGTCGACGGCGGTGCGTTCGGCGACGAGGTGGCGGGCGATGGCGTCGCGCAGGCGGCGGTCGGCGAGAAAATGCGCACTGTGCGTGACGGTCGGCTCGAAGCCGCGCGCCACTTTGTGCTCGCCGCCCGCGCCGGGCTCGAAGGCGCCGAGCTTGCGCGCGATCGCTTCTTCCACGCCCTTGTAGAAGCAGACATTGAAGTGGAGGAACGGCACCTCCGCGAGCGCGCCCCAATAGCGACCGAAGAGGCGCTCTTTGCCGAGCAGGTTGAAGGCGCCGCCGAGACGCTTGTTGCTGCCGCGTTCCCGCGCCGCGACGACGTGCAGCGCCTCGGGCATGCTGCTGCACACCTGTTCGAAAAACGCGCGGTTGAGGTAGCGGCGCCCCCACGGGAACTTGTCGACGGTGGCGACGTAGAAATCGTAAATGAAGTCGGCCTGCTCGGGCCCGAGCGTGTCGTCGCTGAGCACGTCGAGCACGATGTCGCGATCCTCGAGCTCGCGGCGTTCGCGCCGGATTTGATGCCGCTTCTTCGCGTTGAAACGCGCCAGAAAGTCGTCGAAGCTCGCGTAGCCGGGGTTATGCCAGTGATACTGCACACCGTGGCGCGCGAGCAGGCCGTGCTCGGTATAGAGCGCGGACTCTGCGGGCGTCGGGAATAGGATGTGCGCGGACGAGAGCTTCGCCTGTTTGCAGATCCCGGCTAGCGCTTGGCTCAACACCTGAGTCAGTGCTTCGCGCTCGCGGCCCGCTTTGACGAGCAGGCGCGGGCCCGTCGCAGGCGTGAACGGCACGGCGACGATGAGCTTCGGATAATACGCGATGCCGAGCTCCGCCTCGGCGAAGCGCGCCCACGCGTGGTCGAAGACGAACTCACCTTCGCTGTTGCCTTTCACGTACGCGGGCGCGGCTGCGACGAGCGCTCCGTGCTCGTAGATGCCGACGTGCATGGGCAGCCAGCCGCGTTTCGGCGTGACGCAGCCCGTCCGCTCGAGCGCGTCGAGCCACTCGTAACGTAAGAACGGCGGCGTCGCCGGCTCGAGCAGCGCGCCGTAAGCGGCCTCGCCGAGTTCGCGCACGGAGCCGTGGGTGCGGATTTCGTAGGTCGCTTCGCGTGCGTCGCGCGCCTCCGTCATAGAAACTTCCTGAAACGGTATGCCACGAGCTCGAGCAAGCGCTCGCCGAGCGGCCGGTAGAAGAAGGCCTGGCGGTCGATCTCGCGGCTCTCCTCCAAGTCGCGCAAAAAGGAGCCCTCCATCACGGCGCCGAACACCTCGTCGTCGATCGACGCGTTCACCTCCAGGTTCGAGCGCAGCGACAAATAGTCGAGATTGAACGTCCCGATCGTGCTCCAGCGCCCGTCGATGACGGCGCTCTTCGCGTGCAAAATGCTCGGCTGCCATTCGAAGAGCCGCACGCCCTGCCGGAGCAAGTAGCCCCAATTGGCGCGGCTCGCGTGGCGAACGAGCTCGACGTCACTTTCGCCCGGCATGAGCACGCGCACGTCGACGCCGCGCGCCGCCGCATGGCCGAGCGCCCGCCGCACGCGGCGGTCGGGCAGAAAGTACGCGTTACGGATCCAGGCGCGCTTCTTGGCGCGGTAAAGCTCGCTCAGGTACGCGCGCGAAATCTCGCGTTGCTCCCGTAAAAAGCTGGCTTCACCGAGCACGCTCACGCGTGTTTCCCCGGCGGGCGGCGGCAAGCTGCGGCGAATGTGCAGGAGCGGAACCCCGCCCGTCCGGCGCCAGATGCCGAGCACCGAAAGCATGAGCCCCCGCGCGGCGGGGCCCCGCACGGAAATCATGTCGTCACGCCACGCCCGCCCGTTGTCCTCGAGCGCGAGCCACGCGTCGGCGATATTGCACCCACCCGTAAAACCAATTTCACCGTCGACGACCAAAATTTTTCGGTGGTCCCGGCGTGTCAGCCGTTCGAGGCGAAAACGCCGCCGCCACGGCGCCACCGGGCCGAACTCGACGACATGCGCGCCGGCGCGCCGGAGCTCGCTGAACATCCCCGGATCGGCGCCGATGCTGCCGACGGCGTCGTAGAGCACCGCCACTTCGACGCCCCGGCGCGCCGCAGCCCCGAGCGCGTCGGCGAAACGCCGCCCGGCGCGGTCCGAGGCGAACCAGTACATCTCGAGCAGCACCTGCTCGCGCGCGCCGTGGATGGCCTCGAGCATGACGGGGTACGCCTCCGCGCCGTCACGGTGAAGCGCGACCTCATTGCCCGCGATGAAGTCTTGTTCGGCCGCCCTGTAGCGGCGGGGGATGGCATCGCGGCGCACGGGTTACTATCCTGCGGCAGCCCGACGGGGGCTGCACAGCTACCACATGAAACGTTCTTACACGGTAAACAAGTCGTTCTGCGCCGTCGCGGTGCTCGTGCTTGGTTCGACCTCCGGCTGTCAGCACGACGAACCGGTCGCGCAGTACCCGACGTACCAGGCGCCCTACCCGGGACAACCCGCGCCCTACCCCGGCCAGCCGGCACCGACCGCGTACCCGGGGCAACCCGCGCCGTCTCCGCAAGCTCCCGCGCCCTACCCGCCGCAACCCGCGCCTCAGCCCGCTGCTGCCGCGGCACTACCACCCGGCCCCGATCCCATCAACAACACCGACCTCGTCTTCTTGCGCGCCGAGGCCGCGAACGTGATGCACGAGCTCATCACGAACTTGCCGCCGCTCCAGCAAGGTCGCGTGGCCAATGTGCCGATGGTCGTCGACAGCACGCCCGGTGAAGTGAACGCGTTCGCGACCTGCACGAAGGACGGCAAAGCGGCGATGGCCGTGACCGACGGCTTGTTCGACATCCAAGCCCACCTCGCGCGCGCCCGCGCCTACGACGAAGCGGCCAACACGCACAAAGTCGCCGACTACATCCTGCTCATCGCGAAGAACCAACAACCCAAACGTCCGGTCGTGCAGCCGCCGCCCGGCTTCTTCGACCCGTCGATCGACAGTCAGCCGAACAAGCTCCTCCGCCAGCGCCAGGTGTTCGACGAGCAGGTTGGGTTCGTACTCGGCCATGAGCTCGCCCATCATTATTTGAACCACCTGCCGTGCACGGGTGCCGGCAATCTCCCACCGGCCGAAATCGCGCGCGTGCTCGCCGATGCGGTCCCCGTCTTCAATCAGCCGAACGAGGTGGCCGCCGATGTTTCGGGTTTGAACGACGAACTCACGACGGGCGCGCGTCGCGGCGGTTACCACTTCACGGAGGGTGGGGCCCTGCTCACCATGCAGTTTTTCGCCGGGCTCGACCAGTCGTCGCCCATCGATGTGCTCTTCGATTTCGAGCGCGATCACCCCCCGCCTTCGCTGCGTATTCCGATCATCCAGCAAACGGCGAATGCGTGGCGCGCCACGGGCGGCAACGGTCTGCCGTACCCGCTTTTCTGACGGCTTTCGGCCCGAGCTCCGTCGGACCTAGACTCCGGACATGAAGGTCATCTTGTTCGGGGCGACGGGCATGGTCGGACAGGGCGTGCTGCGCGAATGCCTGCTCGATCCGGAAGTCGAATCCGTGCTCGCGATTGGCCGCCGCCCGAGCGGCACGCAAAGCCCGAAGCTCGCGGATTTCGTGCTCAGCGACCTCTACGACTTCACGCCGGTGGCCGAAAAGCTGACGGGCTATGACGCTTGTTTCTTTTGTTTGGGGGTGACCTCCGTCGGCGCAACTGAAGCCGACTATCGGCGAGTGACGCGGGACATCCCCGCCGCGGCGGGACGCGTCCTCGCCGCGCGAAACCCAGGGATGACGTTCGTGCTCGTGACGGGCCGGGGCACCGACGCGACCGGCACGAGCAAGACGATGTGGGCGCGCGTGAAAGGCGAAGCGGAGAACGCGATTTTAGCGCTGCCGTTCAAGGGCAAATACGTATTTCGGCCCGGGGTGATCCAGCCGCTCCACGGCATCACGTCGCGCACGCCGTCGTATCGGGTGCTCTACGCGCTCTTCAGTTGGGTCGTGCCGATTCTGCGCTGGCTCGCACCCGAGTCGATGACGACGACCGAGCGCATGGGGCGCGCGATGTTGAACGTCGCGCGCCGCGGCTACTCGAAGCCCGTGCTGGAGACCGCGGATATCAACGCGGCAGCAGCGAGCTGAGCGCCGGCGGCTGCTCAGGCTGGCGGGTTGCCGGCAAAAAAGTTGGATGATAGCGTCCGCCGCGGTGGATCGTGGGGAAACCTACAACGGACAACGCAGTTTTTCCCGCGGCCGCACGCCCAGAAGCGGATCTCTCCGCGCTCGCTCGCGGAGCTGGCGCTTGGGCACTCATCGTCGGCTCGCTCGCCTACGCGGTCGGTCTCTGCGCCGTTCCTAAACTCGCTGACCTCGTCGGCCGCAATCGCATCGCCTCCCAAGATCGCGATCAGCTGCTGCTCGGAGTGCTCGTGGCTGCGTTCGGCTCGGCCTTGGTGTGCGCCGCTGCCTGCGTGCGAAACCGAGCGAGCACGCGGGCGCTCGTCGCGACTGGACGCGTCGCGCTGCCGCTCGCATTCTCGGGCCCCACGGTGGCCCTGCTCGCGAGCGACAAGCTCGACCTTCTGCCACGCGTGAGCGCGATGGCCGTTCTCGTGCTCGCTTTCGATCGAGCGCTGCTGATTTCGCTCCGAGAAATGGGGACGGTGCCGAACGGCGCTTTTGCGACGCTCAAGTCCGCGTTCGACCTGTCGCTGAAACGACTCGACGCACTCCGCTTCGGCCGCGTCTACGCCCTCGATCTCGTCGTCGTGCTCCTGGCAGCCGGTTATGCCGCGTACACGGGGTATTTCACCGTGCTCAGGCATCACCATTTCGCCACGATGAGCAACGATCTCGGCCAGTACGACAACGCGTTTTACAACGCGCTGCACGGCCATCCGTTCCGCTCCACACCGCTCTTGCCCGAGGGCAACTGGAGCGCGCTCCGGAGCCACGCAGAGTTCGCGATGTACGCGCTCTTGCCGTTTTACGCGCTCTACCCGCACGCCGAGACGCTGCTCGTCGTGCAATCGGTGCTGCTCGGCAGCGCCGCTGTGCCGATCTATCGCCTGGCGAGCCGGCACACGTCGCGTTCCGTCGGGCTCGCGCGCGCGCTCGCGGACCTGCGTTATGCGCCGCTTCACGGCACGAATTTATACGACATCCATTTCCAGCCGATCGGCGCCGCGTTCTCGCTCTGGGCGCTCGACCGGCTCGACGCCAAGAAACGCATCCCGTTCGCGATCGCCTTCACGCTCGCGCTCGCCTCGCGCGAAGACGTGCCGCTCATCTTCATCGCGACGGGAGCGTTCCTCGTCTTCAGCGGCCGCGCGCCGCGGGCGGGCGTCGTCCTCGCCGCGGTGGCTGGGTTCTATTTTTGTGTGATGAAGTTCGTCGTGATGCCGCACTTCGGCACGTGGTGGTACCAGCACATCTACAAGGGTCTGTTTCCAGCACACGACGAGACGTACGGCGGCGTCGTGAAGACGCTCGTGTCAAATCCCGTGTTTTCGTTCGGCACGCTCGTGACGGACAAGAAGTTCGCGTACGCGCTCTTGATCCTGACGCCGCTGGCGTTCTTGCCGCTCCGCGGCCGCTGGCTCTGGCTGAGTC
>Ga0308173_10001993_pt1 | contig 10662 bp, 6 predicted proteins | sample PhyPR1_FD_203716 | JGI IMG/M metagenome (GOLD analysis project Ga0308173, IMG submission 203716) | Soil microbial communities from UC Gill Tract Community Farm, Albany, California, United States - DLSLS.P.R1 | ecosystem: Environmental > Terrestrial > Soil > Agricultural land | place: USA... | reverse complement strand
CGTCGATCTGACCCGAACCGGAGCGCGCAATTTCGAAGCTCGTACGGCCAAGCTCGTACCGGCCAGTAACTTATGCCGCCCGTTGCTCGAGGCGGCTACCATGCTGGCGCAGGATGCGGGCAATCCCGACCAGCGGTATACGCACCCAGGTCGGGCGATTATTAATTTCATAGCCCAGCTCATACACCGCCTTGTCAAGGCGGAATGCGTCAAGCAGAGCCGCCGTTTGCGCCGGGTCGGCAGGAAGGAACGGCGCCTCACCACATGTTTCGAAATACGACTTGGCGAAGAGGGCGGCGGTCCAGACCGTCCATGACTCAACGAACTGTGCAACTTCGGTGGTTCGCTCCGGAAGGTTCGCAAGCGCAGTCTGTCCGGCATAGTCGAACGAGCGCATCATCCCGGCGACATCGCGCAGCGGCGAACGCTTGATGCGGCGCTCGCTGAGGCTGCGTAGCGGCTCGCCTTCGAAGTCGATGATGACGAAATCTTCCCCGGCGTAGAGCACCTGCCCCAGGTGATAGTCGCCGTGAATGCGGATGCGTTGGGCATGAAGATCGGCGCTCAAGATCGGACGGAAGAGCTCCAGCAGCTCGGGCTCCCGGCTCACCAACTCTGCCGCGAGGTCGCGCTCGCCATCCTTCAGGCGATCGACTTGTGAGCGCAGCAGCGCCAACACCGCTGTCGCCATGCGACGCATGCCGCGATAGACCGCATCTTGGTAGGAGCGCGAGAACGGCTCGGGCGCAAAACTCGGGTCTTTGGAATCGGAGTTGAGCGTGAGGTGCAGTTCCGCCGTGCGTTGCCCGAGCAGCCGTACCGATTCCAAATAGTCGCCGCTCAATTCGGTGATCAGCGAAGGCGCCTGATGCTTGATCAGCTCGAATATCGGAACCTCAGCCGTGTCGAGTTCGCCGAGTTCCCCATTCCGCCCTTGCGCTCTCGCAAGAATCTGCGCCAGGCTGTCGAGACTATATTTCCAGGCATCGCCCCGATTGGGAACAAATCCCTGGAGGATGGCGAGAGTAGCGGGCTCTCCCTCTCCCGCAGCGAGTTCAACCGAGCCGACGACCGGAGGCGAATTGAAATAGCCGTGCTCTGTCAGGAACTGCCCGATTTCCAGGTCGGGATTGACGCCGCCCTGTAAGCGGCGGAAAAGTTTCATGATCAAGCGCTCGCCGAAGATGATGGAGCTGTTGCTCTGCTCGGCGCCCACGACGCGCGGCTCAAGCCTGTCTGACGCTGTAGGATGTGCCAGTTCGTCGAATTTGCTGGTGTGCTCAGCAACCAGGGTTGCGATACCCGGCGGAAGGTCGCCCTCGCGTTCTATCAGGTCGAGCAGTGCGATAACGAATCCCCGATCGCGAACCCCATCATAGAGAACACCCTCGCCTTCAGCGGTTTGTACCCGCACCAGCACGCCGCTGCTCTCTTCGCGAATCAGGCGTGTCGCCCTGTCTCTCACAGCGTGGGATAGCGCGAGAACGTAGGTTTCGATGCCGTCTTCATACGTCACCGTAACCAGCGCGAGATAGGAAGTTCCGTCGCTGTGGGGCACGGGCACTGCCTCGCTGATCGTGGCCGACTGGATGTTGCGCGCCTTGCCGCCGAACCAGCGCCGTTGCCGCAACACTTCAGGAAGGAGTTGCTCCAACTCCTGCCGGGCTTCGCCGGTGAGCAGTTGTTCCCATGTGCCCGCGACTTTCAGGGTGGGGATTTCGGTGATCGCCTGGTTGGCCATACTGTCTCCCACTTACATGTAGTAGTCGAAATCGCGTTCGGTGCGCACCCGTCGCCGGATGGCGAAGATGTGCGCCGGCATCACGTCCGGATTCAGTTCGATGTAGTTACGCTCCCCTTGCCACAAATAGCGGGCGTTACTCAGCAGATCGTGCGCCTGGTAAGGCCGCGCGGCCTCGATCTGCAAATCTTCGAGCGGCAGCGTGAGCCACCCGCTGTGCTTGTGGTGAGGATCGAGATTCACGACCACCAGCACGGTATTGGCGCCGTCAACGGTGGTTTTCGAGTAAGCAATGAGTTGCTCGTTATCGATATCGTGAAACCTTAAGTAGTCATTGGAATGCAGCGCCGGGTTCTCGCGGCGAATCCGGTTTACCCGTTCGATCAGGCCGCTGAGGCTGTCGTGACGCTGCAGATCCCATCGCTTGATTTCGTATTTTTCCGAGTTGAGGTATTCCTCTTTGCCGGGAGCGACAGGCTCGCTCTCCAGCAACTCGAAAGCCGGACCGTAGATGCCGTAGTTCGAGCTGAGAGTGGCGGCGAGCACCAGGCGGGCGGCGAATCCGGGACGGCCGCTGAACTGCAGGAACTCAGGCAAGATATCGGGTGTGTTGGGCCAGAAATTGGGGCGAAAAAACTCGCGCACGCCGGTCTGCGTCAGCTCAGTTAAGTATTGCTGCAACTCTTGTTTGGTGTTGCGCCAGGTGTAGTAGGTGTAAGACTGGGTGAATCCCAGCTTTGCCAGCCGGTACATCACCTTCGGCCTGGTGAAGGCCTCGCTGAGAAAAATAGTATCGGGATATTGTTTCCGCACTTCCTCGATGAGCCACTGCCAGAATACGAACGGCTTGGTATGCGGATTGTCGACGCGAAATACGCGGATGCCCTGCTTCAGCCAGAAGAAGACGACGTTCTTCAGTTCGTCCCATAGCGTCTGCCAATCCTGCGATTCGAAATCAAAGGGATAGATGTCTTCGTACTTCTTCGGCGGATTTTCGGCGTACTGAATCGAGCCGTCGGCGCGATGCCTGAACCAGTCAGGATGCTCGCGGACGTAGGGGTGGTCCGGCGTCGACTGAAACGCGACGTCGATCGCGAGTTCAATGTTGCGCGCCTCGGCACTTTTTTTCAGGCTGAGGAAATCTTCCAGCGTACCGAGGTCGGGATGGATAGCGGTGTGGCCGCCCTGGGGCGCGCCGATGGCCCAGGGACTGCCAGGGTCTCCGGCTTGCGCAACTGTGGAATTGTTTTTTCCTTTGCGATTGCGCTCGCCGATGGGATGAATCGGCGGCAGGTACAGAATGTCGAAGCCCATCTCGGCCACATAGTCGAGCCGCTTTTCGCAGGCCCGAAACGAGCCATGGGTCTCCGGGTCCGAAGTGCAGGAGCGGGGAAACATCTCGTACCACGAGCTAAAGCGGGCGCGCTCGCGATCGACCCAGAGCGGCATTTCGCGATCATAGGTTGCGGCGCGAGTGCGGTCGGGATGGCGATCGGCAATGGCGGCCAGCGCCGTATCCAAGGCGAGCGTCGCGCGGTCGGCCAACGGTTTGTCGGAGCGCAGATCCGCGGCCCAGCGGTGAAGAATCTCGGCGTCGGATGGGGAGAGCTGCGCACGATCGGCAGCGCGTTCGATGAGGGCGACTCCGCTGAGCAAATCAACCGACACATCGAGCCGGGCATCGACTTTTTTGCGAAAATCGCGACGCCACGATTTGAACTCATCCACCCATGCGGTTACCGTGAAGCGGTACGGGCCGAGACTGTCGACCAGGAAACTCGCGGTCCAGACATCGTTGGGCTGCGACTGCATCGCGACTTCATGCCAGGCCGGCTCGGCTTCGGCGCGATAGAGCAGCAACGCGGAGACGACATCGTGTCCGTCGCAAAAGATGTCGGCCGTCACCTCGCATGCGTCGCCGGCAATGCGCTTGGCGGGAAAGCGGCCGCCATCGACCGCCGGCCTGACATTCTCGATGACGACTCGCGATGGAGCCTGTTGCGATTTCTGGTTGAGCATGTGAGCTTGTGGATCAACTACCTCGTGCGCCGGTTGAGCTTGGCCGAACGAGACTTGAGCGACATCGCCGTCTTAATAGATCGTCGACCACGGTTGGATGAGAGATGCGGAGCGGGCGTGGCCTGAGCTTCGGCCCGGATCGGCGGAAGATGAAATTTAGCGGCGCTGTTGTACGCTTTTCCCGGCTGGCCGCCCCTGCGCGCATGGGCTAATCTAGCTTTATGTCCGCCGCCGTCGAGCAAGCGCTGGAGTTGATTCGCGACAACCGCGCTGAGTCCATTGACCAGGCGCTGGCGCTGCTGCAAAACACGGTCTACTCCTTCAGCATGAAAGTTTGCGGCCATCCCGAAGATGCCGAAGACACGACCCAGGAGGTGCTGCTCAAATCGATACCGCACCTGGCGAAATTCGAAAGCTCGCGGGCGCTCGCCGTGTGGTTGTATAAAGTTGCGCGCAATCGCTGCATCAGCAATCGCCGGGGTGACAAGAATTCTCACGCGAAAAATATTTCTCTCGATGCGCTGATGCCGGATGGCCGCGAGCTGGCTGAGCTGCTGAGTCATGCTCCCGGGCCGGAGTCGGCAACCTTGCGGCGAGAGACATCGGAACATCTGCGGCAGGCGGTGCTGGCGGTGCCTCCGATGTATCGCATGGTGCTGGTCTTGCATGACATGGAAGAGCTGAGCACGGCCGAGGTCGCGCAGATTATGGGGCTGCGGCCCGGCACGGTGCGGGTGCGGCTGCATCGCGCGCGGCTGCTGGTTCGCCGCTACTTGTCGCAGCTTGCCAAAGGAAACGTTCCGGGAACCTTTCAGATCCATGCGGCGATTGAGAAACGCGAGCCGCGGTGCCGGAATCTGTTTGCCGCCCTCTCCGATTACATGGACGGGGTGGTGGACGACGCGGTCTGCGCGGAGATGGACCGTCACATCGAGCAGTGCGAGCCCTGCCAGGCATTTCTTGCCAACCTGAAGCACGCGGTCGAGCAGTGCCGGTTGTATGAGCCCGGCGGCCAACCGCAACGGGCCGAGGACATAAGGCGCGAGCTGGTGGCGAAGTATCAGCAGGCGGTCAGCGCGCTGGGGACGGCACGGCAGCCGACGACCCAGATGTAATCTCCGCTTTCGAAGAGCGTTACCGCGCTCAGGGCTGACTAGTTAAGCCTCTTCCCTTCCGGCTACGAACGCTCCCATTTTGGGAATCGCATCACCAAAAAAAAATTTCTGTAACGCCGTCGCACGTCACTGCGTTTCTTCCTGTAGACGAATGTAATGGGCTGTCAAACCAGCCTCGGCCACACGGAGAACACAATGATTTCTGCCAGCGTCAAGCTTAGCGACCCACTCGGAACGCATCGCCAATTTGTCGCCACCAGCGGTACCGGACACCACATGCTACTCGACGATGCTGCCGGCAATACCGGCGCGAAGCCGATCGAGTTGGTTGCGATTGCGCTCGCCGGATGCACCGCCTTCGACGTCATCAGCATTTTGCGCAAGAAGCGGCAACAGATCACCGGGTATGAAGTTTCGGTCGAAGCCGAGCAGGTGCCTACGCCTCCCCAGGTGTTCACCGCGGTTCGCATTCATCACGTCATCACCGGGGCGGATGTATCGCCGCAGGCGGTCGAAGATGCGATTCGCCTCTCGGAAGAAAAGTACTGCTCGGTGGGAGCGATGGTGCAGAAGAGCGCCGCTGTCCACAGCACGTTCGAGATTGTGCCGGCAATGCAGCCCGAGTTGGTCGAGGCGTAGAGATGCAGCCGTTTCACCAACAGCCGCGTTCGGCGGAGCCAATATCGGCGAAGAGAAGGGTGGCGTCGATTCTCGTGCCGGTATTCCTGGCGATGGCGGTTGCGACGGCGTGCACGTTTGCATCGGCCCAGACCACCACGCCTTTGACGCTGCCGCAAGCGGTCAGCATGGCGCTGGAGAAGAATCCATTGCACAAGGCGGCGGTGGCCGACGTGCGAATCGGCACCGCCGCGATTCGCGAATCCAGGGCACCATTGATGCCGAAGATCACGTTTACGGAAAGCGTGATGCGGGGCAATGATCCGGTTTTTGTTTTTGGATCGCGCTTGCGCCAGCAAAACTTCACCGTGGCCGACTTCGCGCTGAACCGGCTTAATACGCCGACCCCGATCAGCAACTTCTCCAGCCGCTTTGCGGGCGAGTGGAACCTGTTCGACGGATTGCAAAGCTGGTACGCCGTGAGTCGCGCGAAGTACATGAAGCAAGCGGCCGAGCAGCAACTCGATCGCAACGAGCAGGAACTGGTATACCACGCGGTCGAGGCCTACTACGGCACCCTGCTGGCGCAACGGCAGGTGCAGGTTGCAGAGGCCGGACTCGAAACCGCGCAGGCCATTGAGGACAGCAGCCGCGCACGGGTGGAAAGCGGAATGGTGGTCGAGTCGGACCTGCTGAGCGCACAGGTGGCGACCGCCGCGCGCAAGCAGGAGCTGATCGCGGCGCGAAACGGGCTTGCGCTGGCGCACACGCAACTGGCCCTGGCGATGGGCGTCTCGTCCGACAGCTTGTTTGAGCCGCAGGAAGCGCTCACCGACCGCAGTTTCTCGCCTCCGCCGGTTGCCGAACTGGAAGTGATCGCGATCGAGAAGCGACCGGACCTGAAGCGAATGGAGTCGGAGCGCAGCGCCCAGGCAAAGAACATTGCAATTGCGAAGGGCGCATTCGCTCCGCGGCTGAATGCGTTCGGCTCGTGGGAGACGGACAGCCCGAGCCCCGGATGGAACGGCGGCAACAATTGGATCGCCGGCGCGGAATTGCAATTCGATCTCTTCAACGGCGACAGCAAGCGGGCAAATCTCGCAATGCGAAAAGCGCTGCAGCAGAGAGCGGAAGCTCTGCGCGACAGTTACCGCGACCAGGTGCGGCTGCAAGTGCGCAAAGCCTATTACGACTACGACTCGGCGCAACAGCAGGTGGCTGTGGCGCGCACTGCGGTGGCACAAGCTGAAGAGAGTTTGCGCATCAACCAGAACCGCTATGACGGCGGGCTGAGCGCCATCAGCGATTTGCTGCGGGTGCAGGAGTCGACGCTGCGAACAAAAGCGGATTACTGGCAGGCGGTGTATCGGGTGCAAACCAGCTACGCCGGCGTGGAGTTTGCGACAGGAAGCATCAGCGCGAGTTCTCCGGTGGTGACGCAATGAAGGTGAAGTTGAGCACGAGGGATTCGGTCACGGCATTTCGCGCAAAGAGATGGAATACGCGCGGTTTAGGTTTCGCGGATGGGAAGGGCCAAAAGCCCGCTCACCACGGCAGCACATCGGCACGACTGAAGCCTTGCCCTGATACGAAGCCAAGGTTGAGTCGAGTGTTTGGCATGGCGTCGTCGGTGAGGACCTCTCTACGTACGGTGTCGCTGATCGCTGCGGCTCTAGTGTTTCTGGCGGGCTGTTCCAGCGAGAAGCCAAAACACGATGCCCCGGCGGAGACGGTTTCAGGAGTTGCGCTGCTGACGGCGGAACGAAGCAAGGTTCCTGACTACATTGAAGCCACGGGCACGGTTCAGGCAGCGCAGTCGGCACAACTTGCCAGCCAGGTGATGGGTACGATTACGCGGGTAAACGTGCATGAGGGCGATGCCGTTCATCGCGGCCAGGTGCTGGCCACCATCGACGGAGCGCAGCCCCGGGCGGCGTATCAGAGCGCCACCGCGGGATTGCAGGCCGCGCAACAGGGGATCGCTGCGGCCGATGCCGAGTATGCGCTGGCGGAATCGACCATGCAGCGTTACCAGATGCTCTACGAAAAGAAATCGGCGAGCCCTCATGAGTTCGATGAAGTCAAAGCCAGGGTGGCCGCCGCGACAGCGCACCGCGATGCCGCTCACGCGGGCCGTGCCCAGGCTGAAGCGGCAGTGGCCGAGGCCAACACGACCGTCAGCTACACCCAGATTCGCGCTCCGTTCGACGGTTTAGTGATTGCAAAACTGAGTGACGCGGGGACGATCGCCGCGCCGGGGGTTCCGCTGCTGGTGGTGGAAGACCCCAGCCGCTTCCGGCTTGAGGCCAATGTAGATGAAAGCCAGATCGGCATGGTGCGGCTGGGGGCGAGCGTGCCGGTGGTGCTCGACTCGCTTGGCGGACAGGCGGTTAGCGGCAAGGTGGTGCAGATCGTGCCGGCAGCCGATCCGGCGAGCCGGACGTTCATGGTGAAGGTCGAGCTGCCGCCGGATCCGCAGATTCGATCGGGGTTGTTTGGCCGGGCACGCTTCCCGCGCGGGGAGCGCGAATCGATCCTGGTGCCGCAGACCTCGCTGCTGCACCGTGGACAGATGCAGGCGATTTACGTCGTCGGCACGAACGAGATCGTCGAATTGCGCTACATCACTTTGGGTAAGGCCAACGGCAAAGATGTCGAAGTGCTCTCGGGATTGGACGACGGCGAGCGAATTGTGGCGCAGCCTGCTGACCGCGAGTTGGCGGGCAAAAAAGTAGGTGGGATGTGAGGAGCGTCCCTCAGGGGCTAAAGGCCCGGGCCCTTCGCGGCCATAACGGCACGGCTGAAGCCGTGCCCCTTCAAAGCCACATGGGATTGCAGCGGCTAAAGCCCGGCGTTGTTGCCGACCTCAGCGGCACGGCTGAAGCCGTGCCCCTTCCAAGCGCGAGCGGAGTGCTGCATGTCTGAGTCGAAGCCGCATTTGCGCATTGCCGGGCTAGTGGCGCACAGCTTCATCAACTCGAAGCTGACTCCGCTGTTTATCGCGGCTGCGCTGATAGCAGGAGCGTTCGCCATCCTGATGACGCCGCGCGAAGAGGAGCCGCAGATCGTGGTCCCCATGCTCGACGTGATGGTGAGCATGCCGGGAGCGTCTCCCGCCGAGATCCAGGAGCGCGCCACCATTCCCATGGAGCGGCTGCTGCGCGAAGTGGCGGGCGTGGAATACGTCTACTCGATCTCGCAGCCCGGCATGAGCATGCTCGTCGTCCGCTTCTATGTGGGAACGAAGGAAGAGGACGCGATTGTCAAGACGTACAACAAACTCTATTCGAACTTCGATCGCATTCCGCAAGGCGTATCGCAGCCGCTGATTAAGGTTCGCTCGATTGATGACGTGCCCATCCTGGCTCTGACATTGTGGGGGCAGCACTACGACAGCTATGGTCTGCGGCAAATTGCCGGCGAGTTGGAGCACCAGCTCAAGCAGATCGATGACGTTTCAGAAACGAAGATCATCGGGGGACTCCCGCGACAGGTGCGGGTTGTGCTCGACAGCCAACGGTTGGCCGGGTATGGCATGACCGCCGGAGCGGTGAGCGCTCAATTGCAGCAGGCGAACGCGCGCAGCCTGGCGGGCAGCTTCGCTCAGAATAACCAGGAGTTCCAGGTCGAGGCAGGACGATTTTTGGGTACGGCCGACGATTTGAAACAGGTGGTAGTCGGGGTTGCGCACGGCAAGCCGGTTTACCTGCGGGATGTAGCGGCGGAAATCGTGGATGGCCCGGCCGAGCCCGACGATTACGTCCTCTATGCCAATGCTGCGGGGGCCAACGTTGCCGGGGCCAATGCTGCCGGGGCGGGCAAGGCCAGCGCGCAAAGCGAATACCCGGCCGTCACGATTACGCTGGCCAAGCGCAAAGGCACGAACGCAACCATCATCAGCCAAAAGGCGCTGGAGAAAATTGCCCAGCTTCGCGGCTACCTTCTTCCCCAGGACCTGAACGTCAGCGTCACACGCAATTATGGCGAGACGGCCAAGGACAAATCGGACGAGTTGCTGAAGCACCTGCTGCTGGCGACCCTTTCGGTCACGCTGCTGATTGCGCTGGCGCTGGGATGGCGCGAGTCGGGCGTGGTGCTGATCGCTATTCCCGTGACGCTGGCGCTCACGTTGTTCATCTTTTATATCTTCGGCTACACGCTGAACCGGGTCACGTTATTTGCGCTGATCTTCTCGATCGGCATCCTGGTGGACGATGCGATTGTCGTCGTCGAGAACGTGGTACGGCATTTTCGTTTGCCTTCCAGTCGCGGACGCCCACTTTCACAGGTGGCCGTCGAAGCGGTGGATGAAGTTGGCAATCCGACCATACTGGCGACCTTTGCGGTGATCGCGGCCATCCTGCCGATGGCGTTTGTGCGCGGGCTGATGGGTCCCTACATGCGGCCCATACCGGTGGGAGCGTCAGCGGCGATGCTGTTCTCGCTGGTGGTTGCTTTCGTGGTGTCACCCTGGGCGGCGCTGCGCCTGCTGCGGCATTATGCGTCGGGCGACGGGCACAAGCATGAGACGGAGGGTTGGACGACGCGGCTCTACCGCAGCATCATGAATCCGCTGGTGGAGAACGCACGACGCCGCTGGATATTCCTCGGCGGGGTAGTGGTCCTGTTGTTGCTCGCCTGCTCGCTGGTGGCGTTCAAGCTGGTGAAGGTGAAGATGCTTCCCTTCGACAACAAGAGCGAGTTCCAGGTGATTGTCGATATGCCCAACGGCACCACGCTGGAGCAGACGACGCGGGTGGCGCAGGAGCTGGGGCAATACCTGGGGCGGCAGCCGGAAGTTGTTAATTACCAGGTGTACGCAGGCACTTCGGGGCCTTACAACTTCAACGGGCTGGTGCGGCACTACTTCCTGCGACATGGGTCGAACCAGGCCGACATCCAAGTGAACCTGCTGAACCGGCACGAGCGCAGCGCGCAAAGCCACGAGATTGCTAAGCGGTTGCGGCCGGGACTGGTGGCCATCGGCGATCATTATGGGGCGCGTCTCAAAGTAGCCGAGGTGCCGCCCGGGCCGCCGGTGTTGCAGACGCTAGTGGCGGAAATCTATGGGCCTGATGACCAGCAGCGGATGGCGCTCGCGCAGCAGGTCAGGAAGATTTTCCAGACCACGCGGGGCGTGGTTGACGTCGACTGGTACGTGGAAGATCC
>Ga0308173_10001992_pt1 | contig 10662 bp, 5 predicted proteins | sample PhyPR1_FD_203716 | JGI IMG/M metagenome (GOLD analysis project Ga0308173, IMG submission 203716) | Soil microbial communities from UC Gill Tract Community Farm, Albany, California, United States - DLSLS.P.R1 | ecosystem: Environmental > Terrestrial > Soil > Agricultural land | place: USA... | reverse complement strand
CGGAAGGCGAAACCGCGGAAGGCGTGACCCCGGAAGGCGAAACCGCGGAAGGCGTGACCCCGGAAGGCGAAACCGCGGAAGGCGTGACCCCGGAAGGCGTAGCCGCGGAAGGCGTTCCGGCAGGCGTCCACGCGGCAGGCCTGGCCGGGACAAGCTCCTCGGCGGTCGGAGTCTCCGGGGCGGGGGCGGCCTCCGGTGCCTCGTCGGGCCGGGGGCCTGGCGACGCGGGCGTGGCGGTTAGTCCTGATTGAGGCGGGTTGGGGATGCTTGCGCCAGCATCCGAGGCGACGGGCGATGGGCCACTCGCAGGCGGTACGGCGGGAGCGGCAGGGGCGCGGACGGGTGCCGGTTCCGAGGCCGTCGGGGCGCTCGCAGCGCTGGGGGTGGTTGCCGTCGCCTTTCCAGGCGCGAGGGCGGGCTCCGCAGGAGCGCCAGGGGCAGGCGCGTGAGCTGAGTCTCCGGCATCGCTTGTTGCATGGGCTGGCTCTGCCGCAGCGTCAGGTGTGTGGGGTGGGGCTGCGATAGCGCCAGCGGCGTGGGCCGGGTTTGCGGCAGTACCCGGGGCATCAGGTGGTGCTGCGGCAGTGTCAGGGGCATGGGCTGGGTCTGCGGCAGCGCGGGGCGCGTGGGGTGGGATTGTTCCGGGCGAGATGGGGGTTTGGTGGGGTGGGGGTGTGGGGGTGGTGGGGTGGGGGGTGGTGGCGGTTTGGTGGGCTATCCAGGTGACGATTTCGCCGATGGTCTTGATGCGGGCGAGTTGTTCTACGACGGATTCGTCGAGGCCGGTGCCGGGGGCGGCGAGGCGGAAGCGTTCGGCGAGTTCGCCGATGATTTCGGTGCGCTTGATGGAGTCGATGGACAGGTCGGCTTCGATGCACAGGTCGGCGTCGAGGTCCAGGTCGGCGCTGAGCATGTCGTCCGGGTAACCGGTACGGGAGCTGATGACGCTGAGGACCACCGCACGGATCCCGTCGAGGGTCAGCGCGGGGGCGGGCGCGGGTTCGCTGACCACCTGGCCGGGGACGACGGCCGCCGGGGTGCCGCTGCGCGGGGCCGGGACGGCGGACGGCGGCGGGGCCGGGGGCAGGTAGGGGGTGCCCAGGTAGCCGAGCAGGACGTCGCGCTGGGCGGCGACCAACTCCCGGGTCGTGCGCAGGTACTCCAGTACCGCCGCGTCCCGCTCCACGTTTCCTCCAGGGTTCTGGGCGGGCTGTCCCGCGGTGAGGGCGACCCTGCGGGCGGGCCGCAGGGCGTTGCCGAGGTACTGGCCGTCGGCGGTACGGACGAGCTGGCCGTTGACGACCCAGCCGGGCCGTACCGGCGCACCGGCGAGACGGGCGGCGTCGCGCCCGGCGAAGAGCGGCAGCGGGTCGACCGCGACGCCGTGTGCGGCGAGTTCGGCCAGGGCGAGCAGGAAGCGGCGCAGTCCGGGGCGGCCCGGCTCGTCGCAGGTGACCACCGTGTGCGGGCGGTCGCCGAGGATCTTGCCGACGAGCTGGCTGAGCACCCGGCCCGGGCCGGCTTCGACGAAGGTCCGGGCTCCGGCCTCGTACATCGCCTCGATCTGCGCGACGAAGCGGACCGGCGCGGCGACCTGCTCCGCGAGGATGCGGCGGATCTCGGCGGGGTCGGCCGGGTAGGGCGCGGCAGAGCTGTTGGCCCAGACCGGGAAGGCGGCCGAACGCATGTCGCGACCGCGCAGGGCGGCGTCCAGCGTGTCCACCGCCGGGGCGATCAGCGGGCTGTGGAAGGCGCAGGCGACCGGGAGCAGGGTGGCCGCGATGCCCCGGCCGTCCAGGACCGCGACGGCCGCGTCGACCGCCGCCGTCGGGCCGGAGATGACGGTCTGCCTGGGCGCGTTGTAGTTGGCGATCGCGACCCGGTGGCCGGCGAGGACGGCTCGTACCTCGGCGGCGGTGGCACTGACGGCGGCCATGGTCCCCGGGTCGGATCCGACGGCCGCCAGGATCGCGGCGGCCCGGGCGGCGCTGAGGTCGAGCAGGTCGGTCTCGGTGAAGACCCCGGCGGCGCTGAGTGCGACGAGTTCGCCGTAGCTGTGCCCGCCCGCCATGTCAGGCCGGACGCCGACGCCGGTGAGCAGCCGGTACATCGCCAGCCCGGCGATGCCCAGGGCCGGCTGGGCCACGGCGGTGTCGGTGAGGGCGGCGCGCTGGGCCGCCGCGGCCTCGGGGGTGAAGGCGGCGGGCGGGAACATCGTGTCGGCGTACGAGGACCCGGCCTGGTGCAGCAGCCGCTGCAGGCGCGGGAAGGCGATGAAGAGGTCGGCCAGCATGCCCGGTCGCTGGCTGCCCTGCCCGGGGAACAGGAAGGCGACCTCGCCCGGCTCCGAGCCGTCGGCGACGAAGACGCCGTCCACCTTCTGGAAGTCGCGGGCCGCCGCCAGCTTCGCCCGGAGGTCTGCCACGTCGTCGGCGACCACCGCGGCCTGGACCGGCTCGGTGCCCTCCGCGACCGTACGGGCGAGGTCGCGCAGGCGGGTGTGGCCCGCGTCCAGCAGTCCGCTGAGCTTGTCGATCTCGGCGATGGCCGCGGTCCGGTCGGCTCCTCTGATCAGGAACAGCTCGGCCGGCCACTCGGCCAGGCCGGAGACAGGTTCGGGAGCGCCGTCGTACCCGGTCAGGACCGCGTGGAAGTTCGCGCCGCCGAAACCGAAGCCGCTGACCCCGGCGACCCGCTCGGCGGGCGGGGTCGCCCAGGGCCTGGCGGTCTTGTCGAAGGCGAAGGGGCTGGTGCCGGCCTGCCACCCGCCGGCCGGGCGGTCCAGGTGCAGCGTGCCGGGGCGTACGCCGGTGTGCACGGCGAGCGCGGCCTTGATGACCCCGGCGAGACCGGCGGCGCACTTGGTGTGGCCGATCTGCGACTTCACCGAGCCGAGTGCGATCGAGCCCGCGGCGGCCTCGCCGAACACGGAGGTCAGCGTGGCGAGTTCGGTACGGTCGCCGACGGCCGTACCGGTGCCGTGCGCCTCGACCAGGCCCACGGAGGCCGGGGAGATTCCGGCCCGCTCGTACGCCCGCTCCAGGGCGAGCCGCTGGCCCTCGATGTTCGGCGCTGTGAGGCCGAGCGAGCGGCCGTCGCTGGAGCCGGCCACCGACTTGATCACCGCGTAGACGCGGTCGCCGTCCCGCTCGGCGTCCGCCAGGCGCTTGAGGACCACGCAGCCGACGCCCTCGCCGAGGGCGATCCCGTCGGCCTTGGAGTCGAAGGTGGCGCACCGGCCACTGGGCGACAGCGCGTGCACGGAGGCGAAGAGCAGGTAGTCGTAGATGCCGTTGTGCGAGTCGGCCCCGCCGCACAGCACCATGTCGCTGGTGCCCGCGGCCAGCTCCTTGCAGGCGGCGTCCAGCGCGGCCAGCGAGGCGGCGCAGGCGGCGTCCACGGTGTAGTTGGAGCCGCCGAGGTCGAGCCGGTTGGCGATCCGGCCGGCGATCACGTTGGTGAGCACGCCGGGGAAGGAGTCCTCGGTCAGCTTGGGCAGTTGCCGGTCGAGCCCTTCGGGCACCTCGCCGAGGTACATCGGGAGCTGGGCCCGCAGGCTGTACGCGGTGCCCAGGTCGGTGCCGGCCTCCGCGCCGAAGAACACCGAGGTACGGGAGCGGTCGAACGGCCGGTCGGCGTAACCGGCGTCGGCCAGGGCCCTGGCGGCCACTTCGAGGGCGAGCAGCTGCACCGGTTCGACGCTGCCCAGCGAGTTCGGCGGGATCCCGTACGCCAGCGGGTCGAACGGGATGTCGGGCAGGAAGCCGCCCCACTTGGACGGGGTGCGCTCCCCCGACGACGAGTCGGGATCCCAGTACAGCTCGGCGTCCCAGCGGCTCGCGGGCACCTCGGTGATGGCGTCGACCCCGCCGACGATCGTCGCCCAGTACTCCGAGACGTCCCGCGACCGGGGGAAGGCGGCGCCGATGCCGACGATGGCGATGTCCAGCGGGCCGGCCGCCCGCTCGTGGCCGGCGAGGCCCAGTTCTCCGGCTCGGTCCGCCAGGAAGGCGGTCGCGCCGTTGCTGACCTGCTCGTGCAGCGCGACCACGCTGGTCGTACGGGAGCGCAGCCCGGCGATCTGGCCGATCATGAACATGCCCTCGTGGCGCTGCTCGTCCTCGTCGACCGCGGCCAGCCGGTCGCCGTCACGGCGCAGTCCCTTGCTGGCGACGCGCAGCCGGCCCAGGTTGAGCTCCTCGAGCCGCGCCCACATCTCGCTGCGGCCCACCCCGGCCTGCTCCAGGCGCTCCCGCTCGGCGGCGAAGGCCGAGACGTACGGGGTGTCGGCGCACCGGGTGGCGTGCCCGGGCGAGGTCTCCAGGAGCACGGTGCCGCCGCATTCGACGGCGGCCCGCTGGAAGCCGGGCAGGATCGCGCCGGCCGCGACGGCCTCGTGGGTGAAGAGGTACGCCGTGCCCATCAGAACCCGGATCTTCGCGCCCTGTCCGGCCAGGGGCCCGGTCATCGCGGCGACCATGGCGGCCGAGCGCTCGTCATGGACGCCGCCCGCGAAGGCCAGGTCGAGGTCCTGTGCGCCGTGCTTGTCCGCGTGCTCGGTGAGGATGGCCAGCTGCGCCTCCCAGAGCGGGAAGCTGGCCCGCGGCCCGACGTGCCCGCCGCACTCGGAGCCCTCGAACACGAACCGCCGCGCCCCCTCCTGCAGGAACCGCCGCAGCAGGCCCGGCGACGGCACATGCAGGAAGGTGGCGATACCCGCCTCCTCCAGCGGCCTGGCCTGGCTGGGCCGGCCGCCGGCGATCAGCGCGTACGGCGGCTTCACCTCGTGCACGACGGCCAGTTGCTTCTCGCGGACCTCCGGCGGCGCGAAGCCGAGGATGCCCACGCCCCACGGGTATTCGCCGAGGCGGTCGGCGGTGCTCTCAAGGAGCCCGCGGACCTCGTCGCCGTCCATCAGTGCCAGCGCCAGGAACGGCAGCCCGCCGTCCTGTGCCACGGCGGCGGCGAACAGCGCGCGGTCGCTGACCCGGGTCATCGGGCCCTGCAGCACCGGGTAGCGCTCTCCGTCGCTCCGGAGCGGCTCGGCCGCCAGCGCGGCGGAGATGTGCGTCGTGACGGCGGTACGCACGGCCTGCACGATGCCCCCGACCGTTTTGTACGTACCGGCCAGGGCCGCCGCGAAGCCGCCGTCCTGGCCGACCGGCAGCGGCTGGACCTTCAACCCTCCGCAGCCTCCGGCGATCGTCTCCGGCTGCGGTTCGGGCAGGTCGGGCCGGGTGTAGACCCGGTGACCCGCCACGACCACGGTCTCGCTGCCGTCCATCGCGGCGATCGCGGCGGTGACGTCGGCGGGCAGATCGACCTCGGCGGCCAGCGCGAGCTGGGTGTCCAGGACGACCCCCCGGGCCCCGCCCGCGACCGACGCTGCGGCCGTGCGCGGGCCGATGCCGCCCGCCGCCCAGAGCGGAGCGCCCAGCTCCGGATCGGCCGCGAGGCGCTGGAGCAGGACGTACGTCGTCAGCTCGCCGACCCGGCCGCCCGCCTCGCAGCCCTTGGCGATCAAGCCGTCCGCGCCGAGCCTGACGGCGATCAGCGCCTCGGCCCGGTCCACCACCTCGACCAGCAGGCGGCGGCCCCGGGTACGGAACTGCCGGGCCTCGGCCAGCGCGGGGGCGTCGGCGACGATCGTGTCGACCTCGTCGGGGATCTCGTGCGGCCGCACCGGACATCCGGCCGGGATCCGCACCCCGAAGGCCCCGCGGCGGCGCCGGGACACCTCGGCCAGTTCGGCGAGCGCCAGGGCCCGGTCCCGGCCCAGATCCAGGACGCCCAGGCCGCCGGCCCGTTCGACCGCTATGACGAGCCGGGCATCCGGCCGGCCGAAGGGACTGATGCCGATGACGAGATCGCGGCCCGCCCCGTCCCTCTCGCCATGGCCGCTCCGCCTCGCCACGCCACCCGCGTCCGCCGTCATGTCACGTCCCCCCAAGCCGCGGCGACCCCCGCGGTATGAACCCCGTACGTATCCAGCACCGCGACGTCAGCCAGCGGCGGCAGCGTCACATTACTGTTGGTAACGACGCCATTACATGGCTGCCACGCCCCGGGCACGCGATTCTTGGGTGCATTAGAAGTCAAGGAACGACCATGCCGCCGGGGACTTTCGTCGTATCCGGCCACCACGGCTCCGAAGACGTGGCGCATAATGTCAGTCACAGCCAGTCACAAGCCGGGTTCACCCCCGGCACCGCCTGCCAGAGGCCTCCTGATGACGATCATCGACCCGGCGGACCGTACCGCCCGTGCGCCGAGCCAGGCCCTGCTGTGGCGTTCGCGCCTCCGCGACCTGCGGCCGGCCAGAACCGAGCGGTCGGTGCTCGCCGCCATGGGCCCGCTCATCGCCGCCTGCCGCGGGCAGGGCCGAGCCGACCTCGCCGAGCTGCGCCGGGCGTACGAGGTGGCCGAGCGGATGCACCGGGGCCAGACCCGCAAGTCCGGCGCACCGTACATCACCCATCCGCTGGCGGTGGCCACCATCCTGGCCGAGATGGGGATGGACACCACGACGCTGGTGGCCGCGCTGCTGCACGACACGGTCGAGGACACCGACTACACGCTGGGCCAGGTGCGCGCCGACTTCGGGGCGGAGGTCGCGATCCTGGTCGACGGCGTCACCAAACTGGACGGCGAGCGCTGGGGCGACCGGGCCGAGGCTGAGACCTTCCGCAAGATCGTGCTGGCCGCCGCCGCCGACCTGCGGGTCCTGGTCATCAAGCTGGCCGACCGGCTGCACAACCTGCGCACCCTGGGCTTCAAGGAACCGCACAAGCGGGAGCGGATCGCCCGCGCCTCGCTGGAGCTCCTCGTCCCGTTCGCCGAACGGCTGGGCATCTACGAGCTCAAACGCGAGATGGACGATCTCGCCTTCGCGGCCCTGGACCCGGCGGCCCACGCCCGTACCGCCGCCGCCGTCCGCGAGGCGGTGGCCGCCGCCCCCACCCTCGACCCGGCGCTCGCCCGCATCCGGGCCGCCCTCGCCGAGCACCATCTGCGGGCCACGGTCTCACTGCGCCCGCGCCACCTCTACAAGGTGTTCCTCAACCTCGACGGCGACCTCGACGGTCTGCGGCCCAGCGACGTCACCCGGATCCTGGTGCTGGTCGACGGCGCCGACCAGGACTGCTACATCGCGCTGGGCGCCGTGCATGCCGCGCTGCACCCCGCGCCCGGCCGGGTGAAGGACTTCATCGCGCTGCCCAGGTTCAACCTCTACCAGTCCCTGCACACCCGGGTGATCGGCCCGACCGGCGACCTGCTCGACGTCATCATCCGGTCCGAGGCCATGCACCCGGTCGCCGAGTACGGCATCGTCGCGCACATCAGGGACGCCGACCACGCCACGACCACCGACACCGTGGCCGGCCGCCGCGACCTCGGCTGGCTGGGCCGGCTGCTGGCCTGGGAGCCCGACGCCCCGTCCGCCGACTTCCTGGACGGCCTGCGCACCGACCTGCGTACCGGCACCGTCGCGGCCTTCGACCCGGCCGGCTCGATCGTCACGCTGCCCGCGGGCGCCACCGCGCTGGACTTCGCCTACGCCCTGGGCCCGGACACCGGCGACAGCTCCATCGGCGCGCTGATCAACGGCCGTCTCGCCGCACTGTCCGCCGAGGTGCGCGGCGGCGACCTCGTGGAGATCCTCACCGCACCGGACGCCAGCCCGTCCGAGGAGTGGCTGCAATATGCCAACGCCGCACCCACCCGGGTGCACATCCAGCGCCGCCTGACCGCCCGCCGCGCCGACGAGGCCGCCGCCAACGGCCGCCGCATCCTTCAGCAGGCCCTCGCCGACCAGTGCATCGACCTCCTGGCCGCCGAGAGCCGCGGCGACTCGCTGGCCATCGCCCGCTCGCTCGGCCACCCCGACGCCGACCAGATGTACGCCGCCATCGCCACCGGCATCCTCGATCTGCCGGCCCTGCTGCCCCGTTTCCGGGCCGGCTAGCCGCGGCGGATGCGGCGGCCGGTGATGCGGCTGGGGATGACGCGCAGGAAGGCTTCGCGCTGGCCGCCCGGCCAGGTCTCCAGACCCGCCTGCTCCACCGCCTCGCGCTCCTCGGCGGTGTCCACATGGTGGGCCGATCCCTGAATGAGGACGCTCCATCCATCTTTGGCCTTGATGTCGAATTCGTCCACTTCAAAGGCCACGATGTACTCGGCGTCCGCGATGCCGGTGCGCAGGTCGGTGTCCAGCGGGCTGCCGACCACGGTACGGAAGACGACCGTGCCCTCGAACAGCCGAAAGTTGACCGGCAGGACGACCAGCCCATAACGCCCCGAGTACGCCAGCCGCCCCACGCCCCCGGCGGCGATCAGCTCCAGGCACGCGGCCTCGTCCAGCTGCTCCATCACAGGCTCCCCCACCGGCGTTCCCTCCCGTTTGCCGTCGCGCCGTCCACCAGAGGCAGCCCTACCCGCCCGGGCGCCGTTCCATGGCTGCCTCGACGGGATCTCGTTCGCTTCGGCCGGGCCCGGGTTCAGAGCAGGTGCGCGGTGGGATGCCGGGGTTCGTAGACCGGGAGCTGCGCGCCGCTCGGCAGGGTGATGGACGAGAGCACTCCCCAGCCCCGGTCGGCGGGCTCGCCGACCTCGATGCCCTGATCGGACAACCGCTTCAGGGTCGCGGGCAGGTCCTCGCACATGAGGTAGACCTCATGCTGCGGCTCGGCCTCGGTCGGGTGCACCGCGATCTCGGCCGGGGGCAGCTTGAAGATCAGCCAGCCGTGCCCGGCGTCCACCCCAGGAAAGCCGAGTACGTCGCGGATGAAGGCCCGATCGGCGTCCGCGTCCTGGCTGTAGATGATGGCGTGCACTCCGGTGAACATGCGGGTCAGCCTAGGCGCTGCGGGCCAGGCCGTTAAGGATGCCGCGCCTGAACCTGGCAGACCGGCCGGGTGTGCCGCTGATACGACACCGCGGCGATCACCAAGGCCCATCCGTATCCGCCGAAAGCGGTCATGACCGAAATCACGAGAATGTAGTCGGCTCCGCTCAGGCCGGTCCGCACGGCCCCAGTGATGGCGAGGACGGTGTAGACCCAGCCGCCCACTCGGTACAGCAAGAGTGTCGGCCCGCCCAGCCACACCGGGACGATCGGCAGGAAGCGCGGGGAGACCGTTCCCCCACGGCCGTACCAGCCCTTGGAGCGGGAACTCCGAGGGCAACGCGGTGCAGAGGATGAACGCCGGAATGAACCAGTCACCGGGATCGGCCAGCCGGGTGCCGCGAAAAGGGGGGCAGGTCGAAGAAACGTGTGGTGCGGAAGGAAGGCCAGGGCGCCCAGTGCGCGATCCGGTGGGGGTGGCCGTACGACCCGGGTCATCGTGCCGGGCGGGTGCGCCGCGGCGGGGCATCGGTGACACGTTCCGCGCACCCGGTGCCGCCGCGACACCGCGCTCAGTGCGAACAGGACGGCGACGCCGACGAAGCCCAGGCGCTCCCCGAACGAGCTCCAGTCCGAGCGGCCGTCGCGTCCGTGCACCGAGCCGTCCATGGCCAGTTCCAGCAGGTTCAGCAGTACGAAGGCACTGCACGCCGCCGCGAGCGCCCCCACCGTCGACAGTCCGGCCGGCACGAACCGATCGGGCGGCCCGCACCGTCCCGGCGGCCAGGCAGCCTCCGGCGAGCAGGACGATCACCATCGCCCACAGCAGGCAGGACACCCCGTGGAGCCGCCGGCCGGTGCCGCCCAGCACGGCCAGGACCGCGCCGTACGCCCACGCCCACCCGCCCGCGGCGTACGGCACCCATGCGGTCCACCGCCACCACCATCCGCCCGCCCCCCTGCGCAGCGGCGACCACGAGTCCTCCCGTCGGCCCGGCATCCCGTCGCCCACCACTGTCATGCCGCCGCCGGGCCGCACACCTCCCGGCCGCACACCTCCCCCGCCGGCGCCACCCTCATCCCCCGCCGGAGGGAATCCTCGTGGGCGGGTCCTGGAGTACGCGGTCGATCAGCGCGGTGTCGCCGTATTCGATGATCTCCTCGATCAGGCCGTCCCGTAGCCGATAGAGGAAGCAGTACTCGTTGTCGTAGCGGACTCCGGATGTGAGGGTGACGTTGCCCTGGCACCGCTCGACGACCCATTCGCCCTCCGCGACGAGCTGCCGCATGGTGCGCCGGTACGGTTCGGCGAACTGGGCCACGAGCGGGGCGAGGAGCTCGCCGCCGATGACCGCCTTGCCTTCGTACGTACGCGACCAGCTGGTCCGGCCCATCACGGTCCAGCGGACATCGTCGGCCAGGTGCGCGAACCAGCCCTCTCGGTCGCCGTCGACCATCGCCTTCTCCGCAGCCAGCACGCGCTGCTTGTTGAATTCACCGAGATCCATACGGTCAAAGCTACGATCGCCCAGATATGCGCGCCACGACTATTACGCACCGCCAACATGAGCAGAACGCATGGCCGAGCCGACCGTGCCCGGTCTCCGCACACACCGTCCGCGACCGGACCGCCAAGCTCGGCCTGGTGGCGCACAGCCTGGGCGTGACGATCGTCCCCGGGCTCAGCGCCCGCGCCGTCCCCGACTCCGTGGCACTCCTACCCATCGCCGACCCCGGCCACCCCCATCCTCCTAGCCCGCCGCCGTCCCGACGGCCGGGTTCCTCGCTTAGGCGTCGCGGCGCCCCGGGGCGTCGGG
>Ga0308173_10001991_pt1 | contig 10664 bp, 9 predicted proteins | sample PhyPR1_FD_203716 | JGI IMG/M metagenome (GOLD analysis project Ga0308173, IMG submission 203716) | Soil microbial communities from UC Gill Tract Community Farm, Albany, California, United States - DLSLS.P.R1 | ecosystem: Environmental > Terrestrial > Soil > Agricultural land | place: USA... | reverse complement strand
TCCTTCGCCGTCACCACGGCCTTCGCCGACAAGCTCGGTGTCAAGACCCTGTCCGAGCTGGGCGAGGCGTGCGGCAGCGGCCTCATCCTGGGTGGGCCGACCGAGTGCCCGGACCGCCCGTTCTGCCAGCCCGGGCTCGAGAAGACCTACGGCCTGAAGTTCGACAGCTTCCGCGAGCTCGACGCAGGTGGGCCGCTGACCAAGACCGCGCTGAAGCAGGGCCAGATCTCGATCGGCCTGGTCTTCAGCTCGGACGGCGCCCTCGCCGCCGGTTAGTACCAGCCGCCGCCGGGGGGCAGTTGCTCCCCGGCGGCGACCGGCGCGGTGAGCCGGTTCCCCTCCGGCGCCAACGGGCACGACCAGCGCGGGTCGTAGGCGCACGACGGGTGGTAGGCGAAGTTGAGGTCGACCACCAACCGGCCCTCGTCCCCGCCGAGGTCGGCGCCCTTGACGGTGTCGAGCAGGTAGCGGCCGCCGCCGTACGTGCCCTGTCCGGCGGAGCCGTCGCGGAGGGGCACGAACACCCCGCCGCCGTAGCTGTCGAGCCACCAGACGTCCACCGTGCCCAGCTCGCCGAGTGCCACGGTCCCGAGGCGCTCGAACGGCACGACGCCGTCGGTGGCGGTCGGCACCTCGAGGCGCTGCGCGGGGGCCGCTTCCAGCCGCGCCTCGAAGCGCAGCGCGGGGTCGTACGGCGCGAACGGAAGCCCCGAGAAGGCCGCTCGCGCCGCGTCGTCCAGCGGTGAGTCGGGGTGGGAGGCGAACAGCTCGTCGCGCCCGTCGCGCCACAGGCGCCACCCCGCTTCGGGGTCGGTGGCGGTCCGCGCGGCGGCATAGAGCGCGGCCACCCGGCGGCGCCAGTCGAGCAGGGTCAGCGTCACCGGCCCACTCTGGCAGCTCGGACGCCGGTACCGCGGCGCGATCCTCGCGCGAAACCTGAACGGAGGGTCGCGCGCCGCTACGCTGGGTCCATGCCCCGACCTCTGGACGATGACTTCCCACGGGGGTCGGCGACCGGTCGGCGGGGGAGTTCCAGGGACCGCCGTCCCGGCGCCCGCGACGGCCTGAACGCCCGCACTCTGACCCTGGTCGGCGGGTTCGCCCTGGCAGTCGGAGCGACGGTCGCGGTGTTCGTCACCGACAACCGGGTGTACCTGCGGATCGCCGTCCTGGCCGTGGCGTGGGCGTTCGTGCTGGCGACCCTGGCCGTCGGCCGCCGGAGCACGGACCAGGTGAGCGCCGAGGCCCGGGAGGCGCGGCTGCGGCACGCCTACGAGCTGGAGCTCGAGCGCGAGGTGACCGCCCGCCGCGAGTACGAGCTGGAGCTCGAGCACGACCTGCGCCGCGAGTCCGAGGACGCGATGCGCGACGAGCTCGACGCCCTGCGCGCCGAGATCGCCTCGCTCGCCCGCCTCCGGGACGAGGTCGCCGGCGTCTCCGCCATGCGCCACGACCTCGCCGACCTGGCCGCCCTCCGGGACGACGTGGCGCGGGTCGCCGAGCTGCGCGACGACGTCGCCGCACTGACCGCGTTCCGCGCCGACCTCGGTCAGCTGGCGGAACTGCGCGCCGACCTGAGCCGCTTCCGCGCCGAGCTGGGCGAGCAGCTGTCCAGCGAGATGCTGGTCGAGCGGATCGTCATGCGCACCCAGGGCGGTCGGCTGGGCCCCGACACCGGCCGGTTCGAGCACTCGGTCCGCCCGCTCGACGTCTCCGCGCGCTGGGCCGACGACAGTCCTCCCCGGGAGCTGACCGGTGGGTGGCCGGCGATCCGCCTCGACGATCCCGGGGAGACCTCCGACGTCGAGCCGGTCCGTGCCGACCGTTCGGTGCCCGGGAGCGCTCCGTCGACGTCCGCGATGTGGCCGAGCGCGCCGGAGACGTCCGCCTTCCCGTCCGTGGCGCCGACCCCGCCGCCGACCCTGACGCCGGACCCCGCTGAGACGCCGCTCGAGTGGCTCACGGCCCGCTCGCTCGTCGACCCGGCGCCCGTCCGGCCCGCGTCGCCGCCTCCGGTGCCGCCCTCGGCCCAGGTCCGCCCCTCGGTGGCCCCGAGGCCCTCACCTCGGCCGCGGCCGACGCCCCCGCCGCCCTCGGTGCGCCTGCAGGCCGACCTCGCGCCGGTCCGTCGGCGTCCGGACGAGGTGGGGTCGAGCACCGCCGAGCGCCCGATCGCATCCGGGAACCAGCCTGCCCCCGGGACCGACGGCCGGCTGGCGGAGATCCTCGCCGAGAACGGCGTCTCGCCCGCGACCGGCAGCCGCCGCCGCCACCGGTACCGCGACGACGACGAGCCCGACGACGTCCTCGCGCGGGTGCTCGGCCTTCGCTGATCTCTACGGGGCCGTCGGCGTCAGCCGCGCGACAACCGTCCGCCGTCGAGCACGAGCGTCTGTCCGGTGACCCAGGCCGCGCCGTCCCCGAGCAGGTACGCGGCAGCCTCGCCGACGTCCTCGGGCTCCCCGAGCCGACCGGCGGGGTACTGCGCGGCGACCTCCGCCTCCCGGCCCTCGAAGAGGGCGCCGGCGAAGCGCGTCTTGACCACGGCCGGGGCCACGGCGTTGACGCGGACCTTCGGCCCGAGCTCCACGGCGAGCTGCGTGGTCAGGTTGATGATCGCGGCCTTGCTGACGCCGTACGCGCCGATGTTCTCCGACGATCGCAGACCCGCGACCGACGCCACGAAGAGCACCGACCCGCCGTGCTCGGACATCCACGCCCGCCATGCCTCCTGCACCAGGCCCAGGGAGGAGACGACGTTGGTGTCCAGGATCTTGCGGACGGCGTCCAGGTCCAGCTCGACCATCGGCCCGTAGACCGGGTTCACGCCGACGTTGCCCACGAGCATGTCGAGGCTGCCGAACCGCTCCACCGCCGTCCGGACGGCCTCCGCACGGTGCTCGGCATCGCCCGCGTGGCCGGGCACCGCGATCGCCACGTCCGGGCCACCCAGCTGCTCGACCGCCTCCGCCAGCGCCTCGGGCTTGCGGGCGGTGACGACCACGCGCGCGCCCCTGTCGACCAGGCTGCGGGCGATGGCCAGGCCGATGCCCCGGCTCCCACCGGTGACCAACGCGGTGCGCCCCCGCAGAGTGCGTCCCTCGGTCGTGTCCACGCCGCCCCCGTTCGTCGATGTTCCGGTTCCACGGTAGGTGTACCGGCGGGTCGCACGTGAGGCAGCCCACAGTCCTCAGACATTGCGGACGACTGCCACCGGCCACACACTCGCGATCGGTACCGCCCCGCGTGACACACGGGTTGCAGCGGAGCGGCGCCGGACCGCACACGCACCACCAGCACGACCGCGCCACGAGCACGATCTGACGGCCTCCGACGGTGGAGACCGACCGACGTCCGGTACCCGCCAGGGACTGGAACGAGAGGTGCACCGATGCCTGCTTCCCGCAGGACCGTTCGAGCTGCCGGCCTGAGCCCTGCCGCGGTCGCCCCCGCCCGCCTCCGCGTGGGTGTCGTGGGTGCCGGCCGGGTCGGCTCCGTCCTGGGCGCAGCGCTCTCCGCCGCAGGTCACGACGTCGTCGCCGCCGCCGGCGTGTCCACCGGTTCGGCCGAGCGGGCCGCCCGTCTGCTGCCCGGTGTGCCGCTGCTGCACACCGACGAGGTCGTCGCCGCGTCGGACCTCGTGGTCCTCGCCGTGCCCGACGACACGCTCCCCGGCCTGGTCGCGGGGCTCGCCGAGACCGGCGTCTGGCGGGCGGGTCAGCTGACCTTCCACACTTCCGGTGCGCACGGCCTGGCCGTGCTCGCACCCGCCGAGGAGGGCGGCGTCCTGCCCCTGGCCCTGCACCCCGCGATGACGTTCACCGGTGCCCCCGAGGACGCCCACCGGCTCGCCGGGGCACCCTTCGGGGTGACGAGCCGGCCGCTGCACCGGGCGGTCGCCGAGACCCTCGTGCTGGAGATGGGCGGCGAGCCGTTCTTCGTCGCCGAGGAGGACCGGCGGCTCTACCACGCCGCCCTGGTCACCGGCGCGAACCACCTGGTCACGCTGGTCGCCGAGGCGGCGGACCTGCTCCGCACCGCCGGCGTCGACGACCCGGCGCGGGTCCTGGGCCCGCTGCTGACCGCAGCCCTCGACAACGGCCTCCGGCGCGGCGACCGCGGGCTCACCGGACCGGTCAGCCGCGGCGACGTCGGCACCGTCTCCGACCACCTCGAGACGCTGACCGAGCGCGCACCCGCGTCGGTCGCCGCCTACGTCGCCATGGCGCAGCGGACCACCGAGCGGGCGCTGTCGGCCGGCCGTCTCAAGCGGCACGAGGGCGCGCCCCTGCTCGATCTGCTCAGGTCGGCGCGGGTCGACGACACCGCCGGCTCCCGGTGAGCGTCGCGACCGTGCCGACCGTCGCCGAGACCGCGGCGGATCTCCGCCGCCTGCGCGCCGAGCTGCCCGGGCCGGTCGCGCTCGTGCCGACCATGGGCGCCCTGCACGAGGGGCACCGCACCCTGGTCCGCGCCGCGCGGCAGGCCGCCGGCAGCGTGGTCGTCTCGGTGTTCGTGAACCCGACGCAGTTCGGTCCCGGCGAGGACTTCGAGCGCTATCCCCGCACGTGGGACGACGACCTCGCGGCCCTCGCCGAGGAGGGCGCGGACCTGGTCTTCCATCCCCAGGTCGAGGAGATCTACCCGCCCGGCGCGGTGGGCGTCACCGTCGACCCGGGCCCACTCGGGTCGGTGCTCGAGGGCGCCGTGCGTCCGGGTCACTTCGCCGGCGTGCTGACCGTCGTCGCCAAGCTGTTCGGCCTGGTCCGTCCCGACCTCGCCCTCTTCGGCGAGAAGGACTACCAGCAGCTCACGCTCATCCGCGCCATGGCCCGGGAGCTGGCGCTCGGGGTGGAGGTCGTCGGGGTGCCGACCGTGCGGGAGGACGACGGCCTCGCGCTCTCCAGCCGCAATCGCTACCTCGACGAGGGCCAGCGGGCGGCGGCCCTGACCATCTCGGCGGCGCTGCGGGCCGGCGCCACGGCCGGTCCGGAGGGGGCGGACGCCGTCCTCGCCGCCGCCGGCGCGGCACTCGACGCCGAGCCCACGCTGGTGCGGGACTACCTCGAGCTCACCGACCCCGATCTCGGGCCCGTGCCCCCGGCCGGGCCGGCCCGCCTGCTCGTCGCCGCCCGCGCGGGCACCACGCGGCTGCTGGACAACGTCGCGGTCACACTCTCCCGCCCGACCACACCCCCGGGAGCAGGCCGATGATGCGCACGATGCTGAAGTCGAAGATCCACCGCGCCACGGTGACGCAGGCGGACCTGCACTACGTGGGCTCGGTGACGATCGACGAGGACCTGCTCGACGCAGCGGACCTGCTGCCGGGGGAGCAGGTCGCGATCGTCGACGTGACCAACGGCGCGCGCCTGGAGACCTACGTCATCCCGGGCGAGCGGGGCAGCGGCGTCATCGGCATCAACGGGGCGGCCGCGCACCTCGTGCACCCCGGTGACCTGGTCATCCTCATCAGCTACGGCCTCATGGACGAGACCGAGGCCACGAGCCACCTACCCCGGGTCGTGCACGTCGACGGCGCCAACCGCATCGTCGAGCTGGGGAAGGATCCCGCTGCGCCGTCCCCCGGTGTGCTGGGGCAGGTCCGCGGCGACGTGCTCGCCCGATGACGCCCCGATCCGCGGGCTGAGCCGTGCTGCTCACCGTCGACATCGGCAACAGCCAGACCGTGCTCGCCACCTTCGACGGCGACCGCCGGGTCGGCTGCTGGCGGGTCACCACCGCGCCGCGGGCCACGTCCGACGAGTTGCGGATGGTCTGGCGCGGGCTGCTGCGCGACACCGAGGTGACCGGCGTCGCGGCCTGCTCCACCGTGCCCGCCCTGCTGCCGGCGCTGCGCCAGCTGCTCGACTCCTTCGATGTCCCCGTGGTGCTCATCGGCCCCGGCGTGCGGACCGGCGTCCCCCTGCACGTCGACAACCCCCGCGAGGTGGGGGCCGACCGGGTGGTGACGGCGCTGGCCGCCCACGAGCTGTTCGGCCGAGGGCCGGAGGGGCGCGGTCGCCCGGTCGTCGTCGTCGACTTCGGCACCTCGACCAACGTCGACGCCGTCGGGCCCGACGGCCAGTTCCTCGGCGGCGCGCTGGCGCCCGGCGTGGAGGTCAGCCTCGACGCGCTGGCCAACCGGGCCGCGCAGCTCCGGTCCGTCGAGCTCACCGTTCCCCCGCAGGCGATCGGGAAGAACACCGTCGCCGCGCTGCAGTCGGGCCTGGTGCTCGGATTCGCCGGCCTGGTGGACGGCCTGGTCGACCGGATCGCCGCGGAGATCGTGGGTCAGTTCGGCGCCGCGCCTGTGGTGGTCGCGACCGGGGGCCTGGCTCCGCTGGTCATCGACAGCTGCCGGTCGATCGCCGAACGGGAGCCCGACCTCACCGTGCACGGGCTGCGGCTGGCCTTCGAGCGTCAGCAGGGCACCGCCCGCCGATAGCTGCCCGACCGAGCGCCGAGTGGCCTCCCCGTAGGCTCACCCCCCGTGAGCGACGAACCCCCCGGTCCGCCGGAGGACGAACTTCCCGAGCAGATGCGCGTCCGGCGGGCCAAGCTCGACCGGCTGCGCGAGAGCGGCATCGACCCCTACCCGGTGACCGTCGAGCGGACCACGACGCTGGCCGCCGTCCGCGCCGCCCACCCGGACCTGCCGCCGGACACGATGACCGGTGAGCGGGTCGGCGTCACGGGCCGGGTCATCTTCTTCCGCAACACCGGGAAGTTGTGCTTCGCGACGCTCCGCGAGGGGGACGCCGAACTGCAGGTGATGCTCTCCCGCGACCGCGTGGGCGAGGAGTCGCTGGCCGCCTGGAAGGCCGACATCGACCTCGGCGACCACGTGCTCGTCACCGGTGAGATCGGCACCTCCCGCCGCGGCGAACTCTCCGTCTTTGCCGATTCCTGGCAGCTCAGCGCGAAGTCGCTGCGGCCGCTGCCGGTGGCGCACAAGCCGATGAGCGAGGAATTGCGCGTGCGCCGGCGCTATGTAGACCTCATCGTCCGTGACGAGGCGCGGCGCACCGTTCGCCAGCGTGCAGTGGTGAATTCCACGTTGCGCGCCGGGCTGGCCGCCCGTGGCTATCTCGAGGTCGAGACGCCGATGCTGCAGACCATCCACGGTGGCGCCGCCGCGCGGCCGTTCCGGACGCACATGAATGCGTTCGACCTCGACCTCTACCTGCGCATCGCTCCCGAGTTGTTCCTCAAGCGGTGCATCGTCGGTGGGCTGGACCGGGTGTTCGAGATCAACCGCAACTTCCGCAACGAGGGCGCCGACAGCTCGCACTCGCCGGAGTTCGCGATGCTCGAGGCCTATCAGGCCTACGCCGACTACCAGGTGATGGCCACGCTGACGCGCGAGCTCATCCAGGAGTGCTGCGCGGCACTGTTCGGCGACCACGTCGCCCGGCACCACGACGGCACGGAGGTCGACCTCGGGGGGGAATGGCCGCAGATCCCGCTCTATCGCGCGGTCTCCGACGCCGTGGGGGAGGAGATCACGCCCGAGACGCCGGTGGAGCGACTGCGGGCGGTGGCGGAGAAGCACGACGTCGGCGTGGACCCGGCCTGGATCCCCGGCAAGGTGGTCGAGGAGCTGTTCGAGGCGCTGGTGCAGGACACGCTGCAGGCGCCCACCTTCGTCGTGGACTACCCGCTCGACACCTCACCGCTCACCCGGGCGCACCGGTCGAAGCCGGGTGTGGCGGAGAAGTGGGACCTCTACATCGGCGGGATCGAGCGCGCGACCGCCTACTCGGAACTGGTCGACCCCGTCGCCCAGCGGGAGCGGTTCACCGCTCAGGCGCTTCTCGCCGCCGCCGGCGATCCGGAGGCCATGGCCCTCGACGAGGACTTTCTCGAGGCACTGGAGTACGGCATGCCGCCCACCGGCGGTATGGGTATGGGCATGGACCGGTTGATGATGACGCTCACCGGTCTCGGAATCCGCGAGACCATCCTCTTCCCGCTGGTCAGGCCAATTAGCGGATGACCAGCGGTCGTTCCAGTTACGGAACTCGCACCGGCTGAGTGGTGTCATCACAAAGTAGCTTCCTGGCCTGGGTATTGGCTAATAGGAGCCGTCTTGTGGTGCAATAGAACTGTCCGCCCCATCGGGTGGGTAATTCAGGCCGGCGCAACACGCCGTTGCGAGAAGTGAGGAACCCTTAATGGCGCGCAAGGTGCAGGTCATCCTGAGCGACGACCTCGACGAGAATCTCTCCGCCGATGAGACGGTGAGTTTCGCCCTCGACGGCACCTCGTACGAGATCGACCTGGCGGAGAAGAACGCGAAGGAGCTGCGCGACGCCTTCTCGCGCTACGTCTCGGCCGCCCGCAAGGTGGGTCGCGGCAACCGCGCGTCCGGCGGCGGGCGTTCCCGTGCCACCGGCGGCCGCATGGACCGGGAGCAGGCCGGTGCCATTCGCGACTGGGCCCGCAAGAACGGTCACGCCGTCAGCGACCGCGGCCGCATCCCGGCCAGCGTCGTCGAGGCCTACGAATCCGCTCACTGAGGCCTCGTGCGGAGGCTCGACCCGAGCCTGCGAGGGTTGAGGGGCGCGAGGTCCTTCTGCCGTCCGAGACGGGGCTCTTGTGACGCACGGCCGCGGACACGCCCTCCTGTGACGGCAGCGCACGCCTGAGGGTGGTGCGACATTCCGCGGCATCGCTCGCACGACCGGCCCGGTTCCCCTCAGGGGAGCCGGGCCGGTCGTCGTTCCGGCGGGTGCCGCGGTGGAGCGGGAGGGGTGGGGGAACCGCTTTCCTCGGACTCCACCTGGGGGGATGAGCAGGATGGCGACGGTCGTTGTACCGGTCGGCGCGCCCGGGTCCCGGGCCGCCCGCCCCGTCCGCTGTCGGCGTAACCCGGGCGGAACATCGTTCGGCTTCCATCGGTTGGACCGGGCAAGCCATCCACCGTCCTCCATCGGTCACGACGGGACGGCGTGGTCCGCGACTACAGTGGAAAGACCGGTGCCCCGTGCGCCGACGGATGTCGGGTGCTACTCCCCACGACAGGGGAGAGCAGCGCCGGACCAGCCGGTCAGAGGAGAAGCAGCAGATGTTCGAACGGTTCACCGACCGAGCCCGCCGCGTGGTTGTCCTGGCCCAGGAAGAGGCCCGGATGCTCAACCACAACTACATCGGTACCGAGCACATCCTCCTGGGCCTGATCCACGAGGGTGAAGGCGTCGCTGCCAAGGCACTCGAGTCCCTCGGCATCTCGCTGGAGGGTGTCCGTCAGCAGGTCGAGGAGATCATCGGGCAGGGCCAGCAGGCGCCGTCCGGTCACATCCCCTTCACCCCGCGGGCGAAGAAGGTTCTCGAGCTGTCGCTGCGCGAGGCGCTGCAGCTCGGCCACAACTACATCGGCACCGAGCACATCCTGCTCGGCCTGATCCGCGAGGGTGAGGGCGTCGCCGCCCAGGTCCTCGTGAAGCTGGGCGCCGACCTCAACCGCGTCCGCCAGCAGGTCATCCAGCTGCTGAGCGGCTACCAGGGCAAGGAGCCGGCCGCGGCCGGCGGCCCCGCCGAGGGCACGCCGTCCACCTCGCTGGTCCTCGACCAGTTCGGCCGCAACCTGACCCAGGCCGCGCGCGACTCCAAGCTCGACCCGGTCATCGGGCGTGCCAAGGAGATCGAGCGGGTCATGCAGGTCCTGTCCCGCCGGACCAAGAACAACCCGGTCCTGATCGGCGAGCCGGGCGTCGGCAAGACCGCCGTCGTCGAGGGGCTGGCGCAGGCCATCGTCAAGGGCGAGGTGCCCGAGACGCTGAAGGACAAGCAGCTCTACACGCTCGACCTCGGCGCGCTCGTCGCCGGTTCCCGCTACCGCGGTGACTTCGAGGAGCGGCTGAAGAAGGTCCTCAAGGAGATCCGCACCCGCGGCGACATCATCCTGTTCATCGACGAGATCCACACGCTCGTCGGTGCGGGTGCCGCGGAGGGCGCGATCGACGCCGCCAGCATCCTCAAGCCGATGCTGGCCCGTGGCGAGCTGCAGACCATCGGTGCCACCACGCTCGACGAGTACCGCAAGCACCTGGAGAAGGACGCCGCTCTCGAGCGCCGCTTCCAGCCGATCCAGGTCGGTGAGCCCACGCTGGCCCACACGATCGAGATCCTCAAGGGCCTGCGCGACCGGTACGAGGCGCACCACCGGATCAGCATCACCGATGCCGCCCTGGTGGCCGCCGCGACGCTGGCCGACCGGTACATCTCCGACCGCTTCCTGCCGGACAAGGCGATCGACCTGATCGACGAGGCCGGCGCCCGGATGCGCATCAAGCGGATGACCGCCCCGCCGGACCTGCGCGAGTTCGACGACAAGATCGCCGGCATCCGCCGCGAGAAGGAGTCGGCGATCGACGCGCAGGACTTCGAGAAGGCGGCGTCGCTGCGCGACACGGAGAAGACCCTCCTGTCGGAGAAGGCCGAGCGCGAGAAGCAGTGGAAGGCCGGCGACATGGACGTCGTCGCCGAGGTCGACGACGAGCAGATCGCCGAGGTCCTCGCCAACTGGACCGGGATCCCCGTCTTCAAGCTCACCGAGGAGGAGACCACGCGTCTGCTCCGCATGGAGGACGAGCTCCACAAGCGGATCATCGGCCAGGAAGAGGCCATCAAGAGCGTCAGCCAGGCGATCCGGCGCACGC
>Ga0308173_10001990_pt1 | contig 10665 bp, 10 predicted proteins | sample PhyPR1_FD_203716 | JGI IMG/M metagenome (GOLD analysis project Ga0308173, IMG submission 203716) | Soil microbial communities from UC Gill Tract Community Farm, Albany, California, United States - DLSLS.P.R1 | ecosystem: Environmental > Terrestrial > Soil > Agricultural land | place: USA... | reverse complement strand
CCGCGGCGCATCGCGCCGCCGGCGCAGCCGGAGCCGCAGGCGCTGGCCGGGGCGCCACGGACTGTCCCTGCCGTTGCGGCGCCAGCGGTCAAGCGCCTGCGCGCGGCAACGCAGGCGCCAACACCGGCGCCAGCGCTTGCCGCCAAGCCGGCGCCGGCCGTTGCCGCGCTGCCGGCACGGCCCTTCCCGGATGACCGCGCCGCCGCGCCCGACGAGCGCCGCACCGTGCTGGTGGTGGAAGACGAACCGGCCTTTGCCGGCATCCTGTATGACCTCGCCCGTGAAATGGGCTATCGCTGCCTGGTGGCGCAGGGCGCCGATGAAGGGCTGCAACTGGCGCGGCAGTTCCTGCCGAGTGCGGTGCTTCTCGACATGCGCCTGCCCGACCGTCCCGGCCTGTCGCTGCTGCAGCAATTGAAGGAAGAGCCGGCCACCCGCCACATCCCGGTGCATGTGGTGTCGTCCGAGGACCGCAGCGAGGCGGCGCTGCACATGGGCGCGATCGGCTACGCCCAGAAGCCGGCCTCGCGCGAGGAACTCAGGCAGGTGTTCGAGCGCCTGGAGGAGCGCTATACCCGCAAGATGAAGCGCATCCTGCTAGTGGAGGACGATGCGCGCCAGCGCGACAGCGTCACCCGCCTGATCAGCGACGAGGACGTGGAGATTACGGCGGTGGCCACCGGCGCCGATGCGCTGGCCACGCTTGGCCGGAACCAGTTCGACTGCATGATCATCGACCTGAAGCTGCCCGACATGCAGGGCCGGGAGCTGTTGCGGCGCATGTCGGAGCAGGACCTGCAGCCTTTCCCGCCCGTGATCGTCTACACCGGCCGCAACCTCACGCGCGAGGAGGAGGCCGACCTGCTGAAGTACTCGCGCTCCATCATCATCAAGGGTGCGCGCTCGCCCGAACGGCTGCTCGATGAAGTCACGCTGTTCCTGCACAAGGTGGAATCGGAACTGTCGGTGGAAAGGCAGGCGATGCTGAAGTCGGCGCGCAGCCGCGACCATGTGTTCCAGGGCCGGCGCATCCTGCTGGTCGACGACGATGTGCGCAATATCTTTGCGCTGACCAGCGCGCTGGAGCAGAAGGGCCTGGCGGTGGAAATCGCCCGCAACGGCGAGGAAGCCATCGCCAAGCTCGATGCGGCGCCGGACGTCGACCTGGTGCTGATGGATGTGATGATGCCGGTGATGGATGGGCTTGAAGCGACGCGCCGCATCCGCACCGATGCCCGCTTCGCCAAGCTGCCCATCATCGCCGTCACCGCCAAGGCCATGCGCGACGACCATGAGCAGTGCCTGAAGGCCGGCGCCAGCGACTACCTCGCCAAGCCGATCGACCTGGACCGGCTGTTCTCGCTGCTGCGGGTGTGGCTGCCCAACCTGGAGAGACTGCCATCATGAAGCGCGACGCCACCGAGATCGAGCTGAAGCTGCTGGCCGAGGCCATCTACCTCAGGTATGGCCATGACTTCCGCGACTATTCGGGCGCCTCCCACAAGCGCCGCGTGATGCATGCGCTTCCCGAGTTCGGCTGCGCCACCATCTCGGCGCTGCAATCGCGGGTGCTGCACGAGCCGGCGGTATTCCAGGCGCTTTTGCAGTTCCTGACGATCCCGGTCTCGGAGATGTTCCGCGACCCGTCGTATTACCTCGCGCTGCGCCGCGACGTGGTGCCGCTGCTGCAGACCTATCCGTCGATCAAGGTCTGGGTGGCAGGCTGCTGCACCGGCGAGGAAGTGTATTCGCTGGCCATCCTGCTGCACGAGGAAGGGCTGCTGGAGCGCTCGCTGATCTATGGCACCGATATCAACCCGGCATCGCTGGAGAAGGCGCGGCGCGGCATTTTCCCGCTGGCGGCAATGCAGCGCTATGCCGACAATTATCAGAAGGCAGGCGGCAAGCGCCAGCTTTCGGACTACTACACCGCCGCGTACGAAGCGGCGCTGCTTGACCGATTCCTGTCGGCCAACGTGACCTTCGCCGACCATAGCCTGGCAACCGACAACGTGTTCTCCGAAACCCATCTGGTGTCGTGCCGCAATGTGCTGATCTATTTCAACCGCAAGCTGCAGGACCGGGCACTGGGGCTGTTCCATGCATCGCTGTGCCACCGCGGCTTCCTGGGACTGGGCGCCAAGGAGAGCATGGATTTTTCCGCCTGCAGGGACAGGTTCGAAACCGTGGACAGGCGCGAGCGCCTGTACCGCAAGCTGTGAGCGGAGCGGCGATGACCACCCCGGCATTTGATCTTTCAGGGCGCACTGTCGACGCCGTGGTGATCGGCGCGTCGGCCGGGGGGCTGGAGGCGCTGCTGGCCATCCTGACGCAACTGCCGCCCGGCTACCATCTGCCGCTGGTGGCGGTGCTGCATCTGCCCAGCCATGGCGACAGCCGCCTTGCCGAAGTGCTGGGCGCGCGCATGCGCCTGCCGGTGCGGGAAGCGGCCGACAAGGAGAAGGTCGAGCCCGGCACGCTGTATGTGGCGCCCGGCGGTTACCATCTGCTGGTCGAGCAGGATCTCAGCTTGTCGCTCAGCTGCGACCCGCCGGTACATTACTCGCGGCCGTCGATCGACGTGATGATGGAATCCGCCGCCGACGCATGGGGCGAGCGGCTGGCCGGCATCCTGCTGACCGGCGCCAATGAAGACGGCGCCGGCGGACTGGCGTGCATCGGCGAGCGTGGCGGCCTGACCATCGTGCAGGACCCGGACGAAGCGGCGGTGTCGACCATGCCACGGGCCGCCATCGCCCGCCGGGCGCCGGACCATGTCCTCGGACTGGCCGGCATCCATGCGCTATTACTTGAACTGGACAAGCACTGATGGACTCCTCTGAACGCGCCAATATCCTGATCGTCGACGATCTGCCGGAAAACCTGATCGCGCTGGAAGCGCTGATCCGGCGCGACGACCTGGCGATCTATCCGGCCGCATCCGGCGAAGCGGCGCTGACCCTGCTGCTCGAGCACGAGTTTGCGCTGGCCATCCTCGACGTGCAGATGCCAGGCATGAACGGCTTCGAGCTGGCCGAGTTGATGCGCAGCACCGGCCGCACCCGGCGGATCCCGATTGTCTTCGTCAGCGCCGCCGGGCGCGAGCTCAACCATGCGTTCAAGGGCTATGAAGCCGGCGCGGTCGACTTCCTGCACAAGCCGCTCGACGGCTATGCGGTCAGGAGCAAGGTCGCGGTGTTTGTTGACATGTATCGCCAGCGCAGCGCGATGCGGCGGCAGGTGGAAGCCCTGGAGCAGAGCAGGCGCGAGCAGCAGGCCCTGCTGGAAAAGCTCAATGCGGCGCAGCGCGATCTGGAACGCGCCGTCAAGATGCGCGATGACTTCATGTCGGTGGTGGCGCATGAACTGCGCACGCCGCTCAACACCCTGTTTCTGGAGACCCAGTTGCGCAAGATGCAGATCGAGCGCGGCAATCTGGCGGCCTTTGCGCCGGAGCAGCTGGGCAAGATGGTGGCCCGCGACGACAGGCAGATACGCAACATGGTTCGGCTGATCGACGACATGCTCGACGTATCGCGCATCCGCAGCGGCGCGCTGTCGGTGCGCCCGGCGCAGGTCGAGCTGGCTCGCCTGCTGCAGCGCGTGATCGACGATCTCGAACAGCAGGCGCTGGCGGTGGGCAGCCGCATTACGCTCGATGCGCCGCAGCCGGTGGACGGCTGGTGGGATGAATTCCGCATCGAACAGGTGGTGGTCAACCTGCTGACCAATGCCTTGCGCTACGGCGGCGGCAAGCCGGTCGAGGTGGGGCTGAGCGCCACGCCGGATGGCGCCCGCATTGAAGTGCGCGACCACGGCATCGGCATCTCGGAGCAGGACCAGCAGCGCATCTTCCAGCAGTTCGAGCGCGGCGGCGGCGGCAAGTCGGCCGATGGGCTGGGACTGGGCCTGTACATCACCCGCCAGCTGGTCGAGGCGCATGGCGGAAAGATCAGCGTCTCCAGCGAGCCGGGCCAGGGCTCGATCTTCCGGCTGGACCTGCCGCAGGGCAGGGCCTGATATTCATTCCAAGCCTTGGCGTGCGGTGAGGCCGCGTCTTTTTCCGCCTGACGGCGTTGGGATGGTCGTAGAGAGCAGGGCTATTGATGCCTTACCCGCCTGCAGCGCGCACCGGCTGGCAGGCCGATAGTGGCAAACAGGCGGGCAGCGTGCTGCCGGGATCACGTGCCCGTCCTTGCCAGGCGAAAAATCCATCGCTTTCATCTGGCACGTGATGAGTTGAGCTTGGCAGGAGCACAGCCGAACAGAATGTTGGGAAAAAAATTTCCACGTCGCCCTAAATTCCCCGTATCCGCCGCCGTTACTGTCCTGGCAGGCATGGCCGTAAGGCGCCGCAGAAAAGTTGAAAAAATTTTCATGCGGACCCTAAAGTTGGACAGGCCGCTGCCGTAAATGGCTACAAGAGCAACAAAGCAGCACAAAAACAACAGAAAGAAAGAGAATCGTCCGTCCGTTGCAGCCGATACTGCCACCCGCTTCAGGCCGATACCCAACTTTCTCCCACGCATGACGCCTTGCCCTGCACCGTTTCCCCGGTGCGGGGAAGGCGGCGCTGGCGTCTTGTAAGACAAAAGCCTACAACCGCGCCAGAACATTTCTCACTAGAAATACAGATTCCAGCTTATTTCCTATAGGAATCATTGCGCACATACTTCGTCCATCGGCAAAGCAACCGGGCAACCGGCAAAACGGACAGGAGAACGGCAATGAATACCAATGACATGATGGCTGAGATTCGCGATGCAAATCTGAACTACCTGATGCTGGCGCAGCAAATGATCCGCGCCGACAAGGCATGCGCCATCTACCGTCTCGGCATCAGCGCCGAGATCGCCTCGCTGCTGGAAACCCTGAGCAATGCCCAACTGCTGAAGCTGGCAAGCGCCAACCTGATGCTGGCCCGCTTCCGCTTCGACGACACCGCCATCCTCGGCATGCTGACCTCGCACAGCAAGGAACGCTCGCTGTCCCAGACCCACGCCGCCATCCTGATGGCAGGCCAGCCGGTCGAAGAAATCAACTGATCGCAGCGACCAACAGGTTCGGGAGACGAGGACATGGCAAACAAGAGTCTGGTATCGGAAGCAAAGGAAATCGGCCTGGCGATCGAGTTGATCAGGCTGGGCGCCCGGCTGCAGTTGCTGGAGCTGGAAACCTCGCTGTCGCGCGAGCGGCTGCTGAAGCTCTACAAGGAACTGAAGGGCGTATCGCCACCCAAGGGCATGCTGCCGTTTTCCACCGACTGGTTCATCACGTGGCAGCCCAACATCCATTCCTCGCTGTTCATCAATATCCACCGCTACATGACCCAGCATGCCGGTCTTTCCGGCATCGAGGCGGTGATGAAGGCCTATCAGCTTTACCTGGAGCAGATGCCGGCGCAGCCGGGCGAGGAGCCGCTGCTGTCGCTGACCCGCGCCTGGACCCTGGTGCGCTTCTTCGACAGCCAGATGCTGACTACCGCCAAGTGCTGCGAATGCGGCGGCGACTTCGTCACCCACAGCTTCGACCTCAGCCACGGCTATGCCTGCGGCCTGTGCCACATGCCCTCGCGCGCCGGCAAGACCAAGAAAGCGCGCGACGACGCGCTGGCTGCCGCCTGAGCGGCATGGCCTGATGGCTGTCTCCTCCGCGCCCCCGCGGCAGCACCCGCGCCTGTTCCGCCTGCCATCGGTGCAGGCGCTGCTGATCCAGTGCGTGGCGCTCGGCCTGGCCGCACTGACATGGCTGCTGCTGACCCGCTCGGGCATCGTGCTTGCGCCGCTTGCCGCCGCCTTCCTCCAGGGCGCACTGGCCGCGATGCTGTCGTGCTGGCGCGGGCAGGCCGCATGGTGGCGCCTGATTCATTTCCTCTTCCTGCCAGCCGCGCTGGCCATGCTGGCGCTGCAGTTGCCGCCCTGGCTGTTCCTGGCCACCTTCCTTGCCATGCTGGCGCTTTACTGGTCGACCTTCCGTACCCAGGTGCCGTTCTACGCATCGGGCAGCGCGGCCTGGGACGCAGTGGCAATGGAACTGCCGCAGCGGCCGCTGCGCATCATCGACATCGGCAGCGGGTTGGGCGGCCTCGCCCTCGATATCGCGGCGCGCCGCCCCGACTGCCAGGTAGTGGGCATCGAGCTGGCGCCGCTGCCCTGGCTGGTGAGCTGGCTGCGCCGGCGTGCCGGCGACAATTGCCGCTTCCTGCGCGGCGACTTCCAGGCCCTCGATTTCGCCGACTACGACGTGGTGTTTGCCTACCTGTCGCCGGCCGCGATGCCGCAACTGTGGCGCAAGGCGCGCGCCGAGATGCGGCCCGGCACGCTGCTGCTGTCGCATGAGTTCACGGTGCCGGAAACGACGCCGCAGATCAGGCGGCCGACCCGGCCGGGCGGGCCGCTGCTCTACGGCTGGAACATGTAGAAAATCGATCAAGATATTTCCTCTTCTCAAGTTTTTCTCGCCTGTGCCGTTACCGCATGCAGAGGTGTGCTGGATTGGGTGTTGCGGCGATGGAAGGCGCCTCCGGCTGTTTCCCTGATAAATCGAAAGCCGTCTCGCGGCAGGCGCGGCGCGCAACAAGCGGAGTGTGAAAAGACGTGTTAGTCCTGATTGGTTATGTGGTGGTGATGGCCTCGGTATTCGGCGGCTTCGCCATGGCGGGCGGCCATCTCGCCGCGCTCTGGCAGCCGCTGGAAGTGCTGATGATCGGCGGCGCCGCGATCGGCGCCTTCTTCGTCGGCAATGACGCCAAGGCCGTCAAGGCCACCTTCAAGGCGCTGCCCAGCGTCCTCAAGGGATCCCGCTATACCAAGACCCTGTACCTGGAGCTGATGGCGCTGCTGTCGGAAATCCTGAACAAGGTCAGGAAGGAAGGCCTGATGTCGATCGAGACCGACGTCGATGCGCCCGAGGAAAGCCCGATCTTCACCAAGTATCCCGGCATCCTGGCCGACCACCACATGATCGAGTTCATCACCGATTACCTGCGCCTGATGGTGTCCGGGAACATGGACGCATTCCAGATCGAAAACCTGATGGACAACGAGATCGAGACCCACCACCACGAAGGCGAAGTGCCGGCCCATTGCATCGCCAAGCTGGGCGATGGCCTGCCGGCCTTCGGCATCGTGGCGGCGGTGATGGGCGTGGTGCACACGATGGAGTCGGTGGGCCTGCCGCCGGCCGAGCTGGGCATCCTGATCGCGCATGCGCTGGTCGGCACCTTCCTCGGCATTCTGCTGGCCTATGGCTTCGTCGGCCCGCTGGCCGGCCTGCTGGAACAGAAGCTGAGCGAGTCGACCAAGATGTACCAGTGCGTGAAAGTGACCCTGCTGGCCAGCCTGAACGGCTATGCGCCGGCGCTGGCGATCGAATTCGGCCGCAAGGTACTGTTCTCCACCGAGCGTCCGTCGTTCAAGGAGCTGGAAGAGCATATCAAGCAGGCCAAGTCGAAATAAGCACCAGAGCGAAAAACCCGGAATATGGCTGACGACAACCTGCGCCCCATCGTAGTCAAGCGCATCAAGAAAGTGGCGGGCGGCCATCATGGCGGCGCCTGGAAGATCGCCTATGCCGACTTCGTCACCGCGATGATGGCCTTCTTCCTGCTGATGTGGCTGCTCGGCTCCACCACCAAGGGCGACCTGCAGGGCATCGCCGAGTACTTTTCAACGCCGCTGAAGGTTGCCATGGCCGGCGGCTCGGGCGCCGGCGACAGCTCCAGCGTGATCCAGGGCGGCGGGCGCGACCTGACCCGCAAGGAAGGCCAGGTCAAGAAGGGCGAAGACCCGCCGGTCAGGAAAAGCTACGACCTCAAGGGCATGCAGCAGGAAATGGAACGCATCGAAGCCGAAAAGCTCAAGGGCCTGAAGTCGCGCATCGAGGCGGCCATCGAAACGAACCAGACGCTCAAGCAGTTCAAGAAGCAGCTGCTGATGGACATCACCACCGAAGGCCTGCGCATCCAGATCGTCGATGCCCAGAACCGGCCGATGTTTGCCAGCGCCAAGGCCGAGCTGCAACCCTATACGCGCGAGATCCTGCGCGAGATCGGCCGCGTGCTCAATGACATGCCCAACAAGATCAGCCTGTCCGGCCATACCGATGCCACGCCGTATTCCACCGGCGACAAGGGCTACAGCAACTGGGAGCTGTCGGCAGACCGCGCCAACGCGTCGCGCCGCGAGCTGATCGCCGGCGGCATGGAAGACGGCAAGGTGGTGCGGGTGGTGGGCCTGTCATCCGCGGTGCTGATAGACCAGCAGAATCCGCTGAACCCGATCAATCGCCGCATTTCCATCATCGTGATGAACAAGAAGGCCGAGGAAAGCGCCACGCGCGAGGGCGGCAGCGCGCTCAATATCGGCGATGAAAAACAGGCCGAGCCAGCGCTGCAGCAGGGCGCCGGCATCGCGCCGCCAGTACCAGTGCCTGGGGGGCAGACGGCGGCGCCGGCAAGTCCGGCCATGCCGCCCGCGCCGGTTGCGGCACAGTCTGCAGCACCGGTCGCAGCGCCCGTGCCCGCACCGGCCGCGCCGCCGAACGCCGCCACGGTCGCGGCGCAGGCAAGCGCCGCCGCGGCATCGGTCACGGCACGCCGGGAGGCTGCCGGCGTGATCAAGTATTAGGTGTTTGAAGTGGCAAACCACCATGGACGTTCAATGACGATTCAGGATACCGAAGTACGCGAGCTCGGCCGCCTGCTGACGGATGTCAGCGCGGAAGGCATGTCCCATCTCGAGGAAGTCCAGGCCGACCTGGCGCAGACCCGTCTGCTCCTGGCCGAAGCGATCGAGCGGCTGTCGGCCGGCTTCAACGCGCTTCACTCGGCAGTGGCCGCACAGAGCGACGCTGCGCTGGCGCTCCAGCCGGGCGCCGGCGCGGCCGACTGCGCGCACCTGCAAGCGGCCGGCGCCGACATCGAGCAGCAGCTCAGGACGATGGTGACAGCCCTGCAGTTCGAGGACATGACCAGCCAGCTGATTGCCCACGCAGCCCGCCGTATCAGCGGGCTGCGCAGCATACTGGCCGACATGGTCGATGGCGCGCGCGAGCTGGCCGCGGGCGACCTGGCGCAGATGGAGCGGCTGCGCGCGACGCTGGCAACGCAGAGCCGGGAACTGGATGGGCAGCTCGTGCGCAGCGTCGATCAGCACCGCATGGAAAGCGGCGACATCACGCTGTTCTGACACCGGGCGGCAGGCCGGACAATCAACAAGATACCGAACAAGACAACAAGCGAAGCGAGAATCACGATGGCGAAGACAATCCTGGCAGTGGACGACTCGGGCTCCCTGCGGCAGATGCTGGTATTCACACTGAAGGCCGCCGGCTATCAGGTTACCGAAGCGGTCGACGGCCGCGACGGCCTGGACAAGGCGAAGCTGAAGCACTTCGACCTGGTCCTGACCGATCAGAACATGCCGAACATGGACGGCCTGACCCTGATCCGTTCCCTGCGCGCGCTGCCGGGCTATACCCGCGTTCCGATCCTGATGCTGACCACCGAGTCGAGCGACGAGATGAAGAACAAGGGGCGCACCGCCGGCGCCACTGGCTGGCTGGTCAAGCCCTTCGATCCGAACCGCCTGACCGAAGTGGTGCGCAAGGTCATCGGTTGAGAATGGCGCCAAGCCCCATCGTTCATTGCATGAGGATTGCAGCATGAGCATCGATATCAGCCAGTTCTTCCTGGTGTTTTTTGAAGAGGCCGAGGAATTGCTGGCCGAGATGGAACGCCTGCTGCTGGCGCTCGACACCTCCGCGCCGGACATGGAGCAGCTGGCTGCCATCTTCCGTACTGCCCACTCCATCAAGGGTGGCGCCGCCACCTTTGGCCAGACCGACATGACCGAGGTGACCCATGTGCTGGAGTCGCTGCTGGACCGGCTGCGTCGTGGCGAAATGGCGATCAGCACCGCCCACGTCGACGCCTTCTTCGCCGCCAAGGATGTGCTGAAGATGCAGCTCGACGGCCACCGTCACGGCGCCGAGGTCGACCAGGAGGCGGTGCAGGCGGTGCGATCGCGGCTCGAAGCCCTGTCCAGCGCAACGGCGGCATGCGCCGCGCCGCAGGCCGGCGCCGAGCCGAGCGCCGGCAGCGGCAATCGCCGCCTGCGCCTGGCCCTGCCGCCGCTGAAGCGGGAAGACATCGCCGCCCTGGCTAACGAACTGGCGCTGATGGGCAGCCTGACCGAGGAAACCCTGCCCGGAGGCGGCGCGATGCTGCTGCTCGATACCGCCGAGAGCGTGGACGATGTGCTGGCCATCTGCTCCTTCATCATCGATCCCTCGGACCTGACCGTCACGGAGGAAGTGGCGCAGGGCTACACCTCGCCCGATGGCAGCTACGGCTTCTTCGAGCCGCTGCCCGACCCGGCGCCGGCGGCTGACGACGCGCCGCAGGTCAGCGCCCATGCCGAGGCGCCGGCGGTGCGCGCGGCCAACGCGGAAAAGGCCGCCAGCCTGGAGTCTTCGTCGATCCGGGTCTCGGTGGAAAAGGTGGACCAGCTGATCAACCTGGTTGGCGAGCTGGTGATTACCCAGGCCATGATCGAGCAGCGCTGCGCCGCGCTCGACCCGATGCAGCATGAACGCCTGCTGTCCGGCGTGTCGCAGCTGACCCGCAACACCCGCGACCTGCAGGAAGCGGTGATGTCGATCCGC
>Ga0308173_10001989_pt1 | contig 10666 bp, 6 predicted proteins | sample PhyPR1_FD_203716 | JGI IMG/M metagenome (GOLD analysis project Ga0308173, IMG submission 203716) | Soil microbial communities from UC Gill Tract Community Farm, Albany, California, United States - DLSLS.P.R1 | ecosystem: Environmental > Terrestrial > Soil > Agricultural land | place: USA... | reverse complement strand
TCGGCGAGCAGCAACGTCTCGCAGCCGACCTCGCCGTCCGGGTCCTCGAACCGGAAGCCACCGACCCGGCGCAGCTGCGGCACGTGACCCTTGCCGTGGTACCAGCGCTGGCGCGGCATCCACTCGGTCACCATCTCGGTCTTCGTCGGCGTCAGGGTGGCGCCCTTGTGCACGATCGCCATCAGCGGTTGTCCTCCCCGCCGCGCAGCTGCAGCCAGAAGAAGTCGCGCGAGCCGAGGGTCAGGGTCACGCGGCCGTCGTTGGCGACCCACGGGAAGCCCTGACCGCCGAAGAGGTCGATGAGCTGGCGCCCGGACAGGTGCTCCGGGAGCTGGATGGTGGCGGCCTGGGGGCGGCTCGAGAGGTTGTTGACGCAGAGCACCGCCTCGTTGGGGTTGTCGGGGTCACCGGTCAGGACGCGCGTGAAGGCGAGGATCGCGTCGTTGTCGGCGTCGACGACCTGGAAGTCGCCGAGCCCGAAGACCGGGTGGCGGCTGCGGATCTGCAGCATGCCGCGGATCCAGTGCAGCAGCGAGGCCGAGGAGGCCATCTGCGCCTCGACGTTCACGTTGTTGTAGTGGTAGACGAGGCTGCTGATGACCGGCAGGTAGAGCTTGCCGGGGTCGACGCTCGAGAAGCCCGCGTTGCGGTCGGGGGTCCACTGCATCGGGGTGCGCACGGCGTCGCGGTCGTTGAGCCAGATGTTGTCGCCCATGCCGATCTCGTCGCCGTAGTAGAGGCACGGCGAGCCCGGCAGCGAGAGCACGAGCGCGTGGATCAGCTCGATCTCGGGGCGGGAGTTGTCGAGCAGGGGGGCGAGGCGGCGGCGGATGCCGACGTTGGCACGCATACGGGGGTCGGGCGCGTACCAGCCGTACATCGCCGCCCGCTCCTCGGGCGTCACCATCTCGAGCGTCAGCTCGTCGTGGTTGCGCAGGAAGGTGCCCCACTGGGTGCCCTTGGGGATGGCGGGGGTGTCGGCGAGCACGTCGATGATCGGTCGGGCCTTCTCCTCGCGCAGCGAGTAGTAGAGGCGCGGCATCACCGGGAAGTGGAAGCACATCTGGCACTCCGGCTCCTCCTCGGAGCCGAAGTAGTCCACCACCTCGGCCGGCGGCTGGTTGGCCTCGGCGAGCAGGATGCGGCCGGGGTACTCCGCGTCGACCATGGCGCGCAGCTCGGCGAGGAACCCATGCGTGCGCGGGAGGTTCTCGCAGTTGGTGCCCTCCTCCTCGAAGAGGTAGGGCACGGCGTCGAGCCGGAAGCCGTCGATGCCGAGGTCCATCCAGAAGCGCACGATGTCGAACATCGCCTCACGGACGGCCGGGTTCTCGAAGTTGAGGTCGGGCTGGTGGCTGAAGAAGCGGTGCCAGAAGAACTGCCGGCGCACGGGGTCGAAGGTCCAGTTGGACACCTCGGTGTCGACGAAGATGATGCGGGCGTCGTCGTAGCCGTCGTCGGTGTCGGACCAGACGTAGAAGTCGCCGTAGGGGCCGTCGGGCTCGGCGCGGCTCGCCTGGAACCACGGGTGCTGGTCGCTCGTGTGGTTCATGACGAGGTCGGTGACGATGCGGATGCCGCGCGCGTGCGCCTGCGAGACGAGCTCGGTGAACTCCGGCAGCGTGCCGAACTCGGGCAGCACGGCCTTGTAGTCGGAGATGTCGTAGCCGCCGTCGCGTAGCGGCGAGGCGTAGAAGGGCGGCAGCCACAGGCAGTCGACGCCGAGCCACTGGAGGTAGTCCAGGCGCTGGATGAGTCCCGTGAAGTCGCCGGCGCCCACCCCCTTGGAGTCGGCGAAGGCGCGGACGAGCACCTCGTAGAAGACCGCCCTCTTGAACCACTGCGGGTCGTGCTTCAGCCCGGGCTGGGAGAGGTTGAGTCCCTGCATGTGGTCAGTGGCTCCTCACGTGGATGATGTGGACGGGTTCGGAGTCCGGCCCCAGCCGGACGAAGTTGTCCTGGCGCCACTCCCACGTCTGGTTGGTGATGTGGTCGTGGGCGTCGAAGCTGGACCATGAGGCCATACCCAGCGCCTCCATGTCGAGATGCACCCACGTCTCACGGCTGGCGTGGGGGTCGAGGTTGGCCACGACGAGGACGGTGTCGCGCTCACCCGTCGCGGCGTCGACCACCCGCGACTTGCTGAAGACGAGGACGTTCTCGTCGTCGGCGGAGTGGAAGCGCAGGTTGCGCAGCCAGCGCAGGGCGGGGTGCCAGCCGCGAATCTCGTTGAGCCGCTTGAGGTACCACGCAAGCGAGCGGCTCTCGAGAGGGCCGCCCGGCTCGTAGAGGTACCACTGGCGGTCCTTGTACTCGTACTTCTCGTTGTCGATCTGCTCCTCGGCGCCGGGACGGGCGACGTGCTCCATGAGCTCGTAGCCGGCATAGATGCCGTAGGTCGGCGACATCGTCGCGGCCACGGCCGCGCGCAGCTTCCAGGCCGTCGGCCCGCCGTACTGCATGTAGGGGGTGAGGATGTCGTGCGTCGTGGGCCAGAACGACGGGCGCATGTAGGCCGCGCCGGTCTCCTCGCCGGCGAGCTCACGGCCGTACTCCTCCAGCTCCCACCGCGCGTTGCGCCACGCGTAGTAGGTGTAGCTCTGCTGGAAGCCGGCCTTGGCCAGCTCGTGCATCATCGCCGGCTTGGTGAAGGCCTCGGACAGCCAGATCGTCTCGGGGTGCTGCAGGGCGACGTCGGCGATCAGCCACTGCCAGAAGGCGACCGGCTTGGTGTGCGGGTTGTCGACGCGGAAGATGCGGACCCCGTGGTCGAGCCAGACCTGGATGACCCGGCGCACCTCGGCATAGGCCGCGGCCGGGTCGTTGTCGAAGTTCAGGGGGTAGATGTCCTGGTACTTCTTCGGCGGGTTCTCGGCGTAGGCGATGGAGCCGTCGGCGCGGGTCGTGAAGAGCGAGGGGTGGGTCTGCACCCACGGGTGGTCGGGGGAGGCCTGCAGGGCGATGTCGAGCGCGACCTCGAGCCCGTTGCGGCCCGCCTCCGCGACGAAGTGGTCGAAGTCCTCGAAGGTGCCGAGGTCGGGGTGTATGGCGTCGTGCCCGCCGTCGGGGGAGCCGATGGCGTAAGGGGATCCGGGGTCGCTGGGCTGGGCCGCGAGGCTGTTGTTGCGCCCCTTGCGGGCCGTCGTGCCGATCGGGTGGACCGGCGTCAGGTAGACGACGTCGAAGCCCATGTCGGCTATGGCGGGCAGCCGCTCGGCGGCGGTGCGGAAGGTGCCGGAGACCCACTCGCCGGTCTTCTCGTCGCGGTGCGCGCCCTCGGAGCGCGGGAAGATCTCGTACCAGGCTCCGTAGAGCGCGCGCTCGCGCTCGACGTGCAGGGAGTATGCCGGTGAGCTGGACACGAACTCGCGCAGCGGGACCAGGGAGGCGAGCCCGTGGATCTCGGGGGAGGTGGCGGCGCCGAAGCGGTGGGCGGCCGGCATGCGGTTGTCGCCGAGGGCGACGATGCCCTGGTCGATCGCGCCGGCGTCGATGCCCAGGCCGCGCACGGACTCGGCGAACCGCTCGAGCACCCGGACCCCCTCGGCGCACATGAGGTCCTCGTCGACGCCGGCCTCGATCTTGATACCCGCGTCGTGCACCCAGGTCGCGTAGGGGTCGGACCAGCCCTCGACGCGATAGGTCCACCAGCCCTCGCGGTCGGCGACGACGGTCGTGGCCCACTCGGACAGGCCGGGGTTGACGCTGTGCATGGCGAAGTAGTGGTCGCCGCCGTCGGGGTCGGTGAGCACGGCCGTCGCGTTGACGGCGTCGTGGCCCTCGCGGAAGACCTTGGCCCGCACGGTGAACTCCTCGCCGACCACCGACTTGGCCGGGCGCCTGCCGCAGTCGACGAGCGGACGGACGTCGCTCACGGGGATGCGCCCCATCGGGAGCGCGCCACCCGGCATACCCTCCACGGTCGGTGGGGTGCTCACGGGGTGGGCCGGGGCGAGGTGCACGGCTCCGGCCTCGGTGTCGTCGACGAACGCGCTGTCTGCTGTCGGGGTGGCATCGGCCCTCTTGGGGGCGGCGGTGCGCACGCGGGCTGGCCTGCTGGGACGGGACTTCTTCGCTGAGCCGGTCACGCGTCGACCGTACCCAAGTTGGGCCATCGGGCGCATGAGGCACCCCTCGCCGTCCGGTGGGTGAAACCCTGCTGCAAGTTCTGCAAGAAGCCGACATCGAGGGCCTCTATGCTGTCCCCTTGTGAAGGCCATCCGACGCTTCAGCGTCCGTACCGTCCTGCCCAGCCGCATCGAAGGACTCGGCGTCCTCGCGAGCAACCTGCGCTGGTCGTGGCACCCGCCGACCCGCGACCTGTTCGAGAGCATCAGCCCTCGCAAGTGGGCGCAGGCCGGAGAGGACCCCGTCAAGCTCCTCTCCCGCCTCTCCTCCGACGAGCTCGCCGCGCTCGCCGCCGACGACGAGTTCGTCGCGAACGTCGTGCGCGCCAACGAGGACCTGCACCACTACCTCACCGACGAGCGCTGGTACCAGTCCTGGAGCCGTGAGCAGGAGGCCGCCGGCAAGGCCGCCCCCGCTGCGATCGCCTACTTCAGCCCCGAGTTCGGCATCACCTCCGTGCTGCCGCAGTACTCCGGCGGCCTCGGGATCCTCGCCGGCGACCACCTCAAGACCGCCTCCGACCTCGGCGTGCCGATCGTCGGCGTCGGCCTCTTCTACAAGACCGGCTACTTCAAGCAGTCGCTCAACCGCGACGGCTGGCAGGTCGAGACCTACCCGGTGCTCGACCCCGACGGCCTGCCCCTGGCGCTGCTGCGCGAGGAGGACGGCACCCCCGCCGTCGTCACCGTCAGCCTGCCCGCCGGCCGCGAGCTGCACGCGCACGTCTGGAAGGCGCAGGTCGGCCGCGTCCCGCTGCTCCTGCTCGACTCCGACGTCCCCGGCAACGACGAGCAGACCCGCAAGGTCACCGAGTCGCTCTACGGCGGCGGCGGTGACACCCGCCTCGAGCAGGAGCTGCTCCTCGGCATCGGCGGCGTGCGTGCGCTGCGCCTCTGGTCGCGCCTCTCGGGCGCGCCGGCGCCCGAGGTCTACCACACCAACGAGGGCCACGCCGGCTTCCTCGGCGTCGAGCGCATCACCGAGCTCGTCCGCGACCACGGCCTGACCTTCGACGAGGCGCTCGAGGCGGTCCGCGCGGCGACGGTGTTCACCACCCACACCCCCGTCCCGGCGGGCATCGACCGGTTCGACGCGGCGAAGATCAACCTCTTCTTCGGCGGCGCCAACGCCATCCCCGGCGTGCCGGTCGAGCGGCTGCTCGCCCTCGGCGCCGAGGACTACGAGGGCGGCCAGCCGGGCATCTTCAACATGGCGATCATGGGCCTGCGCCTGGCGCAGCGCGCCAACGGCGTCTCCCAGCTCCACGGGGTCGTCAGCCGCGAGATGTTCGACGGGCTGTGGCCGGGCTTCGACGACGACGAGGTCCCGATCACCAGCATCACCAACGGTGTCCACGCCCCGACGTGGGTCGACCGCGCCGTCTACGACGTCGCCCTCAAGCACCTCGGCACCGCCGACATCGCCGGCCAGAACGCCTGGGACCGCATCGACGAGGTGCCCTCCGACGCCGTCTGGTCGACCAAGCGCGAGATGCGCGAGAAGCTCGTCGCCGACGTGCGCCGCCGGGTGCGCTCCTCGTGGCACAAGCGCGGCGCGAGCGACGCCGAGCTCGGCTGGGTGGACGACGTCCTCGACCCCGACGTGCTGACGATCGGCTTCGCCCGGCGCGTCCCGACGTACAAGCGCCTCACCCTGATGCTGCGCGACCCGCATCGGCTGAAGGCGCTGCTGCTGCACCCGACGCGCCCGGTCCAGCTCGTCATCGCGGGCAAGTCGCACCCCGCCGACGAGACCGGCAAGCGCCTCATCCAGGAGATGGTCCGCTTCGCCGACGACCCGGAGGTGCGCCACCGCATCGTCTTCCTGCCCAACTACGACATCGCCATGGCGCAGCACCTCTACCCGGGCTGCGACGTATGGCTCAACAACCCGCTGCGTCCGTTCGAGGCGTGCGGCACCTCGGGAATGAAGGCCGCCCTCAACGGTGGCCTCAACCTCTCCATCCTCGACGGCTGGTGGGACGAGTGGTTCGACGGGCGCAACGGCTGGGCGATCCCGACCGCCGACGGTGTGGAGGACGCCGACCGGCGTGACGACATCGAGGCCTCGGCGCTCTACGAGCTGATCGAGCACGACGTGGCCGCGAAGTTCTACGACCGCGACGCCGCCGGCCTGCCGCAGGGCTGGATCGCGATGATGACGCACACCCTCAAGACGCTCGGCCCCAAGGTCCTCGCCAGCCGCATGGTCGAGGACTACACCGCGAAGCTCTACAGCCCGGCCGCCGGTGCCGGCCGCGCGGTGGGTGGCACGGACTTCGCCGGCGCGAAGGACCTCGCCGCCTACAAGGCCAAGGTCCGCGCCGCGTGGCCGAAGGTCAAGGTGGAGCACGTCGAGCCCTCGGGCCTGTCCGACTCCCCGCAGATCGGCGACGTCCTCGACCTGCGCGCCTATGTCTCGCTCGACGGGCTCACCCCCGGCGACGTCGAGGTGCAGCTCGTCCACGGGCACGTCACCGAGGGCGACGAGCTGTGGGGCATGGAGGTCGCGCCGCTGCAGCTCGTGGAGTCCTACGAGGACGGCCGGCACCAGTTCGCCGGCTCGCAGCCGCTGCGCCGCACCGGCTCGTTCGGCTACAGCGTGCGCGTCGTGCCGAAGCACGCGGGCCTCGCCGGCCCCGCCGAGCTGGGCCTGGCCCGCAACGCCTGAGAGCCCGGTAGACGCCGAGAGCCCGGACCTGCGTGGGTCCGGGCTCTTCGCGTACCGAGGCGTCCCGCGGGCGCCTCAGCTCGGCCCGACGGCGCGCCAGACCCGCATCGAGGCACCCACCATCGGCACGGGAGTGCCGGGGTCGAGGACCTCCTGCAGACCCAGGGGTCGCTCGTCCACGCTGTCCCAGAGCAGCCGGTATGCCGTCACCCCCGGTGCCGGGGGGAGCGTGACGTCGGCGGCCCACGCCGATCCGTTCACCACGACGAGCACCGACTCCTGTCCCAGGGCCGCGCCGTTGTAGAGGGCCTGCAGCACGTCGAGCGCGGGACTCTCCCAGCGGTTCCCGACGGGCAGGCCGTCGACGGCGAACCAGGCGAGGTCGGTCGAGCCGTCCGCGTGCACCTGCCGGCCGGAGAAGAACGCCCGCTGGCGCAGCACCGGGTGCTCACGGCGCAGCCGGACCAGGCGGCGGGTCGTCTCGAGGAGGTCGGCCTGCCACGGCTCGAGCTCCCAGCTCGTCCAGCTGGTCTCGTTGTCCTGGCAGTAGGGGTTGTTGTTGCCGCCCTGGCTGCGCCCGATCTCGTCACCGGCGGCGAGCATCGGCACGCCGGTGGAGAGCAGCAGCGTGCCGAGCAGGTTGCGCATCGACCGCCGTCGGCGGGCCGTGACGTCCGGGTCGTCGGTGCACCCCTCGACGCCGTGGTTCCACGACCGGTTGTCGTTGGTCCCGTCGGTGCCGTTGTGGCCGTTGGCCAGGTTGTCCTTGGTGTCGTATGCCGTCAGGTCGGCGAGCGTGAAGCCGTCGTGGGCGGTGACGAAGTTGACCGACGCGATGGTGCCGCGGTCGTGCCTGTCGAAGAGGTCCTGCGACCCCGCGAGCCGCGTGGCGAGCTCGCGGACGCCGTGGCCGACGCCGCCCGAGGCAGAGGCGGCGACGTCGCGCAGCCAGAAGGTGCGCGTCGCGTCGCGGTAGCGGTCGTTCCACTCGGAGAAGGGGGGCGGGAACTGCCCGGTGCGCCAGCCGTGGATGCCGAGGTCCCACGGCTCGGCCACCAGCTTCGTGCGGGAGAGCACCGGGTCGGTGCGCAGTGCCATCAGGAAGGGGTGGTCGCGGTCGTAGCCGTCGTCCTTGCCGCGCCCCAGGGCGACGGCGAGGTCGAAGCGGAAGCCGTCGACGTGGAACTCCTGGACCCAGTGGCGCAGCGAGTCGAGCACCATGCGGGTCACCGTGGGGTGCGTGAGGTCAAGTGTGTTGCCGCACCCGGTGACGTCCACGTCGCGTCCCCGGCCGTCGAGGCGGTAGTACGCGCGCTGGTCGAGACCGCGCCACGACAGGGTCATGTCCTCGCGGGAGTTCTCGGCCGTGTGGTTGTAGACGACGTCGAGCAGCACCTCGATGCCGGCTGCGTGCAGGTCCTTGACCATGGTCTTGAACTCGTCGACCACGCCCTGCGGGTCGGTGACCGACGCGTAGGCCGCGTGCGGCGCGAAGAAGCCGAGGGTGTTGTAGCCCCAGTGGTTGGTCAGGCCGCGCCGCACCAGGTCCGGCTCGGAGGTGAAGGTGTGCACGGGCAGCAGCTCGACGGCGGTGACCCCCAGCCCGAGCAGGTGCTCCACGAACGCAGGGTGGGCGAGGCCGGCATACGTCCCGCGGAGCGGCCCGGGCACGCCCGGGTGCAGCTTCGTCGCGTTCTTGACATGGACCTCGTAGAGGAGGGACTCGGTGAGCGAGCGGCGGGGGAGCACGTCTGCGCCCCAGTCGAAGTCGTCCTCCACGACGACGCAGCGGGGCATGTGCGGGGCGGAGTCGCGCCCGTCGCGCACCCACAGGTCGCCGCGCAGGTCCGCACCGACGGTGTGGCCGTAGAGCGCGGGGTCGAGGCGCACCTCGCCCTCGACGGCGCGGGCGTAGGGGTCGAGGAGCAGCTTGGCGGGGTTGTGCAGCAGGGAGCGGTCGGGGTCCCACTCGCCGTGCACCCGGAAGCCGTAGCGCTGGCCCGGCCCGACCCCGGCGACGGTGTCGAACCACGTGCCGTGTGCGTGCAACCGCAGGGGGACCCGCCGCTCCGTCTCGGAGCCGTCGGCGCCGATGCCGAAGAGGCAGACCTCGACCCCGGTGGCGTGCCCCGCATAGACCGCGAACTGCGCTCCGTCGCCGGTCATCCGCACGCCCGGCTCCGGGGGCAGGTCGGGCATCACGGGCGGGCAGGGGCGCATGGTCCGAGCGTAGGGTCTCGGGTCCCACGCCGCCCGGATCGACCTCGTGGCGCCGCTCTGGTTACGGTTGGCGCATGACCGATCCGACTTCGCTGCCCAACTTCATGCCGAGCACCCCCGACGCCGGTCCCAACGGTGTCCCGGCGAGCGACTCGCCGGTGCGTGATCGCATCCTCGACGTCCTGAAGGGCCTCGGCCTCGAGGCGAACGTCGACGGGGACGGCGACCTCGAGTTCGCCATCGTCGACGAGCAGGGCACGAGCACGACCCTCTTCGCCCGCGTGGCCGAGGGCGACCTGGCCCTCGTGCGCTTCTTCGGCCAGTGGCAGCTCGCCGAGCCCGTCTCGCCGGACCGCAACGAGCGCCTCGCCCGCTGCAACGACCTGACCATGCAGCTCAACCTCGTCAAGCTCTCGCTCGTGCAGGAGAGCCTCGTCGTCTCCGCCGAGCACGTCATCACGCCCAACGCCGACCTCGAGGTCCTCGTCCCGCTCTCGGTCAACCACATCCTGCAGAGCGTCGGCTTCTTCTTCCAGTCCTGGCTGCCGATGGACGACGCGCCGGCCGGCACCCCCGGCGACGCCTGATGGGCGAGTTCGTCCGGCTCGAGGTCGAGGACGGCGTCGGGACCATCCGCCTCGACCGGCCGAAGATGAACGCCCTCAACGTCCAGGTGCAGGAGGAGATCCGTGCGGCCGCCGCCGAGGCGAGCGCACGCTCCGACGTCAAGGCGGTCGTCGTCTACGGCGGTGAGCGGGTCTTCGCGGCCGGGGCCGACATCAAGGAGATGCAGGCGATGTCGTACACCGACATGGTCGAGCGCTCCGCCCCCCTCACGAGCTCCATCACCGCTGTCGCCCGCATCCCCAAGCCGGTCATCGCCGCGATCACGGGGTACGCGCTGGGCGGCGGGTGCGAGCTCGCGCTGGCCTGTGACTTCCGCGTCGTGGCCGACGACGCGAAGCTCGGCCAGCCCGAGATCCTCCTCGGCGTGATCCCGGGCGCCGGTGGCACGCAACGGCTTTCGCGGCTCGTCGGTGCCTCGCGCGCCAAGGACATCATCTTCAGCGGCCGCTTCGTCGACGCCCAGGAGGCGCTCGCCATCGGCCTCGCCGACAAGGTCGTCCCCGCCGGTGACGTCTACACGACGTCCCGCGAGTGGGCGTCCACCTTCGTGGGCGCCGCCTCGTATGCCGTGCGCGCCGCCAAGGAGGCCGTCGACCGTGGTCTCGAGGTCGACCTCGAGACGGGCCTCGAGATCGAGCGGCTGCTCTTCGCCTCGCTCTTCGCGACGAAGGACCGCGAGATCGGGATGACCTCGTTCGTCGAGCAGGGCCCGGGCAAGGCGCAGTTCGAGGGGCGCTGAGCCACCGTGGCCGAGCCGCTGGACGTCCTCGTGTTCTACTCGCCCGTCGAGGCGACCGAGGACGTCCTGGCGGCGGTCTTCGCCGCCGGGGCGGGGGCGATCGGTGACTACACCGAGTGCGCGTGGCGCGTCGAGGGCTCGGGCCAGTTCCGTCCTGGGCGGGGCGCCGACCCGGCGATCGGCTCCGTCGGCGCCCTCGAGCGGCTGCCCGAGCACCGGGTCGAGGTGACGCTCCCGCGCAGCGCCCGCCGTCGTGTCGTGGCGGCGCTCCGGGCGGCCCAT
>Ga0308173_10001987_pt1 | contig 10668 bp, 9 predicted proteins | sample PhyPR1_FD_203716 | JGI IMG/M metagenome (GOLD analysis project Ga0308173, IMG submission 203716) | Soil microbial communities from UC Gill Tract Community Farm, Albany, California, United States - DLSLS.P.R1 | ecosystem: Environmental > Terrestrial > Soil > Agricultural land | place: USA... | reverse complement strand
CTGCCGGCGCCGACCGACGACACCCGGGTCGTGGCCCGGCTGGCCCGCACCCTGCTCGGCGAGGTCGACACCTCCGGCGGTGTCCGGCTGCTCGGGGTCGGGGTGTCCGGGCTGGCGGACTGGATCCAGGAGGACCTGTTCGCGGACCAGGACTACGGCGCCGACGACAGCGCCGACGAGGTCGAGCCGCTCCCGGAGGAGGCGGTCGCCGCGGTGACCCGCGGGCGGCCGTGGGCGCCGGGCTCCGACGTCGTGCACGCCGCGCACGGCCCGGGCTGGGTGTGGGGCTCCGGGGTCGGTCGCGTGACGGTGCGGTTCGAGACCGCGGAGACGGGACCGGGCCCGGTGCGCACCTTCCGCGCCGACGACCCGGACCTCGAGCCGGTGCCGCGCGGCCGCTTCGACGAGCCGGCCGTCAGCGACGCGTGAAGCGCACCTCATCGCCGGGCCGCAGCTGCGCGCACTGCCACAGGTCGTCCGGGTCGACCACGCCGATCACCGGGTAGCCACCGGTGGTCGGGTGGTCGTGCAGGAACACCAGCGGCTGCCCCGAGGCCGGCACCTGCACCGCCCCGAGCACGATCCCCTCGCTCGGCAGCTCACCGTGCCGGCTGCGCTCCAGCGTCGGCCCCTGCAGCCGCAGGCCGACGCGGTTGGAGTCCCCCGACACGGCGTACGTCGACCGGGTGAGCGTCACGAGCGCCGCCGCGTGGAACCAGTCGTCGCGCGGCCCCGGCTCGACCCGGAGCACGGCGGGCCGCGGGTAGCTGCGCGCGTGCCCGTGGTCGACCCCGGCCGGCGAACCGGCCGGGCGGCCCAGCGGCAGCACGTCGCCGGCGCACAGCACGCCCGGCCCGACGTGCGCGAGGGTGTCGGTCGACCGCGAGCCGAGCACCGCCGGCACCTGCACGCCGCCGGCCACCGCGACGTAGGACCGGACGCCCCTGGTCGCCCGGCCGACCCGGAGCCGGGCACCGGCCGGCGCCAGCACCGGCTCCGCGAACGCGACCGGCCGGTCGTCCACGGACAGCGGGCACTCGGCGCCGGTCACCGCGAGCAGGGTCGCCTCGGAGACCTCGAGGGCGACCCCGCCCAGCGTGGTCTCGAGCACCGCCGCCACCGGGTCGTTGCCGACCAGCCGGTTCGCCAGCTCGGCGGCGGGCCGGTCCAGGGCACCGGCGCGCGGCACGCCCAGGTGCGCCCAGCCGGGCCGTCCCCGGTCCTGCACGGTGGTCTGCGGGCCGGCGTCGACGACCGTGAGCGTCCTCATGTCGCGACGAACCTCACGCGGGTGCCCGGACGCAGGGTCGCGGGCGGGTCCTTTTCCACGTCCCACAGCCGCAGCTCGGTGCGGCCGAGCAGCCGCCAGCCACCCGGGGACTCGGTCGGGTAGATCCCGGTGAACGCGCCGGCCAGGCCGACGGCGCCCGCGGGCACGCGGGTGCGCGGCGAGTCGAGGCGGGGCACGGCGAGAGCCTCGGGCAGGCCGGTGCAGTAGGGGAAGCCGGGCGCGAAGCCGCAGAACGCCACCACCAGCTCGTGACCGGTGTGCGTGGCGACCACCTCGTCGCGCGTCATGTCCCACCGCCGGGCCACGTCGTCGAGGTCGGCGCCGTCGTAGGTGGTCGGCACCTCGACGAGCTCCCCGGCGGAGGTGGACCCCTGCACGTCCCACCCCGGGAGGGAGCTCTCGAGCGCCGCGGCGTCGCGGAGCCCTTCGAACAGCACCGTGCGCGCCGCGGACACGATGTCGGACGCGTCGACGCCACGGCGGCGGGCCTCGTCGTACACCGCCAGCGCCTGCTGCTCGTCGTCGAGCTCCACCAGGACGTTGTCGCGACCGAAGCGGCGGATGTCCATGGGACCAGTTAGCCACGGCTCGGGAGGCGACACAGGTGTGGGGCCCCCGGAAGTATGAGTTCCAGGGGCCCCACTGTTCGACCGGAGCCCGGTGACGCCTCCGGTCGGCCGGTCATCTCCTCCGACCCCGACAGCCTGTCACCCGGCTGCCGCAGCGGGTCGCCCCACCGTGGAGGGTCTTCTTCTCCGACCGGTCCCGCCTTCCCTTGCGGGATGACGTAGGACTGTTCTACGTCCGGGGCGCGCCGCCCGACAGGGACTTTGGTCCCGTCCTGGCGGGCCGGTCAGACCGGGCGTACGTCGATCCCCTCGACCTCCAGCGCGACGCGGACGGCGCGCGCCGTGCGCACCGCGCCGGGGCTGTCGCCGTGCACGCAGACCGAGTCCACGTCCCCGGACCGCGCCATCGCCACCGCCCGCGCGGCCACCTCGTCGGGATCGGTGAGCACGGCGTCCGGGCGGTCGCGGGGCAGCAGCCGTCCCGCCCACGGCCCGTCGGTGTAGCCGCGGTCCGGGAAGCCCTCCCGCCACACGGACCGGCCGACCCGGGTGGCCAGCTCCAGCAGCGCCGAGCCCGGCAGGCCGAGCACCGGCAGGTCGCCCGAGCCGTCGAGCACCGCCCGGGCCTGGGTCTCGTCCTCGACGACCCGGTTGTACAGCGCACCGTGCGGCTTGACGTAGGCCACCGTCAGCCCGGCCCGCCGGGCGATGCGGGTCAGCGTGAACACCTGGTCGGCGACGTGGTTCCGCAGCTCGTCGTACCCGACGTCGAGGGCGACCCGCCCGAAGTTCTCGCGGTCCGCGTAGGACACCTGGGCCCCGACCGTGATCCCGTGCCGCACCGCCACCTCGCACACCGTCGTCATCGTCGCCACGTCCCCGGCGTGGTAGCCGCAGGCCACGTTGGCGCTGGTCACCACGGCCAGCAGCCCCGGGTCGTCGGTGACGCCCTCGCCCAGGTCGGCGTTCAGGTCGATGCGGCGCGGCTCGGTCACGGTTCCCAACGTAGGCCCAACGCGGGCACACGTAGGCTCCGCGCATGACCGAGAACCACCCGCCCGCCGCTCCCCCGACCGCACGCCGCGTCCCCACCGAGCGCACCCACCACGGCGACACGTTCGTCGACGACTACGAGTGGCTGCGCGACAAGGACGCCCCGGAGACGGTGGCCTACCTGGAGGCCGAGAACGCCTGGACCGAGGCGCGCACCGCACACCTCGCCGGCCTGCGGGAGACGATCTTCGAGGAGATCCGGGCCCGCACCCAGGAGACGGACCTCTCGGTGCCCTACCGGATGGGCGACTGGTGGTACTACGGCCGCTCGCACGAGGACAAGCAGTACGGCGCGAGCTGCCGCTGCCCCGTCGACGGCCCCGACGATTGGACCCCGCCGCGGCTCGAGGCCCACGTCGAGATCCCCGGTGAGCAGGTCCTCCTCGACGCGGACCAGCTCGCCCAGGGGCACGACTTCTTCGCGCTCGGCGGGGTCTCGGTCAGCCCGGACGGGCACCTGCTGGCCTACAGCACCGACACGGTCGGCCACGAGCGCTTCCTGCTGCAGGTCAAGGACCTGCGGACCGGCGAGCTGCTGCCCGACGAGGTGCCGAACACCCTCGGCGGCGCCACCTGGGACCTCAAGGGCACCACCCTGTTCTACTCGACCGTCGACGACAGCTGGCGCCCGGACAAGGTGTGGCGGCACGTCCTCGGGACCCCGGTCTCCGAGGACGCGGTGGTCCACCACGAGACCGACGAGCGGTTCTGGTCCGGGATCGGACGCACCCGCAGCGACCGGTTCCTGGTCCGCGCCTCGGGCTCCAAGACGACCAGCGAGTACGCCATCCTCGACGCCTCCGACCCGACCGGCGAGTTCCGGGTGGTCGCCCCCCGACGGCAGGGGGTCGAGTACTCCGTCGAGCACGCGGTGATCAAGGGCGAGGACTGCCTGCTGGTCCTGCACAACGACGGCGCGGAGAACTACACGCTCGCCGTCGCCCCGGTCGAGTCGACCTCCCCGGACCAGTGGCGGCCGCTGCTCCCCCACGACCCCACGGTCCGCCTGGAGGACGTCGAGGCGTTCGCGACGCACCTGGTCGTCAGCCAGCGCAGCGAGGGGCTGACCCAGCTGCGGGTGATCCTCCTCGACGGCAGCACCGAGACCGGCCTCGGCGACGACTTCCTCGTGCCGCTGGCCGAGGAGGTGCACACCGTCGGCGCCAGCGTCAACCCGGAGTTCGACCAGCCCCGCGTCCGGCTCGGCTACACCACGCTGGTCGACCCGCCGGCGGTCTACGACTTCGACGTGCGCAGCCGCGAGCTCACGCTGCTCAAGCGCACCCCGGTCCTCGGCGACTACGACCCGGCGCGCTACCGGCAGGCCCGCGAGTGGGCCACCGCGCCCGACGGGACACGGGTGCCGATCTCGGTCGTCGTGCCCGCCGACGCGCCGCGCGACGGCTCGGTCCCGATGGTGCTCTACGGCTACGGCTCGTACGAGGACTCGATGGACCCGTGGTTCTCGATCGCCCGGCTGTCCCTGCTGGACCGGGGCGTCGGGTTCGCGGTGGCGCACGTCCGCGGCGGCGGCGAGCTGGGCCGGCACTGGTACGACGACGGCAAGCTGCTGCACAAGACGAACACGTTCACCGACTTCGTGGCCTGCGCGCGGCACCTCGCGGCGACCGGCTGGACCTCCGCCGACCGGCTGGCCGCCGAGGGCGGCAGCGCGGGCGGGCTGCTGATGGGCGTGGTCGCCAACACCGACCCGGACGCGTTCGCGGCCGTGCTCGCCCAGGTCCCGTTCGTCGACCCGCTGACCAGCATCCTCGACCCGTCCCTGCCGCTGACCGTCATCGAGTGGGAGGAATGGGGCAACCCGATCGAGGACCCCGAGGTCTATGCCTGCATGAAGGGCTACTCGCCGTACGAGAACGTCACGGACCAGGACTACCCGGCGATCCTGGCCGAGACCTCGATCCACGACACCCGGGTGCTCTACGTCGAGCCCGCCAAGTGGGTCGCGCGGCTGCGGGCGGTGCTCGCCGAGCGGGGCAGCGACGACGTCCTGCTGCGGACCAAGATGTCCGCCGGGCACGGCGGCGTGTCCGGCCGGCACAACTCCTGGCGGGACCGGGCGTTCGCGCTGGCCTGGCTGCTGGACCGGGTCGCGCCGGGGGCCGTGCGGGCGTCCTGAGCGGGCGTCCTGAGCGGGCGGCACCCTGAGAAGACCCTGAATTGTGCAGACCAGCGCAACTTCGGGGGGCGCTCGTACGTCGGAACAGGCGAAGCATCCGGCACCGCCGACGGCCGACGAGAGATGAACGACCGATGAACTCGGGAATCTCGAACACGCGTTCGCCGTTGTGGTGATTACAAGGTCTACCGCTGGGTAAGTCCTTGGCCCACAGGAAGGGAGCGCACGCACGTGGCAACTCGCACCGCACCTCGCACCGCCCCCCGCTCGACCGGCCGTGAGATCGAAGGCCGCGACAGCGTCGGGATGTACCTCGACGAGATCGCCCGCACCCCGCTGCTCGACGCCATCACCGAGGTCGAGCTCAGCAAGACCATCGAGGCGGGCCTGCTGGCCGAGCACCTGCTCGCCGAGGGCCGCGTCGGACGCAAGAAGGGTGGCGCCCCCAAGTACGCCACCGAGGAGGAGCTGGTCTGGCTCGCCGAGGAGGGTCAGCGCGCCATCCAGCGGTTCATCGAGGCCAACCTCCGGCTGGTCGTCTCCATCGCCCGCAAGTACGGCCGCAGCCAGATGCCGATGCTGGACCTCGTCCAGGAGGGCAACACTGGTCTGATCCGCGCGGTCGAGAAGTTCGACTACGCCAAGGGCTACAAGTTCTCGACCTACGCCACCTGGTGGGTCCGGCAGGCCATCACCCGCGGCATCGCGCAGCAGGCGCGGGTCGTGCGGCTGCCCGTGCACGTCGTGGAGGAGCTCAACCAGGTCGGCGCCGCGCGCCGGACCCTGGAGCGCCAGCTCGGCCGCGACCCGGAGCCGGAGGAGATCGCCACCGAGCTCGACATGGACCTCGAGCGGGTGCTCGACCTGCTGTCCTGGGGCCGTGAGCACGTCAGCCTGGACACGCCCGTCGACGACGACGGCGACACCTCGCTGGGCGACCTGATCGCCCAGGAGACGGCGCCGGGCCCCGACAGCACCTTCCTGGACGTCGAGTCCCGTGACCGGCTCAGCCACCTCGTCGAGCTCCTCGACGACCGGGCGGCCGACATCATCCGGTCCCGCTACGGCCTCGTCGACGGCCGCCAGCACAAGCTCGCCGACATCGGCGCCAAGCACGGCATCTCCGCCGAGCGGGTGCGCCAGCTCGAGCGGGAGGCCCTGCAGAAGCTCCGCACGCTGGCCGACCCCGACCTGGCGGCTTGAGGGTGACCACGGTCGTGCCGGCCGACTCGACCTAGACCGCTCGGCGGGCTCGACCTCCGAGCTGGGTGGGCCGCCTTGCACGCGGTCGGTTCAGTCTCCCCTCGAGCCCGCCGAGACCAGCTCCGCGAGGACCTCCGTGACCCGGTCACGGAGGTCCTCGCGCGTTCCGGTGTTCTCCACGACGTGAGTGGCCACCGCCAGCCGCTCCTCCCGCGAGGCCTGCGCCTTGATGCGGGCGAGGGCGTCCTCCCGGCTCATCCCCCGGTCCTGGAGCATCCGCTCCACCTGCGTCTCGACGGGTACGTCGACCACGACGACCGCGTCGAAGCGGTCGGCCTGCCCGGTCTCGACCAGCAGCGGGATGTCGTGCACGACGACCGTGCCGGCCGGCGCCGCGGCCTCGAGCTCGGCGCCCCGGGCCCGGATCAGCGGGTGCAGGATGCCCTCCAGCCGCCGCCGCGCCGGCTCGTCGCCGAACACCACGGCGCCCAGGGCCGGCCGGTCGAGCCGCCCGTCCGCGGTGAGCACCTGCGGCCCGAAGGCCTCCACGACGGCCGCCAGGCCCGGCGTACCGGGCTCGACCACCTCGCGGGCCAGCACGTCGGAGTCGACGACGACGGCCCCGAGCTCCCGCAGCAGGGCCGCGACCGTGCTCTTCCCCGAGGCGACGCCGCCGGTCAGTCCCACACGCATGCGGGCGAGTCTGTCACGGGGCGCCGGCCTGCTTGGATGGCCGCGTGGACGACGAGCACGTGGACCTGCGGCCCGGCGACCGGGTGGCGCTGCTGGTCCCCGGCAGCCCCGCGTACGTCGAGCTGGTGACCAGCCTGCTCGCCGCCGGGATGTTCCCGGTGCCGCTGGACCCGCGGCTCACGGCGAGCGAGCGGGAGGCGCTGCTCGGCTACCTGGCACCGCGGCTGGTCGTGGACAGCGAGGAGCTGCTGGCCGGGATGGTCGAGCACACCCCCGACCGGTTCCGGCGCGGCCTGCCCCTGGGGCGGCCGATGCACGTCACCAGCGGCACCACCGGCGCCCCCAAGGGCGTCTGGTCCGGGCTGCTCGACGAGCCGCAGGGGCAGGCGCTGCTGGACGAGGAGCGCGACCTGTGGGGCTTCCGCTCCGACGACGTGAACCTCGTGCTCAGCCCGCTGCACCACTCGGCGCCGCTGCGGTTCGCCACCGGGACGGTGCTGGCGGGCGGACGGGTCGTCGTGCCGGGGCGCTTCGACCCGGCCGCGGTCACCGCCGCGATCCGGCGGGAGCGACCGACCACGATGTTCTGCGTCCCGACGCACCTGCAGCGGCTGTTCGCGCACTGGGACGAGTCCGGGGTGCCGGACCTGTCGTCGTTCCGGCTGGTCGCGCACGCCGGCGCCGCGTGCCCGCCGACGGTCAAGGAGCAGCTCGTGGAGCTGTTCCCGGACGGCTCGACGTGGGAGTTCTACGGTTCGACCGAGGGCCAGCTCACCGCGTGCCGCAGCGAGGAGTGGCGCGAGCACCCCGGCACGGTCGGCCGCGCCCGGCCCGGCCGCGAGCTGCTCCTCGACGACGACGGCACGATCTGGTGCGTGGTCCCCGAGCACGCCCGGTTCACCTACTGGGAGGCGCCGGAGAAGACCTCGGCCGCCTGGCGGGACACCCCGCACGGGCGGGCGTTCACGGTCGGCGACCTCGGCCGGCTCGACGACGACGGGTACCTCTACCTCGACGGCCGCCGCGAGGACCTGGTGATCTCCGGGGGCGTGAACGTCTACCCGGTCGAGGTCGAGAACGTGCTGCGCACCGCCGCGGGGGTGCGGGACGTCGCGGTGTTCGGCGTCGACGACCCCGCCTGGGGCCAGCGCGTCTGCGCGGCGGTGGTGGGCGACGTCGACCCCGACGCGCTGCGGGCCCTGGCCCGGGAGCGGCTGGCCCCGCCGAAGCGGCCCAAGGACTACGTCGCCGTCGAGGCGCTGCCGATGACCGCGACCGGGAAGGTGCGGCGGCTCGCGCTACCCGGCCTGCTCGGCCTGGGCAGCACCGACTGAGCTGAACGTGCGGCGGTAGCGCTGCGGGCTCACCGAGCGCACCTTGGTGAAGTGGTGCCGCAGCATCGCGGCGGTGCCGAAGCCGACCTCGCCGGCGATCCAGTCGACCGAGCGGTCGGTGGTCTCCAGCAGCTCCTCGGCGCGCAGCACCCGCTGCCGGGTGAGCCAGGCGTGCGGGGTGGTCCCGGTCTCGGCGCGGAACCGCCGGGCGAACGTGCGCGCGGACATGCTCGCCGACCGGGCCAGGGACTCGACGGTGTGCTCCTCGCCGAGGTGCTCGGTCATCCAGGTGAGCAGCGGGCCGAGGGTCTCGACGTCGCAGTCCGGCACCGGGGTGCGGATGAACTGGGCCTGCCCGCCCTCGCGCTGCGGCGGGACGACCATCCGGCGGGCCACGGTGCTCGCCGCGGCCGCCCCGAACTCCTCGCGCCAGAGGTACAGGCAGGCGTCGATGCCCGCGGCGGTCCCGGCACTGGTCAGGACCCGGTCGTCGTCGACGTACAGCACCTCGGGCAGCACGCGGGCCAGCGGGAACCGCCGGGCCAGAGCGGCGCTGTGCCGCCAGTGGGTGGTGCACGAGCGGCCGTCCAGCAGGCCGGCCTCGCCGAGCACGAACGCGCCCGTGCACAGCGACATGACCCGCGCGCCCCGGTCCAGCCCCTCCCGCAGCGTGTCCAGCACGCACTCCGGGACCGGTGTGCCCGAGGCGCCGGCCGGGACCGCGATCAGGTCGGCCTCCGCCGCGCGGCCGAGGTCGTGCTCGACGGTCATCCCGAAGCCGGCCTGGGTGCTGACCGGACGGCCCCCGGGCGCGCAGATCGCGAAGTCGAAGACCGGCAGCCCCTCGTCGGAGCGGTCGTAGCCCCAGGCCTCGTGGAGGACGCCGAGCTCGAAGGGGGCGACGCCGTCGAAGGCCAGGACGGCCACGTTGCTGATCATGTGCACAGCATGCCACGAAGTTGGCAGGAAATCGATGGACGTTGTCTTTTCTGCCACTCGTGGCAGGAAATCGTGGGCAGCATGATTACTGCCATGAACCTGTTGATCGTCATCCTCGGCCTGGCCATCCTCACCGCCCTTCCGTGGCTCGCGATGGCTCTGGTCAACTACGTCCGCAACGACGGCTACGGCCGCCCCACGTCCCAGCACACTCCGCCGCGAAGCCACGTCGCCGACTCGTTCGACCCGCGGTCACGGTTCGCCTGAGCGCACCCGAGCACACCCCGAGCACACCCCGACACACAGAAGGGCCCGGTCACCGTCACTGGTGACCGGGCCCTTCGCGGTGCTGCTGCTAGCGGGCGAGCCTTACTGCTGGCCGCCGGTCAGCTTCTCGCGGAGCGCCTGCAGCGCCTCGTCCGACGCGAGCGAGCCGCCGGTGTCGCCCGAGCCGCCGTCGGTGGGCGCCTCGGTGCCGCCGCTGGAGTACGACGTCGCCTCGCCGGCCTCGACCTCGGCCTTGGCCGCCTCGGCCTGCTGCTTGACGTGGGCCTCCCAGCGGGCGTGCGCCTTGGCGTACTGCTCCTCCCAGGTCGCGCGCTGCTCCTCGAAGCCCTCGAGCCACTCGCCGGTCTCCGGGTCGAAGCCCTCCGGGTAGATGTAGTTGCCCTGCTCGTCGTACGACGCGGTCATGCCGTACAGCGTCGGGTCGAACTCCTCGCCCTCGGCGGCGGTGGCGGTCTCGTTGGCCTGCTTGAGGGACAGCGAGATCCGGCGACGCTCGAGGTCGATGTCGATGATCTTGACCATGACGTCGTCGTTGACCTGGACGACCTGCTCGGGGATCTCGACGTGACGCTCGGCGAGCTCGGAGATGTGCACCAGACCCTCGATGCCCTCCTCGACCCGCACGAACGAGCCGAACGGCACCAGCTTGGTGACCTTGCCCGGGACGATCTGGCCGATCTGGTGGGTCCGGGCGAAGTGCTGCCACGGGTCCTCCTGGGTCGCCTTCAGCGACAGGGAGACCCGCTCGCGGTCCATGTCCACGTCGAGGACCTCGACGGTGACCTCGTCGCCCACCGCCACGACCTCGCTGGGGTGGTCGATGTGCTTCCAGGACAGCTCGGACACGTGCACGAGGCCGTCGACGCCGCCGAGGTCCACGAACGCACCGAAGTTGACGATCGAGGACACGACGCCCTTGCGGATCTGGCCCTTCTGGAGCTGCGTGAGGAAGCCCTGACGCACCTCGGACTGGGTCTGCTCGAGCCACGCACGACGCGACAGCACGACGTTGTTGCGGTTCTTGTCGAGCTCGATGATCTTCGCCTCGAGCTCCTTGCCGACGTACGGCTGGAGGTCGCGGACGCGGCGCATCTCCACCAGCGACGCGGGCAGGAAGCCGCGGAGGCCGATGTCGAGGATGAGGCCACCCTTGACGAC
>Ga0308173_10001986_pt1 | contig 10669 bp, 9 predicted proteins | sample PhyPR1_FD_203716 | JGI IMG/M metagenome (GOLD analysis project Ga0308173, IMG submission 203716) | Soil microbial communities from UC Gill Tract Community Farm, Albany, California, United States - DLSLS.P.R1 | ecosystem: Environmental > Terrestrial > Soil > Agricultural land | place: USA... | reverse complement strand
GTCCCCGTCGGGTGCGCGGGCGCGGGCCGTCGTCCGGGCGCTGGCGCTCGTCCTGGCCGCGCTGCCGGTCGCCACGTACCTCGCCGACCTCGCCCCGTGGGAACGAGCGGGCCACCCGCTGCTCACCCTGCTCGCGGCGCTGCTGGTGGCGGATCTGGTGGTGGCCGCGGTGGCGGGCCTCGGCCCCTGGCGGCGGCACCGCCTCGGGCCGCCGCTGGCGGTGCTGGTGCTGACCTGGGCGACGCTGCTCGGTGACGTGGTCACCGGGTCGCACCTGGAACTCGACGGCCTGCTGGGCTACGACGCCATCGTGGCGGGGCGCTTCATCGGGTACGGCAACCTGACCTTCGGCCTGCACGCGGTCAGCGCGCTGCTGGTCACCGCCGCGACCGCCACCGTCGTCGGCCGCCGCGCCCGGCCGGAGCGCCGGCGCCTGGTCACCGGTGGCACGGCCCTGGGCATGGGCCTGGTCACCGTGGGCATCATCGGCACGCCGAGCCTGGGCCGCGACTTCGGCGGGGTCCTCGCCGCGCTGCCGGGCTTCCTGATCCTCGCCATGGTGCTGGCCGGGGTGCGGGTGACCTGGCCGCGGATGGTCGCGGTGCTGGGCGCCGCCGTCGTCGCCGTGGGCACGGTGGCGTTCCTGGACTGGCTCCGTCCCGCCGACCAGCGCAGCCATCTCGGGCGGTTCGTCGAGCAGATCCTCACCGGCGAGGCGTGGACCGTGGTGAGCCGCAAGGGGCAGGCGAACCTCGACATCCTGCGCGGCAGCCCGCTGGCCTGGATGCTCCCGGTGGCGATCCTGGCCGCCGTCTGGCTGATCCGGCCGGGCGGCCTGCTGCGCGGCCGTCCCGGCGTCGCGCCCGGCGGCCTGCCCACCGCGGACGCCGGTGTCCTGCGCGTCGGCCTGCTGGCCGTCCTGCTGAGCCTGACGCTGGGTGCGCTCGTCAACGACTCCGGCGTCGCGGTGCCGGCGACCGCCGCGGCCCTGCTCATCCCGCTGCTCGTCTGGCTGGCGGCGGCGCCGCGCCCCGACGGCACCGGAACGAGGGAGACCGAGGACGGTTCTCCGCGTGCGGAGGAGGAGGAGGGACCCGACCGTGTTACGGTCGTATCCCGTGGATCGACCGTCTGGAACGCTTGAATCCGTCGCATCACGCGGCCTTCTTCACAACTCGCAGCCGACGAAGTTCGTCTTCGTCACCGGCGGGGTTGTCTCCTCACTCGGCAAGGGCCTGACAGCGAGTTCGCTGGGTGCCCTGCTGTCCAGCCGTGGCCTCCGGGTCACGATGCAGAAGCTCGACCCGTACCTGAACGTCGACCCGGGAACGATGAACCCGTTCCAGCACGGCGAGGTGTTCGTCACCGAGGACGGCGCCGAGACCGATCTGGACATCGGTCACTACGAGCGCTTCCTCGACACCGACCTCTCGGGCCGGGCCAACGTCACGACCGGCCAGGTCTACTCCGACGTGATCGCCAAGGAGCGGCGCGGCGAGTACCTCGGCGACACCGTGCAGGTGATCCCGCACATCACCAACGAGATCAAGGCCCGCATCCTGGCCGGTGCCGAGGGGCCCGACCGGGTCGACGTCGTCATCACCGAGATCGGCGGCACGGTCGGCGACATCGAGTCCCTGCCGTTCCTGGAGGCCGCCCGCCAGGTGCGGCACGAGATCGGCCGCGACAACTGCTTCTTCCTGCACATCTCGCTGGTGCCCTACATCGCGCCGTCGGGCGAGCTGAAGACCAAGCCGACCCAGCACTCCGTGGCCGCGCTGCGCAGCATCGGCATCCAGCCCGACGCGCTGGTCTGCCGCGCCGACCGCGAGATCCCCACCGGGCTCAAGCGCAAGATCAGCCTGATGTGCGACGTCGACGCCGAGGGCGTGATCTCCTGCGCCGACGCCCCCTCGATCTACGACATCCCGAAGGTGCTGCACCGCGAGGGCCTCGACGCCTACGTCGTCCGCCGGCTCGGCCTGCCGTTCCGCGACGTCGACTGGACCGTCTGGGGTGACCTGCTCGAGCGGGTGCACTCGCCCAAGCAGACGGTCACCATCGCGCTCGTCGGCAAGTACATCGACCTGCCCGACGCCTACCTCTCGGTCACCGAGGCCCTGCGCGCCGGCGGCTTCGCCCACCGCAGCCGCGTGCAGATCCGCTGGGTGCCCTCCGACGACTGCGACACCCCCGAAGGCGCCGCCCACGCGCTGGCCGACGTCGACGGCGTCTGCATCCCCGGTGGCTTCGGCGTCCGCGGCATCGAGGGCAAGCTCGGCGCGATCCGGTACACCCGCGTCAACGGCATCCCGACGCTCGGCCTGTGCCTGGGCATGCAGTGCATGGTGATCGAGGCCGCCCGCGACATGGCCGGCCTGGAGAAGGCCAACTCGGCCGAGTTCGACCCGGACAGCCCCGACCCGGTCATCGCCACCATGGCCAGCCAGATCGACGTCATCGCCGGCGAGCGGGGCATGGGCGGCACGATGCGGCTGGGCAGCTACCCGGCCACCCTGCAGAAGGGGTCGGTGGCCGCGGGCGCCTACGGGAGCACCGAGGTCACCGAGCGCCACCGGCACCGCTACGAGGTGAACAACGACTACCGCGACCGGCTCACCGAGGCCGGCCTGGTGTTCTCCGGCACCTCGCCCGACGGGCGGCTGGTCGAGTTCGCCGAACTGCCCCGCGAGGTGCACCCCTTCTTCGTGGGCACCCAGGCGCACCCCGAGCTGAAGAGCCGCCCGACGCGCCCGCACCCGCTGTTCAGCGCGTTCGTGCAGGCCGCCGTCGACTACCAGGAGGCCGCGCGCCTGCCGGTGCCGACGGACGACGAGGCGGAGAAGGTCGGCATCTGATGGGCTCGGCCGGGGTCGACCACGAGTTCCGGGTCCTCTCCAGCGAGACGGTGTACGAGGGGCACGTCATCACCCTGCGCCGCGACACCGTCGCCATGCCCGGCGGCGGCAGCAGCGTGCGGGAGGTGGTGCACCACCCGGGCGCCGTGGCGGTCGTCGCCATCGACGACGACGGCCGGGTGGTGATGCTGCGCCAGTACCGCCACCCGGTCGGCACGCGCCTGCGGGAGCTGCCGGCGGGCCTGCGGGACGAGGACGGCGAGCCGCCGCTGGCGACCGCGCAGCGGGAGCTCGCCGAGGAGGCCCAGCTGTCGGCGGAGCGCTGGTCGCTGCTCACGACGACCTACAGCACCCCCGGCTTCTGCGACGAGATGGTGCTCGTCTACCTCGCGGAGGGTCTCCGTCCGGCCGAGCGGCCCGACGGGTTCACCGTCGAGCACGAAGAGGCCGACATGACCGTCGAGCGGGTGCCGCTGGCCGACGCGGTGCAGCTGGTCTTCGACGGGGAGATCCGCAACGCGATCGCCGTCATCGGGCTGCTCGCGGCCATGCGGGTGCGGGCGGGGGCGCCCCGCCTGCGCCCGGTCGACGCGACCTGAGCCGGCGCGGGTCAGCCGGCCGCCCCCGCAGGAGCGGCAGCCGGGAGCCGCAGGCCGAGCCGTTCGAGCTCCAGCGCGGCCAGGGCGCGCACCGCCTCCGGCTCACCGGCGTGCCAGGCGGCACCGGTCCCCGCGGGCAGCGCCGCCAGCCGCGGCAGGGGCGCGGTCGCCAGCGCCCGCGCGGCGAGCACCTCGAGGTCCGGCGTCCCGGTGAGCAGCCGGCGGGCCGCGCCCGCATCGCGGGCCCAGCGCAGCCGCCACGGCAGCCAGCGCAGGAGCAGCCAGCCCACCGGCAGCAGCACCAGGACGACGGCGAGGACGGCCGCGAGCGTGCCGACGGCGTCCTGGGCCGCCTGACCGGCCCCGCCGACCGACCCGCCGGCGCCGGCCAGCTTCTGGAACGGCGCCGACAGCTGGTCGCCCACCAGCGGGACATCCCGGGCGGCGTGCGCGGCGGAGGTCATGCTGCCGGCGACGGACGCGCCGAGGCTCTCCACCGCACGCCCCGGCGCGGCCAGCGCCAGGACCGCCCGGTGCACGAGCCGCGCGATCACCACCCAGGCGATCAGCCAGCCGACCAGGCCTGCGTCGGCGGCCAGCTGGCGGGAACGGAGGACGGGCGCCTGCGCGTACCACTGCATCGCCGCATCCTCCGGTGCCGACGCCGACAGCGCAGGTGTTGTCGCCGACACGCGGCGACACGCCGGAACGGACGACGGCAACCGCGCATTCGGGCACCGGCGCCCGGCGCGGTCTTCCACCAGATGGTGGCGGAAAGCGCCCGGGGGCTCGGACCGGACCGCCTGGCGTGCCTACACTCCGCCCCAGGGCACGCCCCGACCGGGCGGCCACGATGCGGTGGGGTACCCCGTCACCCTCGGGGAGTGACCCGCCAGACAATGGAGTCGAGCGATGCGCGTGGGCGTTCCCCGCGAGGTCAAGAACCGTGAGTACCGGGTCGCGCTCACCCCTGCCGGGGTGACCGAGCTGGTCCGGGCCGGGCACGAGGTGCTCGTCGAGCGTGAAGCGGGGGAGGGGTCCTCGATCCCCGATGCCGACTTCGTCGCGGCCGGCGCCCGGATCGTCGCCGACGCCGACGACGTCTGGGCCGACGCGGACCTGTTGCTCAAGGTCAAGGAGCCCGTGGCCGAGGAGTACCACCGGCTGCGGGCCGGGCAGACCCTGTTCACCTACCTCCACCTCGCGGCGTCGAAGGAGTGCACCGACGCGCTGCTCACGTCGGGCACGACCGCGATCGCCTACGAGACGGTCCAGACCGCGGACGGCGCCCTGCCGCTGCTGGCGCCGATGTCGGAGGTCGCCGGACGGATGGCCCCCCAGGTCGGGGCGCACAGCCTGGAGCGCGCCCACGGCGGCCGCGGGGTGCTGCTCGGCGGGGTCTCGGGCGTCTACGCCGCGAAGGTGGTCGTGATCGGTGCCGGCGTGTCCGGCATGAACGCCGCCGCGATCGCGCTGGGCATGCAGGCCGAGGTGATCGTCCTCGACCGCGACGTCGACAAGCTGCGGGCGGCCGACCGGATCTACCAGGGGCACCTGCAGACCGTCACGTCCAACGCCTACGAGGTCGAGCGTGCCGTGCTGGACGCCGATCTGGTCATCGGTGCCGTCCTGGTGCCGGGCGCGAAGGCGCCCACGCTGATCAGCAACGAGCTGGTGTCCCGCATGAAGCCGGGGTCGGTGCTCGTCGACATCGCCGTCGATCAGGGCGGGTGTTTCGAGGCCACCCGGCCGACCACGCACGACGACCCGACGTTCCGGGTGCACGAGTCGGTCTTCTACTGCGTGGCCAACATGCCCGGTGCGGTGCCCAACACCTCCACCCACGCGCTCACCAACGTGACGCTGCCCTACGTGATGGCCCTGGCCAACGAGGGCACCGCCGCGGCCGTGGCGGGCAACCGCGCGCTGGCGCACGGGGTCAACGTCGTCGGCGGACAGGTGGTGCTGGCGGAGGTCGCGGAGGCGCACGGCGTGCCCGCGGCTCCGCTCTCCGAGGTGCTGCACTGACGAGCCTCGCTGAAGAACAGCCCCTGCGCGCCGCCGCCCCGGCCGCCGGCCCCGCCGTCGAGCGGGTGGTCACCGGATATCTGGACCACCTCACCGTCGAGCGCGGGCTGGCGGCCAACACGATCGCGTCCTACCGCCGCGACCTGCGCCGGTACGCCGAATACCTGACCGCGGCGGGCGTGCGCGGCCTGGCGGAGATCGCCGAGTCCGACGTCTCCGGCTTCCTCGCCGCCCTGCGACAGGGGGACGACGACCATCCGCCGCTGTCGGCGACCTCGGCGGCCCGCGCGGTGGTCGCCGTCCGCGGGCTGCACCGGTTCGCGCTGCTCGACGGGCTGGTGCCCGACGACGTGGCGCACGAGGTGCGACCGCCGACCCCGGCGCGACGGCTGCCCAAAGCGGTGCCCGTCGAGTCGGTGGTCGCGCTGATCGAGGCCGCGGGCGCGGTCGAGGGGCCGCGGGGGCTGCGGGACCGGGCGCTGCTCGAGCTGCTGTACGGCACGGGGGCCCGGATCTCCGAGGCGGTCGGGCTCGCCGTCGACGACGTGGACCGGGGCCTTGCCGCGGTGCGGCTCGCGGGCAAGGGCGGCAAGGAGCGCGTCGTCCCGGTCGGCAGCTACGCCCTGCGGGCCGTCGAGGACTACCTGGTGCGCGCCCGGCCGGCGCTGGCCACCACCGGGAAGGGCGTTCGCGGCGGCAGGCTGTTCCTCAACGCCCGGGGCGGTCCGCTCTCGCGGCAGAGCGCGTGGTCGATCCTCCGTACGGCGGCCGAGCGGGCCGGCCTGACGGCGGAGATCTCTCCGCACACGCTGCGGCACTCCTTCGCGACCCATCTGCTCGACGGCGGCGCCGACGTCCGCGTCGTGCAGGAGCTGCTCGGCCACGCATCGGTCACGACGACGCAGGTGTACACGCTGGTCACGGTCGACCGGCTGCGCGAGGTGTACGCGACCAGTCACCCGCGGGCCCGCACCTGACACACGGACTGGCCGGTTCTTGACACAAATAGCCGATGGTTTCGGCTCAACCGGGCTTCTTGGTTGGCACACATCGACAGGTCGACACGACTCGCGGCGTGCCTCCTTCGGAAGACGAACTCCACTCCCTAGTTTTGGCTCACCCGAGCGGGCAGGACGGCTGACCGCAACCGGATCCGACCGGATCGGGCACGAGGTGGAGGCAACAGACCCATGGCTACCCGAGCGGACGCGGCCTCTGCCGTCGCGCGCCCGCACGACAGCGGCGCCGAAATGGGCGCCGCCTCGCGGCAGGACCCCGCCCGTGCGCGGCAGCGTCCCCTGCCCGAGCCGAAGCGCCTGACCGAGCACGGTCCGGCCCGCATCATCGCGATGTGCAACCAGAAGGGTGGCGTCGGCAAGACGACGTCGACCATCAACCTGGGCGCGGCGCTGGTGGAGTACGGCCGGCGCGTGCTGCTGATCGACCTGGACCCGCAGGGTGCCCTGTCGGTCGGTCTGGGTGTTCCGGCGCAGAACCTGGACCGGACCATCTACAACGCCCTGATGGAGCGGCAGACGACGCTCGCCGACGTCCGCGTGCCCACCGACATCCCGGGCCTGGACCTCGTGCCGAGCAACATCGACCTGTCGGCCGCCGAGGTGCAGCTGGTCAGCGAGGTGGCCCGTGAGCAGACGCTGCTCCGGGTGCTCGCCGACGTGCGCCACGACTACGACTACATCCTGATCGACTGCCAGCCGTCGCTCGGCCTGCTGACGGTCAACGCGCTCACGGCCGCCCAGGGCGTGATCATCCCGCTGGAGTGCGAGTACTTCTCGCTGCGCGGGGTCGCCCTGCTGGTCGACACGATCGACAAGGTCAAGGAGCGGCTCAACCCGTCGCTGGAGATCTCCGGCATCCTCGCCACCATGTACGACGCCCGGACGGTGCACTGCCGCGAGGTGTTCACCCGGGTGGTCGAGGCGTTCGACGACACCGTGTTCCAGACCGTCATCCAGCGCACCGTGCGGTTCCCGGAGACGACCGTCGCCGGGCAGCCGATCACCACGTGGGCGCCCACGTCCTCGGGCGCTTCGGCCTACCGGGATCTCGCGAAGGAGGTGCTCGCGCTGTGACGCGCCGTCCTGTGCTCCCGGGTGCCTCCGAGCTGTTCCGCCGGACCGACACCGCTCCGTCGGTGCCGGAGGTCACGGAGCTGCCCAGCCTCAGCTCGACCACCAGCTCTCCGGCCCTGCGCAGCACGTCCGGTGCGCGGCGCGCGGACGAGACCGAGGCGCAGCCGGCCATGCCGCTGACCCTCGTGCCCGGCGGCGCCGCGGCGGGCCAGGACGACCTCGCGTCGTTCCGGGGCGCGCCGCAACCGCAGCCGATGCTGCAGCCGAGCGTGCCCACGCGCGGCCGCCCGGTGCGCAACAAGAACGACCGCACCAAGCACGACGAGAAGATCACCGTCTACATCTCCGCCGACGACCTGCTCGCTCTGGAGAGTGCCCGGCTGACCCTGCGCGGCCAGCACGGTGTCGCGGCCGACCGGGGCCGGATCGTCCGCGAGGCGATCTCGGTGCTGCTGGCCGACCTCGCCGAGCGCGGTGAGGACGCCGTCCTGGTGAAGCGTCTCCGCGGGCAGTGAGTGGCTGACGCCTACGCTCGGCGTCCGTGAGCAGCACCGGCGCGGTTTCTGCGGCCTCCGAGGCCGGAGGAGCCGCGCCTGCGCGTTTCACCGTCAAGCTGACCAACTTCGAGGGCCCGTTCGACCTGCTGCTGCAGTTGATCGGCAAGCACAAGCTCGACGTCACCGAGATCGCGCTGTCGAAGGTCACCGACGAGTTCATCGCGCACCTGCGGGCGCTCGGTAGCGAGCTCGACCTCGACCAGGCCAGTGAGTTCCTCGTGGTCGCCTCCACCCTGCTCGACCTCAAGGCGGCGCGGCTGCTGCCCGCCGCCGATGTCGACGACGAGGAGGACCTCGAGCTGCTCGAGGCCCGCGACCTGCTGTTCGCGCGGCTGCTCCAGTACAAGGCCTACAAGCAGGCGGCCCGCTTCCTCCGGGAGCGCGAGCTCGAGGCCGCCCACCGCTTCCCCCGCGAGGCGGGGCTGGAACCGCGGTTCGCCGACCTGATGCCCGAGGTGCTGCTCGACCTCACCCCGGAGCAGTTCGCCGCCGTCGCCGCCCGCGCGCTGACCCCGAAGGCGCCGGAGGTCGTGAGCGTCTCGCACCTGCACGCGCCGCCGGTGAGCGTCGCCGAGCAGCTGCTGGCCGTGCGCAACCACCTGATCCGTTCGGGGACGGCGACGTTCCGGGCGCTGACCGCCGACTGCGGGCACACGCTGGAGGTCGTCGCCCGGTTCCTGGCGTTGCTCGAGCTCTATCGTCAGCAGAAGGTCTCGTTCGAGCAGCTCACGCCGCTGGGGGAGTTGCACGTCCGCTGGACCGGCGGCCCGGAGCCGGCGGAACCCGATGAGGATCCGGCCGCTGCCGGCGAGCTGACGGCCGACGTCGACGAGGAGTACGAGTGACCGGGGAGAACGAGCAGGACGAGGGCCGCGCGCCGTTCTCGTGGGACGCCGTGGCGGCGGAGCTCGCCGCGACCCGGCAGGTCGCGGAGGGCCGCGGGGACGCCGACCCGAGCACCTGGGACGCGGTGGCCGCCGAGCTCGCGGCCCGCGTGGCCGAGCGACCGGTCGAGGAGCTCCCGGTTCCCGCGCCTGCCGACGAGCCCGAGGAGCCGGCCGAGGTCGAGCCGCCTCAGGACCCGACCCCGCCGGACGTCCCGGTCGGCGAGCCCTCGCCGGCCGAGCAGCCCGCGGAGCCGGTCGCGCTGTCCCCGGAGGAGCTGATCGGCGGGCTCGAGGCGCTGCTGTTCGTGATGGACAACCCGGTCGACGAGCAGACGCTGGCCGCCACGTTGCGCTGCACCGTCGAGGCGGTGCGGGGCGGCCTCGCCGAGCTCGCCGAGGGCTACGACGCCCGCCGCGCCGGCATGACGCTGCGGCGCGTGGGGGACGGGTGGCGGCTCTACACCCGCGACGAGCACGCGCCGGTCGTCGAGCGCTGGCTGGTCGACGGTCAGCGCAGCCGGCTCACCCAGGCCGCGCTGGAGACCCTCGCCGTCATCGCCTACCGCCAGCCGGTCACCCGCTCCCGCGTCTCGGCGATCCGCGGCGTCGGGGTGGACGGCGTGATGCGCACGCTGCTCGCCCGCGGCCTCGTGCACGAGGTGGGTTCCGACCCCGACAGCGGCGGTGGCTTGTACGCCACGACGCCGCTGTTCCTGGAGCGGCTGGGGCTGACCGGGCTCGACGAACTCCCCGAACTCGCGCCACTGCTGCCGGAGACCGCGACGATGCTCGACGAGCACCCCGACTCCTGACGCCGCGCCAGGCTCCCGGCCAGGCGTTGTCCCTCAGGCGGCCGTTCTCGGCCGAATTCCGGCTCTCTCAGGGACAACGCCGACCGGCCTCAGGCCACGGCGAACTGGATCCCGAGCACCGCGACTTCGTGGGAAAAGGCACCGCGACTTCGTGGGAAAAAGCGCGGTGGGAACCCGTGGGAGACTGGGGGCGATGAACACCGCGACTCCGGACGACGAAACCACGACCGCGGCCGGTGAGGGCTGGTCCGAGGACATGGAGCTCGCACCGGCTCACCCGGGCGACCGGCAACCCGAGGCGGCCGACGACGAGCGCCAGGGGGAGCGGCTGCAGAAGGTGCTCGCCCGCGCCGGTGTCGGTTCGCGCCGCGTGTCCGAGGACATGATCGAGGCCGGGCGGATCAGCGTGAACGGCGCCCAGGTGCGGGTGCAGGGCATGCGGGTCGACCCGGCCAAGGACAAGATCGCCGTGGACGGCGTCCGCATCGAGGTCCGCGACGACCGCGTCACCTACGCGATGAACAAGCCGCCGGGCGTGATCACCGCGATGAGCGACGACCGCAACCGCCCGACCGTCGGCGACATGGTCGGCGACCTGGCCAAGGGCCTCGTGCACGTCGGCCGGCTCGACCAGGACACCGAGGGTCTGCTGCTGCTGACCAACGACGGTGAACTGGCCCACCGGCTGGCCCACCCCTCCTTCGAGGTGCGCAAGACCTACCTCGCCCAGGTGTCGGGGTCGGTGCCCCGCGACCTGGCCCGCCGCCTGCGCGCCGGCGTCGATCTCGACGACGGCCCCGTGAAGGCCGACTCTTTCCGCGTAGTCGACACCCAC
>Ga0308173_10001984_pt1 | contig 10672 bp, 9 predicted proteins | sample PhyPR1_FD_203716 | JGI IMG/M metagenome (GOLD analysis project Ga0308173, IMG submission 203716) | Soil microbial communities from UC Gill Tract Community Farm, Albany, California, United States - DLSLS.P.R1 | ecosystem: Environmental > Terrestrial > Soil > Agricultural land | place: USA... | reverse complement strand
AACGTCGTCGCCCATGCGCCTCGGGAAGATCCTGACCACGACCCTGACCGCCGGACCGCTGGTGCTCGCCACCGCCCTCAGCACTTCCGTCACCCCCGCGGTCCACGCCGCGCCGGGGCCGTCCCCGCGTGCAGCGGCGCACTCCCCCGAGCGCCCCGCCGTGCTCGGCAGGCGCGTGATCGGCCACTCCGTCCGGGGCCGGCCGATCACCGCCTGGCACCTCGGCCAGCGCGGCCGGCCCAAGGTCCTGCTGGTCTCGACCATGCACGGCAACGAGGGGGCGCCCCGTCAGATCCTCACCGCCCTGCGCGACGGACGCCCGATCACGGGCATCGACCTGTGGGTGATCCCGGTCTACAACCCCGACGGCTTCGCGGCGCACACGCGCAGGAACGCTCACGGCGTCGACCTGAACCGCAACTTCCCCTACCACTGGGCGAACCTCGACGGCTCCTACGAGTCCGGCACGCGGGCGGCGTCCGAGCCCGAGACGCGCGCGATGATGCGGTTCCTGCGCGACGTCCGGCCGCGGCGCATCATCAGCTTCCACCAGCCGCTGAACGGCGTGGACACCGACACCAAGGACCAGCGCTTCTCGCGCCGGGTCGCGCGGGCGCTGCACCTCCCGCGGAAGTCGTTCACGTGCGGCGGCGTCTGCCACGGCACGATGACGGGCTGGTTCAACAGCCGCTTCGGCGGCTCGGCGGTGACCGCGGAGTACGGCGCGCACCCCGGCCGGCACCGGATGCGGGTCGTCGCGCCGCGACAGGTCCTGAGCGTCTGGGGCGCCCGCCGCTAGACGACGGCTCGCACGTACGCCCACGTGAAGACGACCACGCCGACCAGCATGCCGACGTGGGCGAGGACGGAGAGCGCGGGGCCGTCCGACCAGCTGTCGCCGGCGCCCGCGGAGGCGTGCCGACCGCGGCTGGGCAGCCAGCGGACCAGGACCAGCAGGCCGGTGCCGGCGACCACCCACCAGGCGGCCAGGGCCAGGATGCCGACGCCCGGGCCGCCCGCGGCGGTGTCGTCGGGGGCGACGACGTAGACCAGCCACACGACCAGCGCGACGACGCCGGCGGCCGTGTGCACGTCGACGAGCCGCCGCGGCACGGCGAGGCGACCGGCCGCGCCGGTCGAGCGGCCCAGCCGCAACCGCGTCATCACCACGACCAGCGCGGCCAGCGCGGTGAGGACGTAGACGAACACCTGCGTCAACATGGGCGCGAGTGTGCCTCAGCCGCGCCGGGGGCCGCCACGACCCTCGGCGTCCTCGGCGTCCCCGGCGTCCCCGGCGTCCCCGGCGCCCTCGACGTCCTCGGCCGCCCCGGCGTCCGCGGCCTCCTCGCGGTCCGGCGCCGCCTCCAGCTGCCCGGCGAGCCGGTCCAGCAGCGCGTCCACCTCCGACATGCGGTAGCCCCGCAGCGCGAGCGAGAAGCGGACCCGCCGCAGGTCGGCGCCGGCCAGGGGACGGTCCGCCGGCACGAGCGCATCCGGCCGGTCGTCGTACGCCTCGGCCATCGGCGCCCCCTTGCCGGCGGCGACCACGGCGACGCCGCCGAGCGCGAGCACGATCAGGATGGCCAGGACCCACGTCATTCCGGACGTCCCACCTCACCGGTCGCACCCGGCACGGCCCGGCGCGCGGCGACCATCCGGTCGACGACCTCCTCGGCGTCGTCGGTGACCAGGAACAGGTCGAGGTCGCCCTCGCCGATCGTCCCGGAGGCGAGCAGGGTGCCGCGCAGCCAGTCGACGAGCCCGTTCCAGTAGTCCGACCCGACCAGCGCGATCGGGAACCGCGTGACCTTGCCGGTCTGCACGAGCGTGAGCGCCTCGAAGAGCTCGTCCAGGGTGCCGAAGCCGCCGGGGAGCACGACGAAGCCCTGGGAGTACTTGACGAACATCGTCTTGCGGGCGAAGAAGTACCGGAAGTTCACGCCGACGTCGACCCACTCGTTGAGGCCGGACTCGAAGGGCAGCTCGATGCCGAGGCCCACGCTGACGCCGTCGGCCTCCGACGCCCCCTTGTTGGCGGCCTCCATCGCCCCGGGGCCGCCGCCGGTGATCACCGCGAAGCCCTCCTCGACGAGCCGGCGGCCGAGGGTCTCGGCGAGGGCGTACGACGGGTGCTCGGGGCGCAGCCGCGCGGACCCGAAGACCGCGATCGCGGGCCCGAGCTCCGCGAGGGCGCCGAAGCCCTCGACGAACTCGGCCTGCATCCGCAGCACGCGCCAGGGATCGGTGTGCACCCAGTCGGTCGCACCGCGGGAGTCGAGCAGCCGCTGGTCGGTCGTGCTGTCGTCGACCTGTCCCCGTCGCTGCACGACCGGACCCTTGTACCTCATGCCGTCCCGCCGTTTCCTCGCACCGTTCACCCCGTTCGTCACCCGACCCTCACCGCACCTCTCCCTGCTCGGCCGGCCCGGCCGGCCCGTCGGTCAGCCAACCGCGCAGCTGCTCCTCGCAGCGGACGAGGTGGTCGACCGGCACGTGCTCCTCCTGCTTGTGCGCCAGGACCGGGTCGCCGGGGCCGAAGTTCACGGCCGGCACCCCGAGCGCGCTGAACCGCGCCACGTCGGTCCAGCCGAACTTCGGCGCCACCCGGCCGCCCACGGCCGCGACGAACGCCTTCGCGGCCGGCACCTCGAGGCCGGGCAGCGCGCCGGGCGCGGAGTCGGTGACCGTCACGTCGTAGCCGTCGAAGAACTCCCGCAGGAACGCCTCGGCCTCCGCCTCCGAGCGGTCCGGGGCGAACCGGTGGTTGACGGTGACCACGCACTCGTCGGGCACCACGTTGCCGGCCACGCCGCCGCGGACGAACACCGCGTTCAGCCCCTCGTGGTACTCCAGCCCGTCCACCACGGGTCGCCTGGCGTCGTACGACTCCAGGCGGCGGAGCACCTCGCCGGCCGCGTGGATGGCGTTGACCCCGCGCCAGCTCCGGGCGGAGTGGGCCCGCTCGCCGTGGGTGCGCACCTCGACGCGCATGGTGCCCTGGCAACCGGCCTCCACCTGCGCGTTGGACGGCTCCATGAGGATGGCGAAGTCGGCGGCGAGCAGCTCGGGGTCGGACTCGCCGAGCAGCCGCAGCCCGTTGTGCACCGCCTCGATCTCCTCCGCCTCGTAGAGGATGTAGGTCACGTCGCGGACCGGTTCCGGCACGGTCGCGGCGATCCGCAGCAGGACCGCGTCGCCGCCCTTCATGTCGCAGCTCCCGAGCCCGTGGACGAGGTCGCCGTCGGCGCGCCGCTCGAGCCGCGACGGCAGGTTGTCGTTGACCGGCACGGTGTCGAGGTGTCCGGCGATCACCACCCGCTCGCCGCGGCCCAGCTCGGTGCGCGCGACCACGGTGCGGCCGCGGCGGGTGACGGCGAGGTGGGGGCACGCCGCCAGCGCGGCCTCGACCGCGTCGGCGATCGCGCCCTCGTCGCGGCTGACCGACTCGATGTCGACCAGCTCGCGCGTCAGCGTCACGACGTCGCTCGTCAGGTCCAGGCTCACGTCCCTATCCAACCAGCCGGGCCAGCCGCTCGAGCGCCATCCGGGTGCCGGCCTCGTTGTCCTCGGCCGGCACCGCTTCCGGGACGCCGTCCATCCGGATGCCGACCTCCGTGCCGTCGTGACCGTCGGCGGCGGCGCGCAGCGTCGTGGTGACCGTGATGACCGAGCGCAGCGTCGGGTCGTCGCTCTCGAACGCGACCTCCTCGACGAGCCGCTCCTCGGGCACGACCTCCACGAACGTCCCGCTGTAGGTGTCGCTCGCTCCGGCGGTCTTGCCGAGCGCGGCCGGATCGTCGTAGGTCAGCGTCATCCGGACCCGGCCGCCGGCGACCGGGTCCAGCTCGTGCACCTCGCCCCGCATCCCGTCCGGCACCCGCCACCGCGCCAGCGCCGCCGGCTCGGTCAGCGCCCGCCAGACGGCGTCCCGGCCGGCCGGGACGACGCGGCTCACCTCGGTGGAGTACATGCGGCGACCCTAGGCCAGCCGCGGCCCCTGCCGGACGACCGCCACCGTGGCCTTCTCCCCGTCGCCGACGACCGCGTCGGTGCCGGAGAGGCCGTCGGGCAGCTCGTCGACGACGGAGTACGCCGCGGCGAGGGTCTCGCCGGCGACCAGCTGCTCGTGGGTGCGGGCGGCCTCCTGCACCGCCGCGGACCCCGCGACGGTCAGCGAGATCCGGTCGGAGACCTCCAGGCCGGCGTCGCGCCGGGCCTGCTGGACCGCTCGCACGAGGTCGCGCGCCAGCCCCTCGGCCGCCAGGTCCGGGGTCACGTCGGTGTCGAGGACCACGAAGCCGCCGCTGCGCAGCACCCCGGTGGCCGAGCCCGCGTCGGCCGAGCCGGCGACGGTCTCGAGGGTGAACTCACCCTCCTGCAGCGCCAGCCCGCCGGCGGTCACGGTGCCGTCCTCGGCCACCGACCAGTCGCCGGACTTCGACGCCCTGATGGCGGTCTGCACGTCCTTGCCGAGCCGCGGACCGGCGGCACGGGCGTTGACGGTGAGCTTCTCGGAGACTCCGAACGCCGCCGCCTCGGGGTCGTCGGGCGACATCGTCCTCACGGACTTGACGTTCAGCTCCTCGGAGATCAGCGACGCGAACCGGCCGATGCCCGCGCTCGACACCACCGTGAGGCTCGCGAGCGGCAGCCGGGTCCGCAGGCCGGCCGCCTTGCGCAGCGCCGAGCCGACGGAGCAGACCTCACGAACGGCGTCCATCGCGGCCACGAGCTCGTCGTCGGCCGGCAGCTCCTCCGCCCGGGGCCAGTCGGTCAGGTGCACCGAGCGGCCGCCGGTCAGGCCGCGCCAGACCTCCTCGGTGGTGAGCGGCATCAGCGGCGCGGTCAGCCGGCACACGGTCTCCAGGACCGTGTACAGGGTGTCGAACGCGTCCGGGTTGTCGCCCCAGAAGCGATCGCGGGAGCGGCGGATGTACCAGTTCGTCAGCACGTCGAGGAACGACCGCGTGGCGTCGCACGCGTCGGCGACGGCGTACTCGTCCAGCGCGGTGGTCATCGCGGCGACGTACTGCCGCAGCTTCGCGAGCACGTAGCGGTCGAGCGGGTCGGTCGAGGCGGTCGACCGCGACGCGTCGTACCCCGTCCCGCCGCCGACCGCGTTGGCGTAGAGCTGGAAGAAGTACCAGCTGTTCCAGAGCGGGATCAGCACCTGCCGCACCGAGTCGCGGATGCCCTGCTCGGTGACGACCAGGTTGCCGCCGCGCAGGATCGGCGACGACATGAGGAACCAGCGCATCGCGTCCGCGCCGTCGCGGTCGAACACCTCGCGCACGTCGGGGTAGTTGCGCAGCGACTTCGACATCTTGTTGCCGTCGGAGCCGAGCACGATGCCGTGGCTGATGCAGTTCTCGAACGCCGGCCGGTCGAAGAGCGCGGTCGCGAGGATGTGCAGCGTGTAGAACCAGCCACGGGTCTGGCCGATGTACTCGACGATGAAGTCGGCCGGGAAGTGGTGCGCGAACCACTCGTCGTTCTCGAACGGCACGTGCACCTGCGCGAACGACATCGACCCGGAGTCGAACCACACGTCGAGCACGTCGGGGACGCGCCGCATCATCGACCGACCGGTCGGGTCGTCGGGGTTGGGCCGGACCAGCCGGTCGACGTAGGGGCGGTGCAGGTCCGGCTCCCCTGCCGAGTTGCGCGGCAGCGTCCCGAAGTCGCGCTCCATCTCCTCGAAGGAGCCGTAGACGTCGAGCCGCGGGTACGCCGGGTCGTCGCTCTTCCACACCGGCACCGGGGAGCCCCAGAACCGGTTCCGGGTGATCGACCAGTCGCGGGCGTTCTCCAGCCACTTGCCGAACTGGCCCTCGCGGATGTGCTCCGGCACCCAGTTGATCTGCCGGTTCAGCTCCAGCATCCGCTGCTTGAACGCGGTCACCTCGACGAACCACGAGGAGACGCCCTTGTAGATCAGCGGCTCCCGGCAGCGCCAGCAGTGCGGGTAGCTGTGGTCGTAGGTCTCGCGGCGCAGCAGCACCGTCCCGGCCGTCACCGACCCGGCCGCCTCGCCCCGGGTGACGGCCTTGAGGTCGTCGATGATGGGCAGGTTGGCGTCGAAGACCTGCATGCCGGCGTACTCCGCCACCGGGTGGGTGAACCGGCCGTCCTTGCCGACCGGCATGACCGCCTCGATGCCCTCCCGGTCGGTCACCACCTTGTCGTCCTCACCGAAGGCGCCGGCGGTGTGCACCAGCCCGGTGCCGTCGGTGGTCGTGACGAACTCGGCGGGCACCAGCCGGAACGCGTTCTCGTGGCCGAGGTAGTAGGAGAACGGTGGGGTGTAGGTGCGCCCGACCAGGTCCGCGCCGCGGTAGCGGCCGACGACGTCCGGCTCGCCCTCGGGGAACAGCTCGCGGGCGTACGCCGACAGGCGGGCCTCGGCGAGGAGGTACCGCTCCGGCGTGCCGGTGAACGAGGACTCGACCACGACGTAGTCGATGTCCTCGCCCACCATGACGGCGAGGTTCGAGGGCAGGGTCCACGGGGTCGTGGTCCAGATCAGCGCGAGCGCGCCGTCGAGGACCGGGTCCTCCCCCGTCGCGTCGAGCCGGTAGCCCACGGTCACCGCCGGGTCCTGGCGGTTCTGGTAGACCTCGTCGTCCATCCGCAGCTCGTGGTTCGACAGCGGCGTCTCGTCGTTCCAGCAGTACGGCAGCACGCGGAAGCCCTCGTAGACCAGGCCCTTGTCGTGCAGCGACTTGAACGCCCAGATGACCGACTCCATGTAGTCGGGGTTCATCGTGCGGTAGTCGTGGTCGAAGTCGACCCAGCGGGCCTGGCGGGTGACGTACTCGCGCCACTCGCCGGTGTACTTCATCACCGACGCCCGGCAGGCCTCGTTGAACTTCTCGATGCCGAGCTCGAGGATCTCGTCGGTGGTCTTGATGCCGTTGAGCCGCATCGCCTCCAGCTCGGCCGGCAGGCCGTGGGTGTCCCAGCCGAAGCGGCGCTCCACGCGCTTGCCGCGCATGGTCTGGTAGCGCGGGATCAGGTCCTTGACGTAGCCGGTCAGCAGGTGGCCGTAGTGCGGCAGCCCGTTGGCGAACGGCGGGCCGTCGTAGAAGACGAACTCGTTCTCGCCGTCCGAGCCGGGGTCGCGCTGGTCGATGCTCGCCTGGAACGTGCCGTCGGCGTCCCAGTAGTCGAGGATGCGTTCCTCGATCTCCGGGAAGCGAGGGTTGGACGGGACGACGTTGGACTCGTCGGAAGCGACCTTGGGATAGGTCATCGGCACTGCTCCTGCGGCTCGGCGGACACGTCACCACAGGGACGATCTGACGACCGCGGTACCACCCTGCTTGCCGGAGCCTGTCGGGACCGGCCGCTCGTTCACGGCTGTGACGGGCCTACCCGTCCGGTTCTAGTGGGCCGCCCGCCGGCGTGCGGGGGCTGTTCTTCCGGAGGCTCGCCGCTGATGACGGCTCGAACGCCTGTGGCTCCGATCGTACGGCGCCCGCGGGACCGCCCGCGAATCGGATTGCGCGCACGCACCTGCTGGTGGTCGGGTTGCGGCATGCCGGACATCTGGATGCCCGAGGGCGAGGACCGACGCGACTACCACCCCACCCGCGGGGAGCGCGACACCGTGCTCACCTACCTGCGCAACTACCGGGTGATCTTCGAGATGAAGCTCGAGGGCCTGGACGCCGAGCAGCTGGCCCGCCGCTCGGTGCCGCCGTCGACGCTGTCCCTGCTGGGCCTGCTGCGGCACCTCGCGAAGGTCGAGCACTCGTGGAACCGGCGGATGCTGCAGGAGCAGCCGGACCTGCCCAGGCTGTACTGGTCCGAGGACGAGCCCGACCTCGACTTCGACGGCGCCGTGGCCGACCCGGCCGTCGTCGCGGATGCCTGGGAGTCGTGGCACCGCGAGGTGGCCGACGCCGACGCGTGGCTGACCGCCGAGGACGACTGGGGCCGCCGGGTGCCGGTCCACGGGGAGGACGCGGAGGTGCGCGACATCGCGGTGCACCTGGTCGAGGAGTACGCCCGGCACGTGGGCCACGCCGACCTGCTGCGCGAGTGCATCGACGGCCGGACCGGGCAGTGACCTGTGGGCGGGACCCGTGCGGGCGCCCGGCCCGGCGTCCCTAGACTGACGACCCGTGACCGACGCTGCGACTGACACCCCCTCGACCGCCTGGGGCTTCGGCCTGGCCACCCTCGACGACCGCGGCACCGTCCTGGACGTCTGGTTCCCGACGCCGGCGCTGGGCACCCGACCGTCCGACGCGGTGTGCCCCTCGGAGCTGTCGGCGCTGCAGGGCGCCGACAAGGACCGCGGCGTGACCCGCGAGGTGCTGCTCGTCGAGGCGGCGGACCTCCATGCGGCGCCGGCCGCCACCGAGGACGTCTGGCTGCGGCTGCACCTGCTGTCCCACCGGCTGGTCGCGCCCCGGACGATCAACCTCGACGGGATCTTCGGCCTGCTCGCCAACGTCGTGTGGACCAGCGCCGGTCCGTGCGCGGTCGAGGGCTTCGAGCTCACCCGGGCCCGGCTCCGGGCCAACGGCCGGCACCTCACCGTCCTCGGCGTCGACAAGTTCCCGCGCATGGTCGACTACGTGCTGCCGGCCGGCGTGCGGGTCGCCGACGGTGACCGGGTGCGCCTCGGCGCGCACCTCGCCGAGGGCACCACCGTGATGCACGAGGGCTTCGTCAACTACAACGCCGGCACCCTCGGCGCGTCGATGGTCGAGGGCCGGATCTCGGCCGGCGTGGTCGTCGGCGACGGCTCGGACGTCGGCGGCGGCGCCTCGATCATGGGCACGCTGTCGGGCGGCGGGAAGGAGGTCATCGCGATCGGCGAGCGGTGCCTGCTGGGGGCGAACTCCGGCGTCGGCATCTCGCTCGGCGACGACTGCGTCGTCGAGGCCGGCTGCTACGTCACCGCCGGCACCAAGGTGACCGTCACGAACCCCGACGGGTCCACCACGACGGTGAAGGCGCGGGAGCTGTCCGCCGTCGACAACGTGCTGTTCCGCCGCAACTCCGTCACCGGCGCGATCGAGGCGGTGCCGTGGAGGAGCGGCGGGATCGAGCTCAACGCGGCACTGCACCAGAACTGAGCTCCCGCGAACAGGGCGGCTCCACCCCCTCCAGCACACTGGTCGGCATGAGCACACGCGAGACCGCTGCATGAGGCTGCGCACGATCATCGCCGGCGTCGGCGTGCTCGCGGTGGGAGCGGTGGTGCTCGGGGGCTACGACGTGGTCCACCACGTGGCCCCGTTCCTGCAGCCCGACGAGTGCACCGCGAAGGTCCAGGACCGCACCGTGACGCTGTCGACGGAGCAGGCCGAGAACGCGGCGCTGATCTCGGCCGTGGCGGTCGGCCGCGGCCTGCCGGCCCACGCGGCGACGATCGCCCTGGCCACGGCGTACCAGGAGTCCAAGCTCTACAACCTGCGCTCCGGGGACCGCGATTCCGCGGGGCTGTTCCAGCAGCGGCCGTCGCAGGGCTGGGGCACCCGGGCGCAGGTCACCGACCCCTCCTACGCCGCCAACGCGTTCTACGACGCCCTGCAGAAGGTCGACGGCTGGCGGACGATGCGGGTCACCGTGGCCGCGCAGCAGGTCCAGCACTCCGGGTTCCCCGAGGCGTACGCGGCCCACGAGGCCGACGCCCGGGTCCTCGCCAGCGCCCTGACCGGCTACTCCGCGCACGCGTTCAGCTGCCGGCTCGGCGACGGGGCCGGCTCGGCGGACGACCACCTCCGTCCGTCGGGGCTCACCCACCGCGCCGACGTGGTCCGCCAGGAGGTCTCCGAGATCTTCGGCCATCCCCCGCTGGGCGGCTTCGCTCCCGGCGGCGTGAGCACCGGCCACATGGTCGGGTCGGCGCACTACGAGGGCCGCGCGGTCGACATCTTCGTCCGTCCGGTCAGCGCGGCCGACAAGGTGCGTGGCTGGGCGATCGCGCAGTACCTCGTCGCCATGGCGGACCGGCTCTCGATCCGGACCGTGATCTTCGACGGCCGGATCTGGACCCAGGACCGCTCGGGCGACGGCTGGCGGACCTACCACCCGCCCGAGCGCTCCGGGGACCCCGTGGTCCTCGAGCACCGCGACCACGTGCACGTCGACGTGTTCGCCTGACCGCCAGCGCCTCGTCGGCGCTGTGCGCGGTCAGCCCGCCGGCGTGGACAGCACCTGGATGACGGTCTCGCCCGTGCAGGTCGCCGACCGCCGGATCGCCCCTGCTGATCCGCACGCCCCGCTCGGCGTGGTTGAGGTGGTCCAGCACCCGGTCGAACGCGGTCGTGGTCACCGCCGTGACGATGGTCCCGACGCCGTCGCGGTGCTCGACGTCGTACGCCGTCGTGGCCGGCGGGAACCTCCAGCCGGCCGGCAGGTCGGCGGCGGCGTGGGCCGCCGGCCGCGCGTCCGCGCGACAGACGGTCTGGTCGGCACCGTGGGTCAACGACGACTCGGACGCCCGCTCGGCGGCGCTGTCCCCGTCTCCGCCGTCGCCGGCGTCGCCCCGTCCGCCGGACCCGCCGCCGCAGCCGCCGAGCAGGCCGGCGAGGACCAGCCCGGCGGCCAGCAGCGGCAGGGCCGTGCCGTGGTTCGTCACTTCGCGGCCAGCACGACGCGGTCGCGGTTGTCGCGCTCGTCGCTCTCCGCGACCCGGTTCCGCGGGTCACCCTCG
>Ga0308173_10001982_pt1 | contig 10676 bp, 4 predicted proteins | sample PhyPR1_FD_203716 | JGI IMG/M metagenome (GOLD analysis project Ga0308173, IMG submission 203716) | Soil microbial communities from UC Gill Tract Community Farm, Albany, California, United States - DLSLS.P.R1 | ecosystem: Environmental > Terrestrial > Soil > Agricultural land | place: USA... | reverse complement strand
AGTTACCGTCAGCAGAGCATTGGAACTTGTGATGGAGCCAAATGCATTTGTGATCAGAACAGCATAGTTGCCCGCGTCTGAGATCTGCACATTGGTCCGCGCGAGCGAGGAAAAAGTCGCGCTCAGCAGGTTCGTGCCATTAAACGTCCACTGATAAGCCAATGGTGATGAACCGCCCGCCACGACTGAAAAGGAGACGGTTGAACCAATGAGAACAGCCTGGCTCGGGGGTTGACCCACGATAAAAGGCGGGGTGGGGGCATGGCATTTACCGGAGGCTCCCGCGGTGTAGAGCGCGTTGATTTCCGAAGCTGCAAGCGCACGGCCGTAAATCGAGGGCTCGTCAATGAATCCGGCAAACGGCGAGCCGACCTGACCCACCGGAGCCGCGCCGACATAACCACCGATCGCGAGGTCGTTCGTGCCCGGAAATATTCCAGAAGCATACGCGGTGCTGGTTTGGAACTGGCCGTTTATATACATGTTGAGATTAGTCCCGTCGTAGGTTGCGGCAAAATGGGTCCATTGATTGAGAGGAATTGTATTTGTGCTGAGGACGCTTCCGTGACCGGCATCCGTACCGGTGGGACTCACAGTGAGATAAGCACGGCCATCTGGGTCAATCGAAGTCGTGTAACTCTTCTGCCCATCCGCCACGAGGTTCCATTTTGACACGATCTCGTGAAAAGAGGCGGAGGTTATTGGAAAAATCCACGCCTCAATGGTAAGTGCCGACGTAAGCCGCAGATTACTATTATCGGCAATTCGCACGTGGTCATTAATGCCATCAAAGCTGAACGCTTGGCCAACCACGCCGTTGGTGAAAACAATGCCATTTATCAGCATGCCGGAGTTACCGTCCGCTGAATCGGAGGCATCGCCCTCCGCCGGCCACCAGCTAATAAGGCCAACCGGAGGAGTCAGACAATTCGTCGGCCCGGAACCACGAGATGCACACTTGCCGGCGCTCCCGGCCTGGTAAATCGGCCCCACCTCAGAGTCGGCCAGAGCACGGTTATAAACGGTGGGTTCATCAATGAACCCATCGAAATAGGACCCGGAGATAAGCGTCGACCCAATTGCGAGCGGGGCTGAGCCGGCAAAGATAGCGCCTGGCGACGCCGTTGTCCCGTGTAGAACTCCGTTGACGTAAAGTTTGACAGTGGTGCCATCGTAAACTCCGGCAAGATGCGTCCATTGGTTCATGGGGACTGTGTTGGTGCTCATCGCCGAAGCGATATTCCCAGCACTTCCGTCATGGCCGATTGTGAAATCCGCCTGGCCCGAAGGTTGGATGTTGAATGTGTAGCTGCGCTGGTCCACTCCCCCTTCCCATTTGGAGACAATCTCCCGGTAATGACTGCCGACCGCACGCGGGTAAATCCACGTTTCGACCGTCATGGCATTCGTAAAGCGAAGGTTGGCTGCGTCGGGCACCTGGATAAAGGCAGTGGTGCCGTTAAAAGCAAATGCCTGACCAATCAGGCTATTTGTAAATGATGCGCCGTTCAGCAGTGCACCAGAGTTCCCGCCGCTCGCATCGTCCACGTTGCCCTCGCCACGCCACCAACTGACCAGGCCAGACGGGATCGGGACGCACGAGTTTGATGGACCGATGACGGTCAGCGTGGCATCGGAACTCACCATCCAACCAAAATCATTCGATACTACCACAGAATAGGTGCCGCTATCCTGGTGTTGGGCGTTGAAGATGCTGAAGGCAGAAGCTGTCGCGCTCGGAATATTGTTGGTTCCTTTTCGCCACTGAAATACGAGGGGGGAAGAGCCTGTAGCCGTAACTGTGAAGGACGCAGTAGCTCCAATGGCTACTGTTTGGCCTTGCGGTTGGGCGCTTATGTTTGGAGGCGCCGCTGGGGGGGCGCATTTGCCCGCGCTGCCAGCCTGATAAATGGACCCGATTTCAGCGTCAGTGAGGGCCCGGTTGTAGACGCTAGGCTCATCAACAATCCCCTCGAAGTAAGAACCGGAGAGGAGAGTTGAGCCGATGATTAAGGGGGCGGAGCCCGCAAAAATGGGGCCGCTGGATACGGCTGCCGAATGGAGAACCCCATTCAGGTAAAGCTTTACTCTGACACCATCGTAAACTCCGGCGAGGTGAGTCCATTGGTTTAACGGGACACCGTTAGTGCTCATGGCCGAGGCAATGTTTCCGGCGCTTCCGTCGTGGTCGATGGTGAAATCCGCCTGGCCCGAGGGCTGGATGTTGAATGTGTAGCTGCGTTGTTCCACTCCCCCTTCCCATTTGGACACAATCTCCCGGTAATGACTTCCGACCGCACGCGGGTAAATCCACGTTTCGACCGTCATGGCATTCGTAAAGCGAAGGTTCGCCGAGTCGGGCACCTGGACGAAGGCGCTTGTGCCGTTGAAGTCGAACCCGTGGCCAACCAGCCCATTAGTAAAAGCGACTCCGTTCATCTGCGCGCCAGAGTTACCATCAGTCGCATCGACTGCGTTCCCCTCGCCTCGCCACCAACTAACGAGGCCTGCCGGTGGCACAATACAGTTCGTCGGCGCGGGGTTCGAGGAAGCGCATTTTCCCGCAGTCCCCGCTGCCACAATGGCTTGAATCTCCCCTTCACTGAGAGCGCGTGAATACAGAGAAACCTCATCCAGCAAGCCGTTATATATGGAAGGATATTGCGAAGAAGGCCGCAGACCAAAATAAAGATCAAAGCTGGTTTGGGGCGTGAACACTCCGAGGTTGTGGCTGTACACAACCGCACCATTCACGTACAGGACCCCCAATCCGCTGCTCTTGTCATACGTGACAGCGACATGCTGAAAGGCGCTGGTGTTCAAGACACCTGGAACGCTCACCAGGGCATGGGTCCCGCCTCCCATGTCAGTTATATTCGCAAAAAGGTCCCCTGGGCCTCCCTGATTTTCAAACCAAGGTTCCGAGATCCAAAGGTGGACACCGAGATTGTATCCGTCGTCGAATTCGACCAAAGGTTGGGCGAAGCTGAGGTCGCGAGGTTGGATCCAGGCCTCAATCGTCAACCCTGCTCCGGGACCAACATCGAGGTTTGAGTTGGCATTAACTTTCAAATAGGCAGACGAACCGTTCAGATTGAAAGCCTGACTAACTTCACCCGCCGCGAAGGCGACCCCATTGCTCGGATAGGCTGTATTGCCCGCGACACTATCCTGTCCACTGTTCTCGGCCCTCCACCACCCAACCAGACCGGGGGGAGGGTTTATGCAAGCGGCATCACTCTGGCAACCGCCGAATATCAGGGCCGCTATCACGAGTGCGAGGAAGAAACACGGAGCTGTCGATTTTTGGGAAAAGGTTGCCTGCATAGTTTCGCCTTGGGTTACCGAACTTGTAACTGCCACCCACTTGAGCAAAACCTGGCAGATAGTGCAATTGCTATTTAAGCGGTTCTGATCCAGCCGTAACGGCCGTTTTTCCAATCCAGAATGCCATGCCAAATGCCAACCGAATTCTTGGGCCGTCCCATGAGCGCAAAGATCGCCATCTTCACAGGTGAAACAATGAAAATGTGCACCCAGAGCGAAACCGGGTAGTATCCTACTTTATGGCGTTGCAGCAGATAAAGGCTGTTGCGTGTACTGTAGCGAAGCTGCACTGGGCGGTTTTTGGCGAGGGTAGTTCCTGTCTTGTGCCACATTTTAGCCGCGGGAATAAAAACGATTTTCGAGCCAGCCTCGCGAAAACGGTAGCACAACTCGGCGTCTTCTGAATAGAAGATAAGGTCTTCCTTAAAGAAGCCGATCTTTTTGAGAACTTCAGAGCGCAGCAGAAAACCGCAGCCGGTAACGAAATCGCATTCGCGCACCTTTCCGTAACGCGGATGGTCTTTGCGCTCCCATCCAATGTGCGAGCTATGGCCATGGAGCGGATTGATTCTGCCGCCGCCGTGCCAAAGGACGTCGGGACGGTCGAAAAAATAGATCTTGGTGCCAAGGACGCCGGCGTCCGGGTGGGCCTCGGCATAATCGACCAGCTTATTGATCATTTCCGGGTCCACGAGGACGTCATTCGTTGTGCTGAAAATGTATTTTGTATTATCGACTAACGCGGCCATGGCAAGGCTGGCGGCCCGAGCGTAACCTTGCTCTTCTTTATGGGCCAGGAGTTGAACATCCGGGAAAACTGAACGCACCATCTCAATTGAGCCATCGCTGGAGGCATTATCCGAAACGACAGTTTGGAGGTCGGGATAATTCACCTTTTTGAAGGATTCAAGCGTTTCACGAAGAGAGTCCTTCAAATTATGATTAACGATGATCACACCGACCGGGGGCTTGTTCATACTTGCAGCAAACAACATTGGGTTTCGGCGGTTTAGCGACAAGATAATTCCCAAAAGCATTTGGAAAAAGAACCCGCTCTGGTCATCATGAACAATATGGGTGAAAAGTCGAGTCCAGGAGAAAACGGCCTCTTGCGGCGGCCTTTTGTCGTGGCATTGGCGTTGATTACGGCCGTGATTGGCCTACTTTTCTTGCGGAGTTTGGAACCCGGGTTTGTTGTCTTTTCCAATGACGCACCATTCGGTGCCATGGCAGCCGAATTGAATCGAATGCCGGCGATTCTGACTGGGATTTGGGCCGATCTAAACTGGCTGGGCAACCCCGGCGTGAGTCCGGCGCCTACCGTTTCAACGTTGCTGCGCGTCGTGACCTCGGCCGTTTGGTTTGCGAAATTGTATGCTCCCTTTTCCGTGTGGTTCCTGGGGATCTGTTCGGCACTCGTGTTTCGGCAGTTTGGCCTGCGGCCGGCTGCATGCGTGCTCGGGGGCCTGGCGGTAACTTTAAACTCCAATTTCTTGTCAAGCGCATGCTGGGGAGTTTGTTCGCATCCGATAACGTTTGGCGCGGCTTACCTCGCCGTCGGCGCGGTCGCCGGAACGCGGAGCAGTTGGAAGGGAGTTTTGCTGGCTGGAATATTCGTTGGGATAGCCATCATGGAAGGATACGACATTGGCGCGATCTTCAGCCTCTACATAGCTGTTTTCGCTCTGTTCCACGTGGTTTTCTGCGAAGAACGGCCACGCCTGCCGGCCTTGCCTGCGGGAATTATCAGGATCGCGGTGATTGCGATCGTCTCAGCGCTGGTTTCAGCGCATACGCTGAGTTCGTTGATCAGCACGCAGGTAAAGGGAGCAACCGGCGAGGAGGAGAACATGACCCCCGCGCAACGTTGGGATTGGGCTACCCAGTGGAGCATGCCCCCTGCAGAACTGCCTCGGATATTGATACCGGGATTGTTTGGGTATCGCATGGACACCCCGAAGGATGTGACGGCTTTTGGCGAGCTTTATCAGGGAGGCGTGTATTGGGGCTCCGTTGGCAGGGCACCCATCCTGGACTCGGTCTTAAAGCAATACCACGCCGAAGGACATCAAGGTTCTCCGCCGGGAATTCCGGATGGCGCTTGGCGCTTTAATGGCGGGGGTGAATACACCGGAGTGCTGGTGGTTATGGTGGCCGTATGGGCCTTCGCACAATCCTTGCGGAAAACAGGGTCGGCTTTCACCATCATCCAAAGGCGGTTGATCTGGTTTTGGAGTGGTGCAGCGGTAATCTCACTCCTGTTCGCCCTTGGCCGATATGCTCCGTTTTACAAGCTCTTTTATCTGCTGCCGCATGCGTCAAATATCAGGAACGCATCGAAATTCATGCATCCCTTTCATTGGTCCCTGTTGGTTGTGTTTGCCTACGGGCTACACGGGTTGTTCCAACGATATTTTCCGGTGCTCGATCCCATAGTTCAGTCAGGCAAAAAGCGAGCTGAGCCAATCAAACCACTGGTTCCCGTCCAGGATGTATTCGATCGGCGCTTTAAGGTGGGATCGTTTGTCTTCGCCGCCGCGAGTTTAATTGGGCTGTTGATTTACTCCTCCTCCAGGGAGTCTCTGCAGAACTTTATCATGAGTGTGGGATTCGGCGATCCGGCTATGGCGGCACAAATCGCCGCCTTCAGTGTAAAGGAGTTTGGCTGGTTTGTGTTCTTTACCGTGGCATCGGTGGTATTGCTCGCGCTCATTATTTCCGGACGCTTCAACGGACGAGTCAAATGGGCGGTGTGGCTAGTGGGTGGTCTGTTGCTGGTCGATCTAGTCAGGGCGGACCTGCCCTGGATCCTGTATCAGAATTATGTGGAAAGATACCGCAGCGATGCGGTCCTGGATTTCTTACGGGAAAAACCTTACGAACACCGGGTGATTTTGCTCCCGGTGGCGAATTTGCCTCCTGAGGCCAAGCCGATCCAACAATTGGCGGACCAACTCGCGGGGCTTGTGCGCATTGAATGGATGCAGCATCAATTCCAGTACTATAACATCCAATGCCTGGAGGACGTTCAGCGGCCGCGCGAGAGCTCTGATTTCAAGGCCTACGAACGAGGGCCAGTCGCGGCTACGCCGCTGAGGCATTGGGAACTGACGAATACAAAATATTTTCTTGGTCCGGCAGCTCTGCGGACTTCCCTGGAAGGTCAAACGGGCGGACAGTTCAAGGATGTGCTCGAGTTCGATATGGCCGCAAAGCCGGGAGTGATGCAGCCGCGCAGCTTTGATGAGATGATGGCCGTCCCCGCAACAAACGGCCAATACGCCGTCTACAGTTACACGAAGGCTTTACCACGGGTTGGGCTTTATACGGATTGGCACGTGCAACCGGACGACAAAGACTGCCTGACCACCCTCGCATCACCGGGATTCGATCCGCATAAACTTGTGATGGTGGCGGAACATGTTCCGCTTGCCGGAGGGCCTTCAACGAATGCCCCTGAGGGCACAGCCACCATAATCAGTTACAAACCAAAGCGCCTGATTATCGAAGCGAAGGCGAGCGCACCGAGTGTTCTCCTGCTCAATGACAAGTTTGATCCGGATTGGAAAGTTACCGTTGATGGAAAGCCCCAAACTTTGCTGCGCTGTAATTATCTGATGCAAGGTGTCGCTTTGGCGCCAGGGAATCATGCCGTTGAATTCTCGTTTCGGCCCAGGCTTACCTGGTTGTTTGTCAGTCTCGCAGCTTTGGTTGCTTCGCTGGCCGGGGTGACGGTTTTGGGAGTGGCAACTCGGTCCGACAAGGTCATCTCGCAAGAGAAATCCGGCGAGAGACGTCCGCCCGGTAGTTGATTGAATTTACAGCTCGATTGCCAAATTGCCCGATTGCCGGAGCTGGAGGAACGGCCAAAATAGGGAGCTCGTACTCAGGCGAATCCCCCAATAGGCATTCCCCGCCACCTGAGAGATGTTGTGTTGGAGTTTTTATGGCTAAAACTGTCAGCGACTTTCTTTTGGAACGAATTTCTCAATGGGGCGTTAAGCGAATGTACGGTTATCCCGGCGATGGTATCAACGGCATCATGGGCGCGCTGGAGAAGGCAAAGGAGAAAATGGATTTCGTTCAAGTGCGCCATGAAGAAATGGCGGCTTTCATGGCCTGTGCCCATGCGAAGTTCACGGGCGATATAGGCATCTGTTGCGCGACGTCTGGGCCGGGGGCGATTCACCTGCTGAATGGGCTGTACGACGCGAAGATGGACCATCAGCCCGTGCTGGCGATCGTCGGCCAGGCGGCCCGCGCAAGCCTCGGGGGCGATTACCAGCAGGAAGTCGATTTGGTGTCGCTGTTCAAAGATGTGGCGCATGAGTACGTGCAACAGGCAGCAGTGCCGGCGCAAATTCGACATTTGGTGGACCGCGCAATTCGCATCGCCCTGGTCGAGCGCACGGTCACGTGCATCATTCTGCCGAATGATTTGCAGGAGTGCGACGCAGTCGAAGAACCGCCGCACAAACACGCCACAATTCATTCCAGTGCCGGATATGAAGCGCCACGCATTGTGCCGTCGCAAGGCGATCTGCAGCGTGCGGCCGATATTTTGAATGCGGGTAAGCGCGTGGCCATGCTGGTCGGCGCGGGTTGTCTGCGTGCAACTGACGAAGTCATCCAGGTCGCCGAGATTCTGGGCGCCGGAGTAGCGAAAGCACTTTTGGGCAAGGCAGCCGTTCCCGATGAACTGCCGTTCGTCACGGGCTCCATTGGGCTGTTGGGCACGAAGCCAAGCTGGGACCTCATGATGAATTGTGACACCCTGCTGATGGTTGGCAGCAATTTTCCTTATCCCGAATTTCTGCCCAAGGAAGGCGCGGCACGCGGCATTCAGATCGATATCGATGGCAAGGTGCTTAGCATTCGCTACCCCATGGAGTTAAACCTGGTCGGCGATAGCGCGGAAAGTTTGCGAGCCCTCATACCGCTATTGCAACAAAAGACCGACCGTTCCTGGCGCGAGCAGATCGAGTCTGGAGTGCGCGAATGGTGGGAGGTAATGAATGCGCGGGCGCTCGATCCTGCCGACCCGGTCAATCCCCAGCGATTGTTCTGGGAACTTTCCCCGCGCCTGCCGGATAACTGCATTGTATCCGCGGATTCGGGTTCCTCCGCGAACTGGTACGCGCGTGATCTGAAATTCCGCCGCGGCATGATGGGGTCGCTCTCGGGCGGCCTGGCCACCATGGGCCCGGGCGTCCCTTACGCTATCGCCGCCAAGTTTGCTTTTCCGGACCGGGTCGCCATCGCGCTCGTAGGCGACGGCGCAATGCAAATGAACGGGCTTAACGGCTTAATCACCATTTCCAAATATTGGAAAGAATGGGCGGACCCACGCCTGGTCGTTCTGGTCCTCAATAATCGCGACCTCAACCAGGTCACCTGGGAGCAACGTGTCATGTCCGGGTTCCCGAAATTCGAAGGCTCTCAAGTGCTGCCCGATTTTCCGTATGCTCGCTATGCCGAGATGCTTGGGTTGCGCGGCATCCGATTGGATAACCCACGCGAAATCGGGAGCGCATGGGATGAGGCCCTCGCCGAACGCCGGCCAGTGGTCATCGATGCCATCACGGACCCGGAGGTGCCAACGTTGCCGCCGCATATTACGGTGGAGCAAGCGATGGGATATCTCAAATCGGTGGTGAAGGGGGATCCAGCAAGCAAAGCAATGATTCTGGAATCGTACAAGCAGATGCTCGATGCCTGGATGCCCAAAAGCCGCGCAAAGAACCACGCGAACCAGGAGCAAAAAGAGCGGGAGCGCGAGCAGGAGCACCACGCCGTTTAGTCATTACGCTAAGTTTTGACGCTGCGGCGGGTCCCAAGGAGCGACTCAAAAACCAGCAGACCGATCAGCCCTCCAACGAACACGTAGAACCGGTCCACGCCCAGTTTCTGTCCGGGCACAGCAGCAGGGTTCAGCTTGATGTTTTCGAGAGCCAACCGGACTTTGGCAACGCCTTCCCCTAATGCTCCGAGTGGATAATAAGCCCCGTGAGTTGCTGTTGCGATGCTGCGCAAGGCGGCTTCTCCCAACCGGCTGCGAACAACATTTCCTGCTTTGTCGTGGACGAGCTCCGGCTTGCCTTGTTCGTTCAGGATTTGAATTTCCGAGCCGGCGGGTGTGCCGACCCCAACCGTAAACACGATAATGTTTTGTTTGGCCAGCTTTTGCGCGGTCGTGACGCCATGGTCTTCCAGGTCTTCGCCGTCCGTCAGGAGCACAAGGATCTTGCGCCCCTCATTTTTAGCCACGGCCCGGGCAGCTTCCTCAAGCGCTTCCCCAAGGTCGGTGCCCAGCACCGGAATCGTTTTATCGTCCACCGCGGCGAGCGCGTCATCGAAAGCGCCATAATCAAAAGTGAGCGGGCATTGCAAAAAAGCTTCCCCGGCAAACGCAACCAGACCGACGCGTCCATGCGCGTGATTCTGGACATAATCCTGGATGGCAAGCCTGGCGCGCTGAAGACGGCTCGGGGAAACGTCGGTCGCCAGCATACTGCGCGAGCAATCGAGCACAAACAGGACGTCTTCACCGAGCGTTTGCGCAGTTTCTTCACGATGGCCCCATTGTGGCCGCGCCAGCGCGAGGCCAACCGCGCTCACAGCTAAAATGAGAAGAATGTTTTTAGCCGCCCGGCGGGCCGGGCTATGCGAGCGGGTCAGTTGTTCAAGCAAAGCCGGCGACGCGAGTTGCGCGAGCTGCCGCCGGCGAACCCGCGCGGAGTACGACTGAACGGCGAGCAATCCCAGCGGAGCAAGGATAGCCACCCAGAGCCAGCGTGGTTCAGCGAAACTCATGGGATGCGTCGAAATCGAGTGTTTGCCAAAATGAGTTCGAGCGCCAGCAACCCGAAAACCGCAAGCAAAGGCCACTGGAAGAGCGGCCGATAAGTCGTGAACCGGCGCAGTTTAACTTCAGTTTTTTCGAGCCGATCAATGTCATTATAGATGTTCTGGAGTTCGCGCCGGTTGGTGGCTCGATAAAACCGCGCATTCGAGAGGCCGGACATCTTTTCGAGGACATCATAATTCGCCGGTTGCAGAGTCAGCGCCGGGATGACGTTCCCCGCCGCATCCAATTGAAGCTGACCGGTCGAGGGATCGAACCGGGGTAGCTGACACGGCTTTTCGATCCCGATGCCAATCGTGTAAACCTTTTCGCCCAGGGCCGCGGCAAGTTGCGCGGCGGGAATCGGATCGATTTCACCTTTGTTGTTATCGCCATCAGTGAGCACGATAATAATCCGGCTTTTGCTGTCTTTGATCGCTTTCAACCGTTTGGCCGCCGCAGCCGTAGCGTCGCCAATCGCGGTGCCGAGGTCCCGGATCAAGCC
>Ga0308173_10001981_pt1 | contig 10678 bp, 11 predicted proteins | sample PhyPR1_FD_203716 | JGI IMG/M metagenome (GOLD analysis project Ga0308173, IMG submission 203716) | Soil microbial communities from UC Gill Tract Community Farm, Albany, California, United States - DLSLS.P.R1 | ecosystem: Environmental > Terrestrial > Soil > Agricultural land | place: USA... | reverse complement strand
AGGGTGACCAGCACCCGCACGGCGCGCAGCAGCCGCAGCCGTTCGAGATCACCCAGGTCGCGCAGTAATTCCGGCCACCCCCTAAGACCAGAAAAGAATCTGAGGAGAATCGTGGCCGAGACCACTGCCGAGCAGCCGCTCGAAGAGCTTGACATCGAGAGCTACACCAGCGAGTCCGAGGTGCCCGTCGAGGGCGAGTACACCTCCGAGTCGCTGTCGTCCCGCTTCGGCGAGCCCCAGCCGGCCGCCGGCCTGGGCCGTCGCAAGAACGCCATCGCCCGCGTCCGGATCGTCCCGGGCACCGGCAAGTGGAAGATCAACGGTCGCACCCTCGAGGACTACTTCCCGAACAAGGTGCACCAGCAGGAAGTCAACGAGCCCTTCAAGGTGCTCGAGCTCGAGGGCCGCTACGACGTCGTCGCCCGCATCTCCGGCGGCGGTGTCTCCGGTCAGGCCGGTGCGCTCCGTCTCGGTGTCGCCCGCGCGCTGAACGAGGCGGACGTGGACAACAACCGCGCCCCGCTGAAGAAGGCCGGCTTCCTGCGCCGCGACGACCGTGCGGTCGAGCGCAAGAAGGCCGGTCTGAAGAAGGCCCGCAAGGCCCCGCAGTACAGCAAGCGCTAGCCGCGCCCCGGACCGCCTCCACCGGCGTCCGGACGCCGTACCGCCGTATCCGCCCCGGAGGCACATCCCGTGCCGCCGGGGCGGTGCGTTTGTCGGGGGGCGGTCTTACCACAGGTTCAGACGGCTTGGGGTATGGCCTTCCCGTAACTTCCGGTACTTTCCGGTATGGACCCTCCGGCGCGGGTTCGCGCGGTACAACCTGAGGGCGGGCCCGGTGGTCGGACGTGATGTCCGGGGAATGCCCGAGGTGTTCCGAGGAATGTCCGGGGGCTGTGCGGGCCCCTGGCCATGCCCCGCCGCACATCGATCACACCCGCACGAGCCGCATTTTCTGAGCACATTCGGAGGCACCACTGTGGGACGACTCTTCGGCACGGACGGCGTGCGCGGTGTCGCCAACGCGGATCTGACGGCAGAGCTGGCGCTCGGCCTCTCCGTCGCGGCGGCACACGTACTGGCCGAGGTGGGCACGTTCGCGGGCCACCGGCCGAAGGCGGTCGTCGGGCGCGATCCGCGCGCGTCGGGGGAGTTCCTGGAGGCCGCCGTCGTCGCGGGCCTGGCCAGCGCGGGCGTGGACGTCCTGCGCGTGGGCGTGCTGCCGACGCCGGCTGTGGCGTACCTCACCGGCGCGCTCGGCGCCGACCTCGGCGTGATGCTCTCCGCCAGCCACAACGCCATGCCCGACAACGGCATCAAGTTCTTCGCCCGCGGCGGCCACAAGCTCGCCGACGAGCTGGAGGACCGCATCGAGTCCGTCTACGCCGAGCACCGCACCGGCGCCCCCTGGCAGCGGCCCACCGGCGCGGGCGTCGGCCGGGTCACCGACTACGACGAGGGCTTCGACCGTTACGTCGGTCACCTCACCGCCGTCCTCCCCAACCGCCTCGACGGGCTGACCGTCGTCCTCGACGAGGCCCACGGCGCCGCCTCCCGCGTCTCCCCGGAGGCGTTCACGCGGGCCGGGGCAACCGTCGTCACCATCGGCGCCGAGCCCGACGGCCTCAACATCAACGACGGCTGCGGCTCGACCCACCTGGACAAGCTCCGCGCCGCCGTCGTCGAGCACGGCGCCCACCTCGGCATCGCGCACGACGGCGACGCCGACCGCTGCCTGGCCGTGGACCACGAGGGCAACGAGGTCGACGGCGACCAGATCCTCGCCGTGCTGGCGCTCGCCATGCGCGAGCAGGGCACGCTGCGCGGGGACACGGTCGTCGCCACCGTCATGTCCAACCTCGGCTTCAAGCTGGCCATGGAGCGCGAGGGGCTCAGGCTCGTGCAGACCGGGGTCGGCGACCGGTACGTGCTGGAGGAGATGAAGGACAAGGACTACGCGCTGGGCGGCGAGCAGTCCGGCCACGTCATCGTCCTCGACCACGCGACGACCGGCGACGGCACGCTGACCGGGCTGCTGCTCGCCGCCCGGGTCGCCGGGACCGGCCGTACGCTCAAGGACCTCGTCTCCGTCATGGAGCGGCTGCCGCAGGTGCTGATCAACGTTCCCGACGTGGACCGGACCCGGGTGAGGACGTCCGCCGAGCTGACGGCCGCCGTCACCGACGCGGAGCGCGAACTCGGCTCGACCGGACGGGTACTGCTGCGCCCCTCGGGCACCGAGCCGCTGGTACGGGTCATGGTCGAGGCCGCCGACATCGATCAGGCGCGGTCGGTCGCCGGGCGGTTGGCCGACGTCGTGAAGTCCGCGCTCGGATAGGCGGTTCGGCCCTGCGGCCGGATCCGGTGCACGGCGCCGGGTCCGGCCGTTGTGTCAACCCGGCGGTCCTCGGCAGGTGTTCGCGGCGGTGATCGCGCGGGTCCGGCCGTCGCCCGGTGCGCGCAAGGGGAGTTCGGCGAGCATGTCGCCGACACGCCCATCATCGGGCGATCAGGGGCGATCGTGGGCCAATGGGGGATCGTGGACAATCCGGTATCGTCCCTTCCCTCAGGGGTCAACATGCGCTCTGACGTCAACGTCGCCCAGGACACGCCCGCTTCGGGATCCGGCCGAATGCCGCCGGCACCGGTCCGGGTGGAGGAGCGCGAGCTGGAATTCGAGGGCTACCGGTACCGGTGCCGTGTCGTCGGGCAGGAGCAGTCCCGAACGGCGCCGTTGCTGGTGCTGGGGGGATCCTCGCAGAACCGCTACGCGTGGGTGCGGCACGAGAAGTGGCTCGCCCCTCTGTTCACGATGGTCACGGTGGACCTGCCGGGCTACGGGACGGCGGACTTCCTGCCCGCGCGTCACGGCCTGGACTTCCTCGCGGCGAACGTCCGCCACCTGCTGACGGAGCTGGCCATGCCGGAGGTCAACCTCCTCGGCGTCTGCTTCGGCGGGGCCATCGCCCTGCGCTTCGCCCAGCACTACCCCGAACACCTGGTCGCCCTCGGCCTGGTGGGGATGACCAAGGCGATCCCCGACGACTACGCCGATGCCGTACCGCGCTGGACCCGGATGCTCGAGCGCGGCGCGCACACGGAGATCGCCACCGAGCTGGTCCGGCGGTTCATGTCCCCGCCCGGCTTCGGGCCGGTCCGCAAGCACGAGATCGTCTCCCGGTTGCTCTACGCGCAGTTCATGCGGCAGTCGCCGGAGGAACTGCGGATGTCGGTGGAGCACAACGACCGATTGCTGAGCCACGACTGGTACCGGGACGAGCCGCTGCCCGCCGTGCCGTCGCTGGTCTTCACCGGCGAGTACGACACGCTGTGCACCCCGGCCATGGGCCGCGAGGTGGCCGCCCTGCTGCCCGCGTCGACGTTCACGACCCTCAAGGAGGCCGACCATCTGGTTCCGGTGGAACGGATGGCGGAGTTCTCCGAGCTGATCGCCCGCTTCTGCACCGGGCAGCCGCTGACCGGCCTCGCGTACTGCAACGAGCTGGAGCAACTGGGCACCGGGGCGGGGCGGCGCGACGTGCGGGCGTCGGACGCGGAGGCGTCGGTACCGGTGTGAGACCGCGGCGCTCGCGCGGGGCGCCGGAAGGCGGATGGCCGGATCCGGGTGAACCCGGGTCCGGCCATCCGCTGTCGGCTTCCGGCGGACGTGAGGCGTACGCGACGCCAGCGACGCCCGACAGGCGACCCTAGGGAGCGCTGTTGGAGCACTTCACCGAGTTGCCGCCCTCCGTGGACTGCGTCCCCTGCAGACCCCCGCCCGTCTGGGGCTGCTCCAGGCGGTTCATCGAGACCGTCGCGCAGTCCCACGCCTGATGGACGTGGACGGTGCCGTCCTCGCTGGTGTAGGAATTCTCGCCCTTGTTCACGCAGGTGACGTTGCCCCGGGCGTCGCTCGTGCACTCACCCGCGGACGCCTGCGCGTGGGCGACGCCGGCACAGGTCATGGCGATGCCGCCGACGACCCACGAGACGACTGCGATCTTGTTGCGACTGGTCATGTGGTGCGGTCCTTCATGATTGATGCCCGGACGCGTCCGCCGTGAACGGTCGTGCGTCCAGGCCGGGGGAGGGGGGACGAGGAACGGGCCCCGGCGCCGGCCGTGTGGCGCGGATACCGGAGCCCGTCCTCAGGGGGTTACTGCGGGACTGCCGACGTTCAGAAGGCGTCGTTGGAGCAGCTCACGGAGGAGCCCTGGTGGGTGGCCTGAGCGCCGGGGTTGCCCTCGCCGCCCAGGGCGTTGCCCAGCACGCCGTTGAGCAGGCCGACCTCGCCGAGGACGTCGACGTTCAGGTCGTGCGAGCGGCAGGCGTTGGCCTGCGTGACGTCGACATCCGGGCCCTCGTGGGCGGAAGCGGTGCCCGCACCCATGAAGCCGACGCTGCTGAGCATGGCGACGACGACAGCCGCCTTGTGGATCTTGCGCATTGTCTCTCCGTTTTGGTTTGTGTGGACTCACTTGTGTCGCAGTCGGTAACTGTCCGACTGCCCACAGTTACGGAGGTTAGCGGAGATCGGCCAACGTCGCATGAGGCGCGCGGTGCGGGGGAGCCCATCCGGCGCAATCGTCGAAGCGGGCCGAAGTCCCTTGTGGGGCGGGGTTCATGGGCTCACGGGGCCCGGACGGCTCCGCTGTGGACAACCCGTTCGGACGTCCTGTGCCGGAGTGGCGCCGGAGTGGTGCGGGGCGCCCCTGGGATGGCGACCGAAGTGACCTCGGGGTGTCCCCGGGGGTGGCGGTCGAAGCGACTCCGGGGCGGTGGCCGAGATGGCCCCGGAGTGCCCCCGGGGCGGCGGCCGGAGTGTCCTTGGGGCCGGCGCCGGGGCCGGGGCGGCGCCTGTGTGCGGCACGGTGTGGCGGGCACACGAACGGGCCCGGACGCGATGCTCGTGGCATCGGCACCCGGGCCCGTTCTCAGTGTTCTACCGAACCGCCGGCGCTCAGAAGGCGCTGTTGGCGCAGCTCACGCTCGAACCCTGCTGGGTGGACTGCGCACCCGGGTTGCCCTCGCCGCCCAGGAGGTTGCCCGCCAGGCCGTTCAGGACGCCGACCTCGCCCAGGATGTCGATGTTGAGGTCGTGCGAGCGGCACTGGTTGGCCTGCGAGACGCCGATGTCCGGGCCGTCGTTGGCGGACGCGGTGCCGGCGCCGATGAAGCCGACGCTGCTCAGCATGGCGGCCACGATGGCCACCTTCTGGATCTTGCGCATTTTCTCTCCGATGTGAGATTTGCGGAAAGGCCTGTGAGCGGACAGTCATCGACCGACTGCTCACAGTGACTGACCTTAGCGGAGGGTGATCGATGTCGCGCGAGGCGCGCGCTGGGGTGCAGGGCCATCCGGCTGAAGCGCGAGAGGGCCACCGGAGCCCTCCATGGCGCAGGGGCGGGCTCGTGGAGGTGGTCGTCGGCCGGCTGCGAACCACTCGATCGACTGGTCGGCAAAAAGGACGGGCTCTCCGGAAGGTCGACTTCCGAAGAGCCCGAGGGGGGGAGCGAGTCCGGCGTCGCGCGCTCCTACTTGCTTTCGTTGAAGGCGGTGTTGATCTGGTAGCAGGTGTCGCCCTTGGTGTCGGCGGCGGCGAGCAGGGCGATCGGAATGTTGGCCTCGATCACCGTCTGCGGGCTGCACTCCTGGTACGGGCGGTAGACGTTGTTCTGCTCCTCGGGCGCGCTGCGGGGCGCGGCCTGCGGGGCCGCCTGCGGCGCGACCATCTGCGGGGCCGGCTGCGGCGCGGCCTGCGGGGCCGGGGCGACCATCTGCGGGGCCGGCTGCGGCTGGGCCACCATTTGGCTCGGGCCGTACTGCTGCGGAGCGGGCGCCTGCGGCTGCGCGGCCATCTGCGGCTGGGCGGCCATCGGAGCACCCGGGGCGGGGGTGTCGGCGGCGCTGACGCCGGCGCCGAGGGTGACCAGGCTGCCGACCGCGGCGGCCGTGACGACGGCGATCTGCTGAAGCTTGTGCATGGGGATGTGGGGCCCTTCGCTCGCGTGCACGGGGGTGATTACTCGTAGTGCTTAAACGAACGCGCGCCGTGGTGGTCACGAGCGGAGGGCAGGGCCATTCGGGTGTATTGGCCGAGGTCAGAGTTTGCGCAGGATCAGTCGCTGCACCTTGTGGTCCGCGTCCTTGCGGACGACGAGGGTCGCGCGACCACGGGTCGGGGCCACGTTCTCCAGCAGGTTGGGCCGGTTGATGGTCCGCCAGGTCGTGCGCGCGTAGTCGAGTGCTTCCTCCTCGGACACCTGGGTGTACTTGCGGAAGTACGAGGAGGGGTTCTGGAACGCGGTCTCGCGCAGCTTTCGGAAGCGCTCCAGGTACCAGCCCTCGATGTCCTCGGTGCGGGCGTCGACGTACACGCTGAAGTCGAAGTAGTCGGCGAGACCGACGCGGGTGCGGCCGTCCTTGCCGGGCAGGGCGGGCTGCAGGACGTTCAGTCCCTCGACGATCAGGATGTCGGGGCGGCGGACGGTGAGCGTCCGGTCGGGCACGATGTCGTAGAAGAGATGCGAGTAGACGGGCGCGGTGACCTCTTCCTTGCCGGCCTTGATGTCGGCGACGAAGCGGGTGAGCGCGCGGCGGTCGTAGGACTCGGGAAAGCCCTTGCGGGAGACCAGGCCGCGTTTCTTCAGCTCCCGCATCGGCAGCAGAAATCCATCGGTGGTGACCAGCTCGACCCGCGGGTGCTCGGGCCAGCGGGAGAGCAGCGCGCGCAGCAGCCGGGCGACGGTCGACTTGCCGACCGCGACGGAGCCGGCGACGCCTATGACGAACGGGGTGCCGGACTGGGAACCCTGCTCGCCGAGGAAGGTGTTGAGCGCGCCGCGCAGCGTGTCGGTGGCGCCGACGTAGAGGTTGAGCAGCCGGGACAGCGGGAGATAGATGTCCCGCACCTCGTCGAGGTCGATGACGTCGCCGAGGCCGCGCAGCTTCTCGACCTCGTCGGCGGTGAGCGGCAGCGGCGTCTTGTCGCGCAGCGCGCTCCACTCCGCGCGGGTGAGGTCGACGTAGGGAGTCGCCTCCGGCCTGGGCCGGTGGGCGCTCCGGGGCATCGGGGAGACCGGAGAGATCACGGTCCATTGTTACGGGAAGACGAACGGAAGGCCCGGGTGGGATGCGTCACTCGCCCTCGGCCAGGCGATCGATGGCGTCCTGGACCATGCCCAGGTACTCCACCTCCTCGCAGCGCGGCTTGCTGCCGAGCCGGTACATCGCGAGGCAGTCGTCGAGGTCCTCCCCGACGTCCTCGTCGGGCAGGTCGTCCGCCAGCTCGCTGCAGACCCGGCCGGCGAGATCGGAGGCGTGCGCCGGTCGCCGGCGCGCGAACCGGTGAAGTCGAAGACGCACGGCCGTTCCCCCGTCCTCCGGGAGGTGGCGGACTCCCGAATGGGCGACTGTATCCCTTCTGCCCCGAAGAGGTCCATGCCGCGTGCACAGGAGGAACACAGGTCCGGGGATCGTGTGAAGCGTCCTGGAGTCCCCCGTCGTGCGGACACCCGGGGTCGCGTGTGAATGCCCGTTCCGGGCCGTTTCGTTTCCGAATTCGGGCAAGATCGACGAGATCAGGTGCCCCTTCGCCGCATAGGCTGCCCTGCATGTGCGGAATCGTGGGATACGTGGGGGCGCAGTCGGCGCTCGATGTGGTCGTGGCCGGTCTCAAGCGGCTGGAGTACCGGGGGTACGACTCCGCCGGTGTCGCCGTCCTCGCCGGCGGCGGTCTGGCCGCGGCGAAGAAGGCCGGGAAGCTGATCAATCTGGAGAAGGAACTCCAGGACCGCCCGCTGCCGGCCGGCACCACCGGCATCGGGCACACCCGCTGGGCCACCCACGGCGGCCCCACCGACACCAACGCGCATCCGCATCTGGACAACGCCGGCCGGGTCGCCGTCGTGCACAACGGCATCATCGAGAACTTCGCCGCCCTGCGCGCCGAACTGGAGGAGCGCGGGCACGAGCTGTCCTCCGAGACGGACACCGAGGTCGTCGCCCACCTGCTCGCCGAGGAGGTCTCCTCCTGCGCCGACCTCGCCGAGGCGATGCGGCTGGTGTGCCGACGGCTGGAGGGCGCGTTCACACTGGTCGCCACGCACGCCGACCAGCCGGACGTGGTCGTGGGCGCCCGCCGCAACTCCCCGCTCGTCGTGGGCGTCGGCGAGGGCGAGGCGTTCCTCGCCTCGGACGTCGCCGCGTTCATCGCGCACACCCGGTCCGCCGTCGAACTGGGCCAGGACCAGGTCGTCGAGCTGCGCCGGGACGGAGTGACGGTCACCGGCTTCGACGGCAGCCCCGCCGACGTGCGCGCCTACCACGTCGACTGGGACGCCTCGGCGGCGGAGAAGGGCGGCTACGACTACTTCATGCTCAAGGAGATCGCCGAGCAGCCGAAGGCGGTCGCCGACACCCTGCTCGGCCGGATCGACGCCGGCGGGTCGCTGACCCTGGACGAGGTGCGCATCGACGACTCCGAGCTGCGCGAGATCGACAAGGTCGTGATCGTGGCGTGCGGGACGGCCTTCCATGCCGGAATGATCGCCAAGTACGCCATCGAGCACTGGACCCGGCTGCCCTGCGAGGTCGAGCTGGCCAGCGAGTTCCGCTACCGGGACCCGATCCTCGGCGGGCAGTCGCTGGTCATCGCGATCTCGCAGTCCGGCGAGACCATGGACACGCTGATGGCGCTGCGGCACGCCCGTGAGCAGGGCTCCCGGGTGCTGGCCATCTGCAACACCAACGGCTCGACGATCCCGCGCGAGTCCGACGCCGTGCTGTACACGCACGCCGGCCCCGAGGTCGCGGTCGCCTCGACGAAGGCGTTCCTCACCCAGCTCGTCGCCTGCTACCTGGTGGCGCTGTACCTGGGGCAGGTGCGGGGCACCAAGTGGGGCGACGAGATCCGGGCCGTCATCCGTGACCTGTCCGGGATCTCGGCGGCGGTCGACCGGGTGCTGGAGACCATGGAGCCGGTACGGGCGCTCGCACGTTCCCTCGCCGGCAAGGACACGGTGCTGTTCCTGGGGCGGCACGTGGGGTATCCGGTGGCGCTGGAGGGTGCGCTGAAGCTCAAGGAGCTCGCGTACATGCACGCCGAGGGGTTCGCGGCGGGCGAGCTGAAGCACGGGCCGATCGCGCTGATCGAGGAGGACCTGCCGGTGGTGGTGGTCGTGCCGTCGCCGCGCGGGCGGTCCGTCCTCCACGAGAAGATCGTGTCGAACATCCAGGAGATCCGGGCGCGGGGGGCACGCACGATCGTGATCGCGGAGGAGGGCGACGAGGCGGTCGTGCCGTACGCCGACCACCTGATCCGCGTGCCGGTGACGCCGACGCTGTTGCAGCCGCTGGTGGCGACGGTGCCGTTGCAGGTGTTCGCCTGCGAGCTGGCGACCGCGCGTGGCAACGAGGTGGACCAGCCGCGGAATCTGGCCAAGTCGGTGACGGTGGAGTAGGCGGCTTCCGGTGGGTTCTGCCTCGCCCCCGCGGCCCCTGCCCTTCCCATCCCTCCAAGGCGCTCCGCCCTTGGGCCCCGGGGCGTGTCGCCGGGCGCGCCCCCGCCCGCCCGCAGTCGCCAGAGATCCGAACCCGCCGGGCTGTCGGGTGCCGCCCGGACCCGGGGTTCGCGTGGCGGCCTATGGTTCCGGCATGGCAATCATCGGGGTCGGGATCGACGTCGCCGAGATCGAGCGGTTCGCGGCGTCGGTGGAGCGCACGCCGGGCCTGCTCCGGCGGCTCTTCGTGGAGGACGAACTGCTGCTGCCGGGCGGTGAGCGCCGCGGTCCCGCCTCGCTGGCCGCCCGGTTCGCCGCGAAGGAGGCCCTCGCCAAGGCGCTCGGTGCCCCCGCCGGGCTGCTGTGGACGGACGCCGAGGTGTTCGTCGAGGACACCGGCCGCCCCCGGCTGCGGGTGAAGGGCTCGGTCGCGGCCCGGGCCGCGGAACTCGGCGTGCGGCAGTGGCACGTCTCGCTGAGCCACGACGCCGGGATCGCGTCGGCGGTCGTGATCGCCGAGGGGTGAGGGCCGTAGTACGGCGGTGACGTACGGCGGGCGGATACGGGGCAGACTCGGTCACATGCGTACCGCGTACAGCGTCGAAACGGTCAGGAGCGCCGAGCGTGCGCTCATGGAGCGGCTTCCCGACGGAACCCTCATGCAGCGCGCCGCCGCCGGACTGGCCGCCGCCTGCGCGCGACTCCTCGGCAAGGTGTACGGCGCCCGCGTCGTCCTCCTCGTCGGCAGCGGCGACAACGGCGGCGACGCCCTGTACGCCGGCGCCCGGCTCGCCGCCCGGGGCGCCGGGGTCACCGCCGTCCTGCTCGCCCCGGACCGCACCCACCCGGGCGGCCTCGCGGCCCTGCGCCGGGCCGGCGGCACGACGACGGGCCCGGACGGCGCCGAGCCGCCGCTGCGCCGGGCCGATCTCGTCGTCGACGGCATCGTCGGGATCGGCGGCCGGGGCGGCCTGCGGCCGGAGGCGGCCCGGCCGGCGCAGCTCGCGGCCGAGGGGGACGCGCCCGTGGTCGCCGTCGACCTGCCGAGCGGCGTCGAGGCCGGCACCGGCGAGGTGCGGGGAGCGGCGATCCGGGCAGACCTCACGGTCACCTTCGGCACGCACAAACCGGCGCTGCTGATCGACCCCGCGCGGGAGTACGCCGGTTCCGTACGCCT
>Ga0308173_10001980_pt1 | contig 10679 bp, 9 predicted proteins | sample PhyPR1_FD_203716 | JGI IMG/M metagenome (GOLD analysis project Ga0308173, IMG submission 203716) | Soil microbial communities from UC Gill Tract Community Farm, Albany, California, United States - DLSLS.P.R1 | ecosystem: Environmental > Terrestrial > Soil > Agricultural land | place: USA... | reverse complement strand
GACCCTCGAGGGCCAGTTCGATGGCGGCCGCGCGCTGGCCGTCGTTTTTCGCGTCCGCCCGCGCGCCGATCTCGTCGTAAAGGCTGGATCCGTTGAGGGCCGGGAGGTTTTCGAGGAACTCGCGCGCGGTGACTTCTTCCCCGGTGGTCACGGTCCTGTGGCCGTCGAGCGCCGCCACGAGCGGGCCGAAGTCGAGACCGCGGTAATGTTCCCGTACGGCTTCGGCGGTCGCCGTGCGCACGAGATGGTCAAGAATGGCCTGTTCACGCCCCTCCTCGCCCGATTCGAACTCGATCTTGCCGGAAAGGACGTCGACGGCGCTCTCCAGGTCGACGATCCGCGCGACTGCCTCTTCCTCCCCGCGCACGGCGGCCCGGCGCAGCGCCGCCGCTGCCACGGTCTCGGCTCCCGCGATGCCAAAGCGAGCGGAGACGCCGGAACTCTGGTTGATAGCCGGAGACAGCCGAAGCGCACGCGTGTAGCGGGCCAGGATCTCCAGGAGAATCGACGGGACGTCGGCCACCAGCCGCCCCTCCTGCCGGATGACGGCGACCTCGTCATCCAGCTCTATCGGGTAGTGGGTACGGATCTCGGCCCCGAAACGGTCCTTCAGGGGCGTGATGATCCGCCCACGATTGGTGTAGTCCTCGGGGTTGGCCGAGGCGACCACCAGCACATCCAGCGGCAGCCGCAGCACGTAGCCGCGGATCTGGATATCCCGCTCCTCCATCACATTCAGCATCGACACCTGGATCCGCTCGGCGAGGTCGGGCAGTTCGTTGATGGCCACGATGCCGCGGTTGGAGCGCGGGACAAGACCGTAGTGAATGGTTTCCGGGTCGCCGAGCCGGCGGCCCTCGGCAACCCGCATGGGGTCGACGTCGCCAATCAGATCCGCCACCGAGGTGTCCGGGGTGGCGAGCTTTTCGACGTAGCGTTCCGAGCGGTGGCGCCAGTCCACGCGCAGCCGGTCCCCTTCGGCGAGCGCGTGGGCCCGGGACTGTTCCGTGATCGGTTCGTACGGATGCTCATTCAGTTCCGACCCCTCGATCACCGGCGACCACTCGTCGAGCAGCCCGACCAGGGTGCGTAGGAGGCGTGTCTTGCCCTGTCCCCGCTCGCCCAACAGGACGACGTCGTGGCCGGCGATCAAGGCACGCTCCAGCTGGGGCAGGACGGTCCGGCTGAAACCGTACATGCCAGGCCACGGATCGCGGTCAGCGGCGAGCGCGGCGAGCAGGTTGTCGCGGATCTCGTGGCGCAGGTCCTTGTGGACGTGGCCGGTTGCACGCAGTTCACCAACGGTGAAGATATCGGGACGATTACTCACACCTCCACCGTAGTCCTCGTACCCGCGCCGAATCGAGCATTCAACGATTCCCAGGCGCGAGAGGCCCCTGCCGCTACCGCTTCGCGGCTGCCCCACCCTCGCAAGCTCGGTCGGGGCCCCTGCCGCTACCGCTCCGCGGCTGCCCCACCCTCGCAAGCTCGGTCGGGGCCCCTGCCGCTACCGCTCCGCGGCTGCCCCACCCTCGCAAGCTCGGTCGGGGCCCCTGCCGCTACGCTTAGTGCTGATGAGTGAAGCAACACCCTCGGCACCGTCAACTCCGCCGAGCACCCTGCTCCTTCTGGTGCGGCACGGACAGACGCCCACCACGGGCACGGTGCTGCCCGGGCGCGCTCCGGGACTGCACCTGTCTGACCGAGGCCGAGCGCAGGCCGACAGGGTGGCGGAACGGCTCGCAGGTCTGCCGATCAATGCCATCTACTCCTCGCCGCTGGAGCGTGCCCGGGAGACCGCGGAGCCGGCGGCCGGCTGCACGGGGCTCGAGGTGAACGTCCATACCGGCCTGATCGAGTGTGACTTCGGGGAGTGGACGGGGTCCGCGCTCGCCGAAATCGCGCGCCTGCCGGAGTGGCACAGCGTGCAGCACACCCCGTCTGCCTTCCGCTTCCCGGGCGGAGAGAGTTTCCAGCAGATGCAGGCGCGGATCGTCGGAGCACTTGAGGAGCTGCGCACCGCCCATGCCGGGGGCGTCGTCGTCTGCTTCTCCCACGCCGACCCGATCAAGGCCGCCGTCTCCCACGCCCTGGGGACGCATCTTGACCTCTTCCAGCGGATCGCCGTCAGCCCTGGCTCCGTCTCGGTCATCTCCTACGCGGAAGGCCAGCCGCCGGCCGTGCTCACGGTGAACTCGACCCTGGAACCTTTGAGCGGTCTGCGGACACCTTGAAATGGGAAGAACCGTGAAAGGGGAAGAGCCCGGCCGGGAACTGGCACTGCTGGTCGAAGGCCGCGTCGAACTGCTCGGGCGCATCCCGCACAGCAGCAACGCGACGTTTTTGGTCCAGCTCACCTGCGGAGACGACTCGGCCTGGGCGGTCTACAAGCCGGAAGCGGGGGAACGACCGCTGTTCGACTTTGAGCCCGGGCTGTACCGGCGGGAACGCGCCGCGTACCTGCTCAGCGAATATCTTGAATGGGAGATCGTGCCGCCGACGGTGATCCGCGAGGACTCGCCCCTCGGAGTCGGCTCGCTGCAGTGGTTCATCGACGGCGACGTGCGTGAGCATTACTTCACGCTGTACGCCGGCTCCCCCGAGACCCATGCCGTTTTGGCGCAGATCGCTTTGTTCGACTGCATCGCCAACAACACCGACCGCAAGAGCGGGCATGTGCTGCGCGGCGACGACGGTCATGTCTGGGGCATCGACCACGGGTTGTGCTTTTCTGCAGACTTCAAACTGCGCACGGTGATCTGGGACTTTGCGGCCGAGCCCATCCCCGGTGCCCTGCTCGAGGACATAACGCGGTTGGCGGAGGCTGTGCCTCCCGACGTCGCCGAGCTCCTCGACGACGAGGAAGTCACCGCCCTGCAGCGCCGGGTACAGCGCCTGCTGCGCGAGGGTGTACTGCCGGTGGACCGCACTGGTAGGCGCTACCCCTGGCCGCTCGTGTAACTGTCTGGACTCTAGCGGTGCCCGTGGAGCAAGGCTGTTGCCCAGATCGAGGAACTCCCGACGGGTGAACTCACAAAGGACGGCTGCCCGGCGGACCGTTGAGCACGGTGGGGATGTACTCGAGCAGCTGGAGCCGGCCGTCGAAGGTCCTGCTGTCCACCATCTCGAGCGCGACGTCCGGATAGCCGTCGTAGATCCGTTCGCTGCCGGTGCGGCCGGTGATCACCGGGAAGATGACCAATCGGAACCGGTCCACGAGGCCAGCAGCCAGCAGCGACCTGCAGAGGCTGAGGCTACCCAGGGTAGTCAAGGGTCCGGTCCCGGTCCGTTTCATCTCCTTCACGGCCTCGACGGCATCGCCGCTGACCAGCTTCGAGTTCGGCCAGGTCAGGGGCGCCTGCAGGGTGGCGGAGAACACGACCTTGGGCACCGCGGCCAGGCCGGTCAGAGTGGCACCCTCATCCTTGGAGAATCCCGAGTCCCCGGCCGCGGCCTCATCGGACATGCCGGACATCAGCCGGTAGGTGTTTGCGCCCAGAAGGAAGGTGTAGCCCTTCTCCGCCTCCTGCTCGAGCCAAGCCAGGTATTCCGGCCCCTCCAGACCCCACCAGCCGGGCCATCCCTCAGCCGAGGCATACCCGTCCAGGGAGATGATCAGGTCGACCATGAGGTCTGCTGATGACCTCTTTGCCGTTGTATTGCCCATGGCCGTCTCCTTGCCACCGCACTGTACCGGTGCGCCATCGACGCCCGTGCCGGCCATGCTAATCCTGGCGCGATCCGCCGTTCAAGAGGCCGGGTGGACTAGCGAGTTGACTAGGATGTACCGGGTGCAGCACCAATCCAATGAGTGGAACCCCGCGACCAACGTTTCCGAGCAGGCGCCCGGCGTCTATCTCGCCGAAGGACCGGCCTCCAACTGGATTGTGGTCCGCGACCAGACCGGCTTCATCCTCATTGACAGCGGCTATCCCGCCGACCGGCCTCTGGTCCTTGAGTCCCTCCGCTATCTGGGCCTGCAGCCAGTTGACGCCCGGGCCTTGCTGATCACGCACGGTCACGTGGACCACACCGGCAATGCGGCATATTTCTCCACATCGTACGGAACCCCGATCCTGTGCGCCCCGGAGGAACTGGCCCACGTCCAGGGGAAGGAAAAGCACCAGGTCACGTTCGGGAAGGTCTTCGTCCGGGCCTGGCGTCCGCGCGTCTTCCGGTGGATGATCCACGTCATCAGGGCCGGCGCCCTGACGGCGAAGCCTTCCCCGGACGCCCAGGCATGGGACGCCGCGAAACTCCGGAGCCTGCCCGGCTCCCCCGAAGCGATTCTGCTACCGGGCCACACTCCAGGTAACGTCTCCATCGTTTTTCCTCAAGCAGGAGCAATCGCTGTCGGCGATTCGTTTGTCAGCGGCCATCCGCTCAGCCGGAAATCCGGGCCGCAGATGCTTCACCGGATGTACCACACAGACGCTGCCGCGGCGCTGGCCGCAACCCACCGCCTGGACGGCATCAACGCCCCGGTGATACTTCCCGGCCACGGCCCCGCGTTGCGCATGCCCCTGACCGACGCGTTGGCGGTTTTGCGGGGCTAGACGTTTCGCCGCTGCCCGGCCAGATCGACCGCGACGGCGCCCGCCTGAGGCAGTCGTGCAATACCGCCCTCCGGGTCAGGAAAGCACGCGGTAGGTCAGGTGCGTGACCAGGGTCGCTGCCCGCGACTTCACCTGTTCGAGTTTCAGCGGCGGAACACCGTCAAACAGCCGCGTGCCGGCGCCGAACGTGAGCGGCGCAAGGTGCACGCGCAGCTCCTCGATCAGGCCTGCGGCGAGGTACTGGTTGATGGTGGCCGCGCCGCCCCCGATCGCGACATCGCCGTCGCCGGCCGCCGCACGTGCCTGCGCCAGTGCTGAATCGATTCCGTCGGTGACGAAGTAGTATGTGGTGCCGCCGTCCATGGGCTGCGGTTCGCGCTCGTGGTGCGTGAGCACGAAGACCGGGGCGTGGAACGGCGGGTCGTCTCCCCACCAGCCGTTCCACTGCCGATCCCACTCACCACGCACCGGGCCGAACATGTTGCGCCCCATAATGAATGCTTTGGCGCCGATAATCTGGTCGATCTCCGCCCGGTTCTCGTCGGGAGTCTTGAACATCCAGGCGTGCAGACCGTCGCCGGAGCCGTCGCCGCCGTCGTCGCCGAACGGGCGTTGCTCGGTTTGGTTGAGCCCGGCCGAGAATCCGTCGGCCGTGACGGTGATGTCGCAGACGACCTGGCCCATACGTTCGCTCACGGGTCTCTCCTCCTCGTAGCGACCGACGTCGCCTCGCGGTGAGCTTGCATCGACCTCCCATCCGGCAAGGCCTAGCTGGCGGGCTGAGACGACACCTGCGATGCCCGCCCCGGCGACGATGGCTTTCATATCCGAAGGAGCACGAGCAGGAAGATAATTTTGAGTTTGTGGACTCAGGCTTCAGCCGCGGTTCCCTGATCGGCGGCCGGTGGCGTCTGGTCGCCGGCACGGCCGGGAGGAGTAGGTTCCGCAAGCCGTGCCCTGGCATGGAGCACGTCGCCGATGAACCAGTCGTAGATCAGCACGCCGAGCACGCCGCCGATCAGCGGGCCCACGATCGGCACCCAGAAGTACCAACTGAAGCCCCCCTCAACGGTGCCGGGCAGCGCCGTCTGTCCCCATCCGGCCAGCCACGCAAACAGCCGTGGTCCGAAGTCGCGGGCGGGGTTGATGGCATATCCGGCGTTCGCGCCGTAGGACATGCCAATGGCCGCCACGGCCAGCCCGATCATGAACGGGCCAAGGTTGGCCTTCACGGCGGTGTTCCGCAGATCGATGATGGCCACGACGAACATGAGCAGAAAGGCCGTACCGACGATCTGGTCGATCAGCGGTCCGATCGGGCTTCCGTTGAAATACGGCGCCGGGAAGGTGGCGAAAATCGAATACGTGGCCAGCCCCTTAGGATCGCTCCTGCCGGTGCCCGCCGCCTTGTTAAAGGCGTCGATGGCGTCGTAGTAGACGAGGTACACCAAGGCGGCCCCAACGAACGCCCCGACCACTTGGGCGACCATATACGGGCCTACCTTGTTCCAAGGAAACTTCCGCCTGACAGCAAAGGCCAATGTTACGGCGGGATTGATGTGCGCTCCGCTGACACCGCCGGCTACATAAACCGCGAGAGCCACTGCCAGAGCCCATCCCCAGGTAATCAGCAGCCAGTCTCCGGCCGCCAGAAAGATTGTTGTCGGCGTGGCCGTCCGGCCGGATCCCGGCAGCCCCGCGACGGCCATGGCGACGACTCCGTCACCAAAGGAGATCAGCACAAAGGTGCCGAGAAATTCCGAGAGCAACTCGCCCCACGTACCGCCGAGTTGTTTGAGACCACTGCCATTCCTGACTGCATTTCTTAACGGACTAATCTCACTCATCGAAATGGCCTCCTTCGGCCGCAGGATTCACGATAGAACTGAGAAAGAAAATAACTTTGACAAAACTAGGCAACTAATGGTATGGCTACGGAAAGCGGCTAGGCAAGGGTCCAAGGAAGCGTTTTGACGACTGCCTGGTAAACAAACACGGTCAGCCCCAGTGCGTTTCGGTGTGGCGAGCCGCTTCCCGGCCCTGGCGCGTAACTCATCGGGCGGCCGCCGTGTCCGCAGGCGGCGCGACCGCCGGATTTATTAACTGCAGCCGAACGGAACTACTCGGGGGGTTCTTGGTCCGGGCCGGAAGTTTGTTCCGTCCCTGTAGCGGCCTTGCGTGTCGGGTCGATTTTTCCGTCGCGCCCGTAGTCGCCCCTTGTGTAGCGGCCGATTTCCGATTCAGCAGTTCGGCCGCCGGCGGTTCCCGCCCTGTCGTAGTCGCCTTTCACGAAGCGCCCGGCTTCCTGGGCTTTGTCCCCGAGCGGTTCGGGCAGGCCTCCCTCTGTGCCGGCCTCACCAAAGTCCCCCTGGGTGTACTGGCCTTCCTCGTCATCCGCGTGGCGGCCGCGCTCCGAGCCCGCGGCACCGTAATCACCCTTGACATACCTGCCACGGAGTTCGGGTTCTTCGAGTTGTTCCTCACGAGCTGTCTCGTCTTTGGGATCTTCAAATTCACTGCTGTCCGTCATGATCTTGCCTTTCACTGACGAATCGCCGCGCCCGCCAAGGCGCATTTAAAGTCTATCGACTGCCCGCCCGCCGCAACAGGCTACCCGCTCGCGGGGCCTCTCCCCCTTTCCCCGAGGCAGCAGCCAAGCCAGCGCGGCGCCGATTCCTCAAGCGCCGCGTCCGGCCTGGCTCGTCGTCGTCCGCTTCAGGTGTGGAGCAGACCTCCCCTCACCGCCGGTTAGTGCGCCCCGCCGGCGCCGCCTGGCATGCCGGCCTTGATCAGCTCCATGACGGAGGAGTCCGCCAGGGTGGTGACATCCCCGACCGGCCTGTCCTGCGCCACGTCTTTGAGGAGCCGTCGCATGATCTTGCCGGACCGGGTCTTAGGCAGCTCGGCTACCACCATGATCTGCCGGGGCCGGGCGATTTTGCCGATTTCCTTGGCCACATGTTCCCGCAGCTCCTGCACGACCTCCGGTCCGCCGTCGCCCGCCTCGCTGCGCAGGATGACGAAGGCGACGATGGCCTGCCCGGTGGTGTCGTCGAGGGCTCCGACGACGGCGGCTTCGGCGACTTTCGGATGGGCGACGAGCGCCGATTCGATTTCCGTCGTCGAAAGCCGGTGTCCTGCCACGTTCATCACGTCGTCGACCCGGCCGAGAAGCCAGATGTCGCCGTCCTCGTCCTTCTTCGCGCCGTCGCCGGCGAAGTAGAGCCCCGGGAACCGTGCCCAGTACGTCTCCACGTACCGGTCGTTGTCGCCCCAGATGGTGCGCAACATGGATGGCCAGGGCTCCCTCAGGACCAGATAGCCGCCCGAGCCGTCAGCAACCGGTGCGCCCGCGTCATTGACGACGTCGGCCACCACCCCGGGCAGTGCTCTCATGGCGGCACCCGGTTTGCCTGCCGTAATTCCCGGGAGCGGACTGATCATGATGGCTCCGGTCTCGGTCTGCCACCATGTGTCCACAACGGGAGTTTGGTTGTGCCCGATGTTCTCCCGGTACCAGATGTAGGCAGCCGGGTTGATCGGTTCGCCCACCGTGCCGATCAGTCGCAGACTCTCGAGGCTGTACTTGGCCGGTATCTGGGCGCCCCATTTCATGAACGTCCGGATGGCGGTCGGGGCACAGTAGAGAATCGAGACCTTGTACTTGTCGATGATCTCCCACCAGCGGCCCTGATGCGGGCTGTCCGGCGTGCCCTCGTACAGTACGGAAGTAGCACCATTAGCCAGGGGTCCGTACACGATGTAGCTGTGCCCGGTAACCCAGCCAATGTCCGCGGCCGTCCAAAAAATATCGGACTCAGCCTTGAGGTCGAACACCGCCCAGTGGGTGTAGGCGCACGCCGCGAGGTAGCCACCGGTGGTGTGCAGGATGCCCTTTGGCTTGCCTGTGGTGCCCGAGGTGTACATCACGTACAGGGGATGTTCGGCGTCGAAGGCCTCGGCGTCGTGGTCGGCGGAAGCCATTTCCACCGATTCGTGCCACCAAATATCGCGGTCCGGTGTCCAGTCGACCTCTTGGCCCGTACGCCGGACCACCAGGACGTTGCGAACGTCCGGGCAGTCCAGCAGGGCCTCGTCGACGGCGGACTTCAACCCGTTGGCCTTGCCGCGGCGGTAGGCCCCGTCGGAGGTGATGACGATCCGCGCATCGCAGTCGTGGATCCGCGTCCGGAGGGCGTCGGCGGAGAACCCGCCGAACACGACTGTGTGCGGTGCTCCAATGCGCGCACAGGCCAGCATCGCCACGACGGTCTCCGGAATCATGGGCATGTAAATGGCCACCCGGTCGCCAGACCTGACGCCCAAATCGGTCAGCGTGTTCGCTGCCTGGCAGACCAGGTGGGTGAGCTGGGCATAGGTGATGGTGCGGGTGTCCCCGGCTTCGCCTTCAAAGTAGTAGGCGACCTTATCTCCGCGGCCGGCAGCTACATGCCGGTCGAGGCAGTTGTAGGCGGCATTGAGCCTGCCCCCGACGAACCATTTCGCGAATGGCGGATTGGACCAGTCCAGGACCTCGCTCCATTTTTGGGACCAGTCGAGCCGCTCCGCCTGCCGCGCCCAAAACGCCAGCCTGTCGTCGTCGGCTTCCTCGTAGTCCGACGACGTGGCGTTGGCGTGGGCGGAAAAGCCGGCTTCCGGAGGAAAGCGCCGCTGTTCGTGCAACAGGTTCGCGAGGGTCTCATCCGATTCTGTAGGGTCTGCGGCCATAACCTGTCACCGTCGTCCCACCGGAAGCACAGCCCGTTTGTAGGTGGTGTTCGCGACCACCGCGCAGGAGCAGTACCAGGCAACAAGCGCCGTCACGATGCCCAGCCAGCCGCCCAGCATCGTCAGCCCGGTTGCCCCGGAGAAGGCGCCGAGAAACAGCGCAATGAAGGTCAGGGTCAGGAAGACGAAAACGGCAAAGACCCCCATGCTGACGCGCCAAGCGGAAATGGTCATGTACGCGGTAAAGATTGCCCAGGCCAGAAGGTAAAGGCCGACTCCTTTGCTGGCATCCGCTGGCGGAAGGCTGCCCGCGCTGAACTGGCTCAAGAACCAGAAGGACAGCCAGAAGGCCCCGTATGAGCAAAAGGCCGTGGCGCCGAAGACGTTGCGGTTGGCAAATTCCCAGATCCCCGCAGCGAACTGCGCCATGCCGCCATAGAACAGTGCAAGTCCCAGGACTACAGGTTCGACCGTTTTCGGGATCAGGCCGGCATTGACGACACTGAGGACAAACGTGGTCAGTGCGAAAGCGCCCAGACCTAGAGCCGCCGGATCGGCAAAGGGTGGGCCGGCGCTTGCCTGTGGGGCAACAACATTGCCTTGGGCTGGGAGGGGATTTTCAGCCCTGCGACCACTTCCCGCCGGAACTGTCCCCGCCGCGGAGCTTGATTCGATACTCATGGCACGACTCCTTGGTCAGCACCAGCACCATCGCTGGTGACGTATATCAGGCTACACCTGAGTAGGCAAGGGCAACACTGGAATGGGCGGGGGTTCCGGTCCGAACATGATGGGGCGTAGATCGCGCTGCTGGGCCCTTAGTAAGGAGGCGCCACCGGGCCCTGGCTGGTAGGACCTCATGCTGCAGCAGCCCGAAATGTCATTGCCCTACCTGGCATGCGGCGGCGAGATATGGCGCCGTCCGGCTCTCCCTGGATCCGGCGACTGCAGCGGGTGTCCCGGCTGCGATGATTTTGCCGCCGGCGTCACCGCCGGCCGGCCCGAGATCGATCACCCAGTCTGCTGCGGCCACAACATCCATTTCGTGTTCCACCACGACCACCGTGTTTCCCGCGTCGACGAGCCCCTGGAGCTGTGCCATGAGCAGCTGGATGTCGGCCGGATGCAGGCCCGTGGTGGGCTCATCCAGCAGGTACAGCGTGTGGCCACGGCGTGCCCGCTGCAGTTCGGTGGCGAGCTTGATGCGCTGGGCCTCGCCGCCGGACAGTTCGGTGGCGGGCTGTCCGAGCCGCAGGTAGCCCAGCCCGACATCCCGGAGTGCCTGCAGGCTGCGGGCAGCCGATGAAATGTCCTCGAGGAATTCAGCGGCCGCGTCCACTGTCATGCCCAGGACGTCAGCAACGTTCCTGCCGCGATAGGTGATTTCAAGGGTTT
>Ga0308173_10001979_pt1 | contig 10681 bp, 8 predicted proteins | sample PhyPR1_FD_203716 | JGI IMG/M metagenome (GOLD analysis project Ga0308173, IMG submission 203716) | Soil microbial communities from UC Gill Tract Community Farm, Albany, California, United States - DLSLS.P.R1 | ecosystem: Environmental > Terrestrial > Soil > Agricultural land | place: USA... | reverse complement strand
GTCGATCCCCGCGACTCTGCTCATCCTAATCCGAATTTATCCCAATCTGTGCGTTGCCAGGTGCATTAAGGTAAGAAAATTCCTACAATGCTTCTGATGATTATCTGACCATTTTCACGGAGCGACAGATGGCTGGTCATTTTGTACGCTGGACGGGCGATCCCGGCTTCCCGGCTAATGATTTACGCATTCCCCAGGCTATCACCGACACGGCACAGCAGTTTGCTGACAAACGCCGTGGGCGATTTCTTGCCGCCCGTACCCTGCTGGCACAACTGATGCTACGGGTTTATGGCATTGGCGAACTGCCGCGCCTGCTTATCCAGAGCAACGGACGCCCCGTTTTTGCTGACAGCGATCTGCCCGATTTCAGCATCGCCTATGCGGGTAATACGGTGGGTGTGCTGCTGGCCGAAGAGGGTGGACGTGCCGGTCTGGATATGGAGATTGTGCATGCCAGAAGCCGTCAGACTCAGGAGCAGCTGATTCAGGGATTAACCTCGGGCGAGATCGCCTGGATCAATGCCCAGCAGGATGCCATGGAGGCGGTGACGCAGATCTGGACATTACGCCAGAGCATTCTCAAGCTGACGGGAGAGGGCGATCGGGGACTGGATTCGCTGCGCCTGTTGCCCGGTGCGGGTCGGCTGCGATCTTCACTCTATCCCGATATTCAGGTGGTGTGTGATGCGGAGCCCATGCTGGTCTGGTCGTGTGCGCTGTCGTCTGCGACTCAGCGTCTGCATCTGTGGGAGATGGATAACGCCTTTCAGTGGCACGCATTACGCGAAATAGAGATGGGTAAGCCCAACATCGGGCCTCATGCTCTGCGGCTGACCAGCCTGCCCAGCGAGCGCAGCCTGCATCCTGAAATGTAAAAAGCCGCAACCCGGAGGTTGCGGCCCTGAATGCGCTTAGTGCGCGTCTACAAAAACAATCTTCAGCACAAACAGCAGAGCAACAATCACTACGCAGGGGCTGATTTCACGCCAGCGGCCAGTACCCAGCTTCATGACGCAGTAAGCGATGAATCCCAGCGCAATGCCTTCGGTGATGGAAAAGCTGAAGGGCATCATGGCGGCGGTCACAAACGCCGGAACGGCTTCGGTCAAATCATCCCAGCGAACGCGCGACAGGCTGGCGGTCATTAACACCCCAACGTAAATCAGCGCGCCCGCAGCGGCGTAGGACGGCACCATCGCGGCCAGCGGTGACAGGAAGGTCACCAGCAGGAACAGCAGGCCGGTGACCACGGCCATCAGGCCGGTACGGCCACCAATCGCCACGCCCGAGGTGCTTTCGATATAGGCGGTCACGGATGAGGTGCCTGCCAGCGCGCCACTCACTGAACTGATGCTGTCGACATAGAGCGCCTGCTGCATGCGCGGGAAAGTGCCGGTTTCATCAGTCAGTCCCGCTTTGTCGGTGACGCCGATCAGCGTGCCGGAGGAGTCGAACAGGTTGACCAGCATAAAGGAGAAGATTACGCCTGCCATGCCGATGTTGAAGGCGCCTTTGATATCCACCTGGCCAACCACAGAAGTAATGGAAGGCGGCGCAGAAAACAGGCCGACAAACTTCACGTCGCCCAGCATCCAGCCGATAGCGGTGGTAACCACCATCGAGATCAGCACTGCCGCGTGGATATTGCGTGATGCCAGAATAGCGATGATAAAGAAGCCCAGCGCGCCCAGCAGTACGCTGTGCGAGGTCAGGTTCCCCACGGCCACCAGGGTATCGGGATTCGGCACGATAATACCGGCATTCTTCAGCCCCATCATGGCGATAAACAGGCCGATACCGGCGGTAATGCCGACACGCAGGCTCAGCGGGATATTGGCAATCATCCAGTAGCGAACCCGCAGTAGCGTCAGGATCAGCAGGCCGACCGCACCCCAGAAGATCGCGCCCATACCCACCTGCCACGAATAGCCCATCGCGCCAACCACCACAAAGGCGAAAAAGGCGTTCAGCCCCATTGCGGGCGCCAGCGCCACCGGCAGATTGGCAAACAGTCCCATCAGAATGCTGCCAAAGGCGGCAATCAGACAGGTGGTCACAAACACCGCCTGGGTATCCATGCCGGCGACGCCGAGGATCTGCGGATTGACGAAGACGATGTAGACCATCGTCAGAAAGGTGGTGATACCCGCGATCACTTCGGTGCGCACCGTGGTGCCATGTTCCTGCAGCCTGAAGATGCGCTGCAAAACGCCTTGCTTGCTCATGCCATCCATCCAGAAGAAAAAATCATCGGCGCGTATCCTGGCGATTTTACCGGGGCAATACAATGATTTTTCGCAACCGATTGCCAGTCTCGCAATCTGCGCTGAGTGCGGTAGAGTGTGGAGCACACCCCTGAATCGAAGGATAGAGTCTGATGTCAGTAGAATGCGTCTTTTTTGATTGCGATGGCACGCTGGTGGACAGTGAGTTGCTCTGTACCCAGGCCTACGTCAACACCTTTGCCCGTTACGGCCTGGAACTGTCGCTGCAGCAGATGTTTGAGAAGTATAAGGGCGTCAAACTCTACGACATTATTCGTGACGTCGGCGACGCGCATCAGGTGACGCTGCCGATGGAAGAGGTGGAGACCGCCTATCGCGCAGAGGTCGCGCGGCTGTTTGATCAGCAACTGCAGCCCATCCCGGGCGCGAAAGCGCTGGTTGAGCAGATCAAGGTACCGATGTGCGTGGTTTCAAACGGGACGGTAAAAAAGATGCAGCACTCGCTGGGCTTAACCGGCATGCTGCCGCTGTTTGCGGAGCACCTCTACAGCGGCTATGACATTCTGCACTGGAAGCCTGATCCGGAACTGATGTACCACGCGGCAGAACAGATGCAGGTGCCGATTGAGCGCTGCATTCTGGTGGATGACTCCGAAGCGGGCGCCCGCGCCGGTATCGCCGCTGGCATTCCGGTCTACTACTACTGCGCTGATCCGCACAACCCTGAACTGGATCACCCGCTGGTGACGCGCTTCGACGATATGGCGCAACTGCCTGCGCTGTGGCGCGCCCGTGGCTGGGATCTGGTGTAGCGCGGGCCAGCATGACACACACCGTCTGGTTTTTAACCCTGCCCGGCGTGATGGCGCTGGATCTCACCGGACCGGCCGAGACGCTGAAGCTGGCGGGCGATCACTTTACGCTGCGCTACATCGGCCCGCAGCCGGAGGTGGTCTGCTCCACCGGCATGACCATTGGCGGCATCGAACCGTTACCTGATCAGTTGCCCGCCGGGAGTCTGCTGGTGGTGCCTGGCGTCTATGACTCGCAGCTCTGTTACGCCACGCCGCAGGCCGGAGAGGCTCGCGACTGGCTGATGCGCCAGCACGCCGCGCTGCGCGCGCAGACCTTTATGCTGGTCTGCGTCTGCTCGGGGGCGCTGCTGGCGGCGCAGGCAGGCATGCTGGATGACGTGCTCTGCACCACTCATCATGATGTGATTGCCCGTCTGAAAGCCGCGGCCCCGCGCGCACGGGTGCAGGAGAACCGGGTGTTTGTCGGGCATGAGAATATCTGGACCAGCGCAGGCATCACGGCGGGAATCGATCTGGCGCTGCATCTGATTAATCAGCTCTGTGATACGCAAACCGCGCTGGCGGTAGCGCGGGAGATGGTGGTCTGGTTCCGCCGTGCCGGTGACGATCCGCAACTTTCGCCGTGGCTGCGTTACCGCAACCACATGCATCCGGCCATTCACCGGGCGCAGGATCTGATGACTGCCCATCCTGAGCACGGCTGGACCCTGACCGAGCTGGCTGGACGCACGCATGTCAGCAGCCGCCATCTGGCGCGGCTGTTTCGCCAGCATCTGGGGATTAGCGTGCGTGAATACCATGAGCAGCTGCGGGTTGGCGTGGCACGCCAGCGTCAGCAGCAGGGTGAATCTGCCGAAAAAGCGGCGCTGGCGGCGGGGTTTTCATCTGCGCGCCAGCTACGGCGCGCCCGCCAGCGTGAAGCCGATCAGCTGACAAAGTGACGGGTATCGACGCGTTTCAGTGCCATACCCAGCAGCAGGCTGCCGCCCAGCGTCAGCCCGAACACCCAGGGCAGGTCGAGCCACGGACGCGACATATCATCGTAATGATGCGTTCGCAGGTAGTGAATGAACAGCGCATGAAAGCCGTAGATCGGCAGTGAATAGCGTGCAATCACCGTTAAACCCGGCAGCGTGCGCTGGTTCAGGCTGTTTTTAAACACGATGAGCAGGCTGATCGCGGCGATAAACACCAGCGGTCCGCAGTAGAGATACCAGGTGTCATTAAACGCCCCGTTGACGATCAGCGCCTGTTTCGTCCCTAACGTAATGCCAATCACACAGGCGATAAACAGCCCGGCAGCCAGCGGCGTCAGGCCGCGCCGGGTCGTCTCCATGGTGCCGATAGCCCGTCCCAGCAGCGCATAGAGCAGGTAGTAGATACTGTCACCGCTGACATAGAGATTAACCGGCAGAAAGTGAAACGGCCCCAGCGACTGGGTGACCGTATTGGGGTTGGCGAGCACCGCCAGCACCAGCACCAGCAGCGCCACGTAGCGCGCCTGCACGGTTTTTACCTGGATCAGGGGCGACAGCAGATAGATGCCGATCAGCGCAAAGAAGAACCACAGGTGATAAAACACCGGCTTCTGCAGCATCTTCAGGATTGATCGCCCTTCGCTGATAGGGGTCAGCCAGGTGATATAGGCCAGCGATACCGCGCTGTAGAACAGCAGACAGAGCACCAGCCGGAGCATATGGCGCGGCTGGGCGCTGCGTTCGCCGAAAAACAGATAGCCGGAGATCATAAAGAACAGCGGAACACAGACGCGTGATGCTGAGTTCAGCAGATTAGCCGCATCCCAGGTGATGCCAGTCACCGCCATCGGCCCGGTGATATACCAGGTGGTGGTATGAATCACGATCACCATCAGACAGGCAACCGCGCGTAAATTATCGATCCAGTAAATCTTCTGCGGCATGGCATCCTCTTGCGCATCGCGTCCGTGCGCAAAAGGGTAGCCAAATGCGACCAGAGCAACAACTGCTGCCAGCAGGATTCGGAGCCATCTGTATGCCAGCGCCCTGAATCACCGCGAAAACGCGCCGGTAGCGCCTGGGATTTACGGCTGCACATCGCGCGGTCAAAGGGTATACTGTCGGCCTCTTTTTTTAATCTAACCGAAGCGCGTGCACACTCAACATGCAAAAGTTTGATACCAAAACCTTTCAGGGGCTGATCCTGACCTTGCAGGATTACTGGGCGCGTCAGGGCTGCACCATTGTCCAACCGCTGGACATGGAAGTGGGCGCTGGCACTTCACACCCGATGACCTGCCTGCGCGCACTCGGCCCGGAGCCGATCGCCGCCGCTTACGTGCAGCCATCACGCCGTCCTACCGATGGCCGCTACGGTGAAAACCCGAACCGCCTGCAACACTATTACCAGTTCCAGGTGATCATCAAACCCTCACCGGACAACATTCAGGAGCTCTATCTTGGCTCGCTGAAAGAGCTGGGTATGGACCCGACGGTGCATGACATTCGCTTCGTGGAAGATAACTGGGAAAACCCGACGCTGGGTGCCTGGGGACTCGGCTGGGAAGTGTGGCTCAACGGCATGGAAGTGACGCAGTTCACCTACTTCCAGCAGGTTGGCGGCATGGAGTGTAAGCCGGTGACCGGCGAGATCACCTACGGTCTGGAGCGTCTGGCGATGTACATCCAGGGCGTCGACAGCGTTTACGATCTGGTGTGGAGCGACGGTCCGCTGGGCAAAACCACCTACGGCGACGTGTTCCATCAGAACGAAGTGGAGCAATCCACCTATAACTTCGAATACGCCGACGTTGATTTCCTCTTTACCTGCTTCGAGCAGTATGAGAAAGAGGCGCAGCATCTGCTGGCGCTGGAAAAACCGCTGCCACTGCCCGCCTACGAACGCATTCTTAAAGCGGCACACAGCTTCAACCTGCTGGATGCCCGCAAAGCGATCTCGGTAACAGAGCGTCAGCGCTATATTCTGCGCATTCGTACCCTGACCAAAGCCGTGGCTGAAGCTTACTACGCCTCTCGCGAGGCAATGGGCTTCCCGATGTGCAATAACAAAAAGTAAGAGGCAGCCATGACTGAACAAACCTTCCTGGTGGAGATCGGCACCGAAGAGCTGCCACCAAAAGCCCTGCGCAGCCTGGCAGAAGCCTTTGCCGCGCAGGTCACTGCTGAACTGGATGCCGCTAACCTGAGCCACGGCGAGGTCAGCTGGTTTGCTGCGCCGCGTCGTCTGGCGCTGAAAGTCGCCAACCTGAGCGCCTCACAACCCGATCGGGAAGTAGAGAAGCGCGGACCGGCGGTCGCTGCGGCGTTTGACGCTGACGGCAACGCGACCAAAGCCGCTGAAGGCTGGGCGCGTGGCAACGGCATTACCGTCGATCAGGCTGAACGTCTCGCCACCGATAAAGGCGAATGGCTGGTTTATCGCGCTCAGGTCAAAGGCGAAGCGGCCCAGGCGCTGCTGCCCGCAATGATCGCTACCGCGCTCAGCAAGCTGCCGGTGCCAAAACTGATGCGCTGGGGCAACAGCGATGTGCAGTTCGTTCGTCCGGTTCACACCGTGACGATGCTGCTGGGCGATGAGCTGATCCCAGGCACCATTCTGGGCATCGCGTCAGACCGGATTATTCGTGGTCACCGCTTTATGGGTGAAAGCGAAATCACGCTCGACAACGCCGATCAGTACCCTGATGTGCTGGAAAAACGCGGCCAGGTCATTGCCGACTATCAGGTCCGCAAAGCGATGATTAAAGCCGATGCTGAAGCAGCAGCACGCCGTTTAGGCGGCAACGCTGATATCAGCGACAGCCTGCTGGAAGAGGTGACATCGCTGGTGGAGTGGCCGGTGGTCCTGACCGCGACCTTTGAAGAGAAATTCCTCAAGGTACCTGCGGAAGCGCTGGTCTACACCATGAAAGGCGATCAGAAGTATTTCCCGGTGTATGACAATGACGGCAACCTGATGCCGAACTTCATTTTCGTCACCAACATCGAATCCAGCGATCCGCGTCAGATTATCTCCGGCAACGAGAAGGTGGTACGTCCACGCCTGGCCGATGCGGAGTTCTTCTTTAATACCGACCGCAAAAAGCGTCTGGAAGATCACCTGCCGCGTCTGGAGACGGTGCTGTTCCAGAAAGAGCTGGGCACGCTGCGCGATAAAACCGATCGCATTCAGGCCCTCGCGGGCTGGATTGCCGGTGAAATTGGCGCAGATGTGAATCACGCCACCCGCGCGGGCCTGCTGTCGAAGTGTGACCTGATGACCAACATGGTCTTCGAGTTCACCGACACCCAGGGCGTGATGGGCATGCACTATGCGCGTCACGACGGCGAAGCCGAAGATGTGGCGGTGGCGCTGAATGAGCAGTATCAGCCGCGCTTTGCCGGTGACGATCTGCCGTCCAGCCCTGTCGCCTGTGCACTGGCGATTGCCGATAAAATGGATACGCTGGCCGGTATTTTCGGCATTGGTCAGCATCCAAAAGGCGACAAAGACCCGTTCGCACTGCGTCGTGCGGCGCTGGGCGTGCTGCGCATCATCGTTGAGAAGAACCTGCCGCTCGATCTGCAGACTCTGACCGAAGAAGCGGTGCGCCTGTATGGCAGCAAGCTGAGCAACGCCCGCGTGGTGGATGATGTGATCGACTTTATGCTGGGTCGCTTCCGCGCCTGGTATCAGGAAGAGGGTCACAGCATCGACACGCTGCAGGCGGTTCTGGCGCGTCGTCCGACCCGTCCGGCTGACTTTGATGCACGCATGAAAGCGGTGTCGCACTTCCGTACGCTGGAAGCAGCCGCAGCACTGGCGGCGGCGAACAAGCGCGTCTCTAACATTCTGGCAAAATCGACTGAAACGCTGAATGAGAGCGTGCAGGCGTCGCTGCTGAAAGAGAATGAAGAGATCCAGCTGGCGACCTTTGTCACTGCGCTGAGCAGCAAGCTGCAGCCTTACTTCGCTGAAGGCCGCTATCAGGATGCGCTGGTCGAACTGGCACAGCTGCGTACTGCGGTAGACAACTTCTTCGATAAAGTGATGGTTAACGCCGACGATCAGGCGGTGCGGGTTAATCGCCTGACGCTGCTGTCAAAACTGCGTGAGCTGTTCCTGCAGGTCGCGGATATCTCACTGCTACAGTAATGCTATTTGTTGTGCGAAAAAGGGACGAGCAATCGTCCCTTTTTTTATGGGATTTTTTTGGCCTGATGTCTTCGACTCATACCTGAGTCTGACCGCTATAGCGGCCATTTTTTAGGGTGCAAATGAATACGCTAAAGTGCTCAAACTGCCATTGCCGGCCATCAGGAATCGGCTGTTGTGATGCGCCAGATTATAAATGTTACATATATATCAAATGGTTACTTGTTAATTTTTCTCCTATCATACTCTAAAGTTTTTCATCAATCCGGTGGTTAAGAAACCGCCCTAAAAATAGCCAGCCCTCTTGTTTTTCCCCTTTCCTGATGGATAATTCGCCAGAATTTACACCCGGTTACATTTAGTGAAATGGAATTTTCATGAAAAGGATTTGTTTATCGCTCTGGCATTCGCCAGTGCGTCTGCTCGCCATGGTGGCAGGCGCGCTGCTCTGCTCTGCTTTCCCGGTGATGGCAGCCCCGCCAGCCGATAACCTCCGTGAAGAAGGCCAGGCGATTGATGCCCGCGAGCAACTGCGTCAGCAGACGCGCGAGCGCGTGCTGCAACAGCAGAATGCGCCGCAGGCGAATGAACATCTTCCCCGTCCTGATAGTCGTCTGCCCGGTTATCCTGCCAGTGAGCAGCCCTGCTTTACCATCAATCAGATCGTCCTGACTGGCGATGAAGCCAGCCGTTTTCAGTGGGCGCTCGACGCCGCCGCGGATGCCACCGGCCGCTGCCTGGGCGGACAGGGCATCGTGCTGGTCATTAACAAAGTGCAGAATGCAATTCTCGCCAAAGGCTATGTCACCACCCGCGTCATGGCACAGGAGCAGGATCTGACTAAAGGCGTATTAACGCTGACGTTACAGCCGGGCCGTATCAGCAGGATCCGTTTTGATGAACCAGTTTCCTGGCGTGGACGGCTGTGGAATGCGATTCCGGCGTCATCGGGCGAGATATTAAATCTGCGGGATATTGAGCAGGGGCTGGAAAACTTCAAGCGGGTGCCCAGTGCCAGTGCCGACATTAAAATCGTGCCGGGCGAGCAGGAAGCCACCAGCGATCTGCAGGTCAACTGGCGCGAAGGCAGACCGGTGCGGCTCAGTCTGGGACTGGATGACAGCGGCTCCAGAAGTACCGGGCGCTACCTCGGTTCCGCCACCCTCGCAGTGGATGCGCCCTTTGCGCAGAACGATCTGTTTTACGCCAATATTGGCAAAAATCTGTTTGAGCATGGGCCGTTCGGTAACCGCTCGCACACCCTGAATTACTTTTTCCCGATAGGCTACTGGGCCGTTTCCGCCAACTACAACGACTACACCTATCACCAGAACATCCCCAATGCCAATGAGGTGCTGCGCTACAGCGGCAAGAGCGATAATTTCCAGCTCATGGTCTCCCGGTTGCTCTACCGCGATCAGTCGAACAAAACCACGCTTAATCTGCTTGGCTACCGCAAACATTCCACCAACGCCGTCAACGATATCGACATTGTGCAGCAAAAGCGGCGCACCGCGGGCTGGGAACTGGGCCTGAATCAGCATAGCTATCTGGGCAGCAGCACGCTGGACGCCAGTATCGCCTGGCGGCGCGGTACCGGGGCGTTTAATGCGCTTCCTGCACCAGAAGAGTCGCGTCATCAGGGCAGCGCGCGTACCGGCATATTGCTGGGCGACCTCGGCATCAACCATCCTTTCGCCGTGGGCGAGCAGCCCTGGCGGGTCTACAGCAGTGTGCGGGGACAATGGAGTCCAAATGCCCTGACGCCACAGGAGCGCATGGCGATTGCCGGCCGTTATACGGTACGCGGCTTCGACGGTGAACAGATGTTGTCGGGGGAAAAAGGACTGCTGTGGCGCAACGAAATTGGCTGGAATCTTTTCTCGCGCGGGCATGAGCTCTATCTGGCTGCCGATTATGGCCGGGTAAGCGGGCCTGCGACTCGCGATCTTGTCGGGCATCAGTTGGCAGGCAGTGCAATAGGGGTACGCGGCGCGCTCTGGGGGCGCTTCAGCTACGACCTGTTTGCGGGCATTCCGCTCTATAAACCCGCGGGTTTTCATACCTCAGGCGCGACGGCGGGTTTCAGCGTTAACCTGGAAATCTGACCACCAAAGCGGGCGATCCCGCTATCTGAACAGAGTGACTTTCACATGGATGTGACACATGAATAAACATTGCTATCGCATTATCTTCAGCCGCACCCATGGGGAACTCCGGGTGGTGTCAGAACTTGCCCGCAGTTGCAGCACGGAACCCGGCCAGAGCCGTGGCAACGGCGCGCCGCGTCTCTGGGTCACTTTACGCCGCGCGGCGTGGCTGCTGGGAATGGCCCTGTTTGCCAGGCCTGCAATGGCGAACGGCATTGTGGCGGATAGCAATGCTACGCCAGGACAGCGGCCGGACGTCATCGCCACCCAGAATGGGCTTCCGCAGGTTAATATCACCGCCCCCAATCAGGCGGGTATCTCGCATAACCAGTATCAGCAATTCGATGTCGCGCAG
>Ga0308173_10001978_pt1 | contig 10683 bp, 4 predicted proteins | sample PhyPR1_FD_203716 | JGI IMG/M metagenome (GOLD analysis project Ga0308173, IMG submission 203716) | Soil microbial communities from UC Gill Tract Community Farm, Albany, California, United States - DLSLS.P.R1 | ecosystem: Environmental > Terrestrial > Soil > Agricultural land | place: USA... | reverse complement strand
TGCGGCGCGGCGGCCCGCTGCAGGTCGGCGTGCACGACCCCGGGCTGGACCACCGCGGTGGCGGCCTCGGGGTCGATGGAGACCACCCGGTTGAGGTGCTTGAGGGTGTCCACGACGATGCCCGGCCCGACTGCGTTGCCGGCGATCGAGGTGCCGGCGCCGCGCATGGTCAGCGGCACACCGAGCGTCCGGGAGGCGTCGAGGAGGGCGAGGAGCTCGTCGGGGTGCCGGGGCCGGGCCACCGCCTGCGGCACCACGCGGTAGAGCGAGGCGTCCGAGGAGTAGAGGGCCCGGGTGAGGCTGGACCCGTCGACGTCGGAGATCCCACGGGAGCGAAGCTCGGCTACGAGGTCGGGCGCGTCCACCGCCCCACGATAACGGGGCGCCACACCCGTCGCGGACCGGCCGCCGAGGCGTGGTCAGCCCGCGGGCGTGCCCGTCCGCGAGGCGCGGGCCTCGAGCGCGTGCCGGACCACCTCGAGGACCGGCCGGGCCTCCGTGCCGACCTCCGCCAGGGGCACCCAGGCGACCGCGTCGGTGGTGCCGTCGACCTCCACCACGCGCGGCTCGGCGCCGGGGTCCACCTCGGCCTCGAAGACGAGGTGGACGGCGTGGAAGTCCTCGTGCCGACCCGACGGCGCGGTCCCGCTGAAGTGCAGGTCGTGCACGTCGAGGAGCGCGCCCACCGTGCAGGTGATGCCGCACTCCTCGACCATCTCCCGCTCCAGCGCCTCCCGCGGCGACTCACCGTGGTCGACACCTCCCCCGGGCAGCGTCCACGAGCCGCTGTGGAAGCCGCGCGCGGAGATCCGGGTCAGCAGCAGGTGGTCGTCGCGCAGGACCAGGGCGTACGCCGCGACCCGCTGCTTGCGGAACGGCCGGTGGTCCCGCAGGGCCTCGACCACCAGCGGGGCGACCGGGACCGAGCCGTCGAGCACGTCGCGCACCGGGTGCCAGGCGGCCTCGGCGGTGGAGCCGTCCACCTCCACCACGTGCGGCTCGGGCGCATCGACCGGCACCCACCCGTCGTACACGATCCTCAGCGCGTGGGCGTCGATGCGCCGTCCGTCGCGCCAGGCGCTCGGCAGGTGGGCGGAGTAGACCCGCGCGGTCTCCCCCACCTCGGCGGTGAGCCCGGTCTCCTCGTGGATCTCGCGGATCACCGCGTCCCGGGGGTCCTCGCCGTGGTCGAGCCCGCCGCCGGGCAGCGTCCACAGCTCCTCGCTGGTCACGACCGGCGAGAGGCGGCTGAGGAGGATCCGGTCGTCGCGCAGGATCACGGCATAGGCCCCCACACGCTGGCGCTTCGGAACGGTCCCCATGCCCTCACGGTAGTGGGTGGGCCGACGGTCCCCAGGTGGGCCGCACCGCGGACCTCGGCACGTCGTCAAGCACGTCCGCGGTCCACCGGTCGGGCGCGTGCCCGCCGAGGTGGGCGGGATACCAGGGCGCGTGCTCGCCGTCGCGGGGCCGGTGGACCGGCAGCCGCTGCACGGACTCCAGCATCGTGGTCAGCGTGCGCCCGAGCGCCTCGGTCGCCGCGACCAGGTCGGCACCCTCGGGGACCGTCGAGGGCGAGCCGAACCGCACGTCCACCAGGTGGCTCCCGCGCAGGTCGAGCCGCGGGCGCCGGCCGTCGCGGCCGACCGTCAGCACCCGCTGCCCGCCCCACACGACGACGGGCACCAGCGGCGCCCCCGTCTCGCGGGCCAGGGCCGCGGCGCCACGCATCAGCGCCCGGACCGTGAAGGAGGGGGAGATGCCGGCCTCGGGGAAGACGCAGACCGCCTCGCCCTGCTCCAGCAGCCGCCTGGCCCGCAGGTACGCCGCGGCCGGGGCCGCCCGGTCGACGGGCACGTGGCGCATCCGGTCCATCGCCGTACCGACCACCGGTGCCCGCCACACGTCGTGGCGGCACAGGAACCGGACGAGCCGCCCCCGGGCCAGCGCGGCCCTCTCCACCAGGAGGAAGTCCAGGAAGGACCCGTGCACGCAGGCGAGCACGACCGGTCCGGTCCGCGGCACGTGCTCCTCCCCGCGCCAGCGGACCGTGATCCCGAGGAGGCGCAGGACCACCCGGCCCAGCCCAGTGGCGAGCCGGTACCAGCCCTCGCTCACGCGAACGGCGGCCGGTGGTCCCGGGCCAGCGAACGCCGCCCGGCCCAGCGCCACACGCGTGCGGACCGGTCCCGGTCCTCGTCGGTGACCAGGTTGCCCATCCACCGCAGCGCGAGCGTCATCAGCCAGTCCGAGCGCATGCCCGCCGGCCCCAGGGTGGGCAGCAGGCGGGGCAGGGTGACCAGGCCGGCCAGCCGTCGGGCGATCGAGAACGACTCGCCGTAGTGGTCGCGCAGCAGTGCCGGCCACACCTGCGAGAGGTCGTCGTGCTCCTGGAGGGTCTCGGCGACCAGCCGACCTGACTCGAGCCCGTAGTCGATGCCCTCGCCGTTGAGCGGGTTCACGCACGCGGCGGCATCGCCGATCAGCGCCCAGTTGGGGCCGGCGACGTTGGACACCGCGCCCCCCATCGGCAGCAGGGCGGAGGTGGGGGCGCGCAGGTCGCCGGAGAGGCCGAACTCCTCGCGCCGCTCCTCGGCGTAGAACCTCATCAACGGCTTGATCGCGACGTTGGCCGGCCGCTTGGCGGTGGCCAGCGTGCCGACGCCGAGGTTCACCTCGCCGGTGCCGAGCGGGAAGATCCAGCCGTAGCCGGACAGGATCTCGCCCTGCTCGCCCCGCAGCTCGAGGTGGGAGCTGATCCAGGGGTCGTCGGACATCTCGGAGGCCACGTAGGACCGCCCCGCCACGCCGTACACCGTCTCGCGGTGCCACTCGCGGCCGAGCAGCTTGCCCAACGGGGAGCGCACGCCGTCGGCCACGACCAGGCGCCGGCACTCCACCTCGACGTGGGCCGTCCCACCGGTCCCCACCCGTTCGAAGGTGACCCCCGCGACCCGGCCGCCCTCGAGGCGTACGTCGACCGCGCGGGCGCCGTCGACCGCCTGGGCGCCGGCCTTGATCGCCGTGGTCCGGAGATGGTCGTCGAGCTCGGTGCGGGCCACCGCAGAGCCCCAGTCGGGCAGCGAGCCGCCCGGCCACGGCAGCAGCAACGTCTGCCCGAACCCGTGGGCGCGCAGCCCCCGGTTCACGGTGTGCGCACGCAGCCAGTCCTCGAGGCCGAGGCGCTGCAGCTCCCCGATCGCCCGGGGCGTCAGCCCGTCCCCGCACGTCTTGTCGCGGGGGAAGACGGCCGAGTCCACGAGCAGCACGTCCAGCCCGGCCTTCGCGGCCCACGCGGCCGCCGCCGAACCCGCCGGCCCGGCCCCCACGACGAGGACGTCACACGAGGCAGGAACGACAGCGCTGGTCACGGCCAGATTCTCGCAGGTCCGGCCGGCCGGTCCGCGCAGGGCACCCTGGGTCACTCGGCGGGGGCGGTTGCCGGCGCGGGTGAGGCGCCCGGCGTCAACTCCCTCGCCACCGCCGGCGGCTTCCGGCTGCTTCGGGTTGCGGTGATGGCAGCTACGGGGAGAGGTCACTGGGGCCCGGGCTGGCGCCCGCCTTCCGGCTGGAAACACCCCCACGAATGGTCAGAAACCGCATGTTTTGGGGCCGAAAACATGCGGTTTCTGACCATTCGTGGGGGTAAATCCGGCCGGAGAACCGAAACCGGCCACTGGTTCAGACCACCCGGTCCGTAACTGCCATGACAGCGTCCCGAGACAGCCTGAAGGCCGGGAAGCAGTCTGTACCCCGGCGAACCCGCCCCCGTCGCTGCCATCACGGCAGCCGAAGACCGCCCGCACGCCGCCAGCGGGTGTCTGTCGAGACGGCGGGGGGCGCTGCGAACCCAACCCCGCCGGAGAGAACCCGGCCACCGCCGGAAATGACGGAACCCCCGCCACCACGAGGGTGACGGGGGCCCGAGGAGCGCAGTGCGTCAGTTCTGGTACGACCCGAAGTCGAAGTCGTCCAGGGCAACAGCCTGGCCCGAGCCGGTGTTGCCGAACTCGTAGTCGTAGGAGTCGTAACCGGTGACGGAGTACGCCGCGGCGCGGGCCTCCTCGGTCGGCTCCACCCGGATGTTGCGGTACCGCTCGAGGCCGGTACCAGCCGGGATCAGCTTTCCGATGATCACGTTCTCCTTCAGGCCCCGCAGCGAGTCCGAGCGTCCGTGGATCGCCGCGTCGGTGAGGACGCGGGTGGTCTCCTGGAAGGAGGCCGCCGAGAGCCACGACTCGGTCGCGAGCGACGCCTTGGTGATGCCCATGAGGACCGGGCGACCCGAGGCCGGCTTGCCGCCCTCGGAGACCACGCGACGGTTCTCCTCCTCGAACAGCACCCGGTCGACCAGGTCGGACGGCAGCAGGTTGGTGTCGCCCGACTCGATGACCGTGACCCGGCGCAGCATCTGCCGCACGATGATCTCGATGTGCTTGTCGTGGATCGACACGCCCTGGCTGCGGTACACGTGCTGGACCTCGTCCACCAGGTGCTCCTGCGCCTTGCGCACACCCAGGATCCGCAGGACGTCCTGCGGGTCGGGGGTACCGGCGGTGAGGTGGTGGCCCACCTCGATGTGGTCACCGTCGGCGACGTTGAGGCGCGAGCGCTTCGAGACCGGGTACTCCTGGACCTCGGAGCCGTCGTCGGGGGTGACGACGACCGTGCGGGCCTTGTCGGTCTCCTCGATCGCGACCCGACCGGCCGCCTCGGAGATCGGCGTACGACCCTTGGGCGAGCGGGCCTCGAAGAGCTCGACCACGCGGGGCAGACCCTGCGTGATGTCGTCCGCGGAAGCCACACCACCGGTGTGGAAGGTACGCATGGTCAGCTGCGTGCCGGGCTCACCGATCGACTGGGCGGCGATGATGCCGACCGCCTCGCCGATGTCGACGAGCTTGCCGGTCGCCAGCGAGCGGCCGTAGCACTTGGCGCAGGTGCCGGTCTTGGCGTCACAGGTCAGCACGGAGCGGACCTTGACCTCCTCGATGCCGGCCGCCACGAGCTCACCGATCTTCACGTCGCCGAGGTCCTCACCGGCACCGGCGAGCACCTCGCCGGTCTCCGGGTGGGTGACCTCGGTGGCCGCGGACCGGGCGTACGCCGCGGTCTCGGCGTTCTCGTGCTTGACGACCGTGCCGTCCTCACGACGCTCACCGATCCGCTTCGGCAGACCGCGCTCGGTGCCGCAGTCGTCCTCGCGGATGATGACGTCCTGCGAGACGTCCACCAGACGACGGGTCAGGTAGCCCGAGTCGGCGGTACGCAGCGCGGTGTCGGCGAGACCCTTGCGGGCACCGTGCGTGGAGATGAAGTACTCCAGGACGGTCAGGCCCTCACGGAAGTTCGCCTTGATCGGCCGCGGGATGATGTCGCCCTTCGGGTTCGCCACCAGACCACGCATGGCCGCCACCTGACGGATCTGCATCATGTTTCCGGAGGCACCGGAGTCGACCATCATGTAGATCGGGTTCGACCGGTCGAAGGTCGCCTCCATGGCCTTGGCCACGTCGTTGGAGGCCTGGGTCCAGATCTCGATGAGCTCCTGGCGGCGCTCCTCGTCGGTGACCAGACCGCGCTCGAACTGCTTCTGCACCTTGGCGGCCTGCGCCTCGTAGCCCTCGAGGATCGAGGCCTTCTCCGGCGGGGTGGTCACGTCGTCGATGGAGACCGTGACACCCGAACGGGTCGCCCAGTGGAAGCCGGCGTCCTTGAGGGCGTCCAGCGACGCGGCGACCTCGACCTTGGTGTAGCGCTCGGCCAGGTCGTTGACGATCGCGCCCAGCGCCTTCTTGCCCACCTCGTAGTTCACGAAGGGGTAGTCGGCGGGCAGGGTGTCGTTGAACAGCGAGCGGCCCAGCGTGGTCTCGAGGGTCAGCGACTGGCCCTCCTCCCAGTCCTCGCCGAGCTCGAGCTCCAGCGGCGGCACGATGTCGTCGAGGCGCAGCCTGATCTTGCTCTGCAGCGAGATCTCGCCACGGTCGAACGCCATGATCGCCTCGGCCGGCGAGGAGAAGGCGCGGCCCTCGCCCGGCTCTCCCTCACGGTCGGTGGTGAGGAAGAAGAGGCCGATGATCATGTCCTGCGTCGGCATGGTCACGGGGCGACCGTCCGACGGCTTGAGGATGTTGTTCGTCGACAGCATCAGGATGCGGGCCTCGGCCTGCGCCTCCGCGGACAGCGGCAGGTGCACGGCCATCTGGTCGCCGTCGAAGTCGGCGTTGAACGCCGAGCAGACGAGCGGGTGGATCTGGATGGCCTTGCCCTCGATCAGCTGCGGCTCGAAGGCCTGGATGCCGAGGCGGTGCAGGGTGGGCGCACGGTTCAGCAGCACCGGGTGCTCGGTGATGACCTCTTCGAGGACGTCCCACACCACGGCGTAGCGAGCGCCCGAGGTGGCGCGCTCGACCATCCGCTTGGCCGACTTGATGTTCTGCGCGTGCGACAGGTCGACGAGGCGCTTCATCACGAAGGGCTTGAACAGCTCCAGCGCCATCTGCTTGGGCAGACCGCACTGGTGCAGCTTCAACTGCGGACCCGACACGATGACCGAGCGGCCCGAGTAGTCCACGCGCTTGCCGAGCAGGTTCTGGCGGAAGCGACCCTGCTTGCCCTTGAGCATGTCGGACAGCGACTTCAGCGGCCGGTTGCCCGGGCCGGTGACGGGACGACCACGACGGCCGTTGTCGAACAGCGAGTCGACGGCCTCCTGGAGCATCCGCTTCTCGTTGTTGACGATGATCTCGGGCGCGCCGAGGTCGAGCAGCCGCTTGAGGCGGTTGTTGCGGTTGATGACGCGGCGGTACAGGTCGTTGAGGTCGGAGGTCGCGAAGCGGCCACCGTCGAGCTGCACCATCGGGCGCAGGTCCGGCGGGATGACCGGGACGGCGTCGAGGACCATGCCCTGCGGCTTGTTGCCGGTCTTGCGGAAGGCGTCGACGACCTTGAGGCGCTTGAGGGCGCGTACCTTGCGCTGGCCCTTGCCGTTGGCGATCGTGTCGCGCAGCGACTCGATCTCGGCCTCGATGTCGAAGCTCTCGAGGCGCTTCTGGATCGCCGTGGCGCCCATGTGGCCCTCGAAGTACTTCCCGAACCAGTTCTTCATCTCGCGGTAGAGCATCTCGTCGCCCGTGAGGTCCTGGACCTTGAGGGACTTGAAGGTGTTCCACACCTCGTCGAGGCGGTCGATCTCGCGCTGGGCACGGTCGCGCAGCTGCTTCATCTCGCGCTCGGCGCCGTCCTTGACCTTGCGGCGTGCGTCGGCCTTGGCACCCTCGGCCTCCAGGGCCGCGAGGTCCTCCTCGAGCTTGCGCGCACGGTCCTCGATGGAGCCGTCACGACGCTTCTCGAGGCGCTCGCGCTCCAGACCGATCTTGCCCTCGAGCGAGGACAGGTCGCGGTGGCGGGCGTCCTCATCGACGGAGGTGATCATGTACGCCGCGAAGTAGATGACCTTCTCCAGGTCCTTCGGCGCCAGGTCGAGCAGGTAGCCCAGCCGGCTCGGCACACCCTTGAAGTACCAGATGTGCGTGACCGGGGCGGCCAGCTCGATGTGGCCCATGCGCTCACGACGCACCTTGGAGCGGGTCACCTCGACGCCGCAGCGCTCGCAGATGATGCCCTTGAAGCGCACGCGCTTGTACTTGCCGCAGTAGCACTCCCAGTCCCGGGTGGGACCGAAGATCTTCTCGCAGAAGAGGCCGTCACGCTCGGGCTTGAGCGTGCGGTAGTTGATGGTCTCCGGCTTCTTGACCTCACCGTGGCTCCAGGTGCGGATGTCGTCCGCGGTGGCCAGGCCGATCTGAAGCTGGTCGAAGAAGTTAACGTCGAGCACTGTGGCTGCAACCCTTCGGTAGTTCTAGGAAAGTGAAGTAGGGGGGCGGAGGCGGGCCGGCGCGGTCACCCGCGCCGGCCGGCGCCTCACACCTCTTCGACCGAGCTGGGCTCGCGGCGGGACAGGTCGATGCCGAGCTCCTCGGCGGCGCGGAAGACGTCCTCCTCCGCGTCGCGCATCTCGATGGCCGAGCCGTCCTGCGACAGCACCTCCACGTTGAGGCAGAGCGACTGCATCTCCTTGACGAGCACCTTGAACGACTCGGGGATGCCGGAGTCGGGGATGTTCTCGCCCTTCACGATGGCCTCGTAGACCTTGACGCGACCGGGCACGTCGTCGGACTTGATCGTGAGCAGCTCCTGCAGGGCGTAGGCGGCGCCGTACGCCTCCATCGCCCAGACCTCCATCTCACCGAACCGCTGGCCACCGAACTGGGCCTTACCGCCCAGCGGCTGCTGCGTGATCATCGAGTAGGGGCCGGTGCTGCGCGCGTGGATCTTGTCGTCCACGAGGTGGTGCAGCTTGAGGATGTACATGTAGCCGACCGAGACCGGGTCCGGGAACGGCTCGCCGGAGCGACCGTCGAACAGGTTCGCCTTGCCGGTCTCGTCGATCAGCCGGACACCGTCGCGGTTGGGGATGGTCGCCCCGAGCAGGCCGGTGATCTCGTCCTCGCGCGCACCGTCGAACACCGGCGTCGCCACCTTGGTGTCGGCGTCGGCCTTGTCGGCGTGGATCTTGATCAGGCGCTGCTTCCAGTCGGCGTCGTTCTTGTCGTCCGACAGATCGAGGTCCCAGCCCTGCTTGGCCAGCCAGCCGAGGTGGAGCTCGAGGATCTGGCCGATGTTCATCCGTCGCGGCACACCCAGGGGGTTCAGCACCACGTCGACCGGGGTGCCGTCCTCCATGAACGGCATGTCCTCGATCGGCAGGATCTTCGCGATGACGCCCTTGTTGCCGTGACGGCCGGCGAGCTTGTCACCCACGGAGATCTTGCGCTTCTGCGCGACGTAGACGCGGACCAGCTGGTTGACGCCCGGAGGAAGCTCGTCGCCCTCCTCGCGGTCGAACACCCGGACGCCGATGACCGTGCCGGACTCACCGTGCGGCACCTTCATCGAGGTGTCGCGCACCTCGCGCGCCTTCTCACCGAAGATCGCGCGGAGCAGGCGCTCCTCGGGGGTCAGCTCGGTCTCGCCCTTCGGGGTGACCTTGCCGACGAGGATGTCACCGGTGGTGACCTCGGCGCCGATGCGGATGATGCCGCGCTCGTCGAGGTCGGCCAGCATCTCCTCGGAGACGTTCGGGATGTCCCGGGTGATCTCCTCGGGGCCGAGCTTGGTGTCGCGGGCGTCGACCTCGTGCTCCTCGATGTGGATCGAGGTGAGGATGTCCTCCTGCACCAGGCGCTGGCTGAGGATGATCGCGTCCTCGTAGTTGTGGCCCTGCCAGGGCATGAACGCCACGAGCAGGTTGGTGCCGAGCGCCATCTCCGCGTCGTCGGTGCAGGGACCGTCGGCGATCGGCGAGCCGATCTCGAGGCGGTCGCCCTCGCTGACCAGCGGCCGCTGGTTGATGCAGGTGCCCTGGTTGGAACGACGGAACTTCGCCAGCTTGTACGTCGAGTAGGTGCCGTCGTCGTTCATCGTCTCGATGACGTCGGCGGCGACCTCCTTGACCACACCGGCCTTCGTCGCGGTGACGACGTCACCGGCGTCGACCGCGGCGCGGTACTCCATGCCGGTGCCGACCAGCGGCGAGTCGCTCGTGATCAGCGGCACGGCCTGGCGCTGCATGTTGGCGCCCATGAGCGCGCGGTTGGCGTCGTCGTGCTCGAGGAACGGGATCAGGGCGGTCGCGACCGACACCATCTGGCGCGGCGAGACGTCCATGTAGTCGACCTCGTCGGCCAGGATCTCGGAGACCTCGCCGTCGCGCTGGCGGACCAGCACGCGCTCCTCGGCGAAGCGGCCCTTCTCGTCGAGCACCGCGTTGGCCTGCGCGATGACGTGGCGATCCTCGTCGTCGGCGGTCAGGTAGTCGATCTTGTCGGTGACGACACCCTTCTCGACCTTGCGGTAGGGGGTCTCGACGAAGCCGAACGGGTTGATCCGGCCGTAGGAGGCCAGCGACCCGATCAGGCCGATGTTCGGGCCTTCCGGCGTCTCGATGGGGCACATGCGGCCGTAGTGCGACGGGTGGACGTCGCGGACCTCCATGCCGGCGCGGTCACGGGACAGACCACCGGGGCCCAGCGCCGAGAGACGACGCTTGTGCGTCAGGCCGGCGATCGGGTTGGTCTGGTCCATGAACTGCGAGAGCTGCGAGGTGCCGAAGAACTCCTTCAGCGCCGCGACCACGGGACGGATGTTGATCAGGGACTGCGGCGTGATCGCCTCGACGTCCTGCGTCGTCATCCGCTCGCGGACCACACGCTCCATGCGGGCAAGGCCGGTGCGGAGCTGGTTCTGGATCAGCTCACCGACGGTGCGCATGCGGCGGTTGCCGAAGTGGTCGATGTCGTCGGCGGCGATGTCGATGGTGCCCTGCGGCATCTCGAGCTGCTCGCGGCCGTCGTGCAGCGCGACGATGTACTTGATCGCGGCGACGACGTCGTCGATGGTCAGCGTCTGCTGGTCGAACGCCTCGGTCAGCCCCAGCTTCTTGTTGATCTTGTAGCGACCGACCTTGGCCAGGTCGTAGCGCTTGGGGTTGAAGTAGTAGTTGTTCAGCAGCGTCTGCGCGGCCTCACGCGTCGGCGGCTCGCCCGGGCGCAGCTTGCGGTAGATGTCGAGCAGCGCGTCGTCCTGGCCCTGGGTGTGGTCCTTCTCCAGGGTCAGCATCAT
>Ga0308173_10001977_pt1 | contig 10684 bp, 11 predicted proteins | sample PhyPR1_FD_203716 | JGI IMG/M metagenome (GOLD analysis project Ga0308173, IMG submission 203716) | Soil microbial communities from UC Gill Tract Community Farm, Albany, California, United States - DLSLS.P.R1 | ecosystem: Environmental > Terrestrial > Soil > Agricultural land | place: USA... | reverse complement strand
CGTCTTCTGGTTCCGGGTGCCCAAATCGCCGGAGATGAAGGGCGGCCTGCGCGGGAACGTCGAACGCACCCGGCTGCTCGTGATGATCGACCGGGGCGATTACTGGCAATGCGCCTTCCTGATCCCAAAAGGCGCTGCGGCCGCCTATCAGGAGAAAGGCATCGAGGCGATCCGGAAGGAAGTCGCCGAGGCCGCGCCTGATCTCGAACTGAAGGGCCTCGACGAGATTGGCGACCTCAAACTTCTCAGCGTCGCCCTTGATCGCCTCACTTGCTGGCACCGCCCCGGGCTTCTCGCGATCGGGGACGCCGCGCACGCTATGTCGCCCATCGGCGGCATCGGCATCAACCTCGCGGTACAGGACGCGGTGGCCGCTGCGAACATCCTCGCGGCTCTGCTAGCGGCGGGCGAGAATGTCGACCCGCTGCTCAGCAAGGTGCAGGAGCGGCGGCTGTTCCCGACCCGAGTGATCCAGGGCGCGCAAAAGCTTGCTCAGGACCGGATCATCGGGCGCTTGCTTCAGCCGGGGGAGCCGCTCCGCAAGGCGCCGGTGGTCGTGCGCTTGCTGAACGGTTTACCGCTGCTGAGGCGGATACCCGGCCGCTTTATCGGCCTTGGAGTCAGGCGCGAGCGGGTTCGCTCACCTGCGGCGCCACTTCGCCCATAGCCTTCTCAAGGTTGCGGACGATCGCCTCAAAGAACTGCTCGGTCGTCATCCAGGCCTGCTCCGGCCCGACGAGGATCGCGAGGTCCTTGGTCATCTCGCCGCCCTCGACCGTCTCGACGCAGACGCGCTCGAGCGTCTCGGCGAAGCGGACAACTTCCGGCGTGTCGTCGAACTTGCCGCGATACTTGAGGCCGCCCGTCCAGGCGAAGATCGAAGCGATCGGGTTGGTCGAGGTGGCCTTGCCCTGCTGGTGCATGCGGTAGTGGCGAGTGACGGTGCCGTGCGCGGCCTCGGCTTCGACGGTCTTGCCGTCGGGGGTCATCAGCACTGAGGTCATCAGGCCGAGCGAGCCGAAGCCCTGCGCGACCTGATCCGACTGCACGTCGCCGTCGTAGTTCTTGCAAGCCCAGACGAACTTGCCGCTCCACTTGAGTGCAGAGGCGACCATGTCGTCGATCAGGCGGTGCTGATACTCGATGCCGGCCGCCTGGAACTTGTCCTTGAATTCGCTGTCGTAAATCTCCTGGAAGATGTCCTTGAATCGGCCGTCATAGGCCTTCAGGATCGTGTTCTTCGTGGAGAGGTAGAGCGGCCAGCTGCGCGCGAGGCTGTAGTTGAAGCAAGCGTGTGCGAAGTCGCGGATGCTCTCGTCGAGGTTGTACATTCCCATTGCGACGCCGGAGCCAGGGAAGTCGAATACGTCGAATTCGAGCTTCTCGCCGTTCTCGCCAACCCAAGTCATGGTCAGCTTGCCGGGGCCAGGAACCTTGAAATCGGTCGCGCGATACTGATCGCCGAAGGCGTGACGGCCAACGACGATCGGGTCGGTCCAGCCCGGGATCAGTCGCGGAACGTTCGAGATCACGATCGGCTCGCGGAAGATGCAGCCGCCGAGGATGTTGCGGATCGTGCCGTTGGGCGACTTCCACATCTTCTTGAGCTTGAATTCCTCGACCCGCGCTTCGTCGGGCGTGATCGTCGCGCACTTCACGCCGACGCCATGCTGTTTGATCGCGTTGGCCGCATCCACGGTCACCTGGTCGTCGGTCGCATCGCGGTTCTCGACCGAGAGATCGTAGTAGAGCAGCTCGACGTCGAGATAGGGCTGGATCAGCCGTTCGCGGATCCATTGCCAGATGATGCGGGTCATTTCGTCGCCGTCGAGCTCGACGACCGGGTTCTTCACCTTGATCTTGGACATGCGCTTTCCCGATTTCTGGAATTTGGCGGCGCCTTAGGACCGGCGGTTAACGCGCGCAACCGCAGCGTTGTGCCTTCGGCTGACCGCCTCTAAGCATGCGCCATGCCCGCCCTAGACAAGCACGACAGCCCGCTTCCTACCACCACGGTGAAGTGGCGTTTCCCCGCCGTCCATCCGGAGGGCCGCAAGTTCGCGGTGATCGCCGGCGGCGTCACGATGCTGTTGTTCCTGGTGCACGTTCAGTTCCTGGCATGGCTTTGCGTGGGTCTGACGATCTGGATCGCGACCTTCTTCCGCGATCCCGTCCGCACGACGCCACGCGGTGACAAGCTGATCGTCGCGCCGGCCGATGGCCTGATCACGATGATTGCCCGAGTGCCTCCTCCGCCCGAACTGCGCGGGCCGGATGGGCTCGCCGATGGCGAGTATACGCGGGTGTCGATTTTCATGAGTGTGTTCGATGTGCACATCAATCGCTCGCCGATCACGGGACGGCTGAGGCGCATCGCCTACGTCCCCGGCAAGTTCGTCAACGCCGACCTCGACAAGGCGAGCGAAGACAATGAGCGCCAGCACTTCCTCATCGAGAACGCCGACGGGCTCCGCATCGGCTTCACCCAGATTGCTGGCCTGGTTGCCCGGCGCATCCTCTCATTCGTTCGCGAGGGCGATGTGGTCGACGCGGGACAGCGCGTCGGCCTGATCCGCTTCGGCAGCCGCGTCGACGTCTATTTACCGGCGGGAACGTCGCCGAAAGTTCTGCTCGGCCAGCGCTCGATCGCCGGCGAGACGATCATCGCCGAGGTCGGCACCGACGTCGCGCTGACGGGCCTTAGCCAATGACCGACGACCGGGATCCCCGGCGGATCCCGTTCCGCGCTATGATCCCGAACGCCGTGACGGCACTCGCGCTGTGCTTCGGTTTGACCGGGGTCAGCCTGGCGATCGGCGGCGAGTGGGAGAAGGCGCTTGGTTCGGTCATCCTCGCCGGTGTGCTGGACGGGCTCGATGGCCGTATCGCCCGGCTGCTGCGGGCGCAGAGCAGGTTCGGAGCTGAGCTCGACAGCCTGAGCGACAACATTGCCTTCGGGACGGCGCCCGCACTGATACTATTTTTATGGGCGCTAAGGGCGGAGCCACGGTTCGGCTGGCTCGCTGCGCTGTCCCTTGCGGTCTGCTGCGCGCTACGGCTGGCGCGCTTCAACGCGCGTATGGAAGCCGGCGAGCAGCCGCACAAGGCTGCCGGGTTCAACACAGGTGTCCCAGCACCGGCAGGCGCCGGGCTCGCGTTCATCCCGATCTACCTGTGGCTGATCACCGGCGACGATCGCTTCCGGAGCTGGCCCGGCGTGCTCGCCTGGACCGTGTTCATCGCCGCGCTGATGATCTCAAGTCTGCCGACCTATAGCTGGGCGAGCATTCGCATTCGCCGGTCATGGCGGATGTTCGCGCTTGCAGGCCTGGCGCTGTTCGGAGCGTCGCTGCTCGTTGCACCCTGGCCCACGCTGCTGGTTCTCGCAGCGCTCTACCTGATCATGATCCCCGTCGCCTTTGCCAGCTACGCGCGCGTCAAGCGGCGGCGCGTAGCGGCGCGTTCGCGCGCCTGACTTCCTGAGAGGCCAAGCGGACGCGCACCCGGCGCTCTGCCAACATCGACGATGGCTTCTTGAAGGGTTCGCCCTTGAGGGCAGCGGCGATCTTCGCGCCACTTTCCTCAAGGATTGCCGCACCTAGCACCACGAGCAGCCACAAAGTTGCGATGAAGGGCAGGGAACCGAGAAGTGCAGTCATGACGTCAAGCCTCCTTTGAGACGGCGCAATGTTCCCTGTTTGTTCTTGGTTGTCAACCGGCAGGTCGGCTCTCCGGTCAAGCCCTTGAAAGCAGAGGCGAGTTCGTCTAGGTGCCCGCGCATTCCACAGGCGGAGCCAACATACCGGTGCCGATCGCAAGGTCGGTCATTCGGTTCCGCCGAGGCATAACCGGAAGGAGAAAGACCTATGGCGACCACCGTCGTCACGATGCAGCAATTGCTCGAAGCCGGAGCGCACTTCGGCCACCAGACCCACCGCTGGAACCCCAAGATGAAGCCGTACATCTTCGGCGATCGCAACGGGGTGCACATCATCGATTTGTCGCAGTCCGTGCCGCTGTTCGCGCGCGCCCTCGACTTCGTCCAGCAGACCGTCGCCCGCGGCGGCAAGGTGTTGTTCGTTGGGACGAAGCGCCAGGCGCAGGACGCGATCGCTGAGTCCGCGCAGGCTTCCGGCCAGCACTTCGTCAACCATCGCTGGCTGGGTGGCATGTTGACGAACTGGAAGACGATCTCCAACTCGATCAAGCGCCTGAAGAGCCTTGAGGAGCAGCTGTCGGGCGACACCGCCGGCCTCACCAAGAAGGAAGTGCTTCAGCTCACCCGCGAGCGCGACAAGCTTGAGAAGAGCCTCGGCGGCATCCGCGACATGGGCGGCTTGCCCGACATCATGTTTGTGGTCGACACCAACAAGGAAGAGCTGGCGATCAAGGAAGCCAACACGCTTGGTATTCCGGTCGTCGCGATCCTCGATTCGAACAGTGACCCGAGCGGCATCGCCTTCCCGGTCCCGGGCAACGACGACGCCAGCCGCGCCATCCGCCTCTACACCGATGCGGTTGCGCAGGCGGTGAGCGAAGGCCGGAGCGGCAATGCTGCTGCCCGTGGCCAGGATATCGGCAGCATGGCCGAGCCCCCGGTCGAAGCCGCGCTGGCGTAACGAGACTGCGCTCCTGCGTAAGCGGGAGCGCGTCCCTATATACCAATCTGGACTGGACCGCGGCCTTTGCCGGGGAACGAAAGGACTATGAGACATGGCTGAGATCACGGCCGCGACTGTGAAGGAACTGCGCGAGCGCACCGGCGCCGGCATGATGGACTGCAAGAAGGCGCTCGCCGAGAACAATGGCCAGATGGAAGCCTCGATCGACTGGCTGCGCGCCAAGGGTCTCGCCGCTGCGGCGAAGAAGGCCGGCCGCACGGCCGCCGAGGGTCTCGTCGGCGTCGCCGTCGAGGGCACTCGCGGTGCCGTCGTTGAGGTGAACTCGGAGACCGACTTCGTCGCCAAGAACGAGATCTTCCAGGACTTCGTGCGCAAGGTCGCCACGCTGGCTCTGCAGCACGGCAATGACGTCGAGGCGCTGGGCGCGGCCCAGTACCCCGACGGCGGCACAGTCCAGGAGAAGCTGACCGACAACATTGCCAAGATCGGCGAGAACCAGTCCCTCCGCCGCGGCAAGGTTCTGGAAGTAACCGAGGGCACCGTCGTTCCTTACGTTCACAACCAGGTCGCGCCGGGACTCGGCAAGATCGGCGTGCTCGTCGCACTGCAGAGCGCTGCTCCGGTCGAGACGCTGACGCAGCTGGGCAAGCAGATCGCGATGCACGTCGCAGCGGCGCACCCGCTGGCGCTCAACGCTGACGATCTCGACCAGGATCTGGTCGAGCGTGAACGCTCGGTGGCGATGGAGAAGGCCCGCGAGAGCGGCAAGCCCCAGAACATCATCGAGAAGATGGTCGAAGGTGGCCTCGCCAAGTACCGCAAAGAAAACGCGCTCCTCTCCCAGCTGTTCGTCATGGACAACAAGACCCCCGTTGCCGAGGTTGTTGCTTCCACCGCTAAGGAAGCCGGCACGGGCATCGAGCTGATCGGGTTCGTCCGCTTCCAGCTCGGCGAAGGCATCGAGAAGAAGCAGGAAGACTTCGCTGCTGAAGTCGCTGCCGCCGCCGGCACGAACAAGGCCGAGGCGGTCGCTTAACATCCGCAACTGCCGCTTGGCAGTTGGCAACAGGGCGGCTCGGCCATAAAGGCGGGGCCGCCCTTCTTGCATCACGAGGAATCTTCCCCCGCATGACCCGCCCCCGGTTCAACCGCATCCTGCTGAAGCTGTCTGGCGAGGCATTGATGGGGCCGGGGCAGTTTGGGATCGATCCCGTTGCAGTCGCCGGCCTTGCGGAGGAGATCGCCGCCGCCAAGGGACAGGGGCATGAGCTCTGTCTGGTCGTCGGCGGCGGGAACATTTTCCGCGGAATGGCGGCTGCGGCGAAGGGATTCGACCGCGCGACTGCCGATTACATGGGCATGCTTGCGACGGTCATGAACGCGCTCGCGCTGCAGAACGCGCTCGAGAAGGCCGGCATCGACACGCGTGTGATGTCCGCAATCCCGATGGCGAGCGTGTCCGAGCCCTACATTCGTCGCAGGGCGCTCCGGCACCTGGAGAAAGGCCGCATCGTCCTGTTCGCCGCCGGAACCGGAAACCCTTATTTCACAACGGATACCGCGGCGGCGCTCAGAGCTGCTGAGATGAGCTGCGATGCCTTGTTCAAGGGCACCAGCGTGGACGGCATCTATACCGCGGACCCGAAGAAGGTCGCCGACGCGCAGCGCTACGAGACGGTCACTTTCGGCAAGGTGCTCAGCGACGACCTCAAGGTGATGGACGCCGCGGCCGTCGCCCTCTGCCGCGACAACAATATTCCGATCGTCGTCTTCAACATCCGCCAGTCAGGCAACCTCGCACAGGTGCTGGCCGGGCAGGGGACCGCGACGGTCGTTCAGAACGGAGAGTAAGAGATGCCAACCACCGTCAGCACTGCCGACCTCAAGCGCCGCATGCAGGGCGCGCTCGACACACTGAAGCACGATCTTGGCGGATTGCGCACGGGACGCGCCTCGACCGCGCTGCTGGATCCGGTCCAGGTCGAGGTCTATGGCGCCAACATGCCGCTCAACCAGGTGGCGACCGTCTCTACCCCCGAGGCGCGCCTACTCTCGGTCCAGGTTTGGGACCGCTCGAATGTCGGTCCGGTCGAGAAAGCGATCCGCTCCGCCGGGCTCGGCCTTAATCCTATCACCGACGGCCAGATGATCCGTCTGCCGATCCCGGAACTGACGGAGGAACGACGCAAGGAGCTTGCGAAGCTTGTCGGTCAATATGCCGAGAAGGCGCGCATCGCCGTCCGCAACGTCCGCCGCGATGGGATGGATCACCTCAAGCAGGACGAGAAGAAGCACGAGATCAGCGAGGACGAGCGCAAGCGCCTCGAGACCGAAGTGCAGAAGCTGACCGACGACACGATCAAGGAGATCGACGAGGCAGCGGCAATCAAGGAAAAGGAAATCCTCAACAAGTGACCTCCTCACCGGCGCCCAGCGAGGGCGCGGCCGGGCTCGGAGGGGGCAGCAGGGTCCCGCGCCCGGTACCAAAGCACGTCGCAATCATCATGGACGGCAATGGCCGCTGGGCGAAACAGCGCGGCCTGCCGCGGGTCGCCGGCCATCGCGCCGGCGCCGAGTCCGTCCGGCGGTCGCTCCAGGCCGCCGCCGACAATGGCGTCGAGGTCCTGACCCTCTACGCATTTTCGTCGGAAAACTGGCGCAGGCCGGAGGAGGAGATTTCCGACCTCACGACGCTGATGCGGTTCTACCTGGATCGAGAGCTCAAGACGCTCGCCAAGGAGGGCGTGCGCCTCAAGCTGATCGGCGACTATTCGGCGTTCGGACCCGAGCTGACACATCGGCTGGAGCAAGCGGTTGTGCAGACGTCGGCCAATTCTCGCCTGACCTTGGTCGTCGCACTTAACTACGGATCCCGCGCCGAGCTTGCTGCGGCGGCCGGCAGGCTGGCGGCCAAGGCAGCAACCGGCCAGATCAGCCCAGAGTCGATCGACGAGCATGCGATCGCCGCCGAGCTTCAAACCGCGGACCTGCCTGTGCTCGACCTGCTGATCCGCACGTCCGGCGAAGTGCGCCTCTCGAACTTCCTGCTGTGGCAAGCGGCTTATGCCGAGCTCCTCTTCCTCGACACCCTCTGGCCGGACTTCGACGAGGAGGCATTTGCCAACGCGCTCAACATCTATGCTGCGCGCGAACGGCGGTTCGGCGGCCGATGAACGAGCTCGCGGTTCGAGCTGCCACAGGCGCGGTGCTGATTGCCGCGGCACTCGTGGCCGCCGTCGTGGGCGGGACGATCTTCGCAGTTCTGGTCGCTGCCGTCGCAACTCTGATGTTCTACGAATGGACTCGACTCACCCGTGGGTGGGGCGCTTCCTGGTATGTCTCAGGGTTCGCCTATGCCGTGGTTCCAGCGCTGGCGCTGCTCTGGATCCGGGAGCGCGACTTGCACGGGCTCGCGTTGCTGGTCTGGGTGTTCATCGTGACCTGGTCGACCGACATCGGAGCCTATTTCGCCGGACGTCGCTTCGGAAGGCGCAAGCTCGCACCCGCCATCAGTCCCAACAAGACGGTCGAAGGCCTCTATGGAGGCATCGCTGCGGCGACCTTGTTCGGCGGCGCATGGGCGCTGGCAACCGATCTCGGCGTCGCGCTGCTCGCCCTGGCGCCGGTGCTCGCGATTGCAGCGCAGGCCGGCGACCTGTTCGAAAGCGGCATGAAGCGCAGGGCAGGGGTGAAGGATAGCGGGGCCGTGCTTCCTGGCCATGGCGGCGCGCTCGACCGGCTCGATGGCTTGGTGCCCGTTGCGACGCTCACCGCCGCAGCCCAGCTGATCGGGCTCACGTGACCCGCAAGATCGCCATTCTCGGTGCCACCGGATCGATTGGCAAGTCGACGCTGGACCTCCTCGAGCGCAGTCCGGACCGGTTCGCAGTCACGGCGGTTACAGCGGCGACGAACGTCGAAGCGCTCGCCGACATTGCTCGCCGGACGGGCGCAAGGCTCGCCGTCGTTGCCGATGAGCGCCGGTACGAGGATCTGGCGGAGCTGCTCGCCGGGACAGACTGCCGGGCGGCCGCGGGTGAAGGGGCGCTGGTTGAGGCGGCGACGAGCGATGCTGATCTGGTCATTGCAGCGATCGTCGGCTGCGCCGGCCTGCCGCCGGTGATCGCCGCTGTGGAAGCCGGGCGCACCGTCGCGCTCGCAAACAAGGAAGCGCTGGTCACGGCCGGGGCGCTGATGATCGACGCTGCAGCGGCAAGCGGAGCGACGCTGCTTCCGATCGACAGCGAGCATAATGCGATATTCCAATGCCTTGCTGGCAGTAGAGCGCAGGATGTCTCAAAGATCATCCTGACTGCCAGCGGCGGTCCGTTCCGCACGGCATCCGCGGAAACCATCCATGCAGCGACGCCTGCGCAAGCGGTCGCTCATCCGAACTGGACGATGGGCGCCAAGATTTCGGTCGATTCCGCGACTCTGATGAACAAGGGGCTGGAACTGATCGAGGCCCACTACCTTTTCGGCCTGCCTTCGGGGCAACTGGACGTGGTGATCCATCCGCAATCGGTGATCCACTCGATGGTCGAGTTCGTGGACGGCTCGGTGCTCGCCCAGCTCGGCAGTCCGGACATGAGGATCCCGATTGCTTATGCGCTGGCGTGGCCCGAGCGGATGCCGACGCCGGCCCAGCGCCTCGACCTGGTCGCAATCTCGCGCCTCGATTTCGAGGAACCGGACCTGCAGCGCTTTCCCGCCCTGCGACTGGCGCGCGAAGCGCTTGAGCATGGGGCTGCTGCGCCGATCGTCCTCAATGCCGCCAACGAAGTCGCGGTTGCAGCGTTTCTGGACGGCACGATCCCGTTCGCCGAGATTGCCGCACTCGTTCAGGAAGCGCTTAACAGCGCGGCTTACGATGCGCCGCGTTCGATTGGCGATGTGCTGGAGATAGATCGGGTGACGCGGCGCCGGACCCGGTCGATGATGGAAGCGAGCTGCTCTTGACCATGATGCCCCATCCGCCGCTGTGGTTCGTGCTGATCGCCTTCGTTTGTGCGCTGGGCCCGCTCGTCTTCTTCCATGAGCTTGGCCATTATCTGGTCGGTCGCTGGTTCAAGATCCCGGCGGAGACGTTTTCGATCGGCTTCGGGCGCGAGATCGTCGGCTGGACCGACCGCCAGGGCACTCGCTGGAAGCTCGGCTGGCTTCCGCTCGGCGGTTATGTGAAGTTCGTCGGCGACATGAGCCCTGCCGGCAATGCAGCGGACCTCGACACCGTGCCGGAGCATCTGCGCGACCGTGTGTTCCAGACGCGCCCGGCGTGGCAGCGCTTCCTGGTGGTGCTTGCGGGCCCGGCAGCCAATTTCCTGCTCGCAATCCTGATCTTCGCCGCCCTCTTCTCGATTGTCGGAGCGCCGACCTCGAGCGTCGTTGGTGCGGTGAGCGCCGATTCGCCCGCTGCAAAGGCCGGGATCGTTCCCGGCGACCGGATCGTCTCGCTGGGCGGCAGGCCAACCCCGACTTTCGCCGATCTGTTCAGCGCGACGGCGATCAGGCCGGGCGAAACGGTGATCGTCAAGGTGCAACGGGGGAGTGCCGTCCAGGATATTCGGGTGACGCTCTCAACCGACACCCTCAAGGCGCCTAATGGCGAAACGGTCAAACGCGGCGTGCTGGGCATCGCCGCTAGTCGGACCGCGCTGGAGCCCATGCCAATCACCAGCGCAATCCCTGAGGCCGTCAACGAGACAGCACGCGCAACAGGCGCGATCGTCGACACGGTTGCCCAAATGATTCGCGGCTATGTGTCGCCCCGCACGCTCGGAGGGCCGATATCGATCGCGCATGTCGCGGGCGGCGTCGCGACGCTGGGCCTCGTCGAGTTCATCGGCCTACTCGCACTGCTGTCAATTAATCTCGGATTCATCAACCTCTTGCCAGTCCCGATGCTGGATGGAGGACACCTCTTTTTCTATCTCATTGAGGCCATCCGGCGTCGTCCGGTCAGTGTTGCCGCACTCGACTGGGCGTTCCGAGGGGGTCTCGCACTCATTCTCGCCCTGCTGCTTTTCGCGACAGGCAACGATCTCGGCCTGTGGAGTAAGCTT
>Ga0308173_10001976_pt1 | contig 10688 bp, 10 predicted proteins | sample PhyPR1_FD_203716 | JGI IMG/M metagenome (GOLD analysis project Ga0308173, IMG submission 203716) | Soil microbial communities from UC Gill Tract Community Farm, Albany, California, United States - DLSLS.P.R1 | ecosystem: Environmental > Terrestrial > Soil > Agricultural land | place: USA... | reverse complement strand
AGACCACCACGTACAGACCCAGCCAGACGACGTCAACGAAGTGCCAGTACCATGCCGCGCCTTCGAAAGCGAAGTGATGCTCCGGCGTAAAGTGCCCCCGCATCACGCGGATCAGCACGACCGTGAGCATGATGGCGCCCATTGTCACGTGAAAGCCGTGGAAGCCGGTCAGCATGAAGAAGGTCGAACCATAGATGCCGGACGACAGTTTCAGGTTCAGTTCATGGTAGGCATGAATGTATTCATACACCTGGAAACCCATGAAGGTGGCGCCCAGCAGTATGGTGGCGGCCAGCCAGAAAGCGGTGCGGGAGCGATGGCCGGCGCGTAATGCATGGTGCGCTATGGTCAGCGTGACGCCGGAGGTCAGCAGCAGCGCGGTGTTGATGGTCGGGATCGGGAAAGGTCCCATGGTGCGGAAGCTCTCAACCGTGCCGCCGGGGCCGGCATTGCCCCACTGCGGCGAAAAGTCGGGCCACAGCAGCTTGTGGTCGAGGTCGGCCAGCCAGGGCATGGTGACGCTGCGGGCATAGAACAGCGCGCCGAAGAAGGCGCCGAAGAACATGACTTCGGAGAAGATGAACCAGCTCATGCTCCAGCGGTAGGAAATGTCGATGCGCTTGCTGTAGAGGCCGCCTTCGGATTCCGCGATAGAATCGCCGAACCAGTTATACAGCACCACCAGGAAGGCAAGGATGCCGAACAGGTTGACATACGGCGCCCAGCTAGCGCCGTTGACCCAACCCGACGCGCCTATCATGGTGACAAGCAGCGACATGCCGGCCAGCACGGGCCACCGGGATGGCCCGGGTACGAAGTAATAAGGTGCCCTACCGTGTTGAGTACTCATTTCCCCCTCCAAGATTCAAACTTAATTCCGCTCTTTTTAAATTTTCAGCAACAAGCTACTTCGCCACCACCAGCCTGACGATGAAGATCAGTATCGCGATGAACAGCACTGCGCCTATGATGCCCGCGATGATCACGTGCACCGGGTTCAATTGCGCCGCGTCCTGTTCATAATCCCGCTTCTTGCGCACGCCGAAGAAGGACCAGAAAACCGCTTTCATCGTTGCAGCGAAAGATGCCTTGCGCTGCGTTACCTGTTTTTCCTCATCCATATCTCACCCCGCTCATCAGCTGGCGCTCTTGGTGCTGCCGGCCACCTCAAAGAAAGTGTAGGACAAGGTAATTGTTTTTACATCCCTGGGCAGCGCCTTGTCGACATAGAAAACCACCGGCATCTGCTTTGCTTCATTGGCTTTCAGCGTCTGCTGCTTGAAGCAGAAACACTCGACTTTCTTAAAATGCGCCGCCGCCTGCTGTGGCGCATAGCTGGGAATCGCCTGCGCGTCCATGCTGCGCGGCTGCGTGTTCACCACTTCGTAGATCACCTGGGCCATTTCGCCCGGATGCACCTGCATGCTGGATACCGTAGGCCGGAAACGCCATGGCCCCTGCGCGTTGGCGTCGAATTCGATGGTGATGGTGCGGCTCTTGTCGACCTGGGTATTGGCCACCTGCTCGACCGTTGCATCCTTGGGCGTGAGCAGATTGATGCCAGTCAGCTCACAGATCTGCCGGTACACCGGCACCAGCCCGTAGCCGAAGCCGAACATCAGGATCGCGACCACGACCAGCTTGCCCAGCGTACTGGCGTTGAGCTTGCGGGTATTGCTGTCTTGGGGCGGATAGACCATTACCTGAACCAGATGCGCTTGATGAAAACGCCTGCGAAGAAACCCAGCGCGATCAATACCAGGATCAGTGCGGTCCTGACATTGTTCGGCTTGTTTTGTTTGGGCATGTTCTTTAAAAGGCGGGCTTGCGCCCGCCCCTTTCCTTACTTGACCAGCGGCGGATTTTCAAAGGTGTGGAACGGCGCCGGGCTGGGCACGGTCCACTCCAGTCCTTCGGCGCCATCCCATGGCTTGGCCGGGGCCTTCACGCCGCCACGGATAGAAGGCAGCACCACGAAGAACAGGAAGTACACCTGCGCCAGGCCGAAACCGAAGGCGCCGATGGAGGCAATCATGTTGAAGTCCGTGAACTGCGCCGGGTAGTCGGCATAGCGGCGCGGCATGCCTGCCAGGCCCAGGAAGTGCATCGGGAAGAAGGTGACGTTGAACGTGACCAGCGAAACCCAGAAGTGCACCTTGCCGCGGAATTCGTTGTACATGTGACCGGTCCACTTCGGACCCCAGTAGTAGAAGCCGGCGAACAGCGCAAACAATGAACCGGCAACCAGCACGTAATGGAAGTGCGCCACCACGTAATAGGTGTCCTGCACCTGGATGTCGATTGGCGTCACGGCCAGGATCAGGCCGGTGAAGCCGCCCATGGTGAACACGAAGATGAAGCCGATGGCGAACAGCATCGGGGTTTCAAACGTCATCGAACCGCGCCACATCGTGGCGATCCAGTTGAACACTTTCACGCCGGTCGGAACCGCGATCAGCATGGTGGCATACATGAAGAACAGCTGTGCCGTCACCGGCATGCCAGTCACGAACATGTGGTGCGCCCAGACGATGAACGACAGGATCGCGATCGATGAAGTCGCATAAACCATGGAGGCATAACCGAACAGGGTCTTGCGCGCGAAGGCCGGAATGATCTGCGAAATGATGCCGAAGGCCGGCAGGATCATGATGTAGACCTCGGGATGGCCGAAGAACCAGAAAATGTGCTGGTACATCACCGGGTCGCCGCCGCCGGCAGCGTTGAAGAAGGAGGTTCCGAAATGACGGTCGGTCAGGGTCATGGTGATGGCGCCAGCCAGCACCGGCATCACCGCGATCAGCAGGTAGGCGGTGATCAGCCAGGTCCAGCAGAACATCGGCATCTTCATCAGCGTCATGCCGGGAGCGCGCATGTTCAGGATGGTGACGATGATATTGATCGCGCCCATGATGGACGAGGCGCCCATGATGTGGATCGCGAAGATCGCCATGTCCATGCCGGGTCCCATCTGGGTCGACAGCGGCGCATACAGCGTCCAGCCGGCGGCAGTGGCGCCGCCCGGCACCAGGAAGGAGGTGACCAGCAGGATGGCGGCCGGCGGCAGCAGCCAGAACGAGAAGTTGTTCATCCGGGCGAAGGCCATGTCGGACGCGCCGATCTGGAGCGGGATCATCCAGTTGGCGAAGCCCACGAATGCGGGCATGATGGCGCCGAACACCATGATCAGGCCGTGCATGGTCGTCAGTTGGTTGAAGAATTCGGGCCGGAAGAATTGCAGGCCGGGCTGGAACAGCTCGGCGCGTATGCCCAGCGCCAGTATGCCGCCGGACAGCAGCATCGTGAACGAGAACCACAGATACAGCGTGCCGATATCCTTGTGGTTGGTCGCAAACAACCAGCGGCGCCAGCCATGCGGATGATCGTGCGCGTGGTCGTGTGAGTGATCGTGTACGTGATCAACAACGGTTGTGCTCATCTCAGACTCCTAAATTTCAATTACTTGCGCGCAGCCACGACTTCGGCCGGTTGTACGATGTTTTCTGATGCCTTGTTGGACCAGTTGTTGCGGGTATAGGTGATGACCGAGGCGATGTCCGTATCGGACAGCACGGACTTCCAGGCCGGCATCGCGTTCTTGCCATTCAGGACGATGGCGATCTGCGCGGCCCTCGGGCCATTCACGACAGGAGAGCCATCCAGCGCGGGGAATGCGCCCGGCACGCCCTTGCCATTGGCCTGGTGGCAGGCGACGCAATTGGCGGCATAAACTTTTTCGCCGCGGGTCTTCAATTCATCAACGGTCCAGGTCTTGTTCGGATCGTCAGCCTTCGCAGCCATTTCCTTCTTCTTGTCATTGGCCCACTTGGTGTAGTCGGCGTCGCTGACCACGTTGACGACGATAGGCATGAATGCATGATCCTTGCCGCACAGTTCGTAGCACTGGCCGCGGTAGACGCCCACCTTTTCAGCGCGGAACCAGGTGTCGCGCACGAAGCCCGGGATGCCGTCCTGCTTGACGCCGAACGCCGGCACGCCCCATGAGTGAATCACGTCATTGGCGGTGGTGACGATACGGATCTTCTTGTTGACCGGCACGATCAGCGGATTGTCGACTTCGATCAGGTAGTTGTCGTTCTTGGCGAGCGAGTGATCGACGGTCTGTTCACGCGGGGTAGAAAGGTTTGACAGGAAGGAAATGCCCTCGCCTTCGCCCTTCAGGTAGTCATAGCCCCATTTCCATTGCATGCCGGTGGCCTTGATCGTCAGATCGGCGTTGGAAGTGTCCTTCATCGCGACCACGGTGCGGGTGGCAGGCAGCGCCATCAGGATAATGATGATGAAAGGCACGACGGTCCAGCCGATTTCGACCGCGGTGCTTTCATGGAAACTGGCCGACTGGTGGCCCAGGGACTTGCGGTGCTTCATGATCGAATACAGCATCACGCCGAACACTGCGATGAAGATGGCGAGGCAGATGCCCAGCATCCAGTTATGCAGTGTATTGATCTCGGTGGCGATCTGGGTCACAGGCTGCTGGAACGTCATCTCACGTACCGCCGGACCTCCCGGACTGTCGACCACGGCCCATGACGGCATACCAGCCGCCATGAACAGTGCACCGAGCATCAATGATTGAAGGCGCTTCGCATGTTTCATGATTTCCTCAAATGCCCTTAATTAGAATTGTGTAATGCCAACCCCGCCAGCCGCGCGTCGCGCAAGGCCTGTTCCAGCTCCTGCACAAACTCACGGCGCCTCCATGCGGTTAGGAAACGCCCGACCTCGACCCGCATCCCCGACGCCTCCACTGCGATCAGGCCGCGCTGCGCATCCGGCAAGCCTACCCGGACGGTGCGCATGTCCAGCCGGTACAAGCTGGCCTGTTCGGCCTGGATCAGTTCTATCAGGAGGGTGTCTTCAATCAACGTGATGCGTTCGCGATCTGTTGCGTGGCGCCCGTAATACAAGAAAGCCAAGCCTACCGCCGCCAGTTCCAGAACCGCAAAGCCGAGGATGTACCAGGCACCGCGGAGCGTGAAAAGAACAGCGACCGTTAACGAAACCATGCACAAAATTGCATAAACCATCGCCAACTGTCGCGGACTGATCGAGCAATTGCGTTTCAGGACCCATTCCCGGCTGGTCATGCCTGCCTGCCTGCACCAAGTGGTCGCGCACCACGCGCACTATAAAAAGTCCACGGAGTATAAAGTGGAAAGGGTAGTGGCATCAAGCAAAATAACAGAAGATCAACGGTGTACCGGACCCGTCCGACGCTCTTGGCGCATGGCCCGGCAGCACGCCTTCGGCTGCGCCATTCATGCGGCAGCCTTATCTTTTCGGACGGTCAAAGCGGATGATGGCTTCGCCGCTGGACGTGGTGCGCGGTACCGGCCGGAACGCATGACCGTACACGATCTCGAAAGTCAGCGGCAAGGTGCCGTCGGCGCGGCGGCCGGCTTCCATCGCATCGAGCATGCGGCGGTAAGCGGCGCGGCCTACCAGCCCGCGGCTGCGGGTGGCAAGCGGATTGCCGCCCCAGGCACGCACGTCCTGCAGCAGCCTGGGTGCGTCGGCATAGGTGACCGTAATGGTTTCCATATCCATCACCGGGGTGGCGAAACCGGCGTCGACCAGCATGTCGCCAAAGTCATGCATATCGACGAAGGGCAGCGTGTGCGGCGCCTTGTCAATGCCGGACCAGGCCGCGCGCAATTCCCTGAAGGTATCGGGGCCGAAGCAGGAAAACATCAGCAGGCCATCGACGCGCAGCACCCGGCGCCATTCGGCGAACACCCGGTGCGGCTGGGGATGCCAGTGCAATGCCAGGTTGGACCAGATCAGGTCGGCGCTGTCGGCGGCCAGTGGAAGCTGGCCGAAATCGGCGCAGGCCAGCTCGGCGCCTATGCCCGCGCCGGCTGTGGTTTTGGGCAGCCAGCGCTGCAGCAGCCGGTTCATCGATGATTGCGCCGCGTTCTGACTGGCGCGCGCCGCGCTCAGCATCGCGGCAGAGGCATCGATGCCGATCAGGCGGGCTGCGCCGAAGCGCTGGCGCAGCACCGGCAGGTCGGCGCCGTCGCCGCAGCCGGCGTCCACTACCAGGCCCGGCGCAAGCCTGATCAGTTCCAGCCTCTCGAACATGCGCCCGGCGATCTCGCGCCGCAGAAAGCCCGATTCAGCCACCCGGGCCGGGCTGGAAAACATCTGGCGCACGCGGCGCAAGTCGATGGGGGCGCTGGAGCGCTCGGCAGGCGTGGAAGACTGGGACACGGAAACGATGGATCCAATGAGATAATCGCGCCAAGTCTACACGCTAGCCGCATTCAGCGCTCCATGCCCGATTCCATCCGCCCCTGGCTACGCCGCCAAGCCGCACGACTGCAGGCCGCCCTGCCGTCATGTTGCGCCCTGTGCGGCCGCAGCGGCGGCTCGGTGCTGTGCCATAGCTGCCGGCAACGCTACCTGGCCCCGGCGCGGCTGCGCTGCCGGCAGTGCGCGCTGCCGTTGCCGGCCGGCGCAGCGCTCACGCTGTGCGGCGCCTGCCTGCGGCGGCCGCCTGCGTTCGACGCCGCCATCGTTGTCACCGATTATGACGCGCCGCTCGACCAGCTGGTATTGAGCCTGAAGTTTGGCGCGCAACTGGCGCTGGCGCCGCTGTTCGGCGCCTTGCTGGCCGATGCGCTGCGCCGGCAGCCACAGGATGCGTGGCCAACGCTGCTGACCGTGGTCCCGCTGGGCCGGCAAAGACTGGCCGAGCGCGGCTTCAACCAAGCGCTGGAGATTGCGCGACCGCTGGCGCGCGACCTCAAGCTCAGCCTTGATCCACGGCTGCTGATGCGCTGTCGCGAAACCGCGCCGCAGACGCTGTTGAAACCGGCCGACCGGCGCGCCAACCTGCGCCAGGCCTTCGTGGTGCCCGCAGCCGGCATGGACAGCGTGCGCGGCCGCCATGTCGGGGTGGTCGATGATGTGATCACCACCGGCGTGACGCTCAATGAAATCGCGGCAACGTTGAAGCGCTTCGGCGCCGCCCGGGTGACCTGCCTGGCGTTCGCCCGCACCAGCCTCAAGTAATCCAGCCATCCCGAAGGAGTGTCCCTTGTTTCATGTCGTTCTTGTCGAACCCGAGATTCCACCTAATACCGGCAATATCATCCGGCTGTGCGCCAACACCGGCGCCCGGCTGCACCTGGTCGAGCCGCTGGGCTTCCCGCTGGACGATGCCAGGATGCGGCGCGCCGGGCTGGACTACCATGAGTATGCCGAGATGAAAGTGCATGCCGGTTGGGATGCCTACCTGGCCAGCGAGAGGCCCGATCCGGCGCGCATGTTCGCGCTGACCACGCATGGCTCGACCCCGTTCGCCGGCCTTGCGTTCCGGCCGGGCGACGTGTTCGTATTCGGTTCCGAGACCAGGGGCCTGGCGCCGGGCTTGCGCGATTCCTTCCCGGCCAGCCAGCGTATCCGCCTGCCGATGCGGCCCGGCAACCGCAGCGTCAACCTGTCCAATACGGTGGCGGTGGTAGTGTATGAAGCCTGGCGCCAGAATGGCTATGCCGGCGGGGCCTGAGCGTGTTGCTATAATCCGCAGCCTCGCAAGCCGCCGGCTGCATTCGCCAGAGAGATCTTCATGACCCTGCGTTTCCTGTCTGTTTTTTCAGCCGCGCTGCTGTTGGCAAGCGCCGTCCATGCCCAGGATTACCAGTTGGGCAGGATCAGCATTGCGCATCCGCACGCACGTCCAACCGTTCCCCAGCAACCAAGCGGGGCCGCTTATCTGACCCTGGAAAACAGGGGCGACGTCAGTGACCGGCTGCTGAGCCTGTCTTCGCCGGTTGCGCGCTCGGCCGAGATTCACACGATGAGCATGGACGGCGATGTGATGCGGATGCGGGAAGTCGGCTCGCTAGACCTGGCGCCGGCGGCGAAGGTGGAGATGAAGCCGGGCCACGGCTATCACATCATGCTGATGGGCCTGAAGCAGCCGCTGAAAGCGGGCGACAGGTTTCCATTGACGCTGAACTTCGAGAGAGCCGGCAAGATCGAGATTTCAGTGCTGGTCGACAGCCAGGAAAGCGCGTCGTCCGGCCACACGCATTGAACAGGCGATTCGCAGCAATTCGCAGGTTGGACAGCCGCCTTACTCCACCTTCTCCAGCTTGGCGATGCTCAGATCCAGCAGCTTCATGCCGTGAGGACCGAAGTTGATGCTGGCGCGCGCATTGCCGCCGCCGCCTTCGATATTGACGATCACGCCCTCGCCGAACTTCTGGTGATGCACGCTCTGCCCTATCCGCCAGCCGGAGTCTTTCTGCGCGCTGGACAACGGGCGTGACGGAGTATCCATCCACGCCGCCTTCTGCTGTTGCGCGAACCAGTGATGCTGCACCTTGGGCGACAGCCATTTCAGCGCCTCTTCCGGCAATTCATTGAAAAAGCGCGACTTCATGTTGAAACGGGTCTGGCCGTGCAGCATGCGGGTCTGCGAAAAGCTGATGTAGAGGCGGCGCCGGGCCCGCGTGATGGCCACATACATCAGGCGCCGCTCCTCCTCCACGCCGGCTTCATCCTTCGCGCTGTTCTCATGCGGGAACAGTCCCTCCTCCAACCCGGTGATGAAGACCGCATCGAACTCCAATCCCTTGGCCGAGTGCACCGTCATCAGCTGCATTGCGTCCTGGCCGGCCTCGGCCTGGTTATCGCCCGCTTCCAGCGAAGCGTGCGACAGGAAAGCCGACAGCGGCGACATCACCGTCGCCAGCGGCGCGTCGGCGTCCATGATCTCGAAGCCGTCCTGGTTGACGATGGCTTCGCCCGCCATGGGCTGCGCCTGCGGCCCCAGCAATGCCGGGCTGCTCTTGCCAAAGCCTTCCTCGGAGATGAACAGCATGGCCGCGTTGACCAGCTGCTCCAGGTTCTCGATGCGGTCAGCGCCTTCACGCTCATTCTGGTAATGCGTGATCAGCCCGCTCATGTCCAGCACCACCTGCACCATTTCCGGCAGCGGCAGCAGGCTTGCGTCATTGCGCGTGTTCTCTATCATTCTGACGAAGCCGGTCAGCAGCGTCCCGGCCTTGCCCGGCACATGGGCCGCGGCGTCATGCAGCGACAGGCCGCGCTGCCTGGCCGTATCCTGCAGCAGTTCCAGGCTGCGCGCGCCGATGCCGCGCGTGGGGAAGTTCACCACCCGCAGGAAAGCGGAATCGTTGTGCGGGTTGTCGATCAATTGCAGATAGGCGATCGCATGCTTGATCTCGGCGCGTTCGAAGAAGCGCTGGCCGCCATACACCCGGTACGGGATGCCGGCGGTGAACAGCGCATGCTCGATCACACGCGACTGCGCATTGGACCGGTACAGCACCGCGATCTCGCTGCGCGAGACGCCTTCGGCGATCAGGCTCTTGCTTTCCTCGATGATCCAGTTGGCTTCCTGCAGGTCGTTGCTGGCCTCATAGATGCGGATCGGCTCGCCATGGCCGGCGTCGGTGCGCAGGTTCTTGCCCAGGCGCTTGGCGTTATGCGCGATCAGGGTATTGGCGGCATCGAGGATATAGCCATGCGAGCGATAGTTCTGTTCCAGCTTGATCAGGTTTTCCACCTGGAATTCACGCTCAAAGGCGGCCATGTTGCCGACATTGGCGCCGCGAAACGCATAGATGCTCTGGTCGTCGTCGCCGACCGCGAACACCGCGCTGCCGCGGCCCGCCATCAGCTTGAGCCACTTGTACTGCAGGTTGTTGGTGTCCTGGAATTCATCGACCAGGATATGCTTGAAGCGCGCCTGGTAATGCTCGCGCAGCGGCTGATTGCGCGACAGCAGCTCATAGGTGCGCAGCAGCAGCTCGGCGAAATCCACCACGCCTTCACGCTGGCACTGCTGGTCGTAGAAGTCGTAGAGCTGGACGAACATGCGGGTGTAGTCATCGACCGCCACCACATCGTTGGCGCGCTGGCCTTCTTCCTTGGCATTGTTGATGAAGTACATCAGGCTGCGCGCCGGGTATTTCTCGTCATCGATATTGAGCGCCTTCAGCATGCGCTTGATCATCGACAACTGGTCCTGGGTGTCGAGAATCTGGAAGGTCTGCGGCAGCGCGGCGTCGCGATAGTGGGCGCGCAGCAGCCGGTTGCACAAGCCATGGAAGGTTCCTATCCACATGCCGCGTGTATTGATGGGCAGCATCGCCGACAGCCGCGTCATCATTTCCTTGGCGGCCTTGTTGGTGAAGGTGACCGCCAGTATGCCGGCCGGCGAAACCTGCCCGGTCTGGATCAGCCATGCGATGCGGGTGGTCAGAACACGGGTTTTGCCGGAGCCGGCGCCGGCCAGGATCAGCGCGGATTGCGCCGGCAATGTCACTGCGGCAAGTTGTTCGGGATTGAGATTGTGGAGTAGGTTTTGCATCCGCGGATTATAAGCCGGCGCGTCGGCCGGCTGTGACAATCAGGCCGCGCCGGGCTGCCGGCGGGGCCTGCCCTCGGGCAAATAATCAGGCAAACAAACGCGCAAACTCGCGCGCCGCGCTTTCCGGGTCATCAGCGAAATACACGCTGCTGATCACCGCCACCATGTCGGCGCCGCCAGTCACCAGCGGCTGCGCATTCTCGCGCGTCATGCCGCCGATCACCACGCTGGGCAGGCTCACGCCGGCATCGGCGCGCGCGCGGGCCACGATATCGGCCGGCGTCGTCACCTCGTACTTCTTCACCCGCGACGGATAAAA
>Ga0308173_10001975_pt1 | contig 10691 bp, 6 predicted proteins | sample PhyPR1_FD_203716 | JGI IMG/M metagenome (GOLD analysis project Ga0308173, IMG submission 203716) | Soil microbial communities from UC Gill Tract Community Farm, Albany, California, United States - DLSLS.P.R1 | ecosystem: Environmental > Terrestrial > Soil > Agricultural land | place: USA... | reverse complement strand
GGTCGTCGCCATTGCCGACCCAGCGCACGTGCATCAGCCACTGATTCAGACCATCGTCGACGAGCAGCACGGCGTGGGACACTGCCCGAGCACCGGCCGATCAGCCGCGCGCACCGCGCGCATGGTCGACCGGATGCTCGCGACATTGCGATGAAGCAGTGCAGCACGTATCGCCAGGCCCTTGGTGCGAACGCACGGTCGGTGATGACGCCGCGCTGATGACGCCCGCGGGGTCACGCTGAAACGCCCGTTGCCAGGTCCTCCACCTCTCGCGTATATCCGTGCTCCGGGGTAGCGCACGCAGAAGAGCGAAGCGCTGCCGAGGTCGAGCGCAACCTCCCCGATTCGACACGTGCCTCCAGGATAGTCGTTCAGCGGCCGCTTAAGCCGAACTCTACCTCTAAACCGTCCGAAAAGTTGGCCCGGGATCAGGGATCGCATTGTCGCGACGGGCGCTCGCAATGAGTTCCTCGACGCTGCTGAAATCGAGCGGCTTGATCACATGCGCATCGAAGCCGGCTTCACGCGCACGCAATTTGTCCTCCGGTTGTCCCCATCCTGTCAGGGCAAAGAGCATCAGGCGCTGCGCCCAAGGCCGCGTGCGCAACTCGCGTGCCGTGGCATATCCATCGAGGTCAGGCATTCCTATGTCGAGAAACGCGACGTCGGGCCGGAATTCGTCGGCGACGCGAACCGCCTCGGCACCGCCAGCGGCACTGCGCGTTTCATGACCCGCGAGCGTGAGCAGCATCGCAAGGCTTTGCACGCTGTCGGGGTTATCGTCAGCGACCAGAATGCGCATGCCGCGCGGGCTGACCCGCGTCCCGGTGGAGGGTTGATCAGCCAGTTGCCTGGACGCACTCAGCTGTGCGACAGGGAGCTTCACGATGAACTCGCTGCCCTGACCGGAGCCTGCGCTGCGCGCTTCGATCGTGCCACCATGCAGTTCGACCAGGCGGCGCGCGACGGTCAAGCCGAGACCTAGGCCACCCGGCTCCGCGTCACTCGGCTCGAGCACCTGCCTATACGGTTCGAAGATCGTGCGCAATGCGTCCACCGGAATGCCGATGCCCGAATCCGAGACACGCAGCACCGCGTGAGGCTCCACCTGTTCCGAACTGTCCTGACGCAATTGGATGGTGATCCTGCCACCTTGGGGCGTGTATTTCGCCGCGTTTGATAAGAGGTTCACGATGACCTGCGCGAGCCGAACCGCGTCGCCCTGCATTAGTACATCGGTCGGCGGGAGATCTGTTTGGAGCGAGTGGCGGCGTGCCTGCACGAGCGGTTGTGCCGCTTCCACTGCATTTGTAATCACCGTCCTGAGATCGAGCAGACTCTTGTGCAGCGTGACCTTGCCCTGATTCAGCCGGTTGATGTCGAGCAGATCGTCGAGCAGCCGTGTAAGAGTCGCCGATTGTCGCCCAATGATTTCGACAGCCTGCCGCGCAACGGGCGCGAGCTCCGGCATCCATTGCAAAACCTGTACTGCGTTGCGGATGGGGGCAAGGGGATTGCGCAATTCATGCGCAAGCACCGCAAGGAACTCGTCTTTACGCCGGCCTGCTTCCTCGATTTCACGATGCCGTCGCTCCTCACGCAGATCGGTAACGACGAGCGTGACATTTCCGTTCGCATCGGCAGGCGTACCCGTGACCCGAACCGGGAGTGCATTGCCTTCGCGACCGATGACTTCGAGCTCCGCCTGTGCGCGCCCCTCCGCCGACTGCGCAAGCATCTGTCGCAGCCGTTCGCGCTGCGAGGGAACGAACCAGGAATCGATCATCGTGCCAAGAACTTTACCGTCACCCATGCCGACCATCGTGGCGAATCGATCGTTGGCGTAGAGCACCTCGCCATCGCGGAAGACCGTCACTGCGCCCTGCTGCATGCGATCGACCATCGCGCGGTAGGAGTGATGCGCGGTGGCGATAAGGACAATCTCTTCACCACCGACCACGACGCCGTCGATCTGTCCGCTGCGGATCGCCTCGAGCGCGCCTTCTGCTTCCGTGAGCCGGTCGCCCGAGGAACGATCGGTCACGAGAAGCGAGGCATAGCCATCGCCGAATGAGACCATGGTCAATCGAGCCAGGACTGCACCGCCATCTCTTCGGCAGAGCGTGACGTCGAGGACCGAGTCCGGTGCGCCGGCTTCCAGGAACTGCTCGAGGCGTTGCAGGTCGGCCGGACTCACGTACCGGTGGAAAGATGCCGAAAAGAGTTGGGACAGGGACTCGCCCACCAGCGTTGCGAAGCGCTCGTTGGCGTACAGGATTTGACCCTTGCGCGATACGGTGGTCGCGCCCTGCTGAATGCGGTGCAGTATCTGGCCGTAATGTGGAAGGGCCAGGTCCAGCAACGCAACGCGCTGGACATCGTCGCTTTGACCAATCACGAAGCCGTCGATGAGGCCACCGGTGATCGCCCGCCGCATCTCCTCGGCATCCTCGAGCCGCTGCCGCAGCATCGCGATCTCGAGCTCCAGGCGCTGTTGCGAATCAGCGAGCTCCTGCTCCACGACTCAAGCCTCCGCGCTCAGTTGCGATGGCGAAGTTGTAGCCCGACGAGGGTCCGCTCGGTATCGGACAGATCGCCAATGATCGTGCGCAGAGGATCGGGCAGCTTGCGCACCAGTGTGGGGATGGCGACGATCTGATCCTCTTTGGCGAGCCGTGGATTCTGCGTGAGATCGATCACTTCGATCTTGTATCGGCCGGGGAGGTGCTCTTCGCAGATACGTTTCAGATTGCTGAAAGCGGCCATCGATTTCGGTGTCTGTCCTGCCGTGTAGAGACGCAGCTCCCAGCAATCGTCATCGCGGTCGTGCTCGGGTGTCGCGCGGTTGACCGGTTTCGTGTTCACTTCGACGTTCACGTCCATTCCTCTCCGGTCATATGTCGGTGCGATCCGCCCCTCGGCGCTGCGCCGCCTTCGACCGTTGTTCTGCGAGGGCCCGCTCCTGTGCTGCGCCCTGGCTGACGATGACGCTTGCTTCGTCCTCCAGCCCCTTGCATTCCTGCTGTAGAGCGATGATCTGCGCCTGCAGCGACGCGCGACGACCCTGCACCTCGCGCCGGCGGCGCTGCAGCTCCTGCTGCTCGCGCAGACCTGCCTCGCGCTCGCGCTCCTCCTGTGCCGCCCGCAGAGAACCGGTCAACACACCCTCCGGCCCCACGTACACGTCCTCGAGACGAATGCCCTTCGAGGTGATCAGGAATTCACGGATCTGGTTCGAGAGCTTCATGCCACGGGATTTTATGATATAGAGACCGCGATTGCGCTCACCGCCGAGCTCGATGTCCCGTAGAACGATCCATGTGTCGATGATCGAGGAAACGCCGACTTCCGTGGACTCGTGATCTTTGCCTCCGCTCGTGAGATTCACGAACATCGCGGTGATGCACGAGCTCTTGAGAAAATCAATCAGGCGCAGCAACATCGATTCGGCATCGATGGTGGTGCCGGCATTGGAAAAGTTGCTGATCGGATCAATCACGACGGCGTGTGGCTTGAAATCACCCACCACGCGGTGAATCTGCGCGAGATGCATCTCCATGCCGTGAACGCCGGGTCGCGACGACTCGAGTCTCAGCAGACCACTGGCAAGGTAAGGATCGAGGTCGATCCCGATTGAGCGCATGTTGCGGGCAATCTGGTCGGGCGATTCTTCGAAGGACAGGTACAGGCAACGCTCGCCCCGCTTGCAGGTGGCGTCCGCAAAATGGGCGGAAAGACTCGTCTTGCCCGATCCGGCCGTGCCCGATACCAGGATTGACGACCCGCGGTAGTAGCCCTGCCCGCCCAGCATCGCATCGAGCCGGGCCACGCCGGACGACACCCGTTCGGAGCTTACCTTGTGCTTCAGGCGTACCGACGTGATGGGCAGCACCGAGATGCCCTTGGCATCTATCAGGAACGGATACTCGTTGGTCCCGTGACTGGTGCCGCGGTACTTCACAATGCGAATCCGGCGGGTCGACACCTGCTCCTTGACGCGATGGTCAAGCAGGATCACGCAATCCGATACATACTCTTCCAGGCCCTGCCGCGTCAGCGAGCCCTCACCGCGTTCGGCCGTGATTACGGCGGTCACACCGCGTTGTTTCAGCCAGGCGAACAGCCGCCGTAATTCCGAGCGCAGCAAGGCCATGTTCGAGAAGCCGGAGAAAAGCGCCTCCAACGTATCGAGCACCACGCGCTTCGCGCCGACCGAATCGATGGCCAGGCCAAGCCGAAGAAAAAGGCCCTCGAGGTCGTAATCGCCCGTTTCCTCGATCTCCCGTCGCTCCACGTGCACGTAGTCGAACGCGAGCTTCTTCTCGCGCACCAGCTGTTCGACGTCGAACCCCAGCGAGCGCACATTCTGCGCTAGCTCCTGCTCCGTCTCCTCGAACGTGATGTATGCACCGGGCTCGCCGAATTCGGTCGCTCCGCGAATGAGGAATTCCATCGCGAACAGCGTCTTGCCGCACCCCGCGCTGCCACAGACGAGCGTGGGTCGGCCTTGCGGCAGACCGCCGAGCGTGATCTCGTCAAGTCCGGCGATGCCGGTGTGCGTCTTGGGGAGAGCCGCCTGAATATCGACTGCAGTGGGCACAGCTGTGAGCATGGCCATAATTCTTGTAAACGGCCTTAGGCGAGTCGGTGATTTTAGCACTGCGGTGAACCGACGAGACGAGAGCGTCACGGGATCGGCGCCCAGCACGCCGAGTGGGAGGTCATCGCGCCGCCGGAGATTCGCGACGTCGATCCGCAGGCGCGCTACTTTCATCCCTACCGGATCGTCCCGGGTTGAAGTGTGTGGAAGTCGTCGTGCAAGCCGCGCCAGGCCTCGCACGCACGCGAAGCGCAGATGACGCCCACGGGCTCACGCTGAGACGCGGGTCGCCAGTGACTCCACCTCTCGCGTATACGCGTGCTCCGGGTAGCGTACGCAGAAGAGCGAAGCACTGCCGAGCTGCAGCATCTCGTCCGACTGCTCCATGTAGGCCGCGACCGGAACCTTGTAGGCCGATTCGACCTGCTCGCGCAGCGCCGCGGCGTCGTATGCGGCGGGTGCCTTGTTGACGACGAGGTACATGGACGGGACCTCCAGCTTGCGCGCCACGTCGACCGCGACCGCGGTGCCCTGGAAATCCTGGCGGTCGGGGCGCAGCACCAGGAACAGCACGTCGCTGATCGTCATCGAGAGGAGCGTTTCCTCGTTGAGACCCGGGTGCGTGTCGATCACCAGGTGGTCGAGACGGAGCTGGCGCACCAGTTCGCTGAAGCCGTCGTTCAGGCGACCGACGTCGTAGCCCTCGCGCAGGATGCGCGTGATCTCTCCCGCACGAATGCTGGAGGGGACGAGGAAGAGGGCGCCGTTCGCCGCCCGCTGTGCGCCGAGCTGGTCGGACACGTCGAGCGCAGTCTCCTCGATTCGGCAGGTGCCTCTGAGATAGTCGTTCAGCGCCCGCTTGATGTGGTCCTCGTCGAGTCCGAAGAGCGCGTGGATGCCGGGCGACTGGATGTCGGTGTCGACGACAGCGACGCGCTGGCCCCGGGAGGCGAGTGTCGCGGCCAGATTCGCCGTGAGGTTGGACTTGCCCGTACCCCCCCGAAAGGAATGGATGGAGACGATCTTGGCCATTTGTCGTGTGCGTCCTTCCGCCGTTCGTGCTGCTTGCCGTCCGAGGGCTCAGCTTTCCTGCTCGCGATGGCGGCTGCGCAGCGCACCCGCCTTGCTGCGCAGCTCCTTGAAGTAATCCGTCTCGGTGATCTCGGCGACCTGCTTCGCGGTGCGCGCCTCGTCGATATCGACGCGCAGCTCGCGCAGCTGCTCGCGAAACCGGCGTTCCCGCAGGATGACACCCTCGGCCATCCGCTGGAAGACGCGCGCGAGCTCGCCCAGCTCGTCGCGCCGGCGCGCGATGTCGTCGAGGTCGGCCGGCTGGCAGGTCTCGGTCTCCACCGCTGCGGCGGCGTCGGTCAGGCGTAGCACCGGACCGGTGATCCGGCGGGCGAGGATCGCCGCGGCAGCGACGGCCAACAGCAGGAACGCAACCACTGCGGCGACGGCGACCCAGGCCTGGCGCCGCATGACGTCGAGCAAGTCGTCCGTGGGCAGGTCGACCAGCGTCGCGCCGACGCCGACCCGCGCACTGTTCTGCATGCCGAAGATCGGCGCCGCCACCGCGAGTCGCGTCGGCTCGGGCATCGTGATCGTTCGCCCCTCGTCGACGGCGCGCCTTACGAGCGCCTTCTCGACTTCCGGGAGAGACGCGGCGTCGAGACCCGCGCCGGGAACCGCGCGGAACGCCAGCGTGAGGAGATTGCGGTCGACGACGCGAATGGCGACGAGATGACCGCTCGCCACGAGCTCGTCGACCAGGCGCGCCACGCCGACCCGACCGCGGAGCTCGTTCAGGAACGTCGCGTCGTAGCCGACTTGCACGATGCGCGGCCGGTCGATCCCTGAGACGCCGGCGTACTTGAAGACGTGCCCATCGATCTCGCGGGTGCGCGCCTCCTGCACGACGCTCTGCTTCTCGCCCGTGAGGAGCGGATAGAACGCGTGCGCCTGCGGCTGCAGCGCGGGATCCGGACTGAAGGTGAACGGAACCTCTTCCTTCGTTCGGTATAGCGCGAACCCGGTCTCATCGGTGATCCAGATTTCACCGAGCACGGTGGACGCGGCGATCTGTCGCAGATGCGCGTTGATCTCCGCCGGTGTCATCCGGGCGCGCTCGCCGATGGCGACGAGGTGCGCAGCCATCGTCGCCTCGACCAGCATCTGCTTGCCGAGCTCGTGCTCCACGTCGGTACCGATCAGGTCGGCGTACTCGGCGCTGCGCGCAAGCACGTTGGCAAGGAGGATGCCGTCCGCGGCGGTTTGCTGCAGGATCGAGCGCCGCGCGGTCCACGACAGGAACACGGACGTGCTGACCACGGCGATGCCGAGCAGCAGGGCCAGGAACAGCAGGAAACGCGGGCGCAGGCCGAAGCGCGGACGATACGCGGGGCGCGTCCGGACGTTCATGGTGCGGCGGTTCATGGTTACGCCGGCACCGGCTGTGCCGTCGCTGCCGCACGAGCAGGCGCGACGGGGCGCACGGTCACGATGAACGCGCTCCCGCTAAGGGGAACGGTGATCGGATGACCTCCGGAGCGCAACTCGAAGCGTCGCGTGTCGCCGCAGGATTCGAGCTCGAGCGTCGCCGGCAGGCCTTCGCTATCGTTCTCGGAAGTGATGCGATGAACCCGGATCTTGAGTTGCCGCGATCGCGCCGCTGGCACGCGGATGATTGCGGCGTGCACATCGCCAAACGCCGGAAGCGAGTTCACGTGGCCCGCGTTGCCGACACCATCGCGAGCGGTGCAGCGAATTTCGGCGGGAGCGTCACGCCCGCAATCGATGAAGCTGATCACGACGGGCAAGCGGGGCTCGGCCGGCTGGCGTATCTCGAGCACCGCACGAGGCATGAATGCGCGCCGGCGCACCGACGCGATGGTGAAGATCACCAGGATCGCCGCGGCAAGCAGGGCGCCGCCCTGCGCCACCGGGTTCTGCCAGATGACCGTGCCATGGATCAGCAGCCCTGCCAGGAAGAGCGCGTAGATGCCGGCAAGCGTGACCGGATGTCCGACGATTGCGTACGCGACACCGGGCGTGCGTTCCCCGCGGCGCCGGCTCGCATGCAACATGAGGAGAGGGAAGATCCCGCCGAGCATGGAAACGCCGATGACGCCGACGTACGCGAGCGGCTTGCTGAAGCTTTGCTGTCCGCTGAAGAAGAGCCACTCGACGCCGAGGAAAATCGCGGCGGTCGGAGCGAGCGCCAGAAGAAAGCGGCCGCGAGCGCCGAGGCGCAGTGCGAAGCCTGAACGCGACTGGCGCCTGGCTTCACGCGCGTCGACACGCTCCCGTGGCGCCTTGGGTGTGGCTCGTTCCGTGAGCGCGTCCCAGACTTCCGCCGGGAGACGATTCGCGCGACGCATGCCGAGGCGTGCCTGGTACCGGATCTCGCCCGCGTGATCGATGCCGCTCAGTAGCCCGAGTTCGACGTATTCGTCCAGCAGTGCCATTGCCTCATCCCGTTGCCAGCCGAGAAAGTCGGCCGCGTCCTTCGCGTTCACCGAGGAGTGACGCATCACCCAGCGAACGACGCGCGTCTGCGCCATCGACATGTCGAGGAGATCCGCAGGCGCGAGCGCGCTCGGCTCCCAGACGCCCTCGAACTCGACCGAGAGCGGGGAATGAATGCGCAGATGCACCGCCCCGGGCCACGCATCGAGCAGTTCAAGGCGCATGAGCGGCGCGGAGCCTGCGGCAGCGCCGGGCAAGCATCGCTCGAGCTCGCCACTGTCCCAGCGATCGCGCACAAGCGTGTCGTCCACGTGCGTACCGGCGGCCGTTTCGAGCGCAATACGCAGTCGGACAGCGCCCTCCTCTCGCTCGAGGAAGCCCAGTCTCATGCGCGGTCGGCCGTCGGCGTGCCCGCGCGGGCGCAGCACGACCGTCGCCGTTTGCCTCGGGACGGTGACTACGACGCCGCTGCGCGCCGGAAGCCGTTCCTGCACGAGGTTGAAGAGCCCGAGCGAATAGTGGATGGATGCCATCCCCATGCCGAGCACGACGAAGACCGTGCCGAGCACGAGCACGACCGGACCGACCTCGCGTGCGAGAGGTGCAAGTGCCGTTCCCGGTTCCGCGGCCAGGGTCTCCGGCGAAATGGCGCCAGTGACGCTCACGACCCACAGGCCGTAGAGCACGATGGTGACCAGTTGGGCGGCAGCGGTGCCCCAGATCAGTGAGCGCGCGCTTGGGTCGCGTGCGAGCACAACGCGGGCGCAATTGCTGACTGAAAGGTGCCCGAAGTAGGCGATGAGAATGACGCCGAAGGTCAGGCCGAGTAACGATGGGTCGAACGGTCGGCCACCGACGAATGGCAGGCGGACGTACCACAGGCGCTCGGGATCGACGTGTGTTGCGGCGAGCGCCGAGAGTGCGAGCACAAGCATCACGTTGACGGCGCCGACGACCAGCGCAGAGGCCACGGTCGTTTGCAGCGAGCCGCGAGAGAGGAAGAACACCGCGGTGGCGAACAGGACAGCGGCCCAGAGCCACGGCGGCAGCGAGGTCGCGTCGGCGAGTGTCAGTGAGAAGCCCACGTAGTACGCGATGAGCGCGGAAAGGCACAGCCCGGCGGTGGCCACGCCGAGGATCGCCGCCCCCGCGCCCCCGAGGAACTCGGCGACGACCCGGCCGACGAACGCGGTGCCATAACGCACGCTACCGCTCCGCGCAACCGCCTCGGACATCGCCATGATCGTGACGACGTTCACCAGGCCGAGCGCGACGAGGATCGCGAGACCACCGAGCGGACCAATCGATGCGACCCCGATCGGGAGGGCCAGCACGCCCGCGCCCACGGTCTCGGTCAACGTGAGGGAGAACGCGGTCCAGAAGGGGGGCAGCGATTCCAGCCCGGACACGACAGCCGCCCACGCCCAGCGCATCCGATCACGCGATGCGGGCTGCAATGCGAAGACGTTCGCGATTGGCGCGTGATAGAGGCGCTCGTAGGCTTGCGCCACATCCGCGGAAGCCCAACCCACGGCCGCCTGGATACCCCTCGTCTTCGCGGCAACCAGTCGATATTTGCCGCCGATCACATGCGCGAGCGCCGCACGGATACGTGGGTTGTCGGGCACGAGGGACGCCCACTGCGGAGCGAACCGCTCCAGATGCTGGAGAGTGGGCTTGAGCGGCGCCTCGCGCCCGAGCGCGAACGCCTCGATGAACGCACGCTCGCGTTCCCGCGCAGCGTCCTCGGTCAGGAAGCGCTCCATCGCCTGGCGCGAACGCGCAACGAGGAAGGCAGTGCGGCTCTCGATCAGGAACAGCAGCGCTGCGGCACGGCGCGCGGGCAGCCCTTCGAGCACTTCCTCACGGCTGAACAACGCTTCACCGGGCATTGCTGGCCAACGCTTGCACAGGGAGAACGCGGGGAATGACGCTGTCGCGCGCCCGGCTTGCTGCAACGCGCGATGCGACCAGGAAGGCGATGAAGGCCAGCACAGCGGCGAGATACGCCACAACGGCGAACGTATCGATCATCACGCGGCCGCTGCGTTGCTCAAGTCCCCTCCCGCTGGGTGATGTGGTGCCGCGAAGCGACAAAGTCATATGGGAAAGGTAGGCGTCCCACGCGCCGACGCGGCCCGAAAGTAGCGTAGCACGTACGGCCCTATTCCGACGAGTTCACCGCGGCCGTTCGTTGAGCGCGCCCGATGCGCTTGAGGAACCCGCCGACGGCGATGCGTCGGGCTCGATGAAGATCCGCGACACGAATGGGACACGTTGCTCACAATCGACGCAAACCAAAAAAGGGCTGGCATCGCTGCGAGCCCTTGTAGGTTTGGTTGCAGGGCCCCTAAAGGAGGCCCAGAGGCGAGGGTTCCCGGTCGTCTCGCGTCAGTCGCCGAACGATTCGGCGTGAATCGCCTTGCCGCGCTGCGTCTTCAAGAAATCATCGGTGAAACGCAGGACCTGAAAGCCGTTGGCATCCCCGACCACCCACAGATTCAGGTCGTGCCCTTTCCCGTCGGCCGCAGGAACCTCGACGAAGTGCGCCAGACCCGCTTGCTTTTCGACGGTTTTCACGACACCGGGCGACCAGCTGCCCGATCCGGGAAGGAAGGCATTT
>Ga0308173_10001974_pt1 | contig 10692 bp, 13 predicted proteins | sample PhyPR1_FD_203716 | JGI IMG/M metagenome (GOLD analysis project Ga0308173, IMG submission 203716) | Soil microbial communities from UC Gill Tract Community Farm, Albany, California, United States - DLSLS.P.R1 | ecosystem: Environmental > Terrestrial > Soil > Agricultural land | place: USA... | reverse complement strand
CGGAGAACTATCCGCAATGATCGCTCGCCGATGCACGCGCCTGCTCGCATGCGACGTCAGCGAGGCGGCGGTGCGCAGCGCAAGCGAGCGCCTCGCGGATACATCGAACATCACGCTCGAACAGCGCGCCGTTCCCGACGAATGGCCAACCGATGCACGGTTCGATCTGATCGTCATCAGCGAACTTGCGTACTATCTTTCGCCCGAAGCCACTGCGACGCTCGCACAGCTTGCATCGACTTCTTTGAGCGATGACGGCGCGCTCGTCGCATGCCATTGGAGGCATCCATTCGAAGGCAAGCTGCAATCTGCTGAAGATATCCATGCGACGTTCGACGCTGCGTTTCATGGCACGCGCATCGTCCAACATGCGGAAGCAGACTTCATCCTCGACGTGTGGTCGAAAGACGGGCGTTCGATCGCACAGCGCGAGGGCATCGCATGATCGGCATTGTGATCCCCGCGCATAACGAGGAAGCCTTTCTTGCTGATTGCCTCGAAGCGGCGCAACGCGCAGCCGCGCATGGCGCACTGCTCGATGAGACGGTTGAAATCATCGTCGTCCTCGACAGTTGCAGTGATGATTCGATGTCCATCGCGCAGTGTTTCGACGTGCACGTGCTGACGCTCGATGCGCGCAATGTAGGACGTGCGCGAGCAGCGGGCGCGGACTTCATGCTCGAGCGTGGCGCGCGCTGGCTTGCCTTCACGGATGCCGACAGCCGCGTCGCGCCCGACTGGATCGTCGAGCAGCTCAGGCTGGAGGCGGATGCCGTGTGCGGATGCGTGACCGTCGATGACTGGAGCCTGCACGAATCGGCCACGCGCGAGGCTTTCTATCGCGGATACACGCATGCGGACGCGCATCGGCATGTGCATGGCGCGAACCTCGGTGTATCGGCACAAGCGTATCGGCGGGCAGGCGGATTTCCGCCGCTCGCATGCAGCGAAGACGTTGCGCTGACATTGAAGCTGGCGGAGACCGGCGCACGAATCGCGTGGAGCGCGGCCCCGTGCGTCGTGACGAGCGCGCGCACTGCATCGAAGGCAAGAGGCGGCTTTGGCGATACGCTCGCCGCGCTAGCGGAACGAGAAGCGCAAGAAGTGCTTGCGGAAGCGGCCGCGGTGACGAACACGCAGCGCGAGGAAGCCTGATCGAGCGCTAGACGTCGCTTATGAATCTTTGATGACAACCGGTTGATCGCGCGTTGTCGGTATGCAACTTGCCTTCTTTATCGAGTCAAGACTACGGGATAACGACATGAAAAGGATTGACGCAGATACCGACGCCCGTGACAACCAAACAGCGGAAACCAGCTTCTCTGCATACGCTGAACCGCTCGTCGGCGATGCCATTGCCGAAGCCGCAACCCTAGAAGCCGCTGCCGATGCAGAGAAGCTGCATAAGCTGCGGGTCGCGCTTCGTCGCTTGCGCACACTGATCTGGGCATATGGTCCGATGCTCGATTCGAAGTTCGGTACGCAACAGCGCGCCATTTACAAGTTTCTTGCGAACGCCGCTGGCAATACACGCGACTGGGACATTCTGATTCAACTCGTCGAAGCAACGGGCGAGCACGACGCGGCGGAATCGTTCAAGCAAGCTCGTGCGGAGGCATCGCAAAGAAGCCTGGCGACGCTTTCCCATGCCAATGTGAAGCAAGTGCTGCGCGAAGCGGTGAGCGAGGCGAATCGCGAACTGAACACGGCGGCGAAGCGGACGCCGCTGGTGAAGTTTGCGAGAAAACGCGTTGCGACGGCTCAGAAGCAACTCGAGAAGCGGATGCACACTGCTTCCAAAGCCAGCCGCAATGACTACGCGTCGTTTCATGAGGTGCGCAAGGCGGGTAAAAAAGTACGTTACCTCGTTGAATTTTTTGGGCCGTTGATCGGGAAGAAGCAACGCAAAGGGCTCAAGGATCTTAAGCGAATCCAGAAGCGCTTTGGCGCGCTCAACGATGTCGTCGCTACGCTGGATTTGCTGCAGCAACATCGTTCGTCACCGGTCGATGGCGCGGCAGCCGAAAGAGCGCTGCATGCGTTGCAGAAGGAACAGAAGCGCCGATTCAAGGCGGCTGCCAAGCTGCTTTAGGCGGCTCGACGTCAGACAGGAGAACATCTTGACTCTGCAACTCGTGAGATCCGATCCGCCACCGCCGGTTATCCGCTCGATGTCGACGCCAGACGATGAGCCCGCGGACGCCGACAGCGACGACCTCGACGATATGCTCGACGAGACCGGCGCAGTGACGAACCGCAGCGACGGCAAGACGGGCACCGACACCGAAGCCGAGCCTAATAGCAAGTCTTGACCGTCAACGCGGCATCGCCACGGCCTGCCGCACTTCCGCCGCGCGCACGAATTTGCCGGCGCCCAGATGATGAATCGTGTGCAGATCTGCATTCGATTCATCGATGGTCCAGTGCCCGTTCGCAAATACGCGCGCATCCGCTGCCGCTGCCACGACCTCCGCGAAACACGTGTCGTAAGCCTGCTCCGTATGCGGCTCGCTGATTAGCCGGCATTCCAGCCAGGCCGCACAGCCGCTCTCGATGAGCGGCACCCCCAATACCGGTCCGTTCGTCGATTGAATTTTGAATGCATCGAACTTGTCGATGTCGCGGCCGCTCGTCGTTCCCACGGCATAGGCAAGGTCGATCAACGCCGCGCCCGGCACGCATACGCCGAATGTGCCACTTGCCGCGACCAGTTCGCGCGTGAAGGTGTTCTTGTCGATCACGATAGCGATACGCGGCGGCGTGAACTCAACTGGCATCGACCAGGCCGCCGCCATGATATTGCGCCGATCGCCGTGGGCGCTCGTGACGAGAACGGTCGGACCATGATTAATCAAGCGGCTGGCGTGTTCGAGTGCGACGGGAAGAAATTGAGTCATGGAGGAAATTGGCCAGAAATGGGGAAACGCGAGATTGTAGGCGCCCGGTGAAACGCCTTGACAGACACTCTTACGATATATATCTTTAGATATGTTTTACGACAATCTAAGGACCCTCACCATGAGATCTCACCATTCCCGGCGGGATGGCAATCCCGGCGGACACCATCATCATCGGCATTTTGAATTCAACTCGCCGTTCGACCTTCCGCACGTCGCGCACGCGCTCTGGGGCATGATCGGGCGGCATCGGCACGGCGGCGGCGGACGTTTTGGCGGCGGTGGCCCGGGCGGCCTCGGCGGATTCGGGGACGGCCCCGACGACATGGGAGGCATGCCGCGCAGCCGCAAGTTCTCGTCGGACGACCTTCAACTGCTGCTGCTGGCGATGCTCGAAGAAGCGCCGCGTCATGGGTACGAGCTGATCAAGGCGCTGGCTGACCGCTCCAACGGCTTTTATACGCCTAGTCCCGGCATGGTGTACCCGGCTCTGACGTATCTCGAAGAACTGGGCTACGCAACGGTCGAACTCGAAGGCAATCGCAAGCGTTACGCGCTATTCGACGGGGGCCGTGAGTACCTTGCCGCGAATCGCGAACGCGTCGACCTGATGCTTGCAAGGCTTTTGCATTTTGCACGCAAGATGGACCTCGTGCGTCGCGCCTATGCGGGCGAAGAACCAGACGATGCAGCCGCCGGTTCAGGATGGGCGCCAGAACTGATCGCTGCCCGCCGCGCTTTGAAGCGGGCTTTGCTTCTGCGCACCGATGCATCGCAGGATGAACAGCGCCGTATCGCGGAGATACTCGCGCGTGCGACGGCGGAAATCGAACAGGGCGACGCACGCCCGCAAGCCTGAAGGACTGTCCGATGAACGATTATTCCGTCAAGGAGCGGCAGGACCGCCCCAATCTCGAAGTCACGCGCGTGCGCCATGCGCTCAAATTCCGGCTGCTGCAAGTAAGCCGCGTGCATGCGCTCAACCCGCGTTTCGTCCGGGTGACGCTGACCGGCGAGGCGCTCGCGGACTTTGAAAGCGCGTCTTTCGACGACCACGTAAAGGTTTTCTTCCCGCAACCCGGCGAGACGATGCCCGTTGTTCCCGAGGCGGGTCCGGATGGTCCCGTATTCGATCCGGCAAAGCCTCGCCCGATTGCGCGCGATTTCACGCCGCGCCGTTTCGACCGCGAAGCGCTCGAACTGGATATTGAATTCGCTTTGCACGATGCTGGTCCGGCGGCGGCGTGGGCGTCCCAGGCAGCTCCGGGCCAATATCTTGGCATCGGCGGTCCACGCGGTTCCTTCGTGGTGCCCGCGCACTTCGACTGGCATCTCCTGATTGGCGATGAAACCGCGCTGCCTGCCATCGCGCGTCGTCTCGAAGAACTGCCCGAGGGCACACGTGCAGCCGCGCTAATCGAAGTGGCCGATCCTTCGTCGCGCATTGATTTGCACTCCCGCGCCAATCTGTATGCGCAATGGTGCTATCGCAACGAGGACGGGCATTCGAACGACCTGCTGCTTGCGTTGCGCGAACTCTTCTTGCCGGACGGCGACGGCTACGTATGGGCGGGCGGCGAAGCGACGCTCATGCGCGCAGTGCGCCAGTTGCTGTGCAACGAGCGAGGCATCGACAAGCGACGCATTCGTGCATCGGCCTATTGGAAGCGCGGCGAGCAAGGCGTGCATGGGACGATCGAAGACTGACTCAGTGGGTTCGTCGGACAAGAAGAAGGCGTCCGATAAATTAAACTGATGGCTCGACGTCATCTCTTTCGAGCGAATGGACAACCGCGAACTGCTCAATCTCGCGTATTTGCGCGCATTCAGGCTCGTCGCGCAAACCGGTAGCGCGACGCGCGCCGCAGCCGCACTATTCCGGGCGCAATCGGCGGTCACGCGCTCATTGCAAGAACTGGAAGCGGCGGTAGGCGAAACCCTGCTCGAGCGCCGTCCGTCAGGCATGTTGCCGACGCCCGCCGGACGCGCCGTGCTGCTGCGATGCGAGCGCATCTTTTCCGAACTCGAAACACTTGCGCAATGGTGTGCCGCGCGGCAGTCGCGCCGGCGTTCGGCAGCGGGTAATGCGTTACCGGCGTTTCTCTTGAATACGCGGCGGTTGCAGTTGTTTTCTGCACTCGCGCGTCATCGGCATATGCCAAGCGCAGCGCAAACGCTCGGACTGAGTCAACCTGCAGTGAGCAGTGCAATTCGCATCATGGAGACCGGCGCGGGCATGCAGTTGTTTCACCGCAGCCCCCGCGGGCTGCTGCTTACCAGCGAAGGCGAGACTTTCGTGCTGCACGTGCGTCGTGCGCTCAATGAATTGCGCCATATTCCCGACGACCTCGCCGCCTTGCGCGGCACGATTCAAGGCTATGTGACGGTCGGCGCGCTGCCGCTTGGCCGGACATTGATTTTGCCCGGCGCGATTGCGCGCGTCGCGGCGCACTATCCCGGCGTGCGCATCGCAACCGACGAAAGCGCCTATGAACCGCTCGTCGCCGGATTGCGAGCGGGCGATATCGATTTCGTTCTTGGCGCGCTCAGAGCGAACGATGCATCGAGCGGCCTCGCGAACGAACGGTTGATGTCCGAAGACATGGTCGTCATCGCGAGGCGGGATCATCCGTTAGCGCGCGTTCAAGCGTTAACGCTGAAGGAATTGATCTCGGCGCAATGGGTTTTGCCTCGCAGCCATGCGCCGGCGCGCGGCATGTTCGAAGCGCAATTCAGGCGGCTCAAACTCAAACCGCCGATGCCGACTGTCGAGACGGCGGATCTTGCCGTCATTCGCGGACTGCTCGCGCATACGGACATGCTGGCAGCGGTATCCGCCCAGCAGTTGCACTACGAATGCGAAGCGGGACACCTCGTCGTACTCGATATTGCAATGCAAAACACGCGGCGCGATATCGGCCTGACGGTACGCGCGGGCAGCACGCCCTCACCGGCCGCGCGCGCATTGATCGATGCAATCCGGCTCACCGTCGATGACTTGCGGCATACGTCGGGCATCGCCAACCGGATGACGCACATCGCGTAATCAACGCGGTGGCCCTTATCCGACTCAGAATTTGTTCGACCGAGTCGGGAATAAAATGCCAACGCGCTTGTTCTCTCTCTGAAGGAGCGCGCCTGCAACTGGCTGCGACGGGCAATGAGCGACGGATCGAGCATGGATATCCGCAATGACCTGATGGAGCATGTGCCACGATTGCGCCGCTATGCGCGCGCGCTGCTGACCAATCGCGAGCTCGCCGACGATCTCGTACAAGACACGCTGGAACGTGCGCTCTCGCGAAGCCGCACGTTCGAATCCGGCACCGACCTGCGGGCGTGGCTTTTCACGATCATGCACAACGTCTTCGTCAATCAGGTACGCAAGGCTTCGGCACGCGCAGTGCATGTTTCCGTCGACGATGAAGCCTTTGGCGAAACCCAGCTTGCCGCATCGGGCGGCCAGTTGCATTCGCTCGAAGTGCGCGATCTCGACTATGCCTTGCAGCGTCTTCCAGCGGAACAGCGCGAGGTCGTCCTGCTCGTCGGACTCGAAGAAATGAGCTACGCCGAAGTGGCGAACGCGCTGAGCGTGCCGATCGGCACAGTCATGTCCCGGCTCTCGCGCGGACGCGAACGGCTGCGCTCTTTGATGGCGGGCGCCCAGCCCGGAGCGAAACTGAAGGTGGTGCGATGAGCGAGCAACCGACTGCAATCAGCGAAGAAGACATTCATGCGTATGTCGATGGCGCGCTATCGTCCGAGCGCCGCGAGCAAGTGGAACGTGCGATTGAACTCAATCCGGCGCTGGCTGCGCGCGTGAGCGATTATTTCTCGCTGAACAACATGTTCCATGAGCGCTATGACCGTGTTCTCAATGAACCGATACCGCCCCGCCTGCGCGCGTTGGAGAACAAGCGGCGCGCATGGGGCGGCGCTAACTGGCCGCAATTCGCCGCCCTCGCTGCGACGCTCGTGCTTGGCATCGGTATCGGCGTTGGCACTGGTTCGTATTTGCCTTGGGCCAATTCATCGCGGGTTGATACGGTCGCCGCCGACACAAGCGAAACGATGGCACGCGAAGCCGCGCTCGCGCATGTGGTCTATATGCCGACGGTCGATCGTCCCAGTGAAATCGGCAAGGACCGGGAACACGACTTCGTGCAGTACTTGTCCAACAAGCTCGGAACCGATGTCCATCCTCCGATGCTGACGAAGAGCGGCTTTCAGTTGATGGGCGGCCGCATTCTGCCCGGAGAGGATGGTCCGATGGCGCAGTTCATGTACCGCGACGCAAAAGGCGAGCGCGTGACGCTCTGCATATCGCAGCGCAAGACGAGCGCCAACACCACTGCATTCAAGCTCTATCAGGATGGGCCTGTGAGCGTGTTCTACTGGGTCGACGGCGCGTTTGGCTATGCGGTGTCAGGCGGTATCGATCGGAAAGTCATGCTCGAACTCGCGCATGATGTCCACGCGCAACTGACTGAAACGGCGCCGGGCTAAGTCGTCTCTGCTAACCTTGAGCGTATTGAAAGCCCCGATACGCCATGAACGATCACGTGCAGTTCGCCGACCTCAATTGCGGCGCTTATCCCCTGAGCATCGAATATCAATGGATCAACGCTGATCGTTCCGATGCGCCTGTCGTCCTTTTTCTGCATGAGGGCCTTGGTTCGATTGCGCTTTGGAAAGACTGGCCGCAGTCTCTATGTAATCGGCTCGGATGCCGTGGCCTCGTTTATTCGCGTCCGGGCTATGGACGCTCGACACCGCGTCCCGCCGGCGAAAAATGGCCCGTCGACTTTCTGCATCTTCAGGCGCGAGTGGTTTTGCCTGCGTTGCTCGACTCGATTGGCTTCGATGACGCCGAGCGCAGGCGCATGTGGATCGTCGGACACAGCGACGGCGGCTCGATCGCCCTGCTGTATGCAAGCGCGTTCCCCGACGCGCTCGCTGGCGCAGCCGTGCTCGCGCCGCATACATTCGTCGAAGCGATGACGGTCGATGCAATCTCGCAGACCAAAGTCGCGTATGAATCCACTGACTTGCGCGCAAGGCTGGCGCGCTACCACGATGACGTCGACTCCGCTTTCTATGGATGGAACGATGTGTGGCTCAACCCCGCGTTTCGTCACTGGGACATTGCGGCAGAGCTTGCACCGATCCGGCGGCCCTTGCTTGCCATTCAGGGCCATGACGACGAATACTCGACGATGGAGCAGATCGACCGAATCAAGGCACATGTACCGCACATTCACTTCGCAAAGTTGCCGGATTGCGGTCACTCACCGCATCGTGACGCCGCCAGCGCGGTGAACGACGCGATCGCCGATTTCTTCAACGCGCATCAGGCAAGCAATTGGCTACAACGTTAAAGCCGAAGCGCTTTGACCACTACTCGAAGGAGAATTGCATGTTGCTGACCGATGAAGAACTCGCCCGCCTGCAACCCATCGCGCCGTTTCTACAGAGTGAAGCGCGCACGTCGCTCGAAGCAGAGGCAGACTATGAAATCGTGATGGAACTGGAAAACCATCTCCAGCCGGGTTTGCGTGTGCGCGGAACCGAGTCGCCAGCGACGACAGCCGATCCCGACGCCCCGCCCTATCCCGTCGACTTGTTCGTGGGCCTGCCTCTGGAGGAACTGCGTGCACTTGCCAATGCAAACGACAAAGAACGCGACGATGCAATCGCTCGCTTTGGCGCAACGTTTTCGCCGCGTCTTCTCAGGGCCATTGCGAAGATGACGCCTCATCAGATCGATCTCGATGCGGGCGTTCAGAGCGAAGCAGGCACGCTCTCGGTCATTCTGGAAGCAAGCGACGACGAGTAGGTTTTCGCTACGTATTTACCCGCTGCGCGCCTGTATCGCGCGTATCGATTCGCCTTGCATTGTTATAATTCTCCCATCCCACGACTGAAAGCTAACACCGCGGCGACGCGTTGGCAGACTGCGAACTCAATGGCCAAGACTGACCGCCTCCGCACGCTCGCAAGCGCGCTAGAAAAACAAAATGTCTTGCGCCTGCGCGACGCGGCGGCATTGCTGGGTGTATCCGAAATGACCGTTCGCCGGGACATCGCGGCGAATCCCGGCCAGTTCACTTATCTCGGCGGCTATATCGTCAGCGCAGCGGATTTGCCGAATGCTGCGGGCTATACCATCGACGAGGAAAAGGATCATTTCGCGCAAGCAAAGGCCATTGCCTCTGGACACGCGGCTAACCTGCTCGTGGATAGCGAGACGATCTTTATCGATTGCGGCACTACGCTGATCACGCTCGCGCGACAGATCCCCGCCGACATGCATTTGACGGTGGTTTGCTATTCGCTCAACGTGGCGGAAATTCTGAGGCGCAAGCCCAATGTCCGCATGATTCTGCTGGGCGGCGTGTACGTGCCTTCGTCCGAATCGTTCGCAAGCGATGAAAGCGGCGAGACGCTAAGGCGCATGGGTATCAACAAGGCTTTCATGTCGGCAGGCGGCGTGGACGAAGCGCGCGGCGTCACCTGCTGGAACTTCCACGAAGTCGCGATCAAACAGGCTGCGATGGCAAGCGCCGTTGAACGGCATTTGGTCGTCGATTCCAGCAAGCTCGGCAAAGTCAAAGCCGTGCGCTTCTCTCAGCTTTCAGAATTCGATTCGATCATCACGGAGCACGGACAGGATTCACGCAAGCGCGCTTGAGGAATTACTGTCGGCGCCCCAGTGCGAACAACGTTCCCGCGACGAGAATGAACGCGCCAATGATCACCTTCTGCCAGGTGCTCGGCACACCCACCAGAATCAATACGCTATTGATGAGCGTAACGAGCACGACGCCCAGCAGCGTGCCGATCACCGTCCCCGTACCGCCGGTAATGCGCGCACCGCCGAGAATGACGGCGGCGATCACATCCAGCTCCGTGCCGACGAGATCGAACGGATTGGCAAGCCGGTTCGTCGATACGTGCAGGATGCCCGCCACGCCGGCAAGCAAGCCGGTATACCCGAAGACGAAAAGATGAATCGCGCGGAGGTTATAGCCGAGACGTTCTGCGATGACGAGGCTGCCGCCCATCGCGTAGACGCCTCGGCCCATCATCGTTCGATTGAGCAGCCACCATGTGACGATTGCCGCGATCACCAGTGCGATCACCGATACCGGCAGCACCGCGCGCAAGCCATCAGCCGTGTGATAGAAAAAGAGCGGCAAGCGGCCGAACGTATCCATGCTATGCGGAATGTTCATGAAGAACTGCGTGCCGACGAAGGTCAGCAGCAAACCGCGAAACAGATACTGCGTACCGATGGTGACGATCAGCGAGGGCGCCTTCAGCCGGTGCACCAACATGCCATTCACGATGCCGAGCAGTACGCCGCCGACCGCGCCGGCGAGCAGGATCAACGCGAACGGACATTCGGGCCACCACGCGAATACGGCCTTGGTGATCGAATACATCGTCAACGCGGCGATTGCAGTGAACGACACGTCGATGCCGCCGGAAGCGAGCACCACGAGCGTTCCGAGCGCAAACAGCGATACGGTCGTCGCCGAATGAAGCATGTCGAACAGCGTCGCGAACTGGAAGAAGCGCGGATTGAGGCTGCCGACGACCAGACAGGTCACGACGATCAACCCGACCGTAAACCATTCAGGATTGCGCATCAGTCGCGCATACAGACTGCCCTTGCGCACACGCGGCGCGACTTCGCTCGGCTGTGCCGTCATTGTCTCGCTTCCTGCGCGCCGGATGGATTCACTCATGCTCATGCTGCCTCGGAAAGTAGCGCGTGATAAAGGTCGGCCTC
>Ga0308173_10001973_pt1 | contig 10694 bp, 11 predicted proteins | sample PhyPR1_FD_203716 | JGI IMG/M metagenome (GOLD analysis project Ga0308173, IMG submission 203716) | Soil microbial communities from UC Gill Tract Community Farm, Albany, California, United States - DLSLS.P.R1 | ecosystem: Environmental > Terrestrial > Soil > Agricultural land | place: USA... | reverse complement strand
GCCCAGTCGCGGATGGCTTGACTCGAACTCTGCAACATCGCGCCCCACGCTCGAGCGAAGCACGCCGTCTGTCTGATCGCACGCTGGCGTTTCATCGAAAGGCAATGCGCCTCGGTTGGTGGCGGAAGAAAGGCCGGTCGATCGCGCAGAGGCAGACACCGGCAGGCAAGGCGCCGATTGTAGGAGCATGCGATGCGGGCATTAACGGGACGTCTTCGGAACCTCTCTTTCAGATCGAACAACAATAAGCCGATCAGTCGAGCGGACAATGCGGCCTTTGCCGTGAAATAGAAGGATCGATGGATACGTTACAAAACATGCGCGTGTTCTCGCGCGTAGTGGAGGCCGGCAGTTTCACCGCCGCCGCCCAGTCGTTCAATTCGACGACCGGCGCGATGTCACGCGCAGTCTCGGAACTCGAGGCTCATCTGCGTACGCGCTTGCTGAACCGCTCCACACGCCGTCTCGCGCTCACTACCGCAGGCGAGCGTTATCTCAAGCGATGTCAGCAGATCCTTGCGGACGTCGACACAGCGGAGGAAGAGGCAAGTTGCGCCCACGAACGCCCGAGCGGCGCCCTCCGTATGCATAGTTTCGCGAGCATTGGCCAGCATTATGTGTTGCCGGCCATTTCACGCTATCGCGAGCTTTATCCGGAAGTGACGGTGGAACTGACGTTGTCGCAACGCATGCCCGATCTCTTCGAAGGAAGCGCGGATGTCGCGGTGATTGGCGCGTCGACGCTACCTAACTCCGACCTCGTTTCGCTTCCGCTTGGGACTACGTTCAGCATACTGTGCGCGTCGCCCGCGTATGTAAGAGCGCGCGGTGCGCCGCAGCGGCCAGCGGATCTCGCTGATCATGAGTGCCTGATTCTGCATACGCCCGCGTTCGCGCCGCACGAGTGGGTACTCGACGGGCCTAACGGCAGTGAGGCGATGCAGATCGACGGTCCGGTACAGGTAAATATCGCGGAGTCGCTAGTCGTTGCGATCCGGGAAGGCATGGGCATTGGGATGGTGCCGCTTTACGCGGCAATCGCCGGATTGAGAGACGGCAGCTTGGCGCGCGTCTTGCCGGACTACACGCTGCAGAAGATGAACGTTTATGCGCTGTATCCGTCGCGGAAGTTTATCGACGCAAAGACGAGGACATGGGTGGAATTTTTGCGCACGCATTTGCCAAAGGTGATCGCCCGCGATGAGGCGTTGCTGGCCGAGATCGGCCGAACCGATAGCGGCGCCGATGTGCTGCTGCGGGGTTAGCGTGTGGCGACATGTGCAGAAGTCTGAAGGCGGCGACGCCTGAGGACGAGGTGGCCACGGTGCCGGTTGATGAGCGTAGAAGTCGTCAACCGCGCCGGAGGGCGTACACCATGACCAGGTTCAGGCGAATGAACCGGAAGCCGCGACTTCGCATCAAAGTGCCATGATGGAGTCCCGATCCTTCATAAGCGCCAGCAATAGGGGAAAGTCTTGGTCATGGTCACCGTTCGGATAGGGTGGCCTGCTTGCGGCTCGTCAGGATGCCTTACAGCGAACCGCAAGAGACGCGGTTTGAGGACAGCGGCCATCGGACAGTAACTCTGTCACTGATCGCATACCGGTTCTGACGGCGCTACGACAGACCTTCGAGCGCAAGCAACTCGCCCATATTATCGAAGAGGCAATTGCTTGCACGGTGATGCGCCGAGCCGCCGCATTGGAATGAATCCATTGCAGGCGGCATGGCTTGCGGTGGCGTCGCGGTATGCTCAGCTGACTGCGTAGCGTTCGAGCCAATGCGCGTACGGCGCAGGAAGCGTCCAGGAAGGACGTTCGATGCCTAGTTTGCGCGCGGCATGATACGGCCAGTGGGGATCCGCAAGATGCGCGCGTCCGACCATCACGAGATCGAGCTGGCCGTGCTTGACCGAGCGATCGGCGAGTTCCGGCGTATCGATTCCCCACGCCGACGCGACCGGAAGTTGCGCCTCGCGTCGTACGCGCTCGGCAATCGGCGCGAGGAACGCGGGCGCCCAGGGAATGCGAGCTGCCGGCGTGGAGAAGCCGACGCTCACGCTCAGCAGATCCAACCCTTCACGCTTGAAGTTCTTCGCCAGCTCGATCGACTCGGCGAGCGTTTCCTTGTCGCGTCCGTCGTACTCGATTACGCCGAAACGGGCCGTCAAGGGCAAATGCTCGGGCCACACCTTGCGCACTGCGGCTAACGTTTCCAGCAGGAAGCGGCTGCGGTTTTCGAGGCTGCCGCCATACGCGTCGTCGCGGTGATTGGAGTGCGTCGAGAAAAAGCTCTGGCCGAGATAGCCGTGAGCAAAGTGCAGTTCCAGCCATTCAAAGCCGGCATCACGAGCGCGCCTGGCTGCAGCAACGAAATCGTCACGTACGCGTGCGATGTCGTCGATGGTCATTGCCTTTGGCACCTTAGGCAGTTGGGCGCCGAAGGCAACCGCGGAGGGCGCAATCGTCGGCCAGCCGCGCACATCGCCGTCGGCGATATGGTCGTCACCTTCCCACGGGCGATTGGCGCTGGCCTTGCGCCCGGCGTGGCCGATCTGGATCCCCGGAACGGCACCGGCGCTCTTGATGGATGCGACGACCGGCGCAAACGCCTGTGCCTGCTCGTCATTCCAGATTCCAGCACAGCCCGGCGTAATGCGACCCTCCGGCGACACGGCCGTCGCCTCGACAATCACCAATCCCGCTCCACCGCGTGCGAGGCCGGCGAGGTGCACGCGATGCCAATCGTTGATCAGACCGTCGACCGCGGTGTACTGGCACATCGGCGGGATCGCAATGCGGTTGCGCAGAGAGACGTCTTTGAGCTTATAGGGTTCGAATAGTGCGGACATCAGGAGTTCCGTTGATAGTGTCGTTCGATAGTTCGATGAAGATCGAACGACGCAGTATCGCAGAAACGTTTAGAATTTGCTGCATGCGCGTCTACAACCATCCCGCGCCCGAGGACTTGGCCCTTGGGCTGATCCTCAATGCTTTGAGCGACCCTGTGCGCCTCGACATCGTGCGGCATCTGTCTCGTGTAACAGAGGCCACCTGCGGAGAGCTCCAGGGTGGCCGTCCCAAATCGAGCATGTCGCACCACTTCCGCATATTGCGCGAAGCTGGCCTCGTTCGGACGCGGGTCGTTGGAACAGTGCATCAAAATACATTGCGACGTGCTGAGCTGGACTCCCGGTTCCAGGGACTGCTGGACGCCATTCTCAAGCAGATGCCTTGACGGACGTGCAGCAGCGCTTGCTTGCCGGAGGCTAGACCGCGGGTCGACGGGGGACGGGTTTTAGCGTTGGCGTTGAACACCACGGCCTTGACTCTACTTGCCGTCCCGCCATTTCGAGCCCGTTCGGATGCAAAGTCCGGGCAGCAAGCCACCGCCGACGATTTAGCCGATGCACGACTTCGATGCGTCGCGGGCTCGTCAGACAGCGCCGTCGCCGTCTTTCAGAACTCGCCATAGCTCACGCGGGACCGGTACGCGCAGGGTATGCGAGCAATCTTCTGCCGGCATCCGGGTTACAAATGACAGCACCGCGGCTCTACGCCGACAGCCTTCGCGCCGATTAAGAACAAGGTCCGTGCGCTGCTGGATGCTGCGCACCTGATTGACGTTCCGCACGCAGGAACGCGGCTGGCACAGCGCCCAGTCGCTGCCAATCGACGAGCGACGGGCGTCCGGCAACGCCTGCGGAGACTGGACGGTTTTTTGACGGTCTGCGTGAGGTGGAACGGCTGTGCAAGCTGTTGACGACCACAGGCTTCAACACCACTACGGCAGTTGCCACGACCGCCGCCCTGGAAGCCCCGACACGTCAGGCCCCCACCTTCGAACCGGGCTGTACCGGTCGGCCCGGACGAGTCTTCGCCGATGGTTGCGTTGCCGGCGCGCACTGATCTCGTGGCCTCATACAGCCCGAACCCGTTCTGCGTCACGCTTTCCTCAGAAGCGCGTCAACATACCGACCGAACCCATAACCTGATTGCCGGTCGATGAAGCACCACCTGCGTTGTACATGACTGCGACGTTCTTGTTGCCCGTTGCATGCTGGTACATGGCCTCGGCATACAACTCCGTACGCTTGGACAGCGAGTAACGCGCAATTGCGTTGATCTGATTCCACTTAGGATCGGTGCCGTACGACGTTGCACCGTTCAGATGCGCATCCGTATAGGCGTACGAGACGCCTAGCATAAGTGCTGGCGTAACTGCGTACTTGCCATTGAGTTCGTAGTTGTCGAAATGAACGCCACCATTTTTCAGCCCGAACGCGCTCGTACCCTGGTATTGGCTGTGCGTGTAGACAAAGCCGACCGTCGCAGGACCGAAGCCGTAGCTCACGCCCGCGCCGGCGGTACGCTGCACGTCCGACGTCAGGCCGCCTCTGAACTCGGTTGGATCAGCGGCACCCGTGGTATTCGGATTCGAAGCGCCCGACCCGTTGATCTGGAGGTAGGCCGCAACCGCGTTCAAGCCGCCGTACCGGTAGCTGGCACCCGCGCTATATGCACGATCGACAGCAAAGCCGGTCTGGCTGTTGCTGAACGCATACATACCACCTGCCTTGAAGCCGGCATAGTCGAGGCTGGTGAACTTGACCGCGTTATTGAAGCGAACACTATGCTGCAGGTTGTCGTTGTCATACGGATGCGCAAAACCGGAGTCACCGAACGGGCCTGCCGTGGCCGACAGCGGTGCGACCAAATCGACCAGGGAATCGTATTGCCGGCCCAGCGTGACGGTGCCGAAAGCGTTGCTACTGAGGCCAACATACGCCTGACGGCCAAACATCCGGCCACCCTGACCGAGCGTGCCGTTATTGACGTTGAAGCCATTTTCCAACACAAAGATAGCCTTCAGGCCACCACCGAGATCTTCCGAACCGCGCAGGCCGAAGCGGCTGCCGCTGATGTTGCCGCTCGCCAAGGCAACCCGGCCGCTTCCGCCAACATTATTTGTGTACGTGATGCCTGCATCGACGAGGCCGTACAGCGTGACCGACGTCTGCGCATGGGCGGCCGTCGCGGCAAATGCAGCGGATACGGCGACGGCGATGGTGATTTCTTTCATGAATAACTCTGGCGTGTTGGGATTCAGAGGAAAACAGCGCCGCAAGTATAGAAGTGAGGCGCTGAACAACCTCATATCCAGGTCGGATAACACTTTTGCAGAATATCGAAGCAATCGGTCACGACTTCGCAACAATTCTGCTGCCTCTGCTGCGCGCATGCGTTTCGGAAAGTCATCGAATGTCGCCTCGGTAACTCGCGAGCGGCGTGTTGAAGCGTCGGACTTTGCCGGTATGCTACGAGCCGACAAAACCAAGGGTTTACCCAGATCCAAGAACAATCCTCTGCACACAGCGCCCTTAATTTTAAGCGTTTGCTTATCTAGACTGTCATCACTGGTTTACGAACAGGGCTGTTCGTAGCAGGACAAACACAGTCTGGAGGTAAGCACCATGAAGTCCCTTATTGAAGCCGTTGTCGTTGCCGCTGCCCTTGCTGCTCCGGTCATCTCTTTCGCGCAATCGAACGCGTCTCTCACCCGTGCACAGGTACGCGCCGAACTGGTCCAGTTAGGAAAGGCTGGTTATCACGTTGGCGACGGTGACAACGCGCACTATCCCGAAGCGATTCAGGCTGCCGAAGCCAAGGTTGCCGCGCAGAACAGCGCGGAAAGCGGTTACGGCGGTGTGGTGAGCGGTCCGTCGGCAGCAGGACGCCCGGCAGTGACGAAGGCGGACTGGAACGCCATGTACAGCCGCCCGTAATGCATTGAGTTGGGATGTGCCGGGCAGGACGCCAAAAGTATCTCGCCTGAGCATGCAGTCGAGGTGCGCAGTGCCCCTGCTCGCCGCTATCCCAGCGGGCGTTCCGATGCCGCTGGATTTGCCCGGGCCCTCGCGGTCCGGGCTCTTTGCGTTGGTGTGCGACGACGCGCGCGCGACGCGGACGTAAGCCGAAGACGAGGAAAGAATGCCGCTGGAGATCCAGGCTGTTGCATTTGAAACCTTTTATCGACACGCCCGCCTGACGGGCTACACCTGAATGGCGCTCATAAGGTTCTACAGCATCCGGCTACAGGTCGAGCCGGGGCGGCTGCCACAAGGAAAACGACGGCACGAGAATCAGCACGACCGGTGCGACGCACAGCACCAGCAAATATTGGATCATAGGGCGCGCCACTGCCTTCATGTCCGTGCCGGTGATCGCCGTTCTTACTATTGAACGGCCAAGCCAAAGGGGTTGGTACGAAGACGTTGCAAAGGAGTCGTTCAACCATCGTCGCGCATTTCGGGGCCTAACTCCGCTTCGATCTCGCTGATAGACGGCAACTTTGTTTCGAGCGACGGCGGCACTTCCCGCAGCAACTGATACTCCGCAACGCCCATTGGTTTGGCGACACCGCGAAGCGCATATTCCGCGACGAGACGGTTTTTCTCCTTGCACAGCAGCAGGCCGATCGTCGGCTGGTCGTCGGCTGCCTTCACCTGCGCGTCGATCGCCGACAGGTAGAAATTGAGCTGGCCAGCATACTCTGGTCGAAATGGCGTCGTCTTCAACTCCACGACGACATAGCAGCGCAGCTTCAGATGATAGAAAAGTAGATCAATGAAGAATTCGTCGCCACCGACGTCCAGACGGTACTGACGCCCCACAAATGCGAAGCCGGCACCGAGCTCCAGCAGGAACCTGGTGATGTGCTGGGTTAGCGCCTGCTCGATCTCGCGTTCCTGCGCGTCCTCGGTCAAACTGAGGAAGTCGAATATGTACGGATCCTTGAGTGCTTCACGTGCCAGATCGGATTGCGATGGAGGAAGTCGTTCAGCAAAGTTTGTGATGGCGTTCCCGGTTCGGGCGTGGCGGCAGTCTCGATCTGCATGGCGAGCACGCTGCGGGACCAGCCGTTTTCAATCGACTTGTGTGCATACCACTGTCGATGCTCGCGGTCGTCCAACTTGTCCAGCAGGGTCACGACGTGTGACCATGGCAATTGTGCAACGGGTTGTTGCACGAATTCCGGCTCCGGCCACGCTTGGGCCAGTGCGCGCATGTACTTCAGGTTGCGGGGAGAGAATCCCTGCATGTCCGGGAACGCCGCCTTGAGGTCTCGTGCGAGTCGGTCGATTACCTTGGCGCCCCACCCTTGTCGCTGTTGACGTTCCAGGATGTCGCGGCCGATTTGCCAGTACAGGCTCACGAGTTCACGGTTCACAGCTACGGCCGCGCGTTGACGGGCGCGCTCGACGCGCCGCTTCAGCTCTGCCAGCCAGTCACGGTAGTCATCGCCGAGTTCGCCTGTTGCCGGTTCGTTGATCATTCAGTTAATGCTCCGGGAGCGTGGAGTTTGCGAGGCGAACCATGGTTGACGCGGCTCGCGCATCCGTTGCTGACTTCTCGAAAGGCGTGAACATTGTCTCCCGCCGCGCGCCGCTGTGCATCGGCACGCATCAGCAGGGCTTGCTGCCCGGCGCAACGAAGCGATGCATCGCCGGCGACCACGCGTTGCTGCGAGATAACGCATCAATGCAGTAGTGTGCCAGCTGGCGTAACCAGGTCGACGCACCCTGCTCTGCTCCATGCCTTTATCGACAGCGCGCCGTCGCAGGAAGCCGCTGCCGAAACTGCATCGTCGAGATCATGGGCGAAGCCCGCGGTCAGTGCGTCATGGTCCGCCCGATCCACCCGGATGGCCGGAGTGTCTCACCGCCGTGACCTTAGCCGACTTGCTGCCGCTGGATAGCCAAAACTGTTCTGATGCGGCGTGACCGCTTTCAGGGCATCAGGACTGATTGACCGCGTCTTTGAACCCTTTGCCCGCAGTGAACTTGACAGTCCTGGCAGCCGCAATTTCGATGGTCTGCCCGGTGGCCGGATTCCGACCGCTGCGCGCGGCCCGATCGCCACGTCCAAAAGTCCCAAACCCGATGAGCTGCACTGCGTTGCCCGCCGCCACCTCCTTGGAGATCGTCGCCAACACCGCGTTGATCGTCTCTTCCGCGGCGCTTTTGCTTGTACCTGTGTCTGACGCTACCGCGTCGACGAGTTCCTGCTTGTTCATTGAGTCTTCCCCTGGTTGGTCGATCGTCATCTTACCGAACCGCGCTTACCGCTAGCGAAGAAACGGTCGAACGACGGCCGCCATGGCGTTACTTCAACGTTGCGTGCTGACAAATTCGGGCAGTCAAGGACTTCGGCGATACGTGCACGCCTATGGTTCCGACGCTGGGACGATACGGCGGCCGCGTGGTCGACGCGGGCTTGGTAGAACCTAGCTCGAACAGATGTACTGTTCTGGTGGTGCGTCTGATGACTTATCGACGCTTGATGCCGATAACTGACGCCACCCGATCAAGGAGACAAGTCATGCGTAACTATCACGGCTGTATCCCGGCGTGCAATGAGTGTGCGGACGCGCGTGATCGCCGCGCAGCCGCGTGTCTCAGTGACGGTAGCGCTACCGAGATGGCAAGTTGCCTCGCCCTCGACATTGACCGTGCGGCTGTCTGCCGCCTTGGCGCGTCGATGATGTCGCGTTCAAGCGAGGTAAGCCACGAGTTCTGCGAACGTCGCGCCGAAACTTGCGATGCCTGCGCCGCCGAATGCGGCAAAAACGAAGCGGAGCGCTGTCAGCAGTGCGCACAGGCATGCCGAGCGTGCGCGCACGCGTGCCGTGCAATGACCCGCTGAAGGCGTTCGTCACCCGACGACGCAATATGGCGCGCGGCTCACGGTCATGTGCAGCAGTGTCCACATCTGTTCGCCCCGCCCGCAGGCTGTTAGCGATGCGTCGCACCAGCGTGCGCCAAAAAGGCGCTCACGTGCGGCGGATTACTGTCCTCCGTATTGAACCGTCAGAACATTCTTCACCGACGAGACGCCATCCACATGCTTTGCGATAGCGGCGGCCTTGTTGATCTGAGTCTGGTCCGCGGCGTGCCCCGCGAGCGTGACTGCGCCGCCTTTTGCGATCACGTTGACGCCGTCCGTCTCGACGCCGCCTTTCTGCAACGCCTGCAACACCTTCCTGCTCAGCGCCCTGTTGTTTTTTCGGACCTCTTTTTTCGACATTCCCGCACTTGCCGACGGCGTGCCTGAAGAGGCAGCCGCAGTATCGCCCGTTTGCGACCACACGCTGAAGGAAAACGTGGTCGCTAACGCGACCGCGGCAAGTCTGAGCACATTGATCGTCTTCATCGCTTGGTTCCAGGTTCGGTTCAGCGCCATGAGGGTACGATGAATTCTAGTCGGCTATTCGCTACAACCAAGAGATACTTTCATGTTGAGGACAACCAATCTCGAGTACCGATTCGTTGCTGTTGCAGAACGTTCGTGCGGCTTCACTCATTTCCCCAGGACATCTGCGTCACGAACCCGATTATCCCCGACGAGTCTCAGTGCGGCAGTATTCCGCCACCTCCATCCGCGCCAGAACACGAGCGAAAGCGTTGCGAATATTCCCGGAACTCGTATGGACATGTCAACGCTCAATCGCGCGCTCAAGGCCCTTTCTCGCGCTTGGATCGCGAACTTAGACGATCGTCGGGTTCACCACCGACACCGTCGGGCCTGACGGAATCCAGTCACCCAGGTACCAGGTTTCCTTCCACACCGGATTCATGCTCGTAATCGCGCCCGTCACGATGTACCCGCTCGGCTCCAGACCGCCGACGCCGAACGGACCGACGGTCTGGCTGTTGTCCGTATGGTTGGTGATCTGAATATCCACGGTCTTGGCCACCGGCCCCGCGAACGATCCGAGATAAACCTGGATGCCCGGGCCAGCGCAGCCCAGCGTCTTCGGGCTGACGATTCTGATCGCCCGAAGCACCGCGGTATTGTCATCCGGCTCGATGTCGAGGCCCGCCTGCGGCGCCGTGCCCGCAATGTTCTGCCATACCGGGTGGTTGAAGGTGATGGTGTCGCCAGAAGTGATCGTCGCACCCTGGCGACGGCAGCCGTCCGCGAGATGATTACTGATAGTGACGTTGTTGCTCGTCACGCCGGGCACGGTATAGCTGTCGGCAATATAGATACCGTCGCCCCAGCAGTTGATCGTCGTCGGGGACGTAATGCTGACGTTCGAGCCGCCGGCAATGGAGATGCCCATGCCCCATTCGCCCGATGAGGCCGCATTGAGTTCCTTGCTGCCGTCCAGGTACGGCGACTCGATGCTCACGTTGCTCACATCCCAGACGCGCATCATCTGATAGGAGTCGGTATTGTGAGCCAGCAGTTTGATCGACGCGCCAGGCGCGAAGCGGATCTGGCTGTTCGAACGTAGCGTGAGGCCCGTGCTGTCGATCCGGCTCTGCCCGGTGATCAGCAGAATCTGTCCGACCGATCCATCAATGGCGGCCTGCAGCGCAACGCGGTCGTTCGTGCTTCCGTCGCCTTTCACGCCAAAGGACGTGTCGAGCAGGACGCCACTCGTGCTGGCGTTGCTCGCGCTCTGCGAAGGGTCGACCGTGCCCTGGCTGATGCTGCTGGTGGTCGGCGAGCCGCTGGCCGTGCTCGGGCTCGTGTCGCTCGTTCCCTGCAAGCCGGTGGCCGTTCCCGGACTGGCGTTACTCGTGTCCTGAGAGCCGGCGGTCGTGCCCGAGCTCGTCTTGTTGGAAGGACTGCCCGCAGTCGGCGCGTTCCCTCCGCCACCACCGCAGGCGGCCACCACAAGCGAGC
>Ga0308173_10001972_pt1 | contig 10695 bp, 9 predicted proteins | sample PhyPR1_FD_203716 | JGI IMG/M metagenome (GOLD analysis project Ga0308173, IMG submission 203716) | Soil microbial communities from UC Gill Tract Community Farm, Albany, California, United States - DLSLS.P.R1 | ecosystem: Environmental > Terrestrial > Soil > Agricultural land | place: USA... | reverse complement strand
CTGATGCGGTTCGCCGGACGAACGTGCCCTTCAGCGTGTCGATGCTGGCGCAGGCCGCCGCCGTGGCCGCGCTGGCCAGCGAGGACGAGGTCCGCGAGCGCTGCGCCGCGGTCGTCGCCGAGCGCGATCGGCTGACCGCCGCCCTGCGCGAGCGCGGCCTCGACGTCGCCGACAGCCAGGCCAACTTCGTGTGGCTTCCCGTGGGGGAGCAGGCCGCGCCGCTGGCGGCCGCGCTCGAGGCCCGCGCCGTCATCACGCGGCCCTTCGCGGGCGAGGGTGTGCGGGTGACCGTGGGCGCCCCGGACGAGGACGACGTCTTCCTCGCGGCACTCGACGACGTGCGCACCACGGCGCCGGTCTCCTGACGTGGGCGGCCCACGGAACAGGGGAGGCCGGAACTGTCGGGGCCGGCGGCTGGTTTGATGACCGACGTGCCTCTTCCCCGCGTGCTCTCGGGCATCCAGCCGACGTCGGACTCCTTCCACCTCGGCAACTACGTGGGTGCCCTGCGCCAGTGGGTCGCGCTGCAGGACGGTTACGAGGCGTTCTACTGCGTGGTCGACCTGCACGCGATCACGATGGAGTGGGACCCGGAGGCCCTCCGCCGTCGCACCCTCGTCTCGGCGGCCCAGCTCGTCGCCCTGGGCGTCGACCCGGAGCGGAGCACGCTGTTCGTCCAGAGCCACGTCCCGGAGCACACGCAGCTGTCCTGGGTGCTCGAGTGCATGGCCCGCTTCGGCGAAGCCAGCCGGATGACCCAGTTCAAGGACAAGAGCCAGCGCGAGGGCACGGCCGGGTCGTCGGTCGGCCTGTTCACCTATCCGGTGCTGATGGCGGCCGACGTCCTGATCTACCAGGCCGACCGCGTGCCGGTCGGGGAGGACCAGCGACAGCACCTGGAGCTGACCCGCGACCTCGCGATCCGGTTCAACAACCGCTTCGGCACGACCTTCACCGTGCCGGAGCCGCACATCCTGCCGCACGCGGCGAAGATCTTGGACCTGCAGTCGCCGGACAAGAAGATGAGCAAGAGCCTTCCTCCGGCCGGCTGCATCGACCTCCTCGACGAGCCCGCCGTCAGCGCCAAGAAGATCCGGTCCGCGGTCACCGACACCGGGCGCGAGGTCGTCGCCGACCCGGTGGACAAGCCGGGTGTGACGAATCTGCTGACCATCCACAGCGCCCTGTCCGGCCGGAGCATCCCCGACCTCGAGGAGCATTTCGCGGGCCGTGGCTACGGCGACCTGAAGAAGGAGTTGGCGGAGGTCGTCACCGACTTCGTCACCCCGGTGCAGGCCCGGACGCAGGAGCTGCTCGCCGACCCGGCGGAGCTCGAGCGGATGCTCGCCGGCGGCGCTGCCCGGGCGCGGGAGGTGGCCGTGCCCACCGTGGCCGCGGCCTACGACCGGGTGGGCTTCCTTCCCCCGGCCACGGGATCGGCCGCCAGATGACCCGCCGTGTCAACGACGACACCTTCGTGGGGCGGCTGGTGTCCCCGCCGGAGAACTCCGTCATCGGCGTCGTCGTCCCGGTCCCCGAACCGTGGGCGCAGCTGCTCGTCGACTGGCGCGCGAAGGTGGGCGACCCCCAGGCGAGCCTGGTGCCGCCGCACGTGACGCTGCTGCCGCCGACCGAGGTCGCGGTGACCGAGCGCCCGATGATCTCCGCGCACCTCGAGGAAGTGGCGCGCTGCCACCCGCCGTTCGACATGCACCTCGCCGGCACGGGCACCTTCAGCCCGGTGTCGGAGGTCGTGTTCGTGGCCGTGGCGCGGGGCATCGGCAGCTGTGAGCTCATCGCCAACGACGTCCGTCGCGGCCCGCTCGCGCGTTCCCTGTCGTTCCCGTACCACCCGCATGTCACCGTCGCGCACGACGTGCCGCGCGACATGCTCGACTTCGCCTACAGCGGCCTGGCCGACCTCTCGGCGGAGTTCCGGGTGGATCGATTCACCGAGTTCGAGCAGGTACCCGGCGGGGCGTGGGCGGTCGCCCGGGAGTACCCGCTCACCGGCCCGCCGCGCTGAAGCCGCCGCGCGCGAACCCCGGACCGGGCCCGAGACTCGCGCGGTGAACCCTTCCCGGCCGACGTCGCTCCCGGCGCGCGCGTACGCGGCGGTCCAGGAGGCGGTGGCCGGGCAGCGCCGTCGCCGTCCGTGGTTGGACCATCTCGCCAGGGCGGGGGGTCGCTACGAGCGCACGCAGGGCGACCTGATGGCCGCGGGCGTCACGTACTTCGCGTTCCTGGGCCTGTTCCCGGTGCTGCTGCTCGCGGCGTCCGTGTTCGGGCTCTTCCTCGCCGGCGACGCACTCCTCCAGCAGGAGCTCTTCGACGCGATCCTGCGGACCTTTCCCGGGGGCCTGGGCGAGCAGTTGGTGCACGAGGTGTCCTCCGTCGTGGACAGCGCCGGCGTCACCGGTCTGATCGGGCTGGTCGGGTTCGTCTACGCGGGACTGCGCACGGTGGACAAGCTCCGCATCGGGATGGAGCTGATCTGGAAGGGCCGCGTCGAGAAGCCCGACGTGCTGCGCGACAACCTGCAGGACCTGCTCGCGTTGGTGGTGCTGGGTGGCATCGGCGTCCTCAGCCTGGGGCTCACCGGGGTCGTCACGCGGGAGACCTCCCGCGTGATGACACTGCTCGGGCTGGCCGACGTGGGTGGCTATGGCCTCCTCACCTGGGCGTTCGGGATCAGCCTCGCGGTCGTCGCAGACGTCGTGGTGTTCCTGTGGCTGCTGCGGGTGGTTCCCTCGGTGTCACATCCACTGCGTCGCCTGATGCCGGGCGCGTTGTTCGGAGCGGCCGGCTTCGAGGTGCTGAAGCTGATCGGCGGCTACTACCTGTCCCTGATCGATGGCAGCGTGACCGCCTCCGCGTTCGGCGGCGCCGTGGGCCTGCTCGTCTGGATCAACGTGGTGGCCCGGTTCGCGTTCTTCACGGCGGCGTGGACGGCGACGCTCCGTTCGATCGAGACCCCGCCTCCTCCTCCGGCGGAGCCTCCGACGCCGGCGGAGCGTCCGACGCCGGCGGAGCGTCCGACGCCGCCGGAGCGGCGGGGGCGGTGACCGGACGGGTGGCGCGGCGGCGGGCGAGCAGACCGGCCGCCAGGACGACGACGAGCCCCGCGACCACGAGCACGGGCATCGGCAGGTCGGTTCCGCTGCCGGCCGGGGACACCGGGTGCGCGTCGTGCGCGGCCAGGGAAGGGGCGGGTGATCCGTCGTCCTGCCGCGGAGCCGACGTCGGCGCGGCCAGGGCGGCCGCCTCGTCGGGATCGACCAGCCACCCGACGCCCGCGGTGCCGGGCCGCACCGAGAAACCCCAGTCCAGCAGGCGGGCAGCCTGGTCCGGGGCCCGCAGCGGCGTGGCCTCGCTGCCCAGGATGCTGACGACCAACCGGCGTCCGCCGCGCTCGGCGGCCGTGACGAAACCGTGCCGGGCGGCATGGGTGAACCCGTTCTTCGCCCCGAGCTCGCCGGGATAGCTCGCGAGCAGCGGGTTCTTGTTCTGGATCTGGTAGCCGGCGGTGCGCCCCGGCACGGCCGGCATCTGCGCGGTGCGGGTCCGCAGCACCGTGAGCGCCCGCGACTGCTTCAGCAGGGCCCGGAAGATCAGTGCCAGGTCGTAGACCGACGACGACTGCCCGGCCACGTCGAGCCCCGACGGGGTGCCCGCCACGGTGTCGAAAGCGCCCAGCTCCTCGGCCTTCTCGTTCATCGCGGCGACGGTGCGGTCGGCACCCCCCGCGGCCCGGGCCAGGGCGTTCGCGGCGTCGTTGCCGGACGCGAGCATCAGCGCCTGGTACAGCAGCTGGACGGAGTAGCGCCCGCCCGCGATCAGGCCGACCCGCGTGCCCTCGATGCGCTCGTCGTCGGCGGTGCCGACCACGATCTTCGCCGGGTCCAGCACGGGAAGGAGGGTCAGCATCGTCAGGGTCTTGAGCGTGCTCGCCGGGTAGTAGCGGCCGTGCGGGTCCTTCGCGGCCAGCACCGTCCCGGTGCCGGCGTCGGCCACCAGCCAGGACGGCGCGATGATGCCTGCGGGCAGCGGGGGAGTGCCCCGGGCGACGACCACTCCGCGGGTGTGCAGCTGCGTCCCGCCGACGGTGGTCCCGTCGGGCGCCTCACCTTGAGGTGGGCGACCGGGATAGGGAGAGGTCGGTGTCGGCGCCGACGGATCGACCGTGGGTCGTGGACCGCCGGCCAGCGCCGGGCCGCCGACGCACAGGACGACGAGCAGCGCCACCAGGGCCGCCACCAGCAACCCCGCACCCCTCCGGAGTCCGCCCATGCCGGGGACGGTATTCGTCCGGGGACGCGCGCGCTGCCCAGCCGATCTTCGCAACGATCGGCTAACAGTCCGTACCGGAGCGGGGGAGCAGCGCCACCGCGCGGTTAGCGTTCCCAGATCGTGTGCGACCGCGGTCGCGCCCCCCGAAGGCGCGACGACGCGCACAGGAACCCTGAAAATCACCGGGAAGCGCCCCCATCGACCGGCGCGTCCCCCCAGAGAGGAGATCGTCTTGCGCCGAGCGCGGATGATGAAGGCTGCGGCGCTGCTGCTGGCCGGCAGCATGGCCCTCGCGGCCTGTGCCAGTGACGAGAAGAGCGGTGGCACCGCCAGCGGGAGCAGCGCCAGCGGCGGCAACGGCAAGGACCTCAAGATCGGTCTCGCCTACGACACCGGCGGCCGCGGCGACCGCTCGTTCAACGACTCGGCCTACGCCGGCGTCCAGGCCGCCATCAAGGAGCACGGCGGCAAGCTCTCCGAGCTGAGCCCCAACGCCGACGCGTCCAACCGCGCCGACCTGCTGACCCAGCTGGCCGATCAGGGCTACAACCCGATCATCGCCGTCGGCTTCGCCTACGGGCAGGACGTCGTGACCGTGGCCAAGCAGTATCCCGATGTCGACTTCGCGATCGTCGACTCCTCGGCCCAGGGAACAGGCGCCGACAACCTGACCGGCCTGCTCTTCGCCGAGAACGAGGGCTCGTTCCTCGCCGGCGTCGCGGCGGCCCTCAAGACCGAGACCAACCACATCGGATTCGTCGGCGGCGTCGACACCGAGCTGATCCACAAGTTCGAGGCGGGTTACGTCGCGGGCGCCAAGGCCGTCAAGCCGGACATCACGGTCGACCGGCAGTACATCTCGCCGGAAGGTGACTTCTCCGGGTTCAACGACCCGGCGAAGGGCAAGATCGTCGCGCAGGGCATGTACGACGCCGGCGCCGACATCGTCTACCACGCGGCCGGCGGCTCGGGTCTCGGCGTGTTCCAGGCGGCTGCCGCCGCGGGCAAGCGCGCGATCGGTGTGGACTCCGACCAGTACCAGACGGTCGACGACCCGGCTCTCCAGGCCGTGATCATGACGTCGATGCTGAAGCGGGTCGACAACGCCGTCCAGGCCTACATCGGCTCGTTCGTCGACGGCAGCGTCAAGGGCGGCAGCGACGTGGTCAACGACCTGTCGACCGACGGTGTCGGCCTGGCCACCTCCGGCGGCTTCATCGACGACATCAAGAGCGACATCGACGAGTACAAGCAGAAGATCGTCGACGGCGAGATCAAGGTGCCGACCGAGCCGACCAAGTGATCTCGTCACGGGTCCGCTAGCAGCGGCCCCGTGACCACGGATCGGTTCCACGGCGGGCCCGGGCGATGTGCCCGGGCCCGCCGTTCCGTCCGGGCGGGGTCCCGGTCGGGACGCCTCATGCGACAAGATGCGCGGGGACGGATCGGCGTCAGGCGCGTCGCTCCCCGGACGGAACGGGCGGACGGAAGTCGGCGGACGGCGGTGATCCCGCCTCCGGCGAGACATGTGGAGTGCTGGGCCGCGCACCCCGCGGCCGCACCGGGAGAGGAAGGCCCACCTTGGCCGCAACAGGAGCGATCGGCGCTGGTGCAGCCGGCGCGACCCCCGGAGGGACGGCCCCGTACGCAGTCGAGCTGCGGGGGATCACCAAGCGGTTCCCCGGCGTCGTCGCGAACCGCGACATCGAACTTCGCGTGCGACGCGGTGAAGTGCACGCGATCGTCGGCGAGAACGGCGCGGGCAAGTCCACGCTGATGAAGACGCTGTACGGCATGCACCGTCCCGACGAGGGCGCGATCCTGCTCGACGGCCGCGAGGTGCACTTCCGCAGCCCGGCCGACGCGATCGCCGCCGGCATCGGCATGGTGCACCAGCACTTCATGCTGGCGGACAACTTCACCGTCCTGGAGAACATCGTCCTCGGCAGCGAGCCCACGACGGCCGGCCGTCTGGACCGGGCGGAGGGACGCCGCCGGATCCTCGAGATCTCCGACCGCTACGCGCTCGGCCTCGACCCCGACGTCCTGGTGGAGGACCTGGGTGTGGGCGACCGCCAGCGAGTCGAGATCGCCAAGGTGCTCTACCGCGGTGCCACGACGCTGATCCTCGACGAGCCCACCGCCGTCCTCGTGCCGCAGGAGGTCGACGAGCTCTTCGGCAACCTGGCCGAGCTCAAGCGCGAAGGCCTGACCGTCATCTTCATCTCGCACAAGCTCGACGAGGTGCGCAAGGTCGCCGACGCGATCACCGTGATCCGCCGCGGCACCACCGTGGGCGAGGCGGACCCGAAGACGACGACGGCCCGCGAACTGGCGGAGATGATGGTGGGCTCCGAGCTGCCCTCGCCGGGGGCGCGGACGTCGACCGTCCGCGACACCGTCGTCCTCGACCTGCGGAACCTGACCGTGACCGCCCCGGGCGGCCGCGCTGTCGTGGACGACGTCAGCCTCGTCGTCCACGAGGGTGAGGTCGTGGGCATCGCCGGCGTCGAGGGCAACGGCCAGGCCGAGCTCGTGGACGCGATCATGGGCCTGCGGCCGCTCACCTCGGGCAGCACGTGGCTGGGCGACGAGGACATCACCTCGTGGAGCACCCGCACCCGCCGGGAGTCGGGCCTCGGTTTCATCCCCGAGGATCGGCACCGTCAGGGGATGCTCCTGGACGCGACTCTCTGGGAGAACCGCATCCTCGGGCATCAGACGCGGCCGCCCGCCGCGAAGGGCTGGTTCATCGACCGCAAGGCGTCCCGCGCCGACACCGAGCGGGTCATGAAGGACTACGACGTCCGGGCACCCGGGCCCGACACGCTGGCCGTCGCGCTGTCCGGCGGCAACCAGCAGAAGCTCATCGTGGGCCGCGAGATGAGCTCCTCGCCGCGGCTGCTGATCGCCGCGCACCCCACCCGCGGGGTGGACGTCGGCGCCCAGGCCGCCATCTGGGGGCTCCTCAAGGACGCCCGTGCCGAAGGAATGGGGATCCTGCTGATCTCGGCCGACCTCGACGAGCTGATCGGCTTGTCGGACACCCTCCAGGTGATGCTGCGCGGCCGGCTGGTCGCGACCCTGGACCCGTCGCACCTCACCCCCGAGGAGCTCGGCGGCCACATGACCGGCGCGCGCCCCTCGGCAGGTGTGGCATGAGCGGGCTCCGCCGCCTCGGGCCGGCGCTGTTCGCGCCGGTCCTCGCCGTCGTCGTCGCGGTGGTGATCTCCTCGGCGGTGATGGCGGCGCTGCAGGTCAACCCGCTCCGTGTCTTCGAGGTCATGTTCGACTTCGGTGACACCCCGGCGCAGCAGGTCACCGCGCTGGTCGTGATCGTGAATCGGGCGATCCCGCTGTTCCTCGCCGGGCTCGCCGTGGCCGTCGCCTTCCGGATGGGCCTGTTCAACATCGGCGTCGAGGGCCAGTACCGGCTGGCGACGATCATGGCGGCGGCGGCCGGCGCCGCGGTCTCCCTGCCCGCGCCGCTGCACGTCGTCCTCATCGTGGTCGTCGCGATGCTGGTCGGTGCTCTCTGGGCCGGGATCGTCGCGGTCCTGAAGGTCACCCGCGGCGTCAGCGAGGTGATCAGCTCGATCATGCTGAACTTCGTCGCCCTCGGGCTGGCGTCGTACTTCCTGACCGGGCCGTTCCGCGGCACGAAGGCCGGCACGCAGATCGTCTCCACGAAGGAGATCCCCGAGTCCGGGTGGGTGCCGAGCCTGAACGGCATCCTCGGGGCGCTCGGCCTGGCCAACCCGCCGCGCCAGCTCTACGGCTTCCTGGTCATCGCCCTCGTGGCCGGCATCGTCGTCGCGATCCTGCTCAACCGCACCCGCTTCGGGTTCGACCTGCGGGCCAGCGGCCTGTCGGCGTCGGCCGCCATCGCCAGCGGCGTGGATGCCCGAGCCATGGTCGTCAAGACGATGTTGCTCTCCGGTGCGATCGCCGGACTCATCGGACTGCCCGACCTGCTGGGGTCGACGCACGCCTACACCACCAACTTCACCGCCGGCCTGGGGTTCCTGGGCATCGCGGTGTCGCTGCTCGGCCGCAACCGCCCCGGCGGCATCGCACTGGCCGCGCTGCTGTTCGCCTTCCTCGACCGGTCCCTCGTGCCCCTCCAGATCGCCGACTTCCCGGCGTCGGTGGTGACGATCTTCCAGGGCACCATCGTGCTCGCGGTCGTCATCGCCAACGAGGTGGCCCGGCGGGTGACGCGACGGGCCGCCGAGCGCGGCACCGCCGAGGCCACGGCCGCCGAGCCGCACGCCGGGCCCCACGTGACGCCGCCGGCCGGCGGATCCACCGACGCGCGCCAGGAGGTGCAGGCATGAGCACGACCCTGACGACACCGCAGGCGCCTGGTCGTAGGCCGGTCACAGCCCTCCTCACCGGCGGCGGCCCGGTCCGGCGCGCGCTCTGGCTGGCGCTCGGCGCACTCGTGCTGTTCTCGATCGTCCGGGCGATCAGCGGCGAGGTCGCGCTCACCTCGTCGTCGACGATGTCCGCCGCCCTGCTGCTCGCCGTCCCGATCGGTCTGGCCGCGCTGGGCGGGCTGTTCTCCGAACGCGCCGGCGTGGTCAACATCGGGCTCGAGGGAATGATGATCCTCGGCACCTGGGGCGCGGGGTGGGCCGGCTACCAGTGGGGCTGGGGAGCCGCGCTCGTCGGCGGGGTGCTGTTCGGCGTCCTCGGCGGCCTGCTGCACGCCCTCGCCACGGTGACGTTCGGCGTCGACCACGTCATCTCCGGCGTCGCCATCAACATCCTGGCTGCCGGCGTCGCCCGCTTCCTGTCCGAGTTGCTCTACACGGACAACCCGGCGGGCGGCGGCGTCACCCAGTCACCGGCCCTGTCGAGCCGGCCGCCGAGCGTCTCCTTGCCCGTGCTCTCGTCGGGACCGGACCTGCTGGGCCACGTCGAGGGGCTGCACTGGTTCCTGATCAGCGACGCCGCCGGCGTGCTCCGCGGGGTCACCCACGAGGTCGGGGTGCTCACGATCCTGGCCGTGCTGCTCGTCCCGGCGTCCTACCTGCTGCTCTGGCGAACCGCGTTCGGCCTGCGGCTGCGTTCGTGCGGCGAGAACCCCTGGGCGGCGGACACTCTCGGCGTCGCCGTCTACCGGACGAAGTACGTCGCGGTGGCCATCTCCGGCGCGCTCGCCGGCATGGGCGGGGTGTTCCTCGTCTTCATCGCCGGTATCTACCGGGAGAACCAGACCAACGGCCGCGGTTTCATCGGCCTCGCGGCCTTGATCTTCGGCAACTGGCGGCCCGGGGGACTGGCCGCCGGGGCCAGCCTCTTCGGCTTCGCCGACGCCCTGCAGCTGCGCAGCCGGTCGGCGGTCGTCGCCCTGCTCCTCCTGGTGGCGGTGCTGCTGGCCGTCGTCGCTGTCCAGCAGTGGCTGCGCGGAGGCCGGTGGCAGGCGGTCGTGGCGTTCGCCGTCGCCGTCCTCGCGCTGATCGGCTTCCTGACGATCGACGTCCTGCCTCCCGGCATCGTGTCCTTCACCCCCCACCTGACGACGCTGCTCGTCCTGTCTCTGGCCTCGCAGCGACTGCGAATGCCGCAGGCCGACGGCCTGGTGTACCGACGAGGAGAGCACTAGTGGTCCAGATCGACTGGGACGCCCTGCGGACGGCGGCCCGGGAGGCGATGACGCACGCCTATGCGCCGTACTCGAAGTTCCCGGTCGGCGTCGCCGGGCTCGTGGACGACGGCCGCGTGGTCACCGGGTGCAACGTCGAGAACGCGTCCTACGGGCTGGGCCTGTGCGCCGAGTGCGGCATGGTCAGCGACCTGGCCCGCACCGGCGGCGGCCGGCTGGTCGCGGTCGCCTGCGTGGGCGGCGACGGTCAGCCGCTCATGCCCTGCGGACGCTGTCGCCAGCTGCTGTGGGAGCACGGGGGCGCGGACTTGCTCATCGAGACGGTGTCGCTGGGCATCGTGCCGATGCGCGAGGTGCTGCCCGACGCGTTCGGGCCCGAGGACCTGGTCGCGGCCGCCGAGCGGGAGGCCTGAGTGGACGCGATCGACGTCCTGCGCACCAAGCGGGACGGCGGACGGCTCACGCCCGAGCAGATCCGCTGGATCATCGGCGCGTACACCGACGGTTCCGTGCCCGACGAGCAGATGAGCGCACTGCTCATGGCCGTGTTCTTCCGCGGGATGTCCGGTGACGAGCTCGCCGTGTGGACCCAGGCGATGATCGACTCCGGGGAGCGCAAGGACCTGTCGTCCCTGGGCCGGCCGACCGCCGACAAGCACTCGACCGGTGGTGTCGGCGACAAGATCACCCTGCCGCTGGCGCCGCTGGTCGCCGCCTGCGGGGTGGCCGTTCCGCAGCTGTCCGGCCGCGGACTGGGCCACACCGGCGGCACGCTGGACAAGCTCGAGTCGATC
>Ga0308173_10001971_pt1 | contig 10698 bp, 8 predicted proteins | sample PhyPR1_FD_203716 | JGI IMG/M metagenome (GOLD analysis project Ga0308173, IMG submission 203716) | Soil microbial communities from UC Gill Tract Community Farm, Albany, California, United States - DLSLS.P.R1 | ecosystem: Environmental > Terrestrial > Soil > Agricultural land | place: USA... | reverse complement strand
GCTGCGCTGAAGCAAGGCGCTGCCTTGCATCCATTGCTCGCCGTTCACGTTCCACACGCGGAATTCGAACTGTTCCTGCGGGTCTTCGCCGGATGCCAGGCGTCGCAGGTAGCGGTCGAGGGCCGGAGCGTCGTCGGGATGCACGCGCGCAAGTGCCGCTTCGTAGGTTAGCGTTTCGCTCTGTTCCGACGGATGTTCGCCGCTCATTTCGAACAGCAGCGTCCATGTGGCGAGTTCGAGCGAGACGATATGAATTTTCGCGGCTTGCATCGCGACCGTCAGGCGCAGGCTGCGAGCTTCGATGGCTGCCTGCGCTTCGTATTGCGGCGTGACATCGGTGGTCGTGCCGAACCATTCCTGCAGCTTGCCTTGCTCGTCGTACAGCGGCGCAGCCTGCGCCTGCACCATGCGAAACACGCCATCGCGGCGATACATGCGAAACGTCAGCGTGCGAGGGCCGCCCTGATGCAACGCTTCGAGCCATGTGCGATGCGTGCGATCGCGGTCATCGGGATGAATGAAATCCAGCCAGCCCCAGCGCGAAAGTCTGTCGCGATGCGCGCCCGTAAACATCTCCCATTCGCCGCCGGAAGGACGAATCTCGCCGTTCGCATCGGCAGACCAGACGAGCGCTCCCGTCGATTCCACCAGCGCGCGATAGCGTCGTTCGCTGAGGCTCAGACGCTCTTCGTCCGCGCGTTGCTCGCTGATATCGAAGCTCACGCCATAAACGCGCGTGAGCACGCCTTGCGCGTCGAACTCCGGATTGCCGCGCATGCGCAGCCAGCGTCGCGATGAGGGATTGCCATCGCGACGGCACGCCAGCATGAAATCGAATTCGAACGGGCCGCCGTAGCGCAACGCATCGGCGAGCTTGCGTTGAAACGGCTCGCGATACTCGGGCGCTACGCGGTCCCAGATATCCGAGAGCATGACTGATTCGGTGCCCGGCGGAAACGAGTAGAAATCCGCGAGTTGCGCCGTCATGCGCACGACCCGCGCTTTCATGTCCCATTCCCACGCGCCCATGCGCGCGCCGGCGAACGCGGCCTGCAAACGCCGTTCGCTGGCTTCGTAAAGCTCCCACGCGTGCCGGCACTCGTGTATGTCGATGGCGACGCCGACCGTATCGCTGATTTTGCCTTGCTCGTCGCGCCGCGCCTGAAGATGCAGCGTATGCCAGCGGAATTCGCCGTCATGGCGCAAGAGACGCACATCGACATCGCGCAGCAGCGCGTGGTCGCGCATTTGCCGCAGTGCGTCGAGGACGGGCCCGACATCGTCGGGATGGACAAACGCTTGCCAGTGCCGGCCGGCCAACTCCTCTGGTGCAATGCCAAGGTAACGGCATGCCCAGGGATTCCCGTACTGGATGATGCCGTCGCGCGCCGCCCGCCACACGAACGACGGCAGGAAGTGAGCAGGATCGTGCATGAGCGTCCTTGCTTCGGTTGAAATGGCGAGGCGCGTCGCCCGGCGCAGCGTGACGATGTTGCGTTACCTTGCTTCCGACATTGCACGGATTCCATACTGCAGGAATCCGGCATGCAGCGCCGATTCGGCGCGCTGCACCTGCTGCTTCCCTTAACCGTCCTCGCCGACCCCGTTTGGATCGGGCAACGAATCGCCCTTGCCAGTCGGCGGGGCAGGTTCGTCTTTCATTGTCCGCTTTTGTTCGTCGCTCAAATGGCGATCTGCTGTGTTGGGATCATCGGTCGTCTGCCTGGGCGGGGTGGAACGTTCGCTATCCTGCGTCATACGTGCTCCTTTAATTGATCAATGCAATTGAGATGACGCGCTGGTCGCATCGCGCGTGCCCGGTTCGAACGCGGCAGATAGCCAGGCATATCCGATGCTGAACCGACCCTTCCTTCTTACGTTTGACTCCTCCACTGCTTATGACTTCGATTCCTCGCAGCATTGCGGCACTATGCGCCGCCATGCTTCCACTAACCACACACGCGGCCACGGTCACGGCTTCGCCTTATGGCGCGACGCAACAGGGGCAGTCTGTCGTCCAGTACACGCTAGCGAATGCGCGCGGTGTATCAATGAGTTGCATCACGTACGGCGGAATCGTCACGCGCCTGGACGTTCCGGACCGGCTCGGGCGTCGCGCGGATATTGTGCTCGGCTTCGCGTCGCTCGCGGATTACGAGCGATATAACGGCAACATTCACTTTGGCAGTCTCATCGGGCGCTACGCCAACCGCATTGCGCAGGGCCGTTTTACGGTCGACGGGCACAGTTATCAACTGCCGGTCAACGATCCGCCGAACACGCTGCACGGCGGGCCGCACGGTTTCGACGAAAAAGTATGGACGGTTGTGCGCACCTTTCAAAACACGAGCGGCGCGGGCGTCCAGTTGCGCTATGTAAGCCCCGATAACGAGAATGGCTTCCCGGGCACGCTAACGGTGGACGTAACCTATACGCTGAGCGATGAGAATGAAGTGCGCATTGATTATCGAGCGAAAACCGATAAGCCGACGGTCGTGAATCTCACTAACCATAGTTATTTCAATCTGGCGGGCGAGAGTAGTGGCAGCGTCGAAAACCAGCTCATCATGATTGCCGCATCGAGCTATACGCCGGCACGCCCGGATTCGATTCCAACCGGGGAGATTGCCTCCGTCGAAGGCACGCCGCTAGATTTGCGCGCGCTGACGCCTATCGGTGCGCGTCTTCGTTCCGCCTTTCCTCAATTGCACTACGGGCGCGGCTATGACAACAACTACAAGCTCAACAAAAGTGGTCAGCACGAAGGCGAGCCAGGCTTCGCCGCGCGCGCCTATGACCCGGCCAGCGGCCGCGTGCTCGATGTCTATACGACGCAACCGGGCTTGCAGTTCTATACGGCGAACGGGCTCGACGGCAGCGCGGTCGGTGTATCCGGGAATGCGTATCGTCAGACCGACGCTTTCGCGCTGGAAGCCGAGCATTTCCCTGATTCGCCGAATCACCCCTCGTTCCCGTCGACCGAACTCAAGCCCGGTGACGAGTATCACGAGGTGACCGTATGGAAGTTTGGCGTGCGCTGAGTGAGTCGCCGCATACGTGAGTCGTCGCCTATGTTAGTAGGCTCCAGAGCAGCGAAGTGAGCGCGAGCCCGACGACGGATACGATAGTCTGGAGAACGGACCAAACGGCGACGGTCTGCTTGAGTTTGAGACCGAAGTACTCGCGCACCATCCAGAAACCGGCGTCGTTGACGTGGCAGAAAAACACGGAGCCCGCGCCGATTGCGAGCGCCATCAGCGAGTTATGCGTCGTGCTCAGACCAGCGACGACGGGAGCAACAATGCCTGCGGTGGTCGTTGTGGCGACCGTCGCGGAGCCCGTTGCCTGGCGCAGCGCGACGGCAATCAGCCATGCCAGCAGAATGAGCGGCAGATGCGCTCCGACCGCGATCTTGCCGATCGTCGCACTGATGCCCGCCGTGACGAGCGTCTGCTTGAGGCCGCCGCCTGCGCCGATAGTCAGCAAAAGCGCCGCGATGGGCGGCAGGCTCTTGCGCAGAATGCCGCCCACGCGTTCACGCGCCATGCCCCGCGACCAGCCCAATGCGACGATTGCAAACAGCACCGTCAGCGTCAGTGCGACAAGCGGCTCCCCGACGAAGTCGAGTGTGTCGTAAAGCAGCGTATCTTTCGTGAGCGCGAGCTTGGCGACGGTGCGGCCGAGCATCAGCAAGACCGGCAAAAGAATGGTGATGAGTGAGATTGCAAAGCCGGGCGTCGATGCGCCGTCCGCATGTTCCGTGAAGAGCTTGCCGATTGCCTCGGGCTCTTCGACGTGCATGCGCCGGGACAGCCAGATGCCATAGAGCGGCCCCGCGAGAATGACGGCCGGCACGGCGACGATCAACCCCAGCCCGAGCGTGAGACCGAGATCCGCATGGAGGGCGCTCACCGCGATCAGCGGGCCCGGGTGCGGCGGCAATAGCGCATGCAGCGTCGTCATGCCGGCTAGCGCGGGAATCGCAATGCGCAAGATGGGTTGTTTCGAGCGCCGCGCCATCACGAAGATGATCGGCACCATCATTACGAGGCCGACTTCGAAGAAGAGCGGCAAGCCGACGATGATCGCGACCAGCGCCATCATCCACGGCAGACGGCGCGGCGTGGCGTGATCGAGCAGCGTCGTGACGAGCCGGTCCGCAGCACCGGATTCGGCCATCAGCGCACCGAGCATGGAGCCGAGCGCGATGATGATGCCGACATCGCCCAGCAATGCGCCCGCGCCTTTGCTAAAGGCCTGCGCGATGGCTTCCAGCGGTTCGTGAGCAGTGAAGCCCGCGGCGAACGTACCGACCAGTATCGACAGGAACGGCGCGAGCTTCAGCACGCTGATCGAGACGATGATGATTGCAAGGCCGAGCGCGCATGCAATCAGAAGTTGTGTGTCGTGGGCCGACCACGGAGCGAGGGTTGTCGTTGGATTCACAGTGACCTTGAGGTGACGCGCATCGGCGTGAATGCCGATGCCATTACGGATGGCTTTCGCACTTTATGTCGATGCTGCCGTGTGCGCGAAGCCCCGTCGTAATAGCATTTTTCGCGACGCCGGTCGAAAGGACGCTGTGCCTCGTGTCTACCGGTTGCCACCACCCTCGAACGCATGCGATGCTCGCTCTGCTGCAGAGCTGAATCGATAAGGCGCGGCACGAGCGAGACCATTCCGGTTCATCACCCTTGGAAGGAGTGAACATGATGGCACTGTCGCGGTATCGCGCGACGCTTGACGCGTCGCAACACATTCCGTTCAACGCGCGCCGTCTGCTGGGCGCATGGGTTTTGCTCAGCGCGGCAAGCGCGGCTTATGCGGATGCACAAAGCGGCTATGTGGTGCCGCCGCCGCCAAGCGAACTCTATGGCGAATTATTCGTCGCCGTGCAAACGCAGCAGATCTATCCCGACCAGAAGACGTTCGTCGACGCAACGCCGAAGATGGACCCCGCGCAAATCAGGCAACTCTATCTGCAGCAGCGCGTCGTTCCGGGCTTCAATCTATCTGCGTTCGTCGCGCAATACTTCACGCCACCCGTCGATCAGGTCATCACGCCGCCGCCGAATCAGACGCTGCGCGAACATATCAACTGGCTCTGGCCGGCGCTCACGCGCAACACGGCCACGGTGCCGCCCTACAGCACGCTCATTCCAGTGCCGAAGCCCTACGTTGTACCGGGCGGACGTTTTCGCGAAGGCTACTACTGGGACACCTATTTCACGATGCTCGGCCTGCAGGAAGCGGGCCGCGAAGATCTCGTCGACGACATGCTCGACAACTTCGCGTATCTGATCGACACCATCGGTCATATTCCCAACGGCAACCGCACGTATTACGTGAGCCGCTCCCAGCCGCCTTTCTTCTCTTATATGGTAGCGCTCGCGGCGCACAAGGAAGGCGGGCGCGTGTATCAGAAGTATCTGCCGCAAATGCGCCGCGAATATGGCTATTGGATGCAGGGCGCGAATACGCTGCAACCTGGCGCGGCCGTGCGCAACGTCGTGATGCTGCCCGACCGCACCGTGCTCAACCGCTATTGGGACGAACGCGATACGCCGCGCGACGAGTCTTATCTCGAAGACGTGCAAACGGCGACTTCCGTTCCTAGCCGTCCTGCGAACGAGGTGTATCGCGACCTGCGCGCCGCTGCCGAAAGCGGCTGGGATTTCAGTTCGCGCTGGTTCGGCGACAATCAGACGCTTGCCACCATCCGCACGACATCCATCGTTCCTGTCGATTTGAACAGCCTCATGTTTCACCTGGAAACGACGATAGCGGCGGGTTGCGGCGAGGCACGCGACTTCGGTTGCGTCGCCGAATTCGTGGGCAAGGCGGCCAGGCGCGCGCTCGGCATCAACAGGTATCTCTGGAATAACAACGGCTATTACGGCGACTACGACTGGAAGCTCGCGCAGCCGCGCAATAACCCGTCAGCCGCGATGCTTTATCCCTTGTTTGCAGGGGCCGCGTGGCCGGAGCGCGCCCACACCACCGCGCGCACTGCCGAAGCATTACTGCTCAAGCCAGGCGGTCTTACGACGACGACCTTCAACACGACGCAACAGTGGGATGCACCCAATGGCTGGGCGCCGCTGCAATGGATCGCGCTGCAAGGGCTGGGGCGTTACGGGCGCGGCGATCTCGCGCAGCAAATCGGCACGCGCTTCCTGTCCGATGTGAATCACGTCTACGCGACTGAGCAGAAGCTGGTGGAGAAGTACATCGTGGAAGGTGCGGGGACGGGAGGGGGCGGGGGCGGCGAATATCCGCTGCAGGATGGCTTCGGATGGACCAACGGCGTGACCTTGCGTCTGCTCGATCTTTACGCGCCTGGACAATAAAGAGCGTCAGGGTGAACCGGTGATAAGCGATGGCGGCTATAGCATGCCGCCATCGCTGCCAACCAATGCTTATTCGACGCCTTCCACCACGCGGAAATCACGCTCGCAGGCATCGCCGAGCACTCGCAACGCTTCCTGATACTTCTCGCCGTTGAAGGCCGAGACGGCTGCATCCATCGAATCGAACTCGACGAGCACCGTGCGCTCCGCAATGCCCGCGCCCTGCACCGTGGAGGCGACACCCCGAACCAGCACGCGGCCGCCGCCTTCCTTGATCGCTACCGTTGCGAGCTTCGAATATTCCGCGACTTGCTCGGGGTTCATGATCTTGCGGTACGCGCTGACCCAATAACCTTTTGCCATCTGAATCTCCTGATGTTCGTTGAGCGCCAGGCGCTATGGAACGAACGCCGGCGCTGCAGCGCCTGGCGTTCGTCGCGAAGGGGAGCATAGCAAATATTCGCCTTTCGGTTAGGTGCCGCTCGACGTTGCGCCGAGCTGTTTAATCCGCTGCGTATTTGCGATCCAGTTCGTCATACAAAGGCTTGTTCACGAGCCTTTGGCGCTCTGAGAACGGCGCGACGACAGCGGGGTCTTCATCCAGCCTGCCTTGTTCCTTGAGCGCGGTCAGCGCGGTCTGCATGCCGCGCACGGCGCTTTGCAAGGCGGCATTCGCATAGAGCACCAGACTGAAGCCGAGCCGCTGAAGTTCGTCGCGGCCCGTGACGGGCGTCTTGCCGCCAATCACGATGTTGATGAGTTGCGGCGCATCGACGAGCCTGGTCAAGGATGCGATCTGCTCTGGCGTTTCGATGGCCTCGATAAAGAGAATATCCGCGCCTGCTTCGACGAATCTGTTTGCCCGTTCGATTGCAGCATCGAATCCTTCCACCGCGCAAGCGTCCGTGCGCGCGATGATCTGAAAGTTCTCGTCTTCCCGTGCGTCCACCGCGGCGCGGATCTTGCCGAGCATCTCGCTCGTCGAAATAACGCCCTTGCCGGCAAAGTGGCCGCATTTCTTGGGCATTATCTGATCTTCGAGTTGTATTGCGTCGGCGCCGGCGCGCTCCAGCGTGCGTACCGTATGGCGCACATTGAGCGCATTGCCGAAGCCTGTGTCGGCATCGACGACGAGAGGCAACTCGACCGCATCGCGTATGCGTGACGTGTGTTCCGCGATTTCCGCAAGGCCCATGAAACCCAGGTCGGGCATGCCGAGCGACATGTTAGTGACGCCCGCGCCGGTAATGTAGAGCGCCTCGAAACCGAGATCGGCGGCGACGCGGGCGCTCATCGCATTGAACGCGCCGGGCAACAGCAGGCCGCGACGTGCGCTGACGAGTTCTCGGAATGCGGCGCGGCGGCGGGAAGAAGTGGTCATGGCTATAGAATCCGCAAAGAATAGGAGTTCGGCGTTTGGGCATGGGCTGTACGCAATGCCGTAGCCTGCATGTTAAAGCGTGCAACGCTTCGGCGCTTACCGCAAGCGTGGTTGTCCCTTGCCGCTAAGTCTTGTCGAATCGGAACAATGCGCGCGGTGCGTCGCGCAGAACGATGGCGCGCGATGAATCATCCCGAATCCAGCGGTCCAGCGCCTTGCGCGAATCGTCGTAATTCACCAGCTCGCGATGCTGCGTATGCGGCCAGTCGCTACCCCATACGAGCCGCGAAGCGCCGAAGCCATCCAGCAGCGCGGCCGTGAGCGTCTGTCCAAGCGACGTCCCGCTTTCTCCTGCGACGCTGCGGTAAGCGGCGGACAGCTTCACCCACACCCGTCCTGTCGATGCCGTCGTGAGCAGATAACGGAAGCCCGGATCTTGTGCGCCCAAAGCGTGATCGGGCCTGCCGAAGTGATCGATGACGACCGTGCAGCCTTGTTCGAGCAAGGGCGGGATGATCGCCGGCAAGTCGACGGCATGGCGATGTATCTCCACGTGCCAGCCGAGCGCGTTGATCCGCGCGAAGAGGTTCCGCCAATGCGATGCGCGCAGGTCGGGCAACGCGAGTCCAATCAGATTCAGGCGCATGCCGACGACGCCGTGCGCGGCAAGCTCGTGCAACGTATCGTCGGAGATAGTCGGATCGACGACCGCCACGCCGCGAAACCGCGCGGGAAAGCGCCGCATGACATCGACGATGTACGAGTTATCAGCGCCAAGAAAGCTCGGCTGCACCAATACCGCATGCGATACGCCGTTCGCACGCAGATGCTTTGCGTAGGCGTCGAGCGTCGCATCGTAGTCGGGTGCGTGACGGCGATGCGGCGCAAGCGGCAAGCCGCGTACGAACACATGCGCGTGGCTGTCGATGGCGGCGAGCGTGTCGTTCGTTTGAAGCCATTGGTCATTCGTATCGGCAATGGCCGTTGCTAGGAAAGCGGAGAGAGTCGTCATATGCAGATTTTCTTTAGCGCCTTGAGCGAGCGCGACTCATACATGTTTCGGCGCGTGCTCTGCGGAACCCGCCTGCACGGAATCGCTTTCGATACGCCGGCCTCTTGTCTCGGGCAGCATCAGGGCCGCAATCACGACGAGCCCGTAGGCCACGCCCGCGTCGATGCCGAGGGCCTGGCCAATCGGCATTGAGTTGCCCATATGCCCGACAAGTACAGGAAATATCGCCGATACGACACGCCCGAAGTTGTAGCAGAAGCCCACGCCGGTTCCGCGTACACCTTGCGGATAGAGTTCGTTGAAGAGCGCGCCGAGTGTCGCGGGAATGCCGGCGGAGAAAAGTCCCAACGGGAAGCTCAGAAGCAGCATAGTCATGTCGCTGATAGGCAGAAACACGTAGATGTTCACCATCGCTCCACAGCAGAGCGCGAAAAGAATGACGTTCTTGCGGCGGCCGATCTTGTCTTGCAGCCAGGCACTCAGGAAGCAGCCGATAATGAACGCGCTGATAACGACCGCAAGATAGCCGCCAGTCCCAAGCACCGATAGATGCCGCTCCGTCTTGAGATAAGTGGGCAGCCACGTGGTAATGGCGTGATAGCCGCCATGCGCGCCTAGCCCGATCAATCCGCCGACCAGCGTCGTGCGAATCACCGATGGATGAAAGATGCCCGCGATGATCGCGAAAGGTCCAGGGCGTTGCGCTGCTTGTGTGTCGCGCGGCGTTGCTTCGCGAAGCGGCTCCTGAATGTTGCGGCGCATGTAAAGCACGAGTAGCGCGGGAATCAACCCAATTGCAAAGACGGTGCGCCACGCCCATTCCGGCGACAGCCACGAAAAGACGATCGTATAAAGCAGCACCGCGCCTGCCCATCCGAAGCCCCATGCGCTTTGCACGATGCCCATCGCCTTGCCGCGATGCTTCGCGCGAATGGTCTCGCCGAGCAAAACCGCGCCTGCGGTCCACTCGCCGCCGAAGCCAAGTCCCTGGAGTGACTTGAGCGCGAGCAATTGTTCGAAGTTTTGTGCAAACGCGCTGAGAAACGTAAAGAGCGAGAACCATAGCACTGTGATTTGCAGTGCCTTGACGCGACCGATGCGGTCCGACAAGACGCCGGCAAAGAGCCCGCCAAGCGCGCCTGCCACGAGCGTTGCACCGCCGATCAAGCCCGCCTGTCCCTTGCCGATGCCCCATGTCGCAATGAGTGCAGGAATCACGAGGCTGAAGATTTGCGTATCGACGCCGTCGAGCGCCCACCCCGCGAAGCATCCCCATAGCGTGCGTTTTTCCGCCGTCGATATCTCGCGGTACCAGTTCATTGCTGTCTCCTTGGCCATCGCGGGCCATGTTCTCGCGGGTCGCATCGTCGGCGATCCGCTTGGTTACTGTGCCACTGCATTCTAAGAAGCGAATACGGCCGCGCATACTATGAATGCGTTCATCTTTCATATTGTTTTGATATGCTTGTTCGATGGAGACGCGCAACCTCAAATACTTTCTCGCCGTGGTCGACGCGGGTAGCGTCACGCGCGCGGCGGAGTGGCTCGATATCGCGCAGCCCGCTCTGAGTCAGGCGCTGACACGCATGGAGCGCGATCTCGGCGTCAAGCTGTTCGAGCGCACGCGGCGCGGTGCGCAATTGACTGCCGCAGGGGAAGCGATCGTGGAAGACATCCGATTGAGCGTCGCGCGCATCGACGCCGCGTCGCATCGCGCGCGCGAGATCGGCGCGCAGCGTGGCGGACGGCTTACGATCGGCTTCGCATCGGCCGCACTCTTCAATCTGTTGCCGCGTGCGATTGGCGCGTTGCGCGAGCAGATTCCTAACGTCGAATTGACGCTCAAGGAAATGAGCAATGCGGAGCAGGCAAGCGCGCTGGAGAAGGGCGGAATAGATATCGGTCTTTTGCATACGCCGGTTGCCGTGGGCGGCCGCATGCGCGAGAAACTGATT
>Ga0308173_10001970_pt1 | contig 10698 bp, 9 predicted proteins | sample PhyPR1_FD_203716 | JGI IMG/M metagenome (GOLD analysis project Ga0308173, IMG submission 203716) | Soil microbial communities from UC Gill Tract Community Farm, Albany, California, United States - DLSLS.P.R1 | ecosystem: Environmental > Terrestrial > Soil > Agricultural land | place: USA... | reverse complement strand
CCCTGGCCGGCGCCACCGCCTGCATCGAGCTCATGCTGGCGCCCGCCGTCCGGGGCCGGCGCCTCGACGACCGCGACGACCTGGCTGCCGCTGCCGGGGCCGTCCAGCGCGCCGTGGCACGCAACTTCGGGGCGAAGGCGGCGGTCGACGCGGCACTGCACGACCTGTTCGCGCAGGCGGAGGGCACCTCCGTCGCGGCGGTGCTGACCAGGCGGGCGGACGGCATACGCGACGTCCTGACGACCGACGTCACGCTCTCCGCGGGGGCGGCCGACGCGCTGGCCGACACGGCACGGCGCCGCGTCGCCGAGGGGTTCACCACGCTCAAGATGAAGGTCGGCACCGAGGCGAGCACCGACGTGCAGCGCGTGGCCGCCGTGCGCGACGCCGTCGGTCCCGACCCCGCCATCCGGCTCGACGCGAACCAGGGGTGGAGCCGCGAGGAGGCGGTCCAGGTGATCCGTGCGCTCGAGGTCGCCGACCTCGGTGTCGAGTTCGTCGAGCAGCCCGTCGTCGCCGACGACGTCGAGGGCCTCGCCTGGGTGCGTGAGCGGGTCGGGCTGCCGCTCATGGCCGACGAGTCCTGCTACGGGCCCTACGACCTCGAGCGGATCATCCGGCTCGGCGCGGCCGACCTGGTCAACATCAAGCTGGCCAAGTGCGGCTCCCTGACCATCGGTCGCGACATGCTCCGTCGTGCCCACGACGAGGGACTGCGCACCATCGTCGGGTCCATGATGGAGAGCCACATCGGGGTCGGCGCCGCCGCCGCCCTCGTCGCGGCCGAGCCCACCACCGAGGTCAGCGACCTCGACGCCGGCTGGTGGTCGGTCGCCTCACCCGTTGTCGGCGGAATCCTCTACTCCGGCAACCGGATCCGGCTTCCCGAGAGGGCTGGCTTCGGCATCTGCGGCTTCACGACCGACGCCTGAGCCGCCTTTCCCCGAGACGACGAAAGGCCCCGCGTGGAGCGGGGCCCTTCGTCGTGCGGTCGTGCTCAGTCGCCGACGACCCGGAGGGTGAAGGTGCCCTCCCCGTTGCCGGTGGTCGAGGCGTTGAGGCCGACGGCGCGCAGCGACTCGAGGAATGACTTGGCCTCCCCGTGCACCTCGCCCTTGACGACCTCGTCGACCTTGTCGAAGTCGACGAACACGGCCAGGTTGGCGTTGCTCACGTCACCCACGGCGAGCTTGAAGGCGTCGGAGTCGCCGAGCTTGCCGCCGGCCTGGAGGTCGTCGGCGTAGTCGGGCTTCGTGGCGAGGAAGAGCTTGTCGCCGGCGACCTTGTGCGTCAGGGCGTCGCTGGGGGCGCCGAGACGCTGCAGCAGACGACCGACGAGCGCGTCAGCACCCTTGGCGTCGTTGGAGACCACCTTCGCGCCGATGCTGGGCACGTCGGAGCCGAAGGTCTGGCCCGGCAGGGCGAGGGTGAAGGAGCGGCCCAGGAGGAGCGCGAGGTCGTCGGGCAGCTTGACACCGAGCTGCTGCTCGATCTCGGCCGTGATGTCGGGGGAGCCCGTGCCTGCCGATCCGAAGCCCTGCAGCTGCTTCTCGAGCGCCGGCCACCCGTTCTTGATCATCTGGTCACCGCCCGAGACGTTGAGCGCTGCCATCGTGTTCGCAGGGAGGGAGGCCAGCTCGCTGCCGTCGCCCTTGACCGCCTTCGTGCCGTCGAGACCACGCGAGATGGCGGCGAGCTCGACGTAGTCGGCCTCGAACCGCAGGGCCATCGCCGAGCGGCCCTTGGCATTCGCGGCTCCCGGCATCGTGCCCAGGCCGCCCATGCTGCCGCCCATGCCGTTCATCTTGGTCATCCCGCTGAAGGCGCCCAGGCCTGCGGGTCCACCGAGCTTCTCCAGCTCCTTGGCGCCGGTGCCCATGTCGAACCAGCCCGACATGACGCCCTGCTCGCCGAGGGCGGCCATGTCCTGCGTGAAGGTCGGGTTGGCGGCGAGCGAGCCCTTGTCGACCGCTGCCAGCGTCGAGTCGCCGACGCCGGGGGGCGTGACGATGGCATAGCCGTCCTTCATCCGCACCTCTGCGGTCGAGCTGCCCTTGTCGCAGGCGAAGAGGCGGGTCAGGGTGTCCTTGGCGGCGGACTCGTCCTTGACCTGGATGGCCACGGCCACGTTGGGTGCCTTCGTGGTGCCGCCGGGCCGGATGGCGACCCCCACGCGGTCACCGAGCCAAGGGGCGATGTCCTTGTCGTAGCCGAACTTGGCGACGCAGTCGTTGCTCGCCTCCTTGGAGGCAAGCTCCCAGAGCTTCTTGCGGGGGTCGCCGCCGTCGAGCGTGTCCTTGACCTGCGGCAGCTTGCCGAGGAAGCGGACCGCCGCGATCTTCTGTCCCGCCGAGGGGTCGATGTCGAGGCGGAGGTACGCGTACGCGTCGCCCGGCAGCACCTCTGCCGGCTGGGAGCCGCTGCCGCTCAGCTTCTGGAAGGCGAGTGCGCCGCCGCCACCGAGCGCGAGGGCCGCCACGACGGCGCCCACGAGCAGGACGGGACGCCGGCGACCGGCCGGCGTCTTGCCCTCCGGGTCATCCGACAGCGAGACCTCGCCGGGCACCGTCTGGGCAGCGCCCGCGGGCAGCGGGTAGGTGTAGGGCTGGCTGGTCCCCGACGTGGGCCCGGAAGTGGGCCCGGGAGTGGGCTCGGACATGGTGGTGGTCCCCCTGACGATTGGCTGTGCCACGCGGCGGCCGCGGGACGAGTGGACGATACCGGCACCGATGCCACCTTCGTGGGCAGTTGCGGCAATGCTCCGACGACGCCGGGCGAGCGCACGGTTCCTCGTCCGGCGGGTGGCAGACTGCTGGGGTGCGGATCAGCCACTTCTGGACCCTGATGGACGACGAGTTCGGCGCGGCGTATGCCGGGTCACTCGCCCGCGACCACGTGCTCGGTGCGCTGGGCAACCGCACCGTGGTGCAGGCCCTGGCGGACGGCGAGCCGCCCCGCGCGGTCTGGGAGGCGATCTGCGTCGACATGGACGTGCCCCAGGAGCGGCGCCTCGGCCGGGACATGCGGGTCGCCCGCGGTGCCCAGGGCGGCCAGGCGGGACAAGGTGGTCGGTCGAGCCGTTGAGCCGTCTCGGACCGGTGGGTCGGGCGTGACTGTGGGGCAAGCTCGGAGGACGGGCGGCGTGTCGCGTCGACTTCGAACACGTGTTCGGTACTGTTGTCCACAGGTCCTGCGCCACCACCCGCATCGTCCACAGGCCGTCTCGTGGTCCAACCGATGTCGGCGCCGGCACCTAACGTCTGACCCGACAGCGAATCTCAGGACGAGCCGTCGCCCGGGTCGAAGGTAGACGACCGCAGCGCAGACGGCAGATAGGTGACCGACATGGCATCGGTGCAGCTGAAGGACAAGGACAAGGCTCTCGCCTCGGTGATGGGCCAGATCGAGAAGAACTACGGCAAGGGCGCGGTGATGCGCCTCGGCGACGACGTCCGGCCACCGATCGAGGTCATCCCGACCGGGTCGATCGCACTCGACGTGGCGCTCGGCATCGGCGGACTGCCGCGCGGTCGTGTCGTCGAGGTCTACGGCCCGGAGTCCTCCGGCAAGACGACGGTCGCGCTCCACGCGGTCGCCAATGCGCAGAAGGCGGGCGGCATCGCGGCCTTCATCGACGCGGAGCACGCGCTCGACCCGGAGTACGCCAAGAAGCTCGGCGTCGACACCGACGCGCTGCTCGTGTCGCAGCCCGACACCGGTGAGCAGGCGCTCGAGATCGCCGACATGCTGATCCGCTCGGGAGCCATCGACATCATCGTCATCGACTCGGTGGCGGCCCTGGTGCCCCGCGCGGAGATCGAGGGCGAGATGGGCGACAGCCACGTCGGTCTGCAGGCCCGGCTCATGAGCCAGGCCCTGCGCAAGCTGACCGGTGCCCTCAACAACACCGGCACGACGGCGATCTTCATCAACCAGCTCCGCGAGAAGATCGGCGTGATGTTCGGCTCGCCCGAGACCACGACCGGTGGCAAGGCGCTGAAGTTCTACGCCTCGGTGCGCCTCGACGTCCGTCGCATCGAGACGCTCAAGGACGGCACCGAGCCGGTCGGCAACCGCACCCGCGTCAAGGTCGTCAAGAACAAGGTGTCCCCGCCCTTCAAGCAGGCGGAGTTCGACATCCTCTACGGCCAGGGCATCTCCCGTGAGGGTGGCCTCATCGACATGGGCGTCGAGCACGGCTTCGTCCGCAAGGCCGGTGCCTGGTACACCTACGAGGGCGACCAGCTCGGTCAGGGCAAGGAGAACGCCCGCAACTTCCTCAAGGACAACCCCGACCTCGCCGACGAGATCGAGAAGAAGGTCAAGGAGAAGCTCGGGGTGGGTCCGCGCGTCGACCAGCCGGCTCAGGTCACGGACGTGCCCGTCGACTTCTGATCATGGGGTTCTCCGAGCAGGAGACCACGCAGGACCGCCTGGCCCGTGCCGCGGCCGCCCTCGCTGAAGCAGAGGTCGTGGCCCGGGCGCGGGCCGGTGGTCCCTCCGGCACGCCGGATCCCGTTGGCCTCTCGCCGGTCCCGCAGTCCGCGGGCTCCGGTGCGGCCCGGGGCGACGCTGCGACTGCGGCCGATGGCGCCGCCCCGCCGCGGTCAGGGCGGTCGCGACAGTCCCGTCAGGCCCGCGAGTCCCGGCCGAAGGGGCGTGCCACGGGCTGGGGCTCGGCCGACCCGGGGGAGAGGCCCGACTGGGCGCCTCCACCCGAGGACGTCGAAACCGCCGGCCCCGACGCCGATGCCGAGTCGGTCGCCCGCGCCATCGCGCTGCGACAGCTCAGCATGGCGCCGCGCAGCCGCTCACAGCTCGAGAAGAAGCTGCGACAGCGCGGGTGCGACGGCGACGTCGCCGCCCGGGTGCTCGACCGCCTGACCGAGGTCGGCCTCATCGACGACGAGGCGTACGCGCAGATGCTCGTGCGCTCCAAGCAGGCCGGAAAGGGCTTGGCGCGCAAGGCCCTCTCCCACGAGCTGCGCAAGCAGGGGATCGACCAGGAGATCGCCGACGAGGCTCTCGGCCAGGTCGGGGCCGGCGACGAGCGGGCCCGGGCCGAGCTGCTCGTCGAGAAGAGGCTGCGCACCATGCGGGGGCTCGACCCGGCCGTCCAGGCCCGCCGTCTGGCGGGGATGCTCGCCCGCAAGGGCTATTCCGGCGAGATCGCCTGGCCGTTGATCCGCGACGCCATCGACGGGCTCCCCGAGCACCAGCGCGACTGAGGACGTCACGGTGTCCACCGGTGCACAGTGCCCACTCGACTGTCGAGTCGAGTGGGCACTTCCGCACGTCACACAGCGTGCGTGGAGCTGCCGGCGCAGCCCGCGCCGGTGCCGAGGGCGTCAGCGGACGGCGAAGGGGGTGAGGACCGGTTGGTCCCCACCCCCTGGGGTGTCACGGTGGTCCTACGGCTCAGACCTCGGCCGGCACGTTGGCGATGGCCGAGACGTCGAACTCGAGCTTGACCTTCTCGCTGACGAGGACGCCGCCGGTCTCGAGGGCCGCGTTGAAGGAGAGGTTCCACTCGGTGCGGTCGATGGTCACGTCACCCTCGAAGCCGACGCGGGTGTTGCCGAAGGGGTCCTTGGCCGAGCCGGTCTCCTCGAAGGGGATCGTGACGGACTTGGTCACGCCGTTGATCGTCAGGTCGCCGGTGATGGCCCACTCGGCGCCGTCGCGCTCCACGTCCGTCGAGACGAAGGTGATCTGCGGGTAGTTGGCGATGTCGAAGAAGTCGGGGGTCTTGAGGTGACCGTCGCGCTGCTCGTTGCGCGTGGTGACGCTGGCCGCCTGGATGGTCACGGAGACGGAGGAGTTGGCCGGGTTGACGGTGTCGACGTGCGCGCTGCCCTCGAACTCGTCGAACTGGCCACGGACCTTGGTGACCATCGCGTGGCGGGCCGAGAAGCCGACGCGCGTGTGGCTGGGGTCGATCGTGTAGTCGCCGGAGATGCTCTCCACGGCCACGGAGGGGGTCTCGACGACGGTCTCGTCCTTGCTGCGGTTGAACAGGCCCATGATGACGTCCTTCAGGTAGTTATTGAATCTTCAACAACTATGATGCTCCCAAGTTGTTGAACTGTCAAGCATCTCAACGGCGGCTCGTCCGCGCTTATTCCGCCCGGCCCCGGTCGTCTGCCTTCGACTCCCGGCGCGGCTGTGCCGACGCCGCCGTCGTGCGGCTCGCGCAGCGGGACGTACCCTTGTCGATGCCATGACAACGCAGAACGCAGCCCCGAGGACGTACGACGTCCGCACGCACGGGTGCCAGATGAACGTGCACGACAGCGAGCGCCTCGCCGGCCTGCTCGAGACCGCCGGCTACGTCGACCTCTCGAGCCTCCCCGCGGGGGAGCGGCCCGAGGTGGCAGACGTCGTCGTGTTCAACACCTGCGCCGTGCGCGAGAACGCCGACAACAAGCTCTACGGCAACCTGGGCCAGCTGCGCCCGGCCAAGCAGAAGAACCCGGACATGCAGATCGCGGTCGGCGGCTGCATGGCCCAGAAGGACCGCGGCACGATCGTCCAGCGAGCACCGTGGGTCGACGTCGTCTTCGGCACCCACAACATCGGGTCCCTGCCCGCGCTGCTCGACCGCGCCGCCCACAACAAGCGCGCCGAGGTGGAGATCCTCGAGAGCCTCGAGGTCTTCCCGTCCACCCTCCCCACCCGCCGCGACTCCGCCTACAGCGCGTGGGTGTCCATCTCGGTCGGCTGCAACAACACCTGCACGTTCTGCATCGTCCCGAGCCTGCGTGGCAAGGAGCAGGACCGGCGCCCCGGCGAGATCCTCGCCGAGATCGAGGCCCTCGTCGCGCAGGGCGTCGTCGAGGTGACCCTGCTCGGCCAGAACGTCAACACCTACGGCGTCGAGTTCGGCGACCGTCTCGCCTTCGGCAAGCTGCTGCGCGCCTGTGGGCAGATCGAGGGCCTCGAGCGCGTGCGCTTCACCAGCCCGCACCCGGCCGCCTTCACCGAGGACGTCATCCTCGCCATGGCGGAGACCCCGAACGTCATGCCGAGCCTGCACATGCCGCTGCAGTCGGGGTCCGACAAGGTGCTCAAGGACATGCGGCGGTCCTACCGGAGCAAGAAGTTCCTCGGCATCATCGAGAACGTCCGTCGCCACATCCCCGATGCAGCGATCACCACCGACATCATCGTCGGCTTCCCGGGCGAGACCGAGGAGGACTTCCAGGGCACGCTCGACGTCGTGCGCGAGTCCCGCTTCTCCAGCGCCTTCACCTTCCAGTACTCCATCCGCCCCGGCACGCCCGCGGCGACCATGGAGCACCAGGTGCCCAAGGAGGTCGTGCAGGAGCGCTTCGAGCGCCTCATCGCCCTCCAGGAGGAGGTCAGCTGGGCGGGCAACCGGTCCCTCGAGGGGCGTGAGGTCGAGGTGCTCGTCGCGCCCTCCGAGGGACGCAAGGACGTGGAGACCAAGCGCCTGTCCGGCCGGGCCCGCGACAACCGCCTCGTGCACTTCGCGGTGCCCGACGGCGCCGAGGTGCCGCGCCCCGGCGACATGGTGACGGTCGAGGTCACGTACGGCGCGCCGCACCACCTCGTGGCCGACTCGGGCGTGCAGGGCGGCACGTATGCCATCCGGCGCACTCCCGGCGGTGACGCGTGGGCAGCTCTGCAGGACGCGCCGCAGGGCACCGGCAAGCCGGCCGTCAGCCTCGGCATGCCCTCGATCGGCAGCCCGGCCCAGGGGCCCGCCGCCCCGGGCTGCTCTGTGCGCTGAGCCGATTCGGGTCGGTGCGCCCGCTCGTGCTTGACTTGGCGCATGAGCGTGCGTCCCATCGTGATCACCGGTGAGCCCGTCCTGCACCGGGCGGCGGCTCTTGTCACGGAGTTCGACGACGAGCTGCGCACGCTCGTCGACGACATGTACGAGACCAACGTCGCGGCCAACGGCGTGGGCCTCGCCGCACCGCAGGTCGGCGTGGGCCTGCGCGTCTTCGTCTGGAAGATGGCCAACGAGGACGGCGTGCCCGAGCAGGGGCACGTCATCAACCCGACCGTCACCACCTCGCGCATCCCGCAGGAGCGGCCCAACCCCGACGAGGAGACCGAGGGTTGCCTCTCGGTGCCGGGAGAGGCCTTCCCGCTCAAGCGTGCCGACAGCGCTCACGTGGTCGGTGTCGACCTCGACGGCAACCGGGTGGAGTTCGACGCCACCGGCTGGTTCGCCCGCTGCATGCAGCACGAGTACGACCACCTCAACGGCACGCTCTACGTCGACCGCCTCGACGACCGCCAGGCCAAGAAGGCCCGTAAGGCCGTCAAGCGCAACGGCTGGGGCAAGCCCGGCAATGCGTGGCACCCCGGGGTCGACCGTGACCCGTTCGGCCACGACGAGCAGGACGAGCACGAGCACGAGGGCCACGCGCACGACGCTGGCACCGGTGACCGGCACGCCGACGAGCTCATCGGCTGAGCGTCACTGCCCGTGACGCGTACGCCCCTGCACCGGCCCGCCGGCCGTATGCCGTGACGCCCGGGTCCCCGAGCGGCGAACCGCTCTGCCAGCCGGCGTCCACCCCCTCGAGGCCGTGCATCGTCGCCGTGGTCGGCCCCACGGCAACCGGCAAGTCCGACCTGGCCCTCGACCTCGCCGAGCGAGTCGGGGGAGAGGTCGTCAACGCCGACGCCATGCAGCTCTACCGCGGCATGGACATCGGCACCGCCAAGCTGCCCCTCGCGCAGCGTCGGGGCGTCCCGCACCACGAGCTCGACGTGCTCGAGGTGACGCAGGAGGCCAGCGTGGCCGCCTACCAGGTGGCGGCACGGGCTCACTTCGACGAAATCGCTGCTCGCGGTCACCGCCCGCTGCTCGTGGGTGGGTCGGGTCTCTACATCCGTGCAGCCCTGGACCGGCTCGAGATCCCGCCCACCGACCCACGGGTGCGCGCGCGCATCGAGGCGGAGGGCGAGCAGGTCGGCTCCGATGCCCTCCACGCTCGACTGCGGGCGCTCGACCCGGAAGCGGGAGCGGCGATCCTCCCCGGCAACGTGCGCCGGGTGGTCCGCGCGCTCGAGGTCATCGAGCTCACGGGGTCCCCGTTCAGCGCGAGCATGCCGACGCGCGAGCTCGCTTCTCCCGCAGTCATCCTGGGGCTCCGCGTCGATCGGGAGGTGCTCGACGAACGCGTCGCTCGTCGGGTCGACCGGATGTGGGACGACGGGCTCAGGGCCGAGACCGAGACCCTGCTCGCGGTGGGTCTGCGCGAGGGCGTCACAGCCAGCCGGGCCATCGGCTACAGCCAGGCCATCGCGGTCGTCGACGGCGTCATGGGCGAGCGGGAGGCTCGCGAGTCCACCGCGCAGGCGACGCGCCGCTACGCGCGACGCCAGGAGTCCTGGTTCCGTCCCGACCCGCGCATCCTCTGGCTGGACGCGCAGGCCCCGGACCTGCTCGACCGGGCGCTCGCGGCAGTGCGCGAGGCGGACGCGAGGGTGCGACCCGGCATACCGGAGAATGGTTGACATGACGCGCTTCACGAAGGGCCACGGAACCGAGAACGACTTCGTGCTCATCCCCGACCTCGAGGGCACCCTCGAGCTCACCCCGGCCCAGGTGCAGCGCATCGCCGACAGGCACGCCGGGCTCGGCGCCGACGGCGTGATCCGCGTCGTGCGCACGGCCCTGTCCACCGACGAGGCGGTCCGGGCGCAGTCGCACGACGCCGAGTGGTTCATGGACTACCGCAACGCCGACGGTTCGCTCGCCGAGATGTGCGGCAACGGCACCCGCGTCTTCGCGGACTTCCTGCGCCGTGAGGGTCTCGCCTTCGGGCGCCAGATCACGATCGCCACCCGCGCCGGGGTCAAGACCGTCCGGGTCGTGGAGGAGGGGTATGCCGTCGACCTCGGCCCGTGGCGCCTGGCCGACGAGGCCGCGGCCCGCGCCGACGGCTTCGACCTCATGGTGCGACCGCGGCACGGCAAGCCGGTCCCGGCGCTCTCGGTCGACATGGGCAACCCGCACGCCGTCGTCATGCTCCCCGAGGGGATCGAGCTCGAGCAGCTCGACCTGACCGCTGCGCCCGAGGTGCAGCCCGCCCAGCCCGAGGGGGTCAACGTGGAGTTCGTGCGTGCCGTGGGTCCGGGGCACATCGCGATGCGCGTGCACGAGCGCGGTGTGGGAGAGACCCGGTCGTGCGGCACCGGGGCGGCAGCCGCGGCTCTCGCGACGCGCTTCTGGTCCGGCGTCGAGGACCTCAGCCCCTGGACCGTCGACGTCCCCGGCGGACGTCTCACCGTGACCCCGCTGCCCGGTCAGCGGGTCGAGCTGGCCGGACCGGCGGCCCTCGTCGCCGACGGCGACTTCCCGCTCTAGAGGCATCCCCAGCCGGATTGACGTGGTTTGTCGCGGTCGGCCGCGACGGGACACCTCGATCCGTGGGCGGGGGCGCGCGGTCGATATGGTTTGTCGCGGTCGGCCGCGACGGCATACCTCGATCGGCGGCGGAGCGGCCTTGCGCGGTCAGGTGCGGTCAGGCGCGGCGGACCTCGAGGATGCGGAAGGCCTTGGCCGAGGACAGGCGCGTGCACACCAGTCCCCAGTCCTGGGCGTTGAGCCACTTCTGGAGCGAGTCGGACCCCAGATGCTTCTGCACCACGAGGTGGGCGACGCCGCCGTCGGCGAGACGAGGCAGCCACTGCTCGAGCAGCGCGTGCAGCGCC
>Ga0308173_10001969_pt1 | contig 10706 bp, 11 predicted proteins | sample PhyPR1_FD_203716 | JGI IMG/M metagenome (GOLD analysis project Ga0308173, IMG submission 203716) | Soil microbial communities from UC Gill Tract Community Farm, Albany, California, United States - DLSLS.P.R1 | ecosystem: Environmental > Terrestrial > Soil > Agricultural land | place: USA... | reverse complement strand
GGGATAGACGGCCGCTAGCCAGGTCATGACCGCGAGCGTGCAGGCCAGCGCGACAAAGAAGATCGCGGTCGGCAAGGTCCAGGCCATCCATGCGATGTTGTCCATGGCTCAGTGCCTCCACGCGAGAAACATTGCAGATAAGATGGGCCGTGTCGCGCCGACGGCGGTCAGCCCCCTCCGCCATGGGGAGAGGGCTGGGGTGAGGGGGTACGGTCTTTCGATGGAGCGGAGCCCCCTCACCCGGCTGCTGACGCAGCCGACCTCTCCCCGCTGGGGAGAGGTGACGCCGAGTGCGGAGTGGTGGCTCAGCCTCATCGTAAACATCATCACACCCGACCCAGCGCGAAGCCGCGCGCGATGTAGTTGCGGACGAACCAGATCACCAGCGCGCCGGGGATGATGGTAAGGACACCCGCAGCCGCCAGAAGCCCCCAATCCATGCCGGCCGCCGATACCGTGCGGGTCATGATGGCGGAGATCGGCTTGGCCTCGGTCGCCGTCAGCGTACGTGCCAGCAGCAATTCGACCCAGGAGAACATGAAGCAGAAGAAGGCTGCGACGCCGATGCCGCTGGCGATCAGCGGCACCAGGATCTTGATGAAGAAGCGCGGAAACGAGTAGCCGTCGAGGAAGGCGGTCTCGTCGATCTCGCGCGGCACCGACGAGACGAAACCTTCGAGGATCCAGACCGCCAGGGGTACATTGAAGATGCAATGCGCCAGCGCCACCGCCCAGGGTGTGTCGAACAGGCCGATCGCCGAATACAGGTTGAAGAACGGCAGTGCGTAGACCGCGGCCGGCGCCATGCGGTTCGACAGCAGCCAGAAGAACAGATGCTTGTCGCCGAGGAACCGGTAGCGCGCGAACGCGTAAGCCGCCGGCAGCGCCACTGAGATCGAGATCACGGTGTTGATGATGACGTATTTGAGCGAATTGATGTAGCCGGAATACCAGCTCTCGTCGGTGAAGATGATCTTGTAGTTCGCAATGGTCGGCTGATGCGGCCACAGCGTCATGCTCGAGACGATCTCGGTGTTGGTCTTGAAGCTCATGTTGACGAGCCAGTAGATCGGCAACAGCAGGAAGACCAGGAACAGCGACATGATGAGCCGGCGGCCCGGGATCGAATGCATCACGCGCCTCCTTGAACGGGCCGACGCTCGGCGCCGGCGTTGGTCATGACCGTGTAGAACAGCCAGCAGACGATCAGGATGATCAGATTGTAGACCAGCGACAGCGCAGCCGCCTTGCCGAGGTCGAACTGGCCGAGCGCGATCTTCACCAACTCGATCGAGATGAAGGTGGTGGAGTTGCCGGGGCCGCCGCCGGTGACGACGAACGGCTCGGTATAGATCATGAAGCTGTCCATGAAGCGCAGCAGCACCGCAATCAGGAGTACCCGATGCATCTTCGGCAACTGGATCGCGGTGAATACCGCCCAGCGCGAGGCGCCGTCGATCTGGGCGGCCTGATAATAGGCGTCCGGGATCGACTTCAGGCCGGCGTAGCACAGCAGCGCCACGAGGCTGGTCCAGTGCCAGACGTCCATCAGGATGACCGTGAACCAGGCGTCGAACTCGTTGGAGACGTAATTGTAGTCGATGCCGGCATTGTTGAGCACATAGCCGAACAGCCCGATGTCGGGACGGCCGAAGATCTGCCAGATGGTGCCGACCACGTTCCATGGAATCAGCAGCGGCAGCGCCAGCGTGACCAGGCAGAAAGCGACCCGCCAGCCGTCGCGCGGCATCGCCAGCGCTACCACGATGCCGAGCGGCACCTCGATCGCAAGGATCACGCCTGAGAAGAACAGATTGCGCCACAGCGAGGCGAAGAAACGGCTGCCGAGATCGCTGGAGGGATCGAGCAGCTCCTTGAACCAGCCGACGCCGTTCCAGAAGAACTGGTTGTTGCCGAAGGTGTCCTGCATCGAATAGTTCACGACCGTCATCAGCGGCAGGATGGCGGAGAACGCCACCACCAGGAACACCGGCAGCACCAGGAACCAGGCCTTGTTGTTGATGGTCTTGTCCATCACTTAGGCTCCCTCGACCAGACGGCTGTCGGCATAGACGTGCACATGCGACGGCTGGAATTTCAGACCGACCTGCGTGCCTGACGGCGCGAAGCCGGCGGGGACGCGCGCCGCGAACTTGACGTCGCCGACCTTGACCCGCGCAAAGCGGACACGGCCGAGATCATCGATCCGCTCGATATTGGCCGACAGCAGATCCGGTGCGGGCTCAGTGATATCGACGAATTCGGGACGCACGCCGATCTCGATCTTCGCATTGGACGGCAGCGCCTGATAGCCACGCGTCAGCGCAATGGTGCGACCATCGATCCGCGCCTCACGCCCGCTCACCTCGGCCGCGATGATGTTCATGCCGGGCGAGCCGATGAAATAGCCGACGAAGGTGTGCGCCGGCTTGTCGAACAGCTCGGCCGGCGTGCCGCTCTGCACCACGCGTCCGTCGTGCATCACGACCACGGTGTCTGCAAAGGTCAGCGCCTCGGTCTGGTCGTGGGTGACGTAGATCATCGTCAGGTCGAGCTCGCGATGCAGCGCCTTCAGCTTTGAGCGCAGCTGCCATTTCAGCTCGGGATCGATCACCGTCAGCGGCTCATCGAACAGCACGGCGGCGACGTCGGAGCGCACCAGGCCGCGTCCAAGCGAGATCTTCTGCTTGGCGTCGGCCGTGAGCCGGGTCGCCTTGCGATTGAGGTCCGGCGTCAGATCAAGCAACCGCGCGATCTCGGCAACGCGCTTGTCGATCTCAGCTTTGGGGACGCCACGGTTCTTGAGCGGGAAGGCAAGGTTCTGGCCGACCGTCATTGTGTCGTAGATCACCGGAAACTGGAATACCTGCGCGATGTTGCGCTCGCGGGTCGACGCCTGGGTGATGTCGGTGCCGTCGAACAGGATCTGGCCACGCGTCGGCGTCAGGATCCCGGAAATCAGATTGAGCAGCGTGGTCTTGCCGCAACCGGACGGGCCGAGCAGCGCATAGGCGCCGCCTTGCCGCCAGGTCATCGTCACCGGCTTCAGCGCGAAGCTTTCGATGTCGGCATCGTTGCCGTTGTAGGACTGGGCGAGATCGACGAGGTCAATACGGGCCATGCGACATCCCCCTCACGCGGCTGCCGGCGCCGCGACCAGACGGTCGTCGGCATCGAAAACGAAGACGTCGGTGGGATCGAGCGTGGCGTCGAGCACCGCACCCGGCTCGTATTCATGCACGCCGTGTAGCACCGCGACCCAGTTTGCTCCGTCGCGCGTCAGATGTACGAAGCTTTCGGAGCCCGTGATCTCGGTCACCGTGACAGTCGCCGGGAACGCGTGACCGCCCTGAAGGCTGCCGCTTTGCGCCAGGCCGAGCTGGTGCGGGCGGAAGCCGACGCCATAACTGCCATCGGCAAGCGCGGCGAACAAACCGTCCGCGGGCGCGGTGACGCCGCCGGCATAATGCACCTGATTGTCCCGCTTCTCGATCGCGACCGTGTTCATCGGCGGATCGGAGAACACCTGCGCCACACGCAGCGTGTCGGGCCGCCGGTACACTTTCGGCGTCTCGCCGATCTGCAGCGCCTGGCCTTCCCACATGCAGACGGTGCTGCCGCCGAGCAGCAAGGCTTCCGACGGCTCGGTGGTGGCATAGACGAAGATCGCGCCCGAGGCCTCGAAGATGCGCGGCAGCTCCGTGCGCAGCTCTTCGCGGAGCTTGTAGTCGAGGTTGGCCAAGGGCTCGTCGAGCAGCACGAGGTCGGCGCCCTTGACCAGCGCGCGCGCGATCGCGGTGCGCTGCTGCTGGCCGCCGGAGAGCTGCAGCGGCGTACGCTTCAAATATGGCTCCAGCCGCAACAGCCTCGCGGCCTCCGTGACACGCTTCTCGATCTCCTCGCGTGACTTGCCCTGCACGCGCAGCGGCGAGGCGATGTTCTCATAGACCGTGAGCGAGGGATAATTGATGAACTGCTGATAGACCATCGCGACCGAGCGCTTGCGCACGTCGAAGCCGGTGACGTCCTTGTCGTCGACCAGCACCCGGCCCGTGGTCGGCTTGTCGAGGCCAGCGAGCAGCCGCATGATCGAAGTCTTGCCGGACAAGGTCGGCCCGAGCAGCACGCTAAGCGTGCCGCGCTGCAGGGTCAGCGACACGTCACGGATGGTCGGCACGCCGTCGACGACACGGGTGACATGCTCGAGCGTCACGCTCATGCGCGTCCTCCCGCCTCACGCGTTGCGATCACGGCCGCAGCGCCATTGGCGACGATCCAGCCGTCAAGCACGGCGATCTCCGCCGGAGACAACCGCAAACCAAGCTTGGATCGACGCCACACAATGTCCTCAGCAGTCAACGCCCACTCTTCCGCCATCAGGTACCGGACCTCGCGCTCCGTCAAGGTGGCACCGAAGGATTGGCCGAGATCGGCCGGCGATGCCGCATTGCCGAGCATTTTGGCAGCGCGCGTTCCGTAGGCATGAGCGAGCCGGTTGGCATGCGCATCGCTGAGGAACGGATAGGTGCGTCGCAGGCTCGCGGTCAGCGCCGGCAGCGCCGAGACGGCCATGTCGCCGCCGGGCAGCGGCGCCTTGCCGGTCCACCCTTCTTTCGCCTTGCCGCCGTTCAGGTAGGGCGCAAGACGCTCCAGCGCCTCTTCCGACAATCGCCGGTAGGTCGTGATCTTGCCGCCATAGATCGACAGCAGCGGCAGCCCGCCGGGCGTATCGAGCTCGAACACGTAGTCGCGCGTCGCGGCCTTGGCCTCGGAGGCGCCGTCGTCATAGAGCGGCCGCACGCCGGAATAGGTCCAGACCACGTCCTCCGGCAGCACCGGCTTGTTGAGATATTCACCGACCGCGGCGCAGAGATAGCTGATCTCTTCCGGCGTCGCCTTCACCTTGGCCGGATCGCCGTGATAGTCGCGATCGGTGGTGCCAATCAGCGTGAAGTCGCCCTGATAGGGAATCGCGAACACGATGCGGCCGTCGGCGTTCTGGAAGATGTAGGCGCGGTCGTGATCGTAGAGTTTCGGCACCACGATGTGCGAGCCCTGCACCAGCCGCACCTTCGCCTTCGCATTGACGCCGGCGCCCGACGCCAGCACCTCTTCCACCCACGGCCCGCCGGCATTGACGAGTGCCTTGGCGCGGATGGTTTCGCGCGCACCGCTCGGCGTGTGCTCGACGGTGACCTGCCAGACGCCATCGACCTGACGGATGTCGGTTGCACGGCTGCGGGTGCGGATCTCGGCGCCACGGTCGGCGGCGTCGCGCGCGGTCAGCACCACGAGCCGCGCATCGTCAACCGAGCAATCGGAATATTCGAAACCCTTGGTGTAGCGTCCGGGCGCGAGCGGCTTGCCGACCACATCCGTCGCCAGATTCACCGAGCGGGTCGGCGGCAGCAGCTTGCGACCGCCGAGATGGTCGTACAGGAACAGGCCGAGGCGCAACATCCAGGCAGGTCGCAGCCCCGCATGATGCGGCAAAACGAAACGCAGCGGACGAATGATGTGGGGCGCGATCTGCCAGAGGATCTCGCGCTCGATCAGCGCCTCGCGCACCAATCGAAATTCGTAATATTCGAGATAGCGCAGGCCGCCATGCACGAGCTTGGTCGACCAGGACGATGTCCCGCTGGCCAAGTCATTCATTTCGCAGAGGAAAACAGAATTTCCGCGCCCGGCCGCATCGCGCGCGATGCCGCAGCCATTGACGCCGCCTCCGACGATCGCGAGGTCGTAGATCCGCTCCAACAGACGCATCCCCCAGCACCGCCAGTTTCGTACCGGCGATTTCACTTTCGTTTTTGACGTTAAACACAACCGGAACCGAAAGCAAATTGGAAATCCACAGCTTTGCCCTGGTTTGGGGCACGCTTTGCCTGATTTCAGGTCGGGGTTTCTAGTGCTTAGGCGCGGCGGAATATGGCGGCCGAAGTCGGCTCGGATGCATCCGAGCCGTCGTCGAGCTCAGCGGCCGGCATTGCCGCAATCACGTCGATGCCGCGGTTGTGGCAGAGACCAGCCAGGCCATCGGGCAGCGCGCGATCGGTGACGAAGGTCTGGATCTGGCTGAGATGGGCGATTCGCACCGGCGCGCTGCGATGAAGCTTGGTGGAATCGGCAACCAGCATGACGCTGCGCGCGTTGGCGATGATCGCCTGCGCCACCTGCACCTCGCGATAGTCGAAGTCGAGCAGCGCGCCCTCCTCGTCGATCGCCGATGCGCCGATGATGGCATAGTCGACCTTGAACTGGCCAATCAGCTGCGTCGCGGTCGAGCCGACCACGCCGCCGTCCGAATGGCGCACGGAGCCGCCAGCCACGATCACCTCGATCCGAGGATGGCGATAGAGCAGCATCGCGACATTGAGGTTGTTGGTGATGACGAGCAAGTCCTCGTGCGAGGTGAGCGCGCTCGCCACCTCTTCCGTCGTGGTGCCGATATTGATGAACAGCGAGCAGCCGTTCGGAATCAGCCCCGCTGCGGCGGCGCCGATCGCCTTCTTCTCGTCGGCGGCGACGAAACGCCGCGCCTCATAGGCGAGGTTCTCCACCCCCGAGGCGATGATCGCGCCGCCATGGATGCGGGTCAGCGAACGCTGCTCGCAGAGGTCGTTGAGATCCTTGCGGATGGTCTGGGCCGAGACCTCGAACCGGCGCGACAGCTCGTCCACCATCACCCGCCCCGAGGCGCGGGCGATGTTGAGGATCTCGGTCTGACGTTGGGAGAGCACGGCCATGACAACACGTTGTGATGAGCTGCCTATGGTGCGGCTGTTTGTTGCGGCGGTCAATGTCGGAGGTCGGTCAAGAACGCGGATCGGAGAATTGGCGAGAGCGGCGCTGCATCTCCGAAAAGACAGTCATGCCCTCGCAGGCGGGCATCCAGTACGCCGCGGCCTCTCGGCTGATCAGCCCGGTCTCTGGAATACTGGGTCCCCCGCCTTCGCGGGGGACGACAGCGGGAACGGTCGCCTGGACTGCCTGGGCGCGATCGTGCGTTACGCCGCCGCGCGCAATTCGCCCTCAAGCAGGCGCTTGGCGGCGCGCTCGGCCTCTCGGGCGTTGCGAAACACTTGGCCTTCGAGGGCATTGAAACGATGCGTCGCAGCGAAGAAGCGATAGCCACCGCGGTCACGCACGACGATGCCCGCGGCCTGCGAGCTGACCTCGATGATATAGGTATCCGACATAAACCCAGTCCTTACACACAGTTCGAAGCATATAACCGGGTCCGGAATTGAAAGTTCCGACGGCGCGCAGGTCGCAATGTCCCGGCAATGACTCGCGGACTGTCGTTTGTCACTGGATGTCGGCCCGACTTGTCAGGCCGGCGGCACCTCCTGCTGAGTTGCGGTGCTGCGAAGCAGGCTGAGCTGAATGTGGTGGCGGGCGACCAGCCGATAGATATTGTCGAGGTCCTCCAGCATCGCGACCTGGGAGTTGCGAACCGCCTGCAGTTCGGCACGACTGCGGACCGCACCCAGCTCGGCCTCGACGCCGTCGATTCTCCGCTCGATCTGCTTCAGGTGCTGCTGAACTCTCTTCAGAACCTCCGATGTCAGCGTTTCATTGATCTCGGTCATGACGATACTCCCGACTGACATTGCCGTCCGACGGCCCAAAGTCCTGCGCAGCCAACCGGGCGCACCAACGATCCGAAAGCGAATTTCTACATCAACACAACCGGAAATAAGGGCGAGAGCGTGGACAGTCGATCGACCATTCCGGCCATCCCGAGGGCGTGGTTAATCAATCGTTACGGAGCGGCAGGGCGGTTTTCGGCAACGCGCGCAGCTACGATTTCCGGTCGTCCTCGCGCCGTAAGGACGCCGGCGGCGGAGGCACGGCGACGGCAGGCCAGTCAAGACTCTCGTGATGGCGGCCGAGCAATCGATAGATCCGCTGCAGATCCTTCATCGAGAGCTGAAGCTCGCGAAAAGCGAGCAGCTCCGATTCGGCCACCTTGATGCGCTGCCCCGATCCGCGGCCACGGGCCGATCCGGTCAAAGCAGACCGGATCGCTGCGCGTCAGGTCGAGACTGTGCCGTCCCGCCTGATCTGCTGCGGCCGGCCCTCGTCATCGATGGAGACGTAGGTGAAGTTGCCGTCGGTGACCAGGATCGGCTGCTCCTCCCTGCGGCGGAGCACCCAGGCTTCCAGATGCACGGACATCGAGGTGCGCCCCATGCGCACCAGATTGGCGTGCACGGAGACGAGATCGCCGACATAGACGGCCTTGCGGAAGTTCATCGCCTCGATCGCCACCGTGACGGTGCGCGACTTTGCGAGCTTGGAGGCGAACACGCCGCCGCCGACGTCCATCTGGCTCAACAGCCAGCCGCCGAAGATGTCGCCATTGGCGTTGGTGTCGGCCGGCATCGCCAGCGTACGGATGCAGAGATCGCCGCGCGGCTCTGATGGCGAGGATAGAGCGGCATGCACGTTGGTTTCAGTCACGTCGACACCTCAGTCCGGCCGCACCATCTCGAACATGTTCTCTGGCGTGATCTCGAAATAGTCGCCACGGCGCCCTGCCCGCACGATCGGACGGCCGAGCGCGGTCTGATAGACGCCATCCTTGATCAGCGTCTTGTCGATATGCACGGCGACGACCTCGCCGAAGGTGACCCAGCCATTGACCTTGTTGCCGTCGGCACCTTGCAGCTGCACGATCTGAGTGACCTTGCACTCGAAGGACACGGGACTCTCGCCGACGCGCGGCACGTTGACGAGCTTGCTTGGCACCGCAGTCAGGCCGGCGAGCTTGAACTCGTCGACATCGCGGGCGACGTGGGCCGCGGTCGCGTTCATGTGAGTGGCGAGATCGCGGGTGGCAAGATTCCAGACGAACTCGCCGGTCTCCTGGATATTGGCGACCGAGTCCTTCCAGCTCGTCGAGGAGAATCCGATGATCGGCGGATGGTAGTTGAAGCCGTTGAAAAAGCTGTAGGGGGCAAGATTCACGTGACCGTCGGGATCGCGTGAGGAAATCCAGCCGATCGGCCGCGGCGCGATGATGGCGTTGAAGGGATCATGCTTGAGGCCGTGGCCGTGCTTCGGTTCGTAGAAATGCAAATCGCGTTCGGTCACAGGCTGCCCTCTCAATAATCGTCATTCCGGGGCGATGCGAAGCATCGAACCCGGAATCTCGAGATTCCGGGTTCGAGGCCTGCGGCCTCGCCCCGGAATGACCGACAATTTAGACTGTGGCGCCGTTCCAACCAAGCCCGGCCAGCACGAAATCGATCATCTGATCGATCGTGGGCCCCGGTTTAGTGGCGCATTGGGCGATCATCTGCGGGTGGAAGAAGCGCATCATCGCCGTGGTGGCGCTCATTGCCGTGAGCTGCAGGTCGGCGGTGCGAAACTCGCCCGTTGCCATGCCTTGCGCGATCACCCGGCCGATGATCTCGGTGATCAGGAGCATGTGAGCCTCGCAGACCTCCCAATTCTCCTCCATCGCGACCGCGACCATCTCGTGCAGCTTGGCGTCACCGACATAGCGCTCGCAATTCATGCGATGGATGGTGGCGAGCAGCTCGCGCAGCCGCGGCGCCGCCGGCCCGGGCCGCGCGGCAATGATATCAGCCGCACCTTCGACACCGCCCATCAGCGTCCGCGCCACGCCGGTGTGAATCGCCCGCTTCGAATCGAAGAAGCGGTAGACGTTCGCCGGACTCATATGGAGCTCCTTGGCGATGTCGGCGACGGTGGTCTTCTGATAGCCGATCTGGCGGAACAGCCGCTCGGCTACCACCAGGATCCGCTCCCGCGTATCCGGCTCGATAGGTTCGGAAACGAGTGTCATGTCAGGAATGTTCAACTATTCGGCAGCCTCGGCAAGCGGAATTGCAGCTTCGGGATGGCCATGATGCGGCGCGGCAACCTGCGAGGCCGTGTCGCCGCGTTCGCCCAGGCTCTTGCGGAACCAGAGGGCGTAGAGGCCCGGCAGGTACAGCAAGGTCAGGAATGTTGCAACAAACAACCCGCCCATGATGGTGATCGCCATTGGGCCCCAGAACGCCGAGCGCGACAGCGGGATCATGGCCAGGATCGCAGCCAGCGCGGTCAGCACCACAGGGCGGGCCCGGCGCACCGTGGCCTCGATGATTGCCTCCTTGCGGGTCAGGCCATGGGACACATCGGTTTCGATCTGGTCGACCAGGATCACCGTGTTGCGCATGATCATGCCGGCGAGCGCGATCAGGCCGAGCAGCGCCACGAAGCCGAACGGCGCGTTGGCGACGTTCAAGCCGAGCGAGGCGCCGACGATGCCGAGCGGCGCGGTGAGGAACACCAGCACCAGCCGGGAGAAGCTCTGCAACTGGATCATCAACAGCGTCAACATCACCGCGACCATCAGCGGAAACAGCACGAAGATCGAGGCGTTGCCCTTGGCCGATTCCTCGAACGCCCCGCCCGCCTCGATCCGGTAGGCCGGCTCGAGGTGATCGCGGATGGCTTGCAGTTTCGGCGAGATCTGGTTGGTGACATCCGGTGCCTGGACGCCGTCGACTACGTCGGCCCGCACCGTGATCGCCATGTCGCGGTTGCGCCGCCACAGGATCGGCTCCTCATGGGCATACTCGATCTTGGCGATCTGCTGCAGCGGCACGGCGACACCATTGCGTGAGGTCACCGTGAGGTCGCCGACATGGGCGAGGTCGAGCCGCTCGGACGGCACCGCACGCGCA
>Ga0308173_10001968_pt1 | contig 10713 bp, 4 predicted proteins | sample PhyPR1_FD_203716 | JGI IMG/M metagenome (GOLD analysis project Ga0308173, IMG submission 203716) | Soil microbial communities from UC Gill Tract Community Farm, Albany, California, United States - DLSLS.P.R1 | ecosystem: Environmental > Terrestrial > Soil > Agricultural land | place: USA... | reverse complement strand
GCTCGACGCCCGCCGACGTCGCTGCCGCCATCGGGCCGGGCCTCGCCAAGGCCGCGCTTGCCGCCAAGGTGGACGGCGAGGTGCGCGACATCATGCGCCCGTTCGAGGGTGATTCCAGCCTCGCCCTGATTACGTCTCGGGACGAGAAGGACGCGCTCGAGCTGGTGCGCCACGACTTCGCGCATATCTTGGCGGAGGCGGTGCAGAACCTCTTTCCGGGAACGCAGATCACCTTCGGACCGGCGACCGAGGACGGCTTCTATTACGACTTCGCGCCGACAGCGGAGCACGGTCCCTTCACGGAAGAGGAGCTTCCCGCGATCGAGGAGGAGATGCGGCGCGTCATCGCGGCGGACAAGCCGCTGGTGCGCGAGGTCTGGGACCGGGCCCGTGTGCGCCAGTTCTTCATCGACCATGGCGAGGCGTTCAAGGCCGAGTGGGTGATGGAGCTGCCTGAAGGTGAGCCGATAACCATGTACAAGACGGGCCATGGCGAGGCCGACTGGATCGACCTTTGCCGCGGGCCGCACCTCGCCTCGACGGGCAAGCTCGACCCCCAGGCGTTCAAGCTGACCCGCGTGTCGGGCGCCTATTGGCGCGGCGATCCCAAGAACCCGATGCTGAGCCGCATTTATGGGACGGCGTGGCTGAACAAGAAGCAGCTCGACGCTTACCTCGTCCGGCTCGAGGAAGCGGCCAAGCGCGACCATCGCAAGATCGGGCAGGAGATGGACCTGTTCCATCTTCAGGCCGAGGCGCACGGCAGCGTCTTCTGGCACCCGCATGGGTTCGTCATCTACCGGCAGCTCGAAGCGTACATGCGGCGTCGAATCGACGAGGCCGGCTATCAGGAGATCAAGACGCCGCAGCTGATGGACGCGCGGCAGTGGGAGAAGAGCGGCCACTGGGGCAAGTATCGCGAGAACATGTTCATCGTGCCGGACGAGATCCCGTCGACGGACGACGATGCGCCGGTCCTTTCGGGCGATGCCGACCTGATGGCGCTGAAGCCGATGAACTGCCCGGGGCACATCCTCGTCTTCAAGCAGGGGATCACCAGCTACAAGGAGCTGCCGATCCGCTTCTACGAGAACGGCAGCTGCCACCGGAATGAGCCGCACGGGGCGCTTCACGGACTGATGAGGGTGCGCCAGTTCACGCAGGACGACGCGCATATCTTCTGCCGCGAGGACCAGATCGTCGAAGAGGCGCGCGCCTTCTGCGAGCTCGCCGATCGCGTCTACAAAGACTTCGGCTTCGATTACGCAATCAAGCTGGCGCTTCGTCCCGACAACCGCTTCGGAAGCGACGAGGATTGGGACAAGGCCGAGGACGAGCTTCGCGCGGCCGTGGTGGCCGCCGGCATGGCCACCGAGGAGTTCGGCTGGGAGGAGCTGCCCGGTGAGGGTGCCTTTTATGCGCCGAAGCTCGAATGGCACCTCAAGGATGCGATCGGGCGGACGTGGCAAGTCGGAACCCTCCAGTCCGACCGCGTGCTGCCGGAACGGCTCGATGCCACTTACGTCGGGGAGGACGGGCAGAAGCACCGCCCGATCATGTTCCACCGCGCGATCTTCGGGTCGTACGAGCGGTTCATCGGCATCCTGATCGAACATTATGCGGGCAAGTTCCCGCTCTGGCTCGCGCCGGTGCAGGCGGTGGTCGCGACGATCGTGTCGGACGCGGATGCTTATGCCGGCGAGGTCGCGGCGAAGCTAACCGCGGCGGGTATTCGCGTCGACACCGACCTCCGCAACGAGAAGATCAACTACAAGGTGCGCGAGCACAGCCTCGCCAAGGTCCCGCTGTTGCTGGTCGTCGGCAAGCGCGAGGCGGAGGAAGGCACGGTCGCCATCCGGAGGCTCGGCAGCGACGAGCATCAGAAGATGATGAGCGTCGACGAGGCTATCGCGATGATCGCCGGCGAAGCGCTGGCGCCTGATATCCGTCCGCACTGAGGCTGGCGCGACTCGGCCACAGGTCGCGGCAAAAATGACTCACATTCGTTCATGCGGACTTTTCATCCGCGGAATGAATGCCTAATTCGCAAGCTCAGCAACAACCACAACGGAGTCTTCGCTATACCACCGCCCTATCCGCGCCGAGGAATGGCGCCGCCGCCGCCGATGAGCGGCCCCCGCTTCAACGAGTTCATCCAGTCCCAAAAGGTCAGGGTGATCGACGAGAACGGCGAAAACCTGGGCGTGATGTTTACGCGCGAAGCATTCGAACAGGCCCAGTCGGTCGGCCTGGATCTCGTTGAGATCTCTCCGAACTCCGATCCGCCGGTCGCCAAGTTTCTCGATATCGGGCGCTTCAAGTACGAAGCGCAGAAGAAGGCCAACGAGCAGCGCAAGAAGCAGAAGACGCAGGAGATCAAGGAGATCAAAATGCGTCCGAACATCGACGACCACGACTATGACACCAAGATGAAGAAGGTGTTCGAGTTTATCGAGGAAGGCGACAAGGTGAAGGTCACCATGCGCTTCCGCGGTCGCGAGATGGCGCATGGCGAGCTCGGAATGGCGGTGCTCCGCCGCGTGCAGGAGCAGACTCAGGAAGTCGCCAAGGTCGAAGCGCATCCGCGCATGGAAGGCCGCCAGATGCTGATGGTGCTTTCGCCCAAGTAGGAATGGCCAGCCGGTCGATCAGCTGCCCGAAATGCCAGGGGACGATGGAGCTTGGCTACATCATTGACCAGGGCTATGCGAAAGTGGCGGTCGCCCAGTGGGTTTCCGGCGAGCCGGAAATCAGCATGTGGATGGGCGGCGGACTGAAGCTCCGCGGCAAAGATCGACTGGACGTCACGACCTATCGCTGCCGGCGCTGCGGCTTTCTCGAAAGCTACGCCTGACTTTGTTCCTTACTTACACTGCTGTTGCCAAATTGCTGCAGCGGGTGCGCATTGTTGCGGTATGCCGTTTGCATTCGCTTTCTTTCGTTAAGCTTCAGCATTAGCCTCTCGCCAGACCGGGCGTACCGCGCCCGTGGGGGAGAGAGATATGATCCGCAAATCCGCGTGGCTGATGTCGGCCGGGCTGACCGTCCTTGCGACTCCAGCGCTTGCGCAGACCGCGCAATCCACCACCGATACCGACAAGCAGACGGCGCAGCCGACGCCCGGCGCGGCGGAAGGCGCCGCGGTCCAGGACCAGGCGCGCCAGCAGCAGCCTGTCGACACCGGCGACATCATCATCACCGCGACACGCCGCAACCAGGCTCTGTCCGACGTGCCGCTCGCCGTCAGCGCAGTGACCGCGGAGAATCTGCGCAACACCGGCGCAACCGACATCCGTCAACTGAACCAGGTGGCGCCGTCGCTGCTGGTTTCGTCGACGTCGTCGGAATCGGGCGCTGCGGTCGCCCGCATCCGCGGCATCGGCACGGTCGGCGATAACCCGGGCCTCGAAGGCTCCGTCGGCGTATTCGTCGACGGGGTTTATCGTTCGCGCGCGGGCATCGGCCTGACCGATCTCGGTCCACTCGACCGAATCGAGGTCCTGCGCGGTCCCCAGGGTACGCTGTTCGGGCGGAACACCTCGGCGGGCCTGATCTCAGTCATCACCGCCAAGCCGCGCTTCCAGCCGGAAGTGGCCGGACAGATCGACGTCGGCAATTACAACTTCATTCGCACTCAGTTGAGCGCGACGGGCCCGATCACCGACACCATCGCGGCACGCTTCGACGCCGTGTTCGCGAAGCGCGACGGCTTCCTCAAGGACGTCATCTCGGGTCGCGACGTCAACGACCGCAACCGCGGCCTGCTCCGCGGCCAGCTGCTGTTCCAGCCGAGCGACAAATTCTCGTTCCGCCTGATCGGCGATTATTCGCGCCTGCGCGAAGAATGCTGCGCGGCACCCTACTTGCCGGCCTTTGACACGATCCCTGACGGCAACGGTGGCACGACTCGCACGACATCGACCATCGCTACAATCGAGCGGGCGCTCGGCGCGGACATCGAGGACAGCCCCTTCCGCCGGAAGGTCTCCATCACCCCGGGCCGGGATTACGACAGCAACGTCAACGACGGCGGCCTTTCGGGCGAGGCGGTTTATGACATGGGCTGGGCCGAACTGACGTCGATCACGGCGTACCGCTACAACAAGTACACGCGCGGCCAGGACGCCGATTTCAACAATCTCGACATCCTGTATCGCGACAGCGACGGCGGTTCGTTCAACCGCTTCAAGACCTTCACTCAGGAGCTGAGGCTTCAGGGGAACGCGTTCGACAACCACCTCGACTGGCTCGTCGGCGGTTATTACGCGAACGAGAAGCTGCGGGTGGACGACAATCTCGCTTACGGCAGCGACTACACGCGCTTCACCAACTGCGTGCTGTTCGCGAACGTGCTGGCCGCGGGCGTCAACCCCGCGGCTCCGGGGTGCGTCAGCCAGCCGATCATCACCGGCGGGATCGCGCAGCTGCAGGCGGGAATCGCCCAGCTAAGCGCGGCCATTGCACAGCTGCAGGCCATTCCGAACCCGACGCCTGCCCAACAGGCGCAGCTCGCCGCACTGATTCAGCAGCGGGCGGGTCTGCAGGCGAGCTTGGCAGCACTTGGCGCACTGAACGCGAACCCGGCGAATCCAGGCTTCGGCTCTCTTGCGATCCTCGCGGGGCTGCCTGGCTTCAATCAGGGTGCGGTCAGGATCAACGACAGCTGGAACCAGACGAGCAACAACTGGGCGCTGTTCACCCACAATATCATCTCCTTCACCGACCGCCTGAAGCTGACGGTCGGCGCGCGTTACACGCATGAAAAGAAGACACTCTCGGGCGATCTCAACGACAACAACACGCTATGCGTGAACATCGCGTCGAGCCCGCTCGCGGCGTTCCAGCAATTGCCGTGCGTGATCCCGGGCATTCCGGGCGGCCATCTCGACATTGGCGACAAGCTGACCGAGAACAAGCTCTCCGGAACGGTCGTGCTGAGCTACAAGCCGACGGATCGCTTGCTGACCTACGCAAGCTATTCGCGCGGTTACAAAGCGGGTGGCTTCAACCTCGACCGGTCTGCCCTGTTCCGCACGAACACGGTCGCCAACGGGCTTAGCGGCAGCGGCGCGATTTGCATCAGCACGGCGCAACCGAACTGCCAGGGGATCGCCGCTTCGGGCGCGGATCTGGAGTTCAAGCCCGAGATCAACGACGCGTTCGAAATCGGCGCGAAGTACAAGGGCCGCGGCTTCGATATCAACTTCACCGTGTTCCATCAGCTGCTGCGCGACTTCCAGCTTAACACGTTCAACGGCCTCAACTTCATCGTCGAGAACATCAACAGCTGCAGCGACGATCTGGGCGGAGCCGACACGGACAACGATCCGACCACCGGCGCCTGCACCGGGAAGACGCGAGCCGGCGTGAAGAACACCGGCTTCGAGCTCGAGGCGTTCACGCGTCCGATGCGCAACGTCTCGGTCAACGGCGGCGTGACGATGGCCGACACCAAGTATCGCGACAATCTCGTCGGCGCGGACGGCAAGCCTTTGTCCAACGCGCTGTGGCAGCTGCCCGGCCGCCAGATCTCGAACGCCCCGAAGTGGACGGTGACCGGCTCGGTCGCCTGGACGCCGCCCATCGGCAGCGGCGGGCTGCACGGCCTGCTCTATGCCGACGCGCGTTACATGAGCCAGTTCAACACGGGCTCAGACCTCGATATCGAGAAGACCCAAAAGGCGTTCACCGTGGTCAATCTCCGGGCCGGCATCCGCGGACCGGACGACGCCTGGGCGCTCGAGATCTGGGGCCAGAACGTCTTCAACAAGAACTTCATCCAGGTCGCGTTCGACTCGCCGGTCCAGGGCACGCCGGGCAGCACGACGCGCGCCGTGGAGGCGGGCTTCTTCCCGCGCGCAACGCAGCTGTACAATGCGTTCCTGGGTGAACCGCGGACGTTCGGAGCGACGCTTCGCGGCAGGCTCGGCTGGCACCGTCCGGCGCCGGTGCCCTACGTCGCGCCGCCACCTCCGCCGCCGCCCCCGCCGGCAACGCAGACCTGCCCGGATGGCGCGGTGATCCTGGCGACGGACACCTGTCCAGCCCCGCCGCCACCTCCGCCGCCGCCTGCGCCCGCACCCGAGCGCGGCTGAGCTTTGAACGATTGAGGGAGAGGGCTCCGCAAGCAATTGCGGAGTCCTTTCTTTAGGCGGCGTGCGCCTTGGCGGGTTCGGCGGCGACCTGGAGCAGCGCAGACCTGAGCATTTCCACGTCGTCCTGATCGAGCTTCTTTCCGTCGGCGCGGGTCAGGTAGAAGACGTCTACCGCCCGTTCGCCGTAGGTCGCGATATGCGCGCTATGAATGCGGAGATGCTGGCCATGGATGGTTGCGGTTAGCGCCGCCAGAAGCGCCGGCCGATCGCGGGCATTCACCTCCACGACTGTCGTCCGGGTCGACGCGCGGTCTGCCACGGCAACCGACGGCGCGACTTCGAATGCCGTGCTCCGGGCGCGCACCGGCTCCAGCGCCGGAAGCGGTGGTGGCTGTTCGCTGCTCAAGGCCTTCTCGACCGACCTCACCAAGCGGCTTCGCAAGCGGCGGTCGCCGTAAGGTTCGCCGCGATTGTCGAGGACGAGCAGATTGTCGAGCGCCATCCCGTCACGGGTCGTATGGATGCGCGCGTCGATGATATTCGCTCCCGTCGCCGCGATGCCTGCGCAGATGCGGTAGAACAGGCCCTCGCGGTCGGGGGTGAAAACGCTGACGCGCGTCGCGCCGCTTTCGGGATCGTCGTCAACGACAACGTTGGGCGTCGCATCCCCGATATGCGCTTCCGCAGCAGCGACCTGCCGCGCATTCGCGATCTGCCATGCGAGCGGCTCGGCGAGCCAGTAGCTGTCCGGCAGGCGCTTTGCATGGGCGCGGATGGCGCTCGCTTTCCACCCGAGTTCCGCGGCGAGGTCCTTCTGCCGCTGTTCGACGAGCTCGGCGCGGCCGTGCTGCTTGTGACCCAGGCGCAGCCGCTCCTCAGCCGCCTCGAACAATGTCCGCAGCAGCGTGCGCTTCCAGTCGTTCCAAATGCCCGGACCGACCGCGCGAATGTCGACGACCGTCAGCATCAGCAGTAGCCGCAGCCGCTCCGGGCTTTGCACCTGGCGGATGAAATCGTCGATGGTCTTGGGATCGGCGAGGTCGCGCTTGAAGGCGGTCGACGACATCAGCAGGTGGTGGCGCACGAGCCACGACACGGTCTCCGTCTCCGCCGCATCGAGGCCGAAACGCGGCCCAAGTTTCAGCGCGATTTCGGCGCCAAGAATGCTGTGGTCGCCTTTGCGTCCCTTAGCGATGTCGTGAAGCAAGACGGCGACGTAGAGGAGTCGGCGCGACGCAATATGCTTGATGAGCGCGGTCGACAGCGGATGCTCGTTCTTGAACTCTCCCCGCTCGATCGCGGCGAGAAGGCCGAGAGCGCGGATTGAATGCTCGTCGACCGTATAGTGGTGGTACATGTCGAATTGCATCTGCGCGACGACACGGCCGAAATCGGGCACGAAGCGGCCGAACACGCCTGCCTCGTTCATCCAGCGAAGCACCAGCTCGGGGTGATCGACGCAGGTCAGGACCTCCATGAACAGGCTGTTGGCGCGGGCGTCCTCACGCACGGCCCGGTCGATCAGTGCGGCATCGCGGGTCGCGGCGCGCATTGCGGTGGGATGGATCTCGAGCCGCTCGCGCGCGGCCAGCGCGAACAGTTCGAGCAGCCGCACCGGATCGGTGCGGAAGAAGTCGTCCGAAGGGATCGTAATCCGTCCGCGGTCCAGCACGAAGCCGCCGAGGCGCTTGGGTCTCCGCCGGATCGTCGGCAAAGCGAAGCGGAAGCCCTTCTTGCCTAGCTGCTCGTCGAGCTGCGCCAGGAACACGCCGGTCAGGTCGCCGACGGTCTTCGCGTTGAGGAAGTAGAATTGCATGAACCGCTCGACGGGGGATTTCCCCGGCCGCTCGGCATAATTCATGATCTCCGCAATGCGCGGCTGATAGTCGAAGGTGAGCCGCTCCTCCGCTCGCCCGGCAAGGAGGTGCAGATGGCATCGCACCGCCCAGAAGAAGCGTTCCGCCCGATCGAAGCGGGCATATTCATCCGCGGTGAACAAACCCGCGCCGACGAGGTCCGAGGGACGCTCGACGCCATGGACGTATTTGCCGATCCAGTAGAGCGTGTGGAGATCCCGCAGCCCGCCCTTACCATCCTTGACATTGGGTTCGACGACGTAGCGGCTGTCGCCCATCTTCACGTGCCGCTCGTCACGCTCGGCGAGCTTGGCGGCGACGAACTCCGCAGCGGTTCCGGCGACGACCTCCTTGCGGAAGCGGCGCATCGCAAGGTCGTGGACCTTGGCATCGCCCCACAACCAGCGGCTTTCGAGGCAGGCCGTGCGCACCGTCATGTCCTTCTTGGCAAGCGCGATCAGCTGGGGCGTCGAGCGCAACGAATGACCGACTTTAAGCTTCAGGTCCCAAAGCAGGTGAAGCATGATCTCCGACAGCCGTTCCTGATCGGCAGTGGGCGCTTTCGCCGTCAGGAACATGAGGTCGAGATCGCTGAAGGGCGCCATCTCTCCGCGTCCCGTTCCGCCGAGGCCTACCAGTGCTACCCCCTCGACCGGTGCGTCGAGCAGATGCTCGGTCGTGAAATCGAATGCGAGCCGGACGAGCTGGTCGTGCAGAAAGGCGGTTGCACGCGCTCCCGCGCGCCCGTTGCCGGGTTCTTCGGTCAACCGCTTGGCGATTTCCGCGCGCCCGCTTTCGAGTGCCTCGCGCAGGATTGCGGCGGCTTCCGCGGGCAGCTTCTTGCCGGGCCGAAGATTCTGCAGCCGCTCCGTCACCGCCCGCCGATCGATGATCGCGCGCTGATGGGCGATGTCGGGCAGGCTCATGACGTTCGCTCGGCCGCAATCCGCTTCAGGCGATAGAGCTGTTCGAGCGCCTCGCGCGGGCTGAGGCTGTCGGCGTCGACGGCGTCAAGGGCGGTGAGCAGCGGATCGGGCGCCTGCTCCGGCTCGGCGGCGGCCGCGAACAACGGCAAGTCATCCAGGCCTGCCGCAACGCCTCCCGTAGCGTCCCGCCCCGCTTCCAGCTTGGCGAGGACGGACCGGGCGCGGGCGACGACGGCGGGTGGCAGTCCGGCAAGCTTCGCGACCGCGATGCCGTAGCTGCGGTCGGCCGCGCCGTCGGCGACTTCGTGGAGGAGGACGAGATCGCCTTTCCATTCACGCGCGCGGACATGGTGGAGCGACAGCGCATCGAGCCTGCCAGCGAGCCGCGTCAGCTCGTGATAGTGGGTCGCGAAGAGCGTCCGGCACCTGGCCTGATCGTGCATTGCCTCGACCACCGCCCAGGCGATGGCGAGGCCGTCGTAGGTCGAAGTGCCGCGCCCGATCTCGTCGAGGATGACGAGGCTCTTCGGGGTTGCAAGCGCGAGGATCGCGGCGGTTTCGACCATCTCGACCATGAACGTCGAACGGCCGCGCGCAAGATTGTCCGACGCTCCGACGCGGCTGAACAGGCGATCGACGATTCCGACCGTGGCGCGAGCCGCCGGGACGAACGCGCCGGCTTGGGCAAGGACCGCGATCAGCGCGGTCTGGCGAAGAAAGGTCGATTTGCCGCCCATGTTGGGACCGGTGATGAGCCACAGGCGATCACTGGGTCCGACGGAGAGATCGTTGGCAATGAAGCGCTCACCGGTGTCGCGGAGCGCCCGTTCGACGATTGGGTGGCGGCCGGATTCGATTTCGAGACAGGGCTGATCGGTGAGGTGGGGCGCGGTCCAGCTCCCCTCCGCCGCCCGGTGTGCGTGCGAGGCTGCGACGTCGATGCGTGCGATGGCCTCTGCAGTCGCGGTGATGCGCGAGGCAGCGGCGACGGCGAGTGCCGCCAGCTCTTCTGCATGCGCCGCTTCGGCGGACAGCGCATGTGCACCAGCTTCGACGACTTGGGCGGCTTCGCCATGCAGCTCCGGGGAGTTGAAGCGGACGACGCCGGCGAGGGTCTGGCGGTGCGTGAAGCCGCTGTCTGGCGCCATCAGCCGCTCGGCATGCCGTGCGGATACCTCGATGTGATAGCCGAGCACCGCATTGTGGCGGATCTTGAGCGAGCCGATCCCCGTTGCATCCCGATAGCGGCTTTCAAGCGCCGCAATGGCCCTGCGCCCGTTCGAGGCGGCATCCCGAAGCGCGTCGAGCTGGGGATCGTAGCCTTCGGCGATATAGCCGCCCTTCGAAGCATCGATCGGGGGCGAATCGACCAGGGCACGGGCGAAGCGGTCGATCAGCGCTTCGTGGCCGCCAAGCCGTGGAAGAAGGCTTCGCAGCAGTTGCGGCAGCTCGGATTCACTCTCGAGTTCGGACTTCAGAGCGCTCGCGGCGGTCAGGCCATCGCGCAATTGCGCAAGGTCTCGCGGAGATCCGCGTTGGGCCGTGAGGCGCGCCAAAGCGCGTGCGAAGTCGGGCATCTGCTTGAGCGCCTGGCGAACGCGCTCGCGGCGAATCGCATCGTCGTGAAGCCAGGCGACGAGTGCAAGGCGAGCCTCGATGGCGGCGCGATCGGTTAGCGGTGCGCTGACATCCTCGCACAGCAGCCGGCGGCCGGCGGCGGTCTGGCAGCGATCGATCTCGCCGAGCAGGCTTCCGGCCACCGAACCAGTGGCCGACCGCGTCAGCTCCAGGCTTTCGCGGGTGGCGGCATCGATCGCCATGTGAGTTTCGCGCGCG
>Ga0308173_10001967_pt1 | contig 10713 bp, 10 predicted proteins | sample PhyPR1_FD_203716 | JGI IMG/M metagenome (GOLD analysis project Ga0308173, IMG submission 203716) | Soil microbial communities from UC Gill Tract Community Farm, Albany, California, United States - DLSLS.P.R1 | ecosystem: Environmental > Terrestrial > Soil > Agricultural land | place: USA... | reverse complement strand
CGGCGTCGCTGAGCAGGGCCAGCGAGCCCGAGGTGAGGGCCGTGACGAGCTCGACGACGAAGAACGCGGCGACGAGCACGAACGCGACCTGCAACCGCCAGCGGTGGGTGCCCCCGGCGTGGCCGTGAGAATGCGAGTGGCCGCCGCTCACCGGATGACCTGCTCGAGCGGGTGCATGGCTCGATCGTAGGCGTTGGGACCGGACGGCTTGGGTCCGCTCGGCACCGAGCGCGCGTGGACCCACCCCAGTCCCCTCGAGGTCCACCTCGGTCCGCCCCGGGACCCACCTCAGTCGAGGAAGGCGCCCACCTGGGCGAGGCGGTCCGGGACGAGGGTGTACCAGGCCCACGTCCCGCGGCGCTCCCGGGTGAGGAGGCCGGCCTCGACGAGGATGCGCAGGTGGTGGCTCATCGTCGGCTGGCTCAGACCCACTTCCTCGGCCAGGTCCCTGACGCACGCCTCGCCCGGGACCGAGCCCTTGACGATGCCGAGGACCTGGAGCCGCGCCGGGTCGGCCACGGCCTTGAGGAGGGCCGCCCTCCGCTCGGCCTCCTCGCGCGGCAGGGTGGCGGCAGCGCGGCGGGCGGGCGGGTACCCCGCGCCAGAGCCGGTCGTGCCGGTCGCACCACTGGTCCTGCGCGTCATGAGTCCCCTCCTCCCCGAGAATTGTTTATGTCGACAGGTGTCGATGCAACCGCTGCAGGGCGCGACTCCGACGAGGCCGACCCTCCTGTGTGAGAATGCTTGGCACGAGCCGAATGCCGCAATCGAGGCAAAAGGGGGCCGGTGTGCAGAGCCGGGGCGTGCGCGTCCTCGTCGCCGAGGACGACGAGGACATCCGTGTCCTCATCGAGCGCCTCTTCGCCCACGTCGGGGTCGAGGTGACCTCCGTCGCCGACGGCGCCGCAGCCCTGCGCGCGCTCGCCGACCCGCCGCCCGACTGCCTGGTCGTCGACCTGCGCATGCCCGACGTCGACGGCATGGACGTGCTCGCCGAGATGGGGAGGTCGGGCTGCACGGTGCCGGCCGTGCTGCTCACCGCCTCGGTGGAGGCCGAGGTCGAGGTCGAGGCGCTGGCCGCCGGGGCGGTCGCCGTGGTGCGCAAGCCCTTCCAGACCAAGGTGCTGCTGTCGGTGGTGGCCCGGGCCATTCGCGGCGCCCAGCCCGACCGCGAGCTGCCGCCCCGGCTGGTGGAGCTCGCCGGGGCCTGAGACCGCACCACCGGTGGGGCCTGAGACCGCACCACCGGTGGGGCCTGAGACCTGCACCGCGAGCCGACGGTCAGTGCAGGGCGGGGGGCACGGCGCCTGGACGGCGCCCCGTGTCGACCGGGACGCCCAGCCGCGACTCGAGGCGACCGAGCGCGTCGAGGGCGTTCGAGAGGTCCTCGAGGAGGTCGTCGGGCCCCACGCGGTCGCTCGTGGCGGACTCGTGCGCCAGCTCGAGGTGGCCACGCAGCGCGGCCAGGATGTTGCGGACCCGGTGGTCGACGGCGTCAGGCATCGGCGGCTGTCCCGCCCGCGAGCCGCCCGCCCGCGACCCGCCCGGCCGGCGACACCGGGGCGACCCAGCGGTAGCCGATCCGCGTCTCCGTGCGGATGAACCGCGGCTCCTTGGAGTCGTCACCGAGCTTGCGGCGCAACGAGCGCAGGTGCGCCCGCAACGTCTGGAGCGTCTCGTCCCCGTGGCTGGAGCCCCAGATCCTGCCGATGAGGTACTGGTGGGTCAGGAGCTTGCCGGGCTGCGCCACGAAGAGCTGCAGCAGCCGCCACTCGGTCGGCGTGAGCCGCACGGTGGACCCGTCCACCGTGACGGCCTTGAGTGCCAGGTCGACCTCGAGACCGTCGGCGGACACCGTGGCCGAGTCCGGTGCGGCGCCGGCGCGACGCAGCAGGGCCCGAACCCTGGCTCGCAGCTCGCCGAGCCCGAACGGCTTCTCGAGGTAGTCGTCGGCACCCTCGTCCAGCGCCGCGATCTTGCGCTGCTCCTCGCCGTCGCCGGACAGCACGAGCACCGGCACGCTGCTCCAGGAGCGGACCCGCCGCAGCACCTCGATGCCGTCGATGTCGGGGAGGTTGAGGTCGAGCACGATCAGGTCTGGGGAGCCCGCGGCGGTGAGCGCCACGGCGTCGAGGCCGTTGCGTGACGCCTCGACGTCGTACCCCTCGCGCTCCAGGCCGCGCGTCAGGGCCGTCACGATCTGCGCCTCGTCGTCGACCACCAGCAGTCGGGCCATGGCACCGAGTCTAGGGTCCGCGTCTTCACGGCATCTTCACGCGGCGGGCGGGGCAGGGCGTCGCCTCCTTCACGTCCGGCGGGGCACCATGGACCACGGCACCTCCCGGTGTCGGTCACGGCCCCTGGTTCCCCTCCACAGGGCCTCGGTGACCGGACGGGCTCGATGGGCTCCCCTGCACCCTTCGAGCCCGTCCCCGCCCCGGATGAGGAATGCTGGTGTCATGCCCCTAGCGCTCATCGCCGACGACGACGCGGACATCCGCGATCTGCTCTCCCTGGCGGTAGGGCGCACCGGTGCCCAGACGGTGGTGGCGCAGGACGGTCGCGAGGCCGTGCACATGCTCGAGACCTTGTCGCCCGACGTCGTCCTGCTCGACGTGCAGATGCCCGGGCTGAGCGGCATCGAGGTCTGCTGGTGGATCCGGCGGCAGCGACACCTGGTGGACGTGCCCGTCATCCTGGTCAGCTCCCGCACGTCGCCCTTCGAGATCGACGCCGGTCTCCTCGCCGGGGCCAACAGCTACATCACCAAGCCGTTCAGCCCGGCCCACATCATGGCCGTGGTGAGCCAGCTGCTCATGGAGCGCACCGAGCTGCACCCGCCCTCGGTCGTGGTCATCCCCTCCCTGCCGGGCATCCCGGGCGACTGACCGTGACCGCGAGCGCTGCCGCGCGACCCCGGGGAGCGTCGGCGCGGCCGTCGCGCCAGGACGTGCTCGGCGCGGCGCTGCTGCTGCTCGTCTTCCTCCTCATGCTGGGATCGGTCTCCCTCGCACCCCGAGGTGGGACGGTGGCCGCGTGGTGGCCGGCGGCTGGCGTGAGCGCCGGCGCGGTGCTCCTGGCCCGCGGCCGGCGACGCTGGGCCATGGTCGCCGGCGTGTGGGTGGTGTGCTTCCTGGCCAACCTGCTGGGAGGCCGCGGCACGGCACCGTCCCTCGGGTATGCCGTGGCCAACACGGCCGAGTGCGCAGTCGTGGTCGTGCTCATGACCCGGCTCGGCGGCCCCGGCCGCTCCCTGCGCACCATGGCCGACTTCTCCCGACTGCTCCTCGCCTCCGCCGCCGGGGCGCTCGTCGCCGGTGGCCTCGGTGGCCTGACGGCCGCCCTGCTGACCCGCGGCGACCTGCTCCTGACCTGGCGGGGGATCGGTGCCGCCCACCTGGCCGCGCTGCTGGTCATCGTCCCGCTGTTCCTGGCCAGGGCAGGCGTGGTCGCGCGCCCCGTCTGGGAGCTCGTCGCCCAGTGGGCGGCCCTGCTGGTCGTCTCCTCGGTCATCTTCGGCCTGGCCAGCGGCCTCCCGGTGGCCTTCGTCGCCCTACCCGTCCTGGTGTGGGGAGCACTGCGCAACTCGGTGCGCACGACCGCGGTGCAGCTGCTCGCCCTCGGCGTCGTCGTGAGCCTCTTCACCGTCCACGGCACCGGCCCCTTCGCGCTCACCGCCGCGGGGGGCAGCGTCGCCCCCGACGAGGTGTCGGGGCTGGTGCAGGTCTTCCTCGCGGTGTGCGCGTTCACCGTCCTGCCGCTGGCCGTGACGGTCCAGCAGGGACGGGACCTCCTGGCGCGGGTGACCGACAGCGAGGAGCTGTTCCGCCACGGCTTCGCCGACGCGATGCTCGGCATGTTCATCCTGCGCTGCGAGGGCGACCGCCCGCGGGCCGTAGAGCTCAACGACGTCGCCGCCCGGCTCCTCGGGCAGGGGCGGCAGGAGCTGCTCGGCGGTGGCGACTGGCTCGAGCACTTCCTGCAGCCCGGGCGGGAGGAGGTCCGGGCGGGCCTGCTCTCGATCATCGCCGGTGACCGTCGCGGCTGGCGCGGCGAGGTGCAGCTGGCCGGCGACGCCGCGAGGTGGCTCGAGCTCGTGCTCTCCCCACTGCGCCACGACGCCAGTGACCACATGTTCACGGCCCAGCTGGTCGACGCGACGGAGCAGCACGCGGCTCGCCAGGTGCTCGAGGCCGCCCTGCTCAAGGAGCGCGACCTGGTGCGCGACCTGCACCGACTCAACGACTCCAAGTCGACGTTCGTGTCGTCGGTGAGCCACGAGCTGAGGACGCCCGTGACCAGCGTGGTCGGCTACACCGAGATGCTCATCGACGGCATCGGCGGTGAGGTCAACGCCGACCAGCGAGACATGCTCAGCCGGATCCGCCGCAACGGGCAGCGGCTCATGGTGCTCATCGAGGACCTGCTCACCGCCTCGCGCCTCGAGTCCGGCGCCTCGCGGCTGGAGCTGAGCGACCTCGACCTGCGCTCCTGCGCTCGGGAGGCCCTCGACGGGCTGGAACCACTGCTGCACGACCGTGAGCTGGCCGTCCAGCTGGTCCTGGGCCCCGAGCCGCTCATGGTCCTGGCCGATGCCGGCCAGCTCGAGCGGCTCCTGGTCAACCTGTTCAGCAACGCCGTGAAGTTCACCCCCGACGGCGGCTCGGTGACCCTGACCGCGGGGCGTGCCGGACGGCTCGCGACCCTCGCCGTCACCGACACCGGCATGGGCGTCCCCGAGGACGAGCAGGACCAGCTGTTCAGCCGCTTCTTCCGCTCCTCCACGGCCCAGCGCCGCGCCATCCCCGGCACCGGCATCGGCCTGTCCATCGTGCGGGCCATCGCCAGCCAGCACGGCGGGTCGGTTTCGGCGGTGTCCAAGGAGGGCATCGGGTCCACGTTCACGCTGTCACTGCCGCTCCAGGGCGCGGTGACCCCCATCCCGCCGGCCCTGCTGCCGCTGGCCGCCGACCTCGGACGCCGGTCCCAGCCGGCGGCCCCACGCAGGCACCTCGACGAAGGAGACCAGTGAAACCGCACTTCCGGCTCGACACCCACCCGGTCGCGGACGCGGCCAACGTCGTCCAGGGCGACCACTACCGGATCACCGTCCTGGACCCCGGCCTGGTGCGGCTGGAGTACAGCCCCACCGGCGAGTTCGAGGACCGCGCCTCGCAGATGGCGCTCAACCGGGCCTTCCCGCCGTGCGACTTCACGCTGACCCGGAGCGACGGCCCGGACGGGCAGCTCGAGATCAGCACCGAACGCCTCCACCTCACCTACGACTGCGGCGAGTTCACGACCCACGGGCTCTCCGTGCACGCCAAGGGCGGGTTCCACTCCAACGACAGCGTGTGGCGCTACGGGGTCGAGAGCCCCAACCTCGGCGGCACCGCCCGCACCCTCGACGACGTCGACGGCGCCATCGCGCTCGAGGACGGCGTGCTCGCCTACGACGGGGTCGCGATGGTGGACGACTCCTCGACCGTCCTGCTCACCGACGACGGCTGGATCGCCTCACGCCGCAACGGGAACCTGGACCTCTACGTGTTCGCCTTCGGCCGGGACTTCACGCGCGCGCTCGAGGTGCTCTACACGCTGACCGGGCCGACGCCCGTCCTGCCGCGCTACGCGCTGGGCAACTGGTGGAGCCGCTACCACCCGTACTCGGCCGACGAGTACCTCACGCTCATGGACCGGTTCCGCGACGAGCAGGTGCCCCTGTCCGTCGCGGTGATCGACATGGACTGGCACCTCGTCGACATCGACCCGCGGCACGGCAGCGGGTGGACCGGGTACACGTGGAACACCGACCTCTTCCCCGACCCGGCCGGCTTCCTCGCGGGCCTGCACGAGCGCGGCCTGGCGACCTCGCTCAACGTGCACCCCGCCGAAGGGGTCCACGCCCACGAGAAGGCCTACCGGGCCATCGCGGAGCGGGTCGGCGTCGACCCCGAGTCGCAGGTGGCGGTGGCGTTCGACCCCACCGACCCCGACTTCCTCGAGGCCTACTTCGAGGAGCTGCACCACCCGCTGGAGCGCGAGGGTGTCGACTTCTGGTGGCTCGACTGGCAGCAGGGCGGCGTGACCCGCGTCCCGGGCCTGGACCCGCTGTGGCTGCTCAACCACTTCCACTACCTGGACTCCGCGCGCGACGGGCGGCGCCCGCTGACCTTCTCGCGCTACGCCGGCATCGGCAGCCACCGCTACCCGATCGGCTTCTCCGGCGACACCGTCATCTCGTGGGAGTCGCTGGACTTCCAGCCCCGCTTCACCGCGACCGCGTCCAACGCGGGGTACGGCTGGTGGAGCCACGACATCGGCGGCCACTTCAAGGGCTACAAGGACGACGAGCTCGCGACCCGGTGGGTGCAGCTCGGCGTCTTCTCCCCGGTCAACCGCCTGCACTCCGGCCTCAATCCGTTCAACACCAAGGAGCCCTGGCGGTTCGGGGCCCGGGCCCGCGAGGTGATGGCCGAGTTCCTGCGGCTGCGCCACCAGCTGCTGCCCTACCTCGCGACCATGAACGTCCGGGCGCACGAGGGCCGGCCAGTCGTCGAGCCCATGTACTACTCCCACCCCGACGAGCCCGCGGCCTACACGGTGCCCAACCAGTTCATGTTCGGGACCGAGCTGCTCGTCGCCCCCATCACGACCCCGGCCGACCGGGAGACCGGGCTCGCCCGCGTCAAGGCGTGGCTGCCCGAGGGGGAGTGGGTGGACGTCTTCACCGGCACGACCTACCGCGGTGGGCGCACCCTGCACCTGTACCGCGACCTCGGCTCCATCCCCGTGCTGGCGCGGGCCGGCGCGGTGGTGCCGATGGTGCCGGCGGATGCCGTCGCGTTCGGCGCCGACCCGTCGAGCCGGGTCGAGGTGCGCGTGCACGCCGGCGCGGACGGCGAGTTCACGCTCGTGGAGGACCGTGACGACTCGCGGTGGGCCCGCACCCGGATCACCTACGACGACGCCTCCGGCCAGGTCACGGTGCACGATGTCGAGGGGGACGCCTCGACGCTGCCCGCCGACCGCACCTACGAGACCGTCGTCGTCGGTGGCGATCAGGACCCAGTCGCAAGGGTGTTCGAGGTGCTGGACCGGGCGCAGACCGGGTTCGAGCTCAAGGCCGCGGCCTACGAGGCGGTCCGCACGAGCGCCACGCCCGCCGACGCCCTCGTGGCCCTGCAGGCCCTCGAGGTCTCGCCGTTCGTGCTCGGCGCCGTCACCGAGCTGCTCATGGCGCGCTGACACCCGACAAGGGGGTGCCGGTTCCTGAGCAGGCGCCGGCACCCCGACGAGGTCAGACCCAGCTGGGGAACCACATCCGCAGCGACCACTGCGCCTGGGGGATGACCTGCGCGGTGTAGATCGGCCAGAAGAACGCGAAGATCGCCAGGGTGAGCAGGCAGTAGGCGCCCACGGCGTAGAGGCCGACCTCACGCCGTCGCCGCGAGGCCGTTCGGGTGCCGAGGGCCAGGCCCAGCACGAAGACCACCGCCAGCACGACCCACGGCTCGAACGCGACCGTGTAGAAGGAGTAGATGGTCCGCTCCTCGAGGTCGAACCAGGGCAGGTAGCCGCCGACCAGGCCCATGAGGATCGCGCCCGCGCGCCAGTCGCGCCGGAAGAGCAGGTAGTAGAGGAGCACCACGATGGCGGCCGCCCCGAGCCACCAGATCGACACGGTCCCGATCGAGGTGATCGCCTTCGAGCACTGGGCGACGGTGCAGCCGTCCTCACCGCGCTTGGGTCCCTCGTAGAAGAACGAGGTCGGCCGACCCTGCACGACCCACGACCACGGGTTGGTGCGGTAGGGGTGGTCGTCGTTGAGCGTGATGTGGAACTGCAGGATCTCCTGGTGGTAGTGCCACAGCGAGCGGACCGGGTCGGGCACCCAGGAGGCCGTCTTCGACGGGTGGGTGGCGCCCCAGAGGCGGTCGTAGCCGAGGTCGGAGCGGAACCACCCGAGCCACGACACGAGGTAGGTGGCCAGGGTGGTGCCGACCAGGACGAACGCCGCCCACAGGCCGTCCCTGACCACCATGCCGGAGAACCGGTGGCCCACGCCGACCGCCCGCCGGGCCCCGAGGTCCCACCAGACCGTCATGAGCCCGAACGCCACGAGGAAGAACAGCCCCGACCACTTGGTGCCGGTCGAGAGGCCCAGGCAGATGCCGGCGACCCAGCGCCAGGGCCGCCAGCCGAGCCAGGGTCCGAGCCCCGTGGCGAGCTGGCGCGGCGTCATGGCGGCGGCCTTCTCGGCGAGGATCGCGCGGGAGCGGTCCCGGTCGATGAGCAGCGCGCAGAAGGCCGCGAGCGCCCAGAACATCACGATGAGGTCGAGCAGCCCGGTGCGCGACTGCACGAAGTGGTGGCCCTCGAAGGCGAGCAGGAACGCCGCCAGCGTGCCCAGCAGGGACGACCCGAACAGGCGGCGCGCGGCCCGGCCGATCATGAGGATCGACAGCGTGCCGAGGACGCAGACCGAGAAGCGCCAGCCCCACGAGGAGGTCGGCCCGAAGAGATGCTCGCCCATCGCGATGATCCACTTGCCGACCGGTGGGTGGACCACGAGGTCGCCCTCGGTGCCGAAGACGTCGGGGGTGCCGCGGGTGAAGAGCTCGTCGGGCTTCTTGAGCGAGTCGGGGACCCGCATCTCCACGCCGTACTCGAGCATCGAGACGCCCTGCTTGACGTAGTAGGTCTCGTCGAACACCAGCTGGTGGGGGCGGTCGAGGGACCAGAAGCGCATGAGGCCACCGACGACGGCGAAGAACAGGGGGCCGAGCCAGCCCCACAGCGTGTCGGTGGGCCGGAACCCGAGCAGGCGTGATCGCAGCTCGTCCGTCCGGGTCATGCGCGACATCGTATGCACACCGGGCCTGACAGGATGACCGACGTGACACCACAGCCAGAGGCAGGCGTCCTCGTGCTCGCGGCGACGCCCATCGGCGACCCCCGGGACGCCGCCCCCCGGCTGGCGGCCGAGCTCACCTCCGCCGACGTGGTGGCCGCGGAGGACACCCGCAGGCTACGGCGGCTGTGCGCGGACCTGGGCGTCACCCCCGGTGGATCCGTCCTCAGCTACCACGAGCACAACGAGGCGTCGCGGACGCCGGAGCTCGTCGAGCGCCTGCGCGCCGGCGCGCGGGTGGTCGTGGTGACCGACGCGGGCATGCCGTCGGTCTCCGACCCCGGCTACCGGCTGGTGGACGCGGCGGTGGCGGCGGGCGTCCGGGTCACCTGCGTCCCCGGGCCCAGCGCCGTCCTCATGGCGCTCGCGGTCTCGGGCCTGCCCGTCGACCGCTTCTGCTTCGAGGGCTTCCTGCCGCGCAAGCCCGGTGAGAAGGCCCGCGCGCTCGCGGCCCTCGCGGACGAGCGCCGGACCATGGTGTTCTTCGAGGCGCCGCACCGCATCGAGGCCAGCCTGCGGGCGATGGCCGAGGCCTGGGGCGGCGACCGGCGCGCAGCGGTGTGCCGCGAGCTGACCAAGACCTACGAGGAGGTCCGCCGCGGCGGCCTCGCCGAGCTCGCCGCGTGGGCTGCCGACGGGGTACGCGGTGAGATCACCGTCGTCGTCGCCGGCGCGACCCCCAGGGCGGCCTCCGTGGAGGAGGCGCTGCCCGCCATCCGCGCGCGCGTCGAGGCGGGGGAGCGGCTCAAGGACGTGTGCGCCGACCTCGCCACCGCGACGGGGCTGTCCAAGAAGACGCTGTACGACGCATACCTCCGTTTGGGGTGACTTCGGGCGTATCGTCCCCCGCACGGGGGCGCGGAAGGGGTGCCCCCACTGCAGGGGAGGTCACCCATGTCCGTTCGTCCTCGTCGTGCCCTCGCGGCCGGCGTCGTCCCACTCACCGTCGCCCTCGCGCTCGCGGGCTGTGGTTCGGAGAAGCAGCCGGCTGACGCCGGAAGCCGGTCGAAGGCGTCCGCGTCGTCGAGCAGCAGCACCACCACCAAGGCCGAGCCGCCCTCGGCCTCGTCCCTCTACGCGCAGGCGCGCAAGACCGCCCTCGGTGCCGAGAGCGGTCACATCGCCGGCCAGATGACCGACGAGGGCGACACCATCACCATCGACCTCGCCGGCACGGTCGACGGCACGAACCAGAGCCTGGAGCTCGGCCAGGGTGCCGACTCCAAGATCACCATCCTCACGGTCGGGGGGAAGAACTACCTCTCGGCCACCGAGGACTTCTGGGCGGACCAGGTCGGCGCCGGACCCGCGAAGACGCTGCAGAACAAGTTCGTGATCCTGCCCGCGGCGCAGGCCAAGGAGTTCGGCGACCTGACGATCAAGAGCCTGCTCACGGAGATGTTCGAGGACAAGGAGCTGAGCGTCCTGGACAGCGCCAACACCCGGGTCGAGAAGACCACCATCGACGGCGCCGACGCGTGGAAGCTGACCGAACGCACCGGCGGCGACGGGGCCGTGCTCGTCGTCTCGGCCGAGGACAAGGCGACGCTGCTGCGCATCGAGGGCCCCAAGGACAGCCCCGGCAGGCTCGACTTCAGCGAGTGGGACAAGGTGCCGGCCGTGACGGTTCCCGCGCCCGGCAAGGTGATCGAGCTGCCGAAGTAGCCGCCGGCGAGCTGCCTCGGCAACCGACCGTGAGCTGCCTCGGCAACCGACCGTGAGCTGCCTCGGCAACCGATCGCGAGCTGCCTCAGGACAGCCAGGAGAGGTGGTTCTTGAGCAGCGAGTAGCCGACGAAG